>Ga0315289_10010334_pt1 | contig 13371 bp, 22 predicted proteins | sample YL17G11_40_MG_FD_203452 | JGI IMG/M metagenome (GOLD analysis project Ga0315289, IMG submission 203452) | Sediment microbial communities from Yellowstone Lake, YNP, Wyoming, USA - YL17G11_40 | ecosystem: Environmental > Aquatic > Freshwater > Lake > Sediment | place: USA: Wyoming | collected...
TGATTCATGAGGGATATCTTAAGTCTTGAGATAATTTGTGTGAGGTCTTGAAATGATTTGTGTCCCGTTGAGAAGTTTTGGGCTGGAATTTGCGGGGGCGGATAGTCACTCGTCGATTTTAAAAGGAGAGAGCAAAGTATGATCCCTTGAGGGTTGATTGTTTGGCTAGTCCAATTAGTAATTTTGTGTCGTTAGCGCCTGGAGTCCCCGTAGAGCTGCATTTCAAGGATCACGGAATCATGATGAGGATGATCACGGACCCTATACGTAAGGTTGCTGTGCAGAGAGAAACATTGATGATGTACGTTGACAGGGAGAACGGGGTCGGGGTTGATAAGGTGTATTCGGTTCTAAGTCAGAAACACGCTTCCGAACTTGCTGGGTATCTTCCAGGGAAGAACTACGTGAATTACCTCTTTACTGTGCAGAAGGATGCTCCTGGTACTGTCCCCCCTAGAATCGTTAAGGTAGCGCCTCGATGACTGTTTTGAAGACGCTCGAGAATCCCGCGTTACCAGGTAAGATGATAACGCTCGAGAGGGGAGAGCTCCGAGATTTCTCTGAGGTACGCTGGATTTTCGATACGTTCAGCAGCGGCGTCTACGGGTTTGTTCCTGACGGCAGAATACGGAGGCACCTGGAAGATGGACAGGTGCACCTCGTAAGGATTGACGGAGAGATCGCAGCTCTCGCGATTGGGAAGCCTGGAGCTACGCTCTGGAACATCATTGCTTTGCCGCAGTATCGGCACTTGCACCTTGGAACGCTTCTTATCGAGGTTACTAAGCCAGAGATGATCAGGGTCAAGTGTAGGCCGCATCCTGGAATGAGTGAGGAGGATCTTAGTCGGTTCAGCGATCCGACGCCGTTCTATGAGCGTATGGGGTTTGTCGAAGCTGGCTGGGACTACCCGAAGAACTTCTATCTCGGAAAGAACAGCGACACCGGGCGCGGGATATACGTGTCTCGTGGGAGCCTCAGAACCGTTAAGCTGATGCGTCGACTGCAGCCAGGCGAAAAGGCGCCAGAGAAGGACCAGACGCTAGGGCCGAGGATCTCACGGGTTCGAATCCCTGACAGGTCTCCTCATGTGAGAGCTGAGGACTGAAAAACACGATATGACCCTTTTTCAGCGTTTAGGGTGGGGTGCTGGACATCACTTTCTTGAGATTTAAGAAATGAGACAGTGAAGGGTTCTTTTATATACCGAATATGCTCATAAATGTATCTCGTGGTTGACATGCATCAATCGTTCGAGAAAATAGGAGAAATCAAGGAAGAGATCACTCTCCAGGTTTCAGTCAGGGGCGGCGGTCTATGTCTCTATTTGCCGAAAGTCTTCTGTGAGACTTACGACGTGATCGCTGGCCACAGATTGAAAATCAGGATAGGTGACCACTTCCGGCCTAAACCGTCGGAAAATGCCTCCGATGAATGCGCAGTCCCCCCAAAATGCGCGTTCAACAAACCTAGAAGGCATAATAACTCGAGGAGCAAAGGGAAACGCCCCGGTGAACCTGATGATATACCTGACTTGGGATGAAGCTGTGAGAGCTGAGGAATTCGCTGAGACTCTCCTGGACCGGTTGATGTGGAGGCTTCCGCTTCGGTCCGGATTCCGCGCGCATGAAGTTGCTGATGCCAGAATCGAGCACATTGACCTTGAGCAGGAATGGATCTATATTCCGCATGGCCACCACAGCGGCGCCCGGTACGCATGCGTCGACAAGGAGACGCTGAGGCTGCTGGCGATCTACGTGGGCTCCAGGAAGAAGGGACCGCTCTTGATCCGTTATGACAAGAGTCCGATAAGCAGACACATCGTCTATTACTCGGTGACGACGACAGCTGAGAAGGCGTGCCTTGTGAAAGCGAAGCGCGTAGGACCCTTGACGCTCCGGCACACTTTCGCGACTACCTGGCTGAAGAGACGAGGAAACATAAGGCTCCTGCAGAAGCAGCTTGGCCATGCGAAGCTAGAGAGCACCGCGTACTATCTCGACTGGATGCCTGAAGAGGTGAGAGAGGAATATGCAAGCATCTTCGAAGAAGGTCAGGGTGTACTTGTCGAACAATCCGCTTGATCGCTTCTACGTGAAACATTGCGACGGCTGCCGACTTTCCCGGAAAGACTGTGAACCTGGCTCTAGCCGGGAGCTCTCGTGCATTATGGCTCAGACCGTCGCTGAGCTCCAAGCGATCAACAGGGACATGGTGAAAGAACGATGATGCACAAAGTAGCCTTAGCCATTTTCGAGATCGGCCAGACTGTTGAAGTCTACTCTGTGAGCCCTAACAAATGCTTGGACCTTGCAGTCTCCGGGAAGATCGCCGACGTCAAAATCGAGAAAGAAGACCCTCTGAGGCTCATCATCACCCTCGACAACGACCTGCAAATTGAATTCCTAGGAACGTGGGGAACAAATGGTAAAAGCTGCCCAAGAAGACCCGAATAACGGAATGATGTTCAGGGACTGCACCGAAGAGGTCCAGCAGCACCTCATAGAACTGAGCTGCAAAGGATACATCTACATCGGCAGGACAGGAGCAGGCTTGACAAACGATTTTAGGCGTTCAACCTTTCAGCATGGGACCATCAAGGCGATCGAGGACGAGAAGACTTTCATCGGGGAAGTCAAAGCGAAGATCCTGCAGCTCATCGCGATCGAGGGTCCTCGCTGGGTATCTTTCAAACGCATAGAAGACGTGTACTACGGCGTCAAGCTACCAGTTCCACAGCGCCTAAGGGAGGAGATTGAATGATTGACCTTCTAGGAATCGGGATCGGCGCCGGCGTTGCTTCGGTCGCCTGGTTCCTCTTTCTCTTATGGTGCTGCCAACATGCCTGGTGGCTCGGCGTCAAGGACTACAAACGTAGGAAATACTCAGCGTGTGATTTCCCCTGCTGGGAATGCGACGGTTGGAGAAAGTGTCTACACCAAATAACGACCATCGACCCAGACGAGGAGCAGCACAAGGACGAATTAAACGAGCCCTGGGTCCGTTCCTGGAAGAGAAAGGTGAAGGAAAGTGATTAAGTGCCGTTTCGGAGAACCCCACAAGGTTCCGAAGGGTTGCATGTCCTGCATACACTACGACAAGAAAATGAAGGCATGTGGGAAAGTCACCTTCTGGCAGACCAAAAGGAAAACTCGGAGTCTGGACTGCAACGGACCAGACAAACACTCATGCGTTGGATGTTCACACTACCAAAAAGGAACCTGTGACGAGGAGAGAGGGGCGGGACCAGCTGCATCTATCACCAGGGCACCAGAAGAATATATCACCAACCCCTCTTAAACGTACCTTCATCCATGAATTTCAGGTAATACCAACTTCACTAGACTCACTAGCACCATAAACGGTGAATGTCAAGACCTCGAGAAGTTGAAGAGATTAGACTAGGCATTTCATTTCTTTCTTCTTCTTCCTCTTCATCTTCTTGATTCTTCTTCCTCTTGTTCTTCTTCTTCGTACTCAAGAACAACAACAACAACAACAAAGCCCCCCTATGAACAGGAACAGAAAGAGAGACCAGAGAGAACAAGAACGCGTAGGGGGGGTTTGTTGTTGTTGTTCTTTATACTAGTAGAAGTTTCTGCTTTCGTCACTTAGGCTTTTCTGGGACCTTAGCCTTCTCTTCGACCTTCTTGACGGGAAACAGGCGCTTGTACACGCCGTACGGGGTTTCCATTGGTTCTTTCTTAGGTTCTTTACTCATAAGCTCACTCCGTCGGTGAAGGCGTCAATACGCTTTTTCTAGCAGCTGCGATATCAGCATCATACTTCAGCCTTGCCTTCGCGAGTTCACCGTTAAGCCAGGCTTGAGTTTCCCTGGTTCTTCTGTCTGCTTCTGCCCTTGCATCTTGCATCGTACGATAATACGTGTCCTGAATCGTTTTAACGGATTCATTGTACGTTGCCCAGTTGACATTCGGTAAAATCGTTGGCAATGCAGGAGGAAGTTCTGTCGACATATCAAGCACCGCTTACGGCTCCGATGGCCGCGAGCTCGCGCTGCAGATCAGTGATCTCCTCGTCTTGTTGCTTGAGTAACAACGTTTTCTCTTCCGCTACTGCGAGTAGGCTTTCACGTAAGGCTTTGAGTCTTGATTCGTACCGGGCGACTGTGACGTCTCGTTGCTCGCGTAGTTTTGCCAGTCGCGCCGTCAAGCTTCTGACTTTCGGGGTTGCAGCCATCTTATTCCTCCTCTAGCGCTAACGCTAGTTCTTCCTCCACGTATATGATAGTTACGTCGATAACGTCCAATGTTTCAGCGTAGATCCTTTCCGTCGCCGGGATCTCTTCGGTCACGGCTGCTGCTTGCCTGTCAAGACGTGCGAGCATTCTCTCGTACCGACGATTCACGTTAGCAATCGCTTCTAAGATAGGCCTAGTCACTACTTCTGGAGTTACGCCTCTGAGCTCCTCGTCCAGGCTGCGGATCTCCGTGTCGATGACGTCAAACACTTCTTTCATTTCAAGGCTCAGGGCGTTGATCTCGCTGCTCACGGTTCCAGCTCGAAGATCCAAGGCTCTGATTAGACGTTCGTACCTTCGGCGAGTACTGTTTATTCTAGCGGTTATGGCTTTCTTGCGCCTTTCAACCTCTTCGACCGTTATCGGTTTCGGCGTCCTTAGAATCTCGAGGAGCATCTGAGCATCTTCACGGGTATAGCCCCTGTCGACGAGGTCTTCAGCATACACGCCGTCGCCGACTAACCCTAATTCCCATGCTTGAGACAGCTTCGCTTCTGTAACCTGCTTCTTCTTTTCAGCAGTCACTTCCTTAGCTGCTTTGGTCTTCCGCGTCACGCTTTCTATTACGTGGATCTCTAGTCTGGACGACACGACGCCCAGGTCCTTGAGGCTACTCCGGAGCTCATCTTCAGTCAAGAGACCTTTGACGAATTGGTCCTTCACTACTTTTATGAGGGCGATCCTTTCATCTCGTTCTTCACGGTACTTGGCACGACTTACCCAGAGGTTGATCATCTCAGGCCTACCGCCGATATTGGCTAAATTCGTCCGGAGCTCTGCTTCACCGTCGAGGCCACCGATGTAATCAGCTAATGCTTCCCTTCGTAGGGCTTCACGTTCTGCATCGAGTCGATAAGCGACGAGGGCAGAAGCTGCCTTCGCTGCGTCGTCTGGACTGAGTCCGGCTGCCCGTCGATACCTGGTGATATCTTCGACTGTGTAGAGTCCTGTATCGAATCCGTAGCCGAGCTCCCGAGCGCTCGGAGGCCTAAAAGCTACGGCGAGAATGTCCTTGTGCCAGCGAGGATGAATGTCAGCGATTTTCAAGGCTTCGAAAAACTGCGTTTCGGTCCAGAATCCCCTCCAGAGGTTCGCGTACGCTTGGTTCAGGGCAATCGGCGTATAATGAGCCGTCCAGTACCGATCGCTCCATTCCTTCGCGAAACCCTGCTTAACCATGTACTCCGCAAATATTGTAGGAGCCTCAACGACGTTAGAAGGATCGAAAGCTTCCCGCACTACCATACTGATTAGGTCGCCGCTTCCAGGAATGTTCTTAGTCAGCTCGAGGAATCCGTTCTCGTAAACGTCACGATACCCGTAAGCACCAATCACTTTTTTGTACTGTTCAAGTGTAAGACTACCACGCCAATACATCATTTTTGCCGTGTCCACGTCTGGTTTGGTAGGTCTAAACATGTCCTGGTAATAGTATTCTATCGGCTGCTCAAGTGCTACGTGGACGAGGGTTCCAAGGACCGCGTTAACGTATAAGCTAGGGTTACTGAGACTCCCCGCGAACGTTGCGAGAGCATCCATATCAACGCCACACCCAAGAACGCTGAGTCCTGCAAAACAGACCGTAGCAACCGTACTTGCCCCAATGATCGTTGTAGTTCCAGCACCCATGATCGCAAGGCTGATCGCTTCAGGACCTTCCATCGGATGAGGACCGCCGAAAAGACCGATCACACTACTAATAATGGATTGGACACCGTCGCTAATTCTATCAAAAATCCATTGCAGCCCACGCATGATCGGCATAAGGACGTTTTCGTTAAGCCAGCTCCCAGCACCGACCAAGAAGCCGGGTATTGTTGACGTGAAAAAGGTCCAGAGCGCCTTCCCAGCTTCGCCTAGTGCCGTCGCGACTGCTGCCATCGCTCCCGTAAGCCATCCCACGACCTCGCTATGTAGCCAGTCAAAACAGTCGGTGAGCCATTGCCCGAACCCAGCGAACAAGCTGAAAACGTAGTTCATGACCCCGCCGATCGCGTCCCAAAGCCAACCGAGGAACCCGCCGACGAAACGGTTTTTCTCAAGGTCCCACCTGCCTATAATTTCGTAGAGCCTCGCGAGAATCCAATTTCCGACCTGTGTGAGAGCGTCCCAAATACTGTGGTACAAGTTGTCGATCGCTGCAACGATCCCGCGCCAGAGAATATCGAGACTGCTGACGAATCCGTCCCAGACGTCTTTTATGCCTCGGTTGATGTCTGCCCAGCTTGGAAGGCTGTTCACCCAGAAATTACGCCAAAGGTTATCGAAGCCTTGAATGATGCTGAACCAAAGACTACTAAAAGCGTTGATCAGGTTGCCCCAGAGAGCGCCTAAGGCGTCAACGATCCCGTTCCATACTGCCTGGACCGAATCTGAAACAAAACTAATCGCACCTTGAAAAAAGCCCCAGAGTTGATCGAAAGGCGCTGGCAATACAGGAGGTACTGGAAGCGGCGGTTCTACCCCGCCACCTTCACCGAGCCAGAGCATGGTTAAGTTACCTTCGTTGCTTCTCGTCCTTTGACTCTGTTGATCATCTCAAGGATCAATACTTTCTCTTTCTCTTCAGTCCAATCAACCTTCTCGAACCACATGACGCGGGGAACGTGTCCAGGGAATTCCCACGTTACTTGAATCATAGGTCCTTTCACGCCTGTGTACGCGGGCATCGGAACCTCTAGCCTACTGATGATACGATACTTCCAAAGTTCAGGTTTTACGGCCATACGTTGATCACTTCGGTATGTAGCCTTGCACTAACCCCTCAACCGCTTTCCGGAGAATCTTGCAGACAGCACAATCGCAACCGCCTTTATAGGCTTCGAAAAGGGCTGCGTTGAAGCTGCCAGGATCTAGGTTGAGGGCAGGTTTTTGCTTTCCTTCAGGTTCCGTTCTGTATCACCTCTGTGTACGAGTTGTTCTAGGCCTGCGAGGGTCATGAAGTTACCCGCCCAAGCGACAAGATACGTTTTTACTGCGTCGAGGACGAAAGCGGAAGGGTCCGTTCGGATCGTGTCCATCGTGAGTTGACTGAAATAGTTCAGTATCCAGATCACGACTGCTGCGATCGTTGCGACGATAGCTGCGTCCTTGAGGCTCATCGGGTTTTCTTTACTAAACGGGTTGAAATTCACTTTCAAGCAGATGCCTCTGAGAGATAGACCGCGCGCGCTGCATAAGTGGTTTGCGTTGAATGTCTCAAACGCCAGCGAGGAGCGCAAGGGCAGAGTTCAACCCGATGAAACCGAATTCTTCCCGGGCAGCTATTCCCGCCTCGAGGACCCTGCCGACTTCCAACTCTCCATAAGGCCGCACGAAATCAAACATTCTTCCGTCGTCCAGAGCTGCCCACTTAAGGAAGTTCTTGCCGCTCGTGATGTACTGCGCGTACTTCGAGGCGTTGACAGCGTTCATTGCTATGACCATCTGAGCCGTGTACGATACGTACTCGTTCCTCGTCTCATCCACTAGGGCATAGTACGGTGAGTAGAGGAAGCCTCCCCATTTTCCGTGCGTGAGGCAAAGCGCGAGGTCTAACGTCTTCTCGCATGGGTCGGTTAAGTCGGCTCCTGTATTGTGAGATCCGTGATACCAGGCGTAGACTGCCCAGCTTGTCAAGGCTTGCGTGAGCGTCAGCTTTTCCTTATACGTGAAGGGCACGAGAGGCATAGAACCAACAGGATATCCCGTGTACCAGTAGCGGCCGAGATCTCCAGAATAACAGAAGTTTCCGAGAGCATAGTACAGGTCGTTTCCCATCGTCTTGACGCTAGCGCCGCCGCTTGTCAACAGAGTATCACCATACTGATCTAAGGCAGCGTTGATCGCGAGGAGGACTTCTCCACAGTCAGCCATAAGCGCGACCGTGTCCATGACTCCGTTTCGAACCATGTTACTGAGAAGGGCTTTACCGTGTACGCTGTAATAGTAGTCCTGGAGAGTTTTGAGAAAGGAGAGAGCTTTCTGTACTACAGTTTTATAAATCGTGCTGCCTACTCCGACAGCTGCGTCATAATCGGCCATCGCCCATACGAGTACAGCTGCTCCGCTGTCGACTTGGACGTCTTCGCTTTCGTCATGTAGTCCCGCAGCGTTTCGGACGGGATAATAGAGCTGGCTCCAGCTACCGTCTGCACTTTGGTTAAGGACCCATTCGTCCAGGCAGTCTTTCGCTAAGGCTCTTTCTCCCGCTCCGTTTTTGAGAATGAGAGCTCGCGAGTAGTATCCACCTTCGTAACTGTTCATAGTTCCGCTTGGTCCCGCTACGGTGACTCCTGGAGGCTTAATACAGCATTGTTTAAGATAGTCCGTTACGAGCGCATTCTTAGTTTTCACGTCGATACCGTTCAGGATCGCGGGTCTCGTGAGCATCGGCTGAACCGTGAGGTCTCCGTACTGTAGACTAACCTGTATCGAGTCCCTTGGTGCTTGGACGATGTATTTCATGTAGTCAGGTAGGTCCGTCATATCTCTCAGAACACTCCTACATGAATCCTAGGCGCTGCATCAGTCGAGCGAGTAGGTCCATGACTGGCATAAGAGAAGCAACCGGTTTCGGCAGAATCGTTATCCGGACCGTTACCATATGGTCGTACACTGCGCTTGGACATATTCCAAGAAACTTTAGTTGCGTCGGCGTCTCCATGAGTTCATAGTATTCAGGCGTCGTCACGGTTTCAGCGTCTCCAGTGACCCAGTCGTCCCGGTTCAAAGGGATGAGCTGCTGCTCGTTTCTAAGAAGGCGCACTTTCACTTGGCCATGACAACCGTCTGGAAATTTGATGTCGACCTTGACGATGATTCCCGAGCTCAGCTTGAGGATCTGCGTTACGGGCTCGTCTTCTGTCGTGCCTTTCTCGATGAGGATATCCCACGCGAAGAACATCTGAGAGCTGCACCAACTATGAAAGCGCAGCTTTGATATCTGCTTGAGAGACTACGCCTTTCTTGATCAATGCTTTGATCAGGGCTAGCAGTATTTCAGGCTCAGTTATGACCGTCCCATCATCCAACTCTACGCAAGGTAGTGCTTCTTCGTCTTTTCCATGCTTGTAAAACTTCATGGTTTCTAAGCCTCCACTACATAGCCCCCGCAGTAAACCTTCCAAACGTCACTAGCATGACCCTGCAGATATTTAACTCGTTGAGTCCCAGCTTTGACGACGATATAAGCGGTTCCATACTGCATAGGTAGAGCCGTATAGTTGCTCGCTTCATTCGGGGCCAGATACACATAATCGCTGCCGGATGTTCTGTTTCCCCATAACAGAACAGCGATAATTGTTCTAGTTTCTCCTAGAGGAGTCGCTAGATCCAACGTATGCGGGTTTGTGTCTGCATCATTGATCGTAGCTATCTGAGCGTTGTAGGGAACATCAATCTGCTGCCCCTTCAAGCCTAAAACGGTGACTTCGTCGTCTCCGCCGTCCTGGTGTTTATCCTTGTGCCCCGTCGTTTCGACCGTCGTGTCGTGGTCGCTTGATCCATGGATCTTCGCGTGTCTCTTGGCGCCATCCATGCTAATCAGAGTCCTCTTCGACTCGAATGTCTAGGCCTGTAGATGCTGAAATAGCCCAGAATGCAGCTTTAGAGTACGGGTTTGTGTAGGTTTCGCCCTTGAGAACTGGAAGTCCATCTGTAATCTTTTGGGTTTGGGCACTGATCAGATAGATTGTTGAGGCGCTGTTGTTGTAGACGATCAAACAGGTCCTCTTCGGATTCTCCTTAACGATCTCCCCCGCTTCAGTTCCGATCGTAACAGGGAAGATGTTGGTTTTACATCCGCTTTTTTCGTCTGTCATTTCAACGTTCTCCATACATGCTGAGGAACAGAAAAACAGGATGACCCCGCAACGTGTCAGGGTCTTTTACGTCGTCTATTAGTATCTGCGGAGCTGCTGGGTTATGATGTTGACGTCGTCTGAGCCGGGGCTAGTGTCTGCCGTTGCGTCAAGTCTCAAGCTCTTCAATGCTGATGGGTCGTACCAATCCTCTGGGTCGTCCTTGTTGCCAGGCATGATGTTGTAACATCCATGCGGACACCAACCACGAACCAACATTCTCAGATAGTACGCCGTCGCCGAGTATGCCGTGAATGTCCCACCTGCAACGCCGCCGAAGCTAGTCGCGTATTGAGCGCCGCCGTACTCGTTTCCAACTACTACACTTTCATAGGCGCACTTGCAGTAAATCGTCGTTGCTGTGGTCAGTACATACGCTAGAATGTGCTCGGTTATTGGGTTCGTCTCGGTCAATAGCAGCTTAATGATGTCTTTGGTGTCCTGGTCCATGACGACTTTCTTGTCCATGTTCTCGCTTAGCTTGATGTGACCGAGCACCTCACCCATCTGCTTCCCGGAGCTGAGCGATTGTATCACGAGCATGCGGTAAGGATAATCCACGGGCAAATCGACGTACTTGTGTGCGCTTGCCGATGGCGTGTACTTGAAATGCTCTTTGTTCATGAGAAAGCCTTCCGGACTAACGGCCTTCTCGTCGAAGAGATCCGCGTACACCGCAAGCGTCATTGCCGTCGGAGTGCTGCCGCCTAAGGCCAGGTCATGACTGATCTTCAGCTGCGGGTTCGTGAACTTTTTCGGGTCAAAAGCGTATCGTGCGTCCCAAAGGTGCCGGCCGAAGAAAATGTTTAAGCTCGGCTGAATCTGGTCGCCGGTCATGTAGCTTATGACGTCTACAGGCTGCTTGTCGGTCCCGATCTCTGCTATTGCTTGGGCTTCTGTCCCTGACAAGCTGAAAAGCACGTCTGAGCCGTCGACGATCTCGAGCTTCTTGATGATCTTCGCCGGGTGCGCTATCAAGGTGTTGTTGCTGTTCGTCGCCCTAATGTTCAAGTGGATCCTGCTGACGACTTCGGTCAGGTCTAGGTCTATGGTCTTCGTCGCTGGAGTAGTGGCGCTTTCAGTCGCCAGAAGCGTAGCCTTTCGGTACTTCAAGGGCTATCGCCTCTATGCTACGCCGCCAGCTGCCAACAACGCTAAACGTTTCGCGTGTAGTCTGTCACCGATCTGCTTCACACGGTCGTAGTTGCTCGCGTCGCCTCTTGGCTTACGGTCCTTGAGGTCCATACTTGCCAACTCTGACAGGTAGGGAGCTACTCCGGCTTGCATGTCTGGAACCGCTGCGCTTACGCCTGGTCCATATCTGCCCGCGAGGGCAGCCACCTTTCGGGCGAATTTTGCAGCTCCAGCCTTCCGAATTCCACCTTTGAAAAGCGCATCGATGTTACTCGCTTGGACTGCAGCCTTAAAGTTAGGCGCTGCTGCCTGGGCGTTTGCTTCCCACTTCGCACCCGATAGCGGTGTGTTTGCTTCATAATATCCCGCGCGTTTCGGGGTTTCTTCTCCCCATTTCTTAGCGACTACGTCTGCTGAGGGCACTGTGATTTTTCCCATTTCAATTCCTCTACAGAAGAGAGGGCGCAAGTCGTATATATTAAGAGATAAACGCTTAGATTAGAGGTTTGATACGATTGAGCGTTTTAGGAAGGCGAGAGTTAGAGCCTCGATGGGTCAGCGAGTACATGGCGAAAACGTACCCGCATGCTGAAGTGAGAATGAGGGTGCCCCTGGGAGGAATTCCGAAGGAAACACAAGCAGCATACGGATTAATGAAGGGACTGAGGGTTTATCGTCCTTGGCGCCCTGAGGTCGATGGCATAGCGATCCTGCCGGGAGCCCTCGAGCTGATCGAAGCGAAGATTTTCAAGTACATGGACGGACTTAGTAAGCTGCCCGTCTACAAAAGTTTGATTCCGTCGACGCCTGAGCTCGCGCACGTTGCACACCTGAAAATAGAGATGATCCTTCTGATACCAGCAGCGATCACCTGGGTACAACAGAGCGCGTATGAACAAGGGATCAAGATCGTCGTCTGGGCGCCTGAGTATATACAGCACGCATGGAACGAACGGGACAAGTACTGGACGAAGGACGCAGTCATAGCTAGGGAAGAACGAAAACGGAAGCTCCAAGAAGCGGGACTATAACGGAGAGGTCTGTGAAAGTTGGGTCAAGAGATAGATGAGGACGAGTTTTTATGCGATGGCCATTGTGCGGAGTGCAAGGCGTGGCTGTACTGTCACGGAAAAGGCTTAACCGTGATCTGCTGGGACGACTGCGAGAAGTGCCCTCGAGAGAAGAAGTGTAAGGATCGGGAGAGTGCCAAGAAAAGTGGCTACACGAGCGAATGAAATCAAGGTTACGATGGTTGACCCGAAACTGTTGAAGGTTCCAGACGTCCGGATAACGAGTACGTGGGAGCCTGAAATGCTGAAAATGTTCAGAGACAGCATCGGAACGGAGGGCATACAAAACCCGCTGATCGTCGTCAAGGAAAACGGAAACCTCTGGATCGTCGACGGCCTGCATCGCCAACAAGAAGCCCTTCTGAAAGGCATCCCTGAAGTACCCTGCATCTTAACGGATGGCAGCATGCGAAAGGTCATGACAAAAAACCTTTACATGAACAGGCTCCGCGGAGGAATCAAGGCTTCTGAGATGATCCAGGTGATCAAGTGGCTCTACGAGCACGAAGGGATGAATTCTGATGCTATCAAGAGAGAAACGGGCCTGAACCGTGACTACGTCGAAAAGCTACTCGCAACAGGCAAGGCAGTTCCAGAGGTCCTCGAGGCATTGGACAAAGAAGAGATCGGCGTCGGCCACGCATACGAGATCAGCAGAATCACAGAGAAAGACGTGCAGCTCCGACTCCTCGCGCAGATCTTCCAATACCGTTTGACCGTGAAGGACCTCAAAACCGTCGTAGACGACACGATCGAGCTTCTGACGTCACGAGCAAACGCACCGCAAGGACCAGAACAACCACCGCCGATTCAGATACCGAAGATCCGCTGCCACGCATGCGAAGAAGAGTACCCATTGAAGAAAGTCAGCGGGGTTAACTTATGCGTTCATTGCTACGGCATACTCATCGACGAAATCAGAAAACGCCGAAAAGCCGAACAAACTGACTCAACCGATACCGCTACGGTGGCGCCTTCTGCCCCTCCTCAGCTGGTCAATGACTCAGGTTAAACGTCTATAGAGACCTCAGTCGATCGCGCTCACTACCTCCCCCCCCTTGAAACC
>Ga0315289_10010335_pt1 | contig 13370 bp, 5 predicted proteins | sample YL17G11_40_MG_FD_203452 | JGI IMG/M metagenome (GOLD analysis project Ga0315289, IMG submission 203452) | Sediment microbial communities from Yellowstone Lake, YNP, Wyoming, USA - YL17G11_40 | ecosystem: Environmental > Aquatic > Freshwater > Lake > Sediment | place: USA: Wyoming | collected...
CACAGTGCCATCTTGGCCCTGGTCTTGCACGGGCAGGATGCCCGTGCTACTTAATCAAGCCAAAGAACCTCTGGGTCGCCTCGGTGGCGAAGACGACGTACAGCAGAACCATGATCGCAAACAACAGCCCGGCCAGCAGCTTGTAGTTGGTGATTCCTTTCCAGCCGGCGTCGGCCAGGGCTTCCCACGGACGGCTCCAGACGAGCCGCTCGCTCTGCGGCGTGTGCTGTTGCGGCCACAAGAGCGACGTCACGATCAGGACCGCCGAACAGATCGCGAACAAGTAGAAGGCGGCCATCATGAACTGAAGATTCCAGTGCGTATACTCTTTGTACCAGTCCAACACAAACACGACAACACCGAGAATGGACCCGACGACCAAGGTTGTCAGCGCGCCCCGGCTGGAGGCCCGGCGCCAGAAGACGCCCCAGAAGAAGACCGCGGTGATCGGCGGGGCCAGATAGCTGATAATTGTGTTCACGCCCTGATAGATGCTCTGGTAGTGGCCGACCAGAGGGGACCAGAGGATCGCAATGACCATCGCGACGAAGGTCGCCACCCTCCCGATCACCACGAGCTTGTGGTCCGGCGTCTCCGGCCGCCAGCGGCGATAGAGATCGTAGCTGAAGAGCGTGGCGATGGAATTCAACGCGCCCGAAACGGTGCTCATCAGCGCCGCCAGCAGGGCCGCCGCCAACACGCCGCGCAGCCCGGGCGGAAGCAGTTCTAGAATCATGTGAGCATACACGGCATCGGACTTCGGCTTCAGTGCCCCTTTCCTGACAAGGTCCGTCATCGCCCGATCGACTTGCTGCTTCTCTAACCCGGTTTGTGCCACAACGTAATCCACGCGCACGGCCTCATTCGGGTCGCGGTAATCATGCACCGTCTGGTAGACGCGCCGTTCGACGTCGGACATCTGCGATCGGGTTATCTGCGGCTGCGAGACCTGCAGGACGGGCAGAGCGGTCATTTTGCCCTGCTGGAGCAAAGCCAGGCAGATCGTCCCCGGAAAAACGAAGATCAGGACCGGCAGGATTTTGATGAACCCGGCAAAGAGCGGGCCGACGCGGGCATGGTTCACGTCCTTGGCCCCGAGCACCCGCTGCACGATGGTCTGGTCCGCGCACCAATACCACAGCCCGATCACGGGATACCCCAGGAACACCGAGTACCACGGCAGGTTGGCCGGGTCGCTCGCCGAGCGGAGGATCGTCAGCTTGACCGGCTCGACGTGGGCGGTGACGCCCGGCCAGCCGCCGGCCTGGGTGAACGCGACCGAGGTGACCAGGATAGCGCCCGCCAACAGAATGACCGTCTGCAGCGACTCCGTCAGCACCACGGCCAGCAGGCCGCCCACGATGGTGTAAACACCCGTGAGGACCGAAGCGCCGACGATGCTCGTCATCTTATCGATGCCGAACATCTCTTCGAGCACGACCGCCCCGGTGTAAAGAGTGAAGCCGATGTGAATCACGATGGCCGAGATGATGGACATCGCCGCCAGCCAGTCCCGGCAGCCCCGGCTGTACCGCTGCTCCAGGAAGTCCGGCAGCGTCGCGACCTTCGACCGAAAGTAGAATGGGGCAAAGAACAGAGATAGGGTAATCAGCAGAAACGGGGCCATCCACTCAAAGTTGCCGTAAGCCAAGCCATTGACATAACCTTCCTGGGCCTGGCTGACCAGGTGGATTGTGGAGATATTCGTGGAGAACAGGGCCATGCCGATCAGCGGCCACGTGAGCGTGCCGCCGGCCAGGAAATAGCCCGCGCTTTCCGTGGTGCCCCGGCGCCGCAGCCCCGCCCACACGCCCAGACCGATAATCACGACGAAATACAGGGCGATGACAGCGATATCGATGCCCCCGATCGAGATGCTGCCCGCGCCCAGAATACCTTCAGTCATGCCGAGCCCCTTTCACGGTGGCCCGAGTGTAGGACGTCGCCCCGTCTCTGTCAACGTTCAGGCCGCATGCCGGCGATCCGCACCATCCGGAGGACAAACTCTCGCTGCACTTCGCACGTTCCCAGGCTGTGCAGTTGAGATTGCTTCGCTGCGCTCGCAATGACATACGACGCCCGTTATGTCCTTGCGAGGAGCCCCGCGACGAAGCAATCTCCACCGCACGCTTTCCGACCGGTGGTACTGCTTGACATCAGTCACGACAGCGTCATACTGGCGTCGTGGTTTTGTGAGCCTGTGAATAAACCGCGAAACTCGTTCACGGTCCCGAAAGGAAACCGCCATGTTGTCATTGGTGCCCCCCATTCTCGCGAGTACCTCCTCCCACCTACTGACCCTCTCGCCCATCGACCTGGTCATCGTGGTGCTGTACTTCGTGGTCGTGCTGGCCATCGGGTTCTACCTCAAGAAGCACACCAGCACGGGCGAGGACTTCTTCATGGCGGGGCGGAGAATGACCGCGTGGATCGCGGGCCTGAGCTTCATCTCCGCCAACCTCAGCTCGCTGGAAACGATGGGCTGGTCGGCGATGGCCTACCAGTACGGCATGCTCGGAGCCCACGCCTACCTGATCGGGGCGATCCCCGCGATTCTGTTCCTGGCGGTGGTGATGATGCCCTTCTACTACATCTGCAAGACCCACTCCGTCCCCGGCTATCTGAAGCTGCGTTACGGCGAGGGGTCCCGGGCCCTGGCCGGCATCTCGTTCACGTTTCTGACCGTGATGGTCAGCGGCGCGAGCATGTTCGCCATGGCCAAGATTCTGAACCTGCTGCTCGGCTGGAACATGAACATGAGCATCTGGGTCTCGTCGATCACCGTCGGCATCTACGTGGCCTTGGGCGGGCTACTCTCGGCCGTGTTCAACGAAGTGCTGCAATTTTTCCTGATCTGGCTGGGCACGCTCCTCGTGCCGATCCTCGGCATCATTCACGCCGGCGGCTGGACCAAGATGATGACCACCATCCAGGAGAACGTGAAGGTGATCCACCCCACCGTTCCCGCCGCGACCTTCTCCCACCTCTGGCAAGACCTGGGCACGTTCAACAACCCGATGGGCATCGACTGGTTCGGCATGGTCTTCGGCCTGGGCCTGGCGGTCAGCTTCGGATACTGGTGCACCGACTTCCTCCAGGTGCAGCGCGTCCTCGTGGCCAAGAACCTGCGGTCGGCCCAGAACGGCACGGTCATCGGGGCCGTGCTCAAGATGGGCGTGCCATTGATCGTCACGATCCCGGGCCTGCTCGGCTTGGCCGTCCTGCTGAACCCGAACGGCACGCCCCTGGTTCTCGTGCCGGAAAGCGACGTGCGAGCGAATATCACCAACCGCACCTTCAACGACGTGCTGCCCCTGCTGATGGGCCAGTATCTCGGACCGGGCCTCCTAGGCTTGGGCGTGACGGCCATGATTGCCGGCTTCATGTCCGGCATGGCGGGCAACGTCAGCGCCTTCGCCACGGTCTGGACCTACGATGTCTACCGGCCGCTGCTGAACAAGAATGCCAGCGACCGGCACTATCTGACGATGGGCCGGTGGTGCTCGATCCTCGGCGTGCTGATCTCGATCGGGACGGCGTACGCCCTCTTCTACTTCTCGAATATTCTCGAGTTCCTGCAGGTGCTCGTCTTCTTCTTCATCGTGCCCCTGTTCGGTACGGTGATTCTGGGCATGCTCTGGAAGCGGGCCACCCCGGCCGGCGGCTTCTGGGGCTTCCTGGCGGCCATCGTGTTCTCGATGAGCATGTGGGTGTTCGTGCACACGTTCCCCGAGGGGTCCCAGCCCCTGCCGACAGCGGTCCTCGGCAACGGCGCCGTGGTGTCAATCGTCAAGGTCCCACTCGTCATCAATGACTCACCGGACGGCGAGGGCGAGGAGGTCAAGCAGGTCATCGTCGAAAGCGGCGAGGTCAAGACCACAAACGTGGACATCCCGCTCGAAACCGGCAAGACGCAGACCGCCGCGGGTCGAAATCTGGTGCCGCAGACAGGTCTGACGCTGGCCGGCAAGCAGGGAGAGGGGACCGGCGCCAAGGCGCTGCGCGTCCTCGTCCCGGACGCCGTCTACGCGAACACGAAAGAACACACCAAGTTCGGCGTGGAGGGTGTCTCCCTCGTGCTCAAGCCCGGCGTGGCGATCCAAGCGGCGCACGTCTCCAAGAAGTTCGACGCCGCCTCCCTCAACCCGGCCCACACCAAGTACGTGGCCCGCTCGGAGAAGGCCAAAGGCATGGCCGTCAACATGTACAGCGGCTTTTGGTCCTTGGTCGTTTGCATGACCGTCACCATTCTCGTCAGCCTGTTCACAAAACCCAAACCCGAGGCTGAGCTCAAGGATCTGGTCTTCGGTTTGACGAAGATCCCGACCGAAGAGGTGGGTCCGTGGTACTCCAGCCCGAAGCTCTGGGCGGGGCTCGTGTTCGTCGTGCTGGTCGCCGTCAACATCATCTTCTGGTAGGGGCGACGCATGCGTCGCCCGTACTCGTTAAGGAGTCGTCATGGATTCTAAGCGTGAAATTCCGATCTGGTTCTTCATTGGCTCCCTGCTGTCGGTCTACGGCGTTTTGATTCTGGGCACCGGCATCTACCATCTGTTCTCCCCTCCACAGAAGCCCTTGGCCCTGGCCAACCTTCACGCGGACATCTGGTGGCCTCTGTTGCTTCTGGCAATCGGGCTGGTGTACACCGTCAAGTACTGGCCCTTCAAAGCCCAAGCCCCGAGCCTCGCCCATAAAGGATTCGAGAAGGGCACAGCCGCTTCCCCCGATTGACACCGGCGGCGGTCGAGTATCTCGCATCTCCGGGTGGCAGCGGCAAGCGGAGTCCTCGGAGCTTGCCGATGATGCGTGACACACACCTACTGCGGTTCGTACTTCCTCAGCATCACCGCGCCGAGGTCGAACGGTTCGCTCGTGTACGTCTGGGCCATCGGTGGCACTTCGATACTGGTCGACAGCAGTTGCGGAGGAAAGATCGAGACGCCCTTATCCTTCGTGCCCAGGGCCACTTGCGCCCCCGTGACGGGCTGGCCGTTGGGATCGACGACTTGCCCCGCGACTCCCGACGGCCTGTTTGACGCGGGCAATGGCGCTGGCTGCGGGATCGCTTTTTCGACAGCTTCGGTCAGCTTTTCTCCTCGCAGCCAAGTGGCGACGATCTTGCCCTGCGGGTCCGCGAGCAGGATGTAGGACGCGACGGGATTGCCGTACTGTTTCACGAGCTCGCTATTCGGGTTTTCGCCCAGGTAAATCTCCGGCCATTCGATCGTGTGTTCCGCGATGTACTTCTGGACCTCCTGAAGTGTGTCCCAGCCACCGAAGTCGATGATGGCCAGCTCGCCTGTGCGGCCGTAGGTCTGGTACAGCTCCCGGAGGCGCTCCACTTCGGGATGGAACGACGGCTGCCAGAAACTCAGGAGAACGAACCTGCCCCGGTAATCGCTCAGACGAACGTCTTTGCCGTCCAGAGTCTTTGTTTCAAAGAGTGGGGCCATGTCCCCGACGTGCAGCGGCCGGCGCATCTTCAGTGTGAGATCGCCGAGGTCAAGCGGCTCATCGGTATACGCCCGGTTCATCGGGGGCACCTCCATCGTGCCGGAGTAGCTGCCGATCTCCTCGGGGCGGCCCTCGCTGCTGAACTTCTCTTCGAGCCAGACCGTGAAGGTGTACCTGCCGGCAATGACGTCTTCGATGCGGAAGGTGCCGTCCGGTTTGATGCGAAAGACATAGGCACGCCAGTTCGGATCGTGCCAGACCTTGTCGGAGTAGGCGCGGGCCTCCGGCGTCTGCGACCACTGCTTGAGCCATTCCTGCTGCTGGCGCCTGGTCATTTGGTCGTAGTTGGCCGGCCGGGGCCGATCGGGGTGCGCGGTTTGCAGAGAACGCAGGCCCGCGCCGAAGTAGACCGGTCCCTGATAATCGGCGGGCGGCACGAACCGGCCGATCACAGGCCGGCCCTCTCCGCCCAGCCTCACCGTCGCCGTCGCGCCGGCCTGGACCACGACCGGGGTCCGCGACGTGTGGGAACTGGTGAAGTCGCCCGTCTTCGTCAGGCATCCGACCTCGAACCAACCGGCCGGCACCTGGTCGAACGTAAACTTCCCTTCCGCGTCGCAGCGGGTTTCGTAGCGGGCCTGGCGCCGGTGCTGAAGCCAGGTCGAATTCGGCAGGCTGGCCATCCAGATCTGGTTTTCGACAGCGTCGCGGCCTTGGGCCAACTGTCCCTCAATGCGTCCCCACTTTTCCAGTCGGATCTCGTGGCTCTTGTTAAACTCATCCGAGGTTACCCTCGCGAAGCCGGCCTTTTGTGCGGCGATCAGGTCGAAGCTGTCCGGCGGCCGGCCCGCGAAGCGGAATCGGCCCTGGGCGTCCGTCTCGACGATCTGCCCTTTCTCCGAGTCGCTGGTCCGCGGCTGTTCCAGCCTGCCGTTCTCGATGGAGACCTCTATCTTCTCTGTGCTCAGAGCCACCTGCGCCCCCGCCACAGGCCGTCCATCCGAATCCACCACCCGCCCGGAGAGCTCTTGGGGAGCGGACGGGGTCGCATCATGGGCTGAGGTCTGGGGCCGATCGGCGCCGGCGGCGGGGGTCCGCAGTTGTTCGTAGCGCTGCCATAAGTCCTTCAGAATCTGGGGATTCGTCGGGCCGTGTTCCTGCGCGCGTGCCGCTCCCTGCACGGTAAAGTCGCCGTGGTTGGGATCGGCGAACTGCGGGTCCGCCGTTATGGAGCCGGCGGGCTTCTCCAGGCTCTCCACGTCCGTGGCATTGGCCCAAAACGCGTTCTTGCCGATCACGTTGAAGTTCTCCGTGCCCTCCTTGAAGAGGGCCAGGCCGCGCTGGTTCTTCACGAGCACGTTGTTGCGGATCGAGAACCGGCAGGAGTCCCGCATGTCGATCCCGGAGAAGCTGTTGTTGACGATTACATTATTCGCGATGACGTAATTGGCCCGGCCAAATCCGGAGATCCCGCTGCCATTGCCCACGATCAGGTTATTGGTGATGGTGCCCTGGCCGGTTCTATTGCCCAGGTAGATGGCGCGATTGGCGTTCTTGATGAGCAGGTTGTCTCTGACGTGGAGGATGCCGCCCGTGCAGCGTACCGCGTGGAACCTGGAGCCGGTAATGATGTTCCGCTGGACGGTGAGCGTGCTTCCATCGTAGCCGATCACGCCCTGATGGCCGCAATCCGTGATCAGGCAGTCCTGCACGACGCCTTCGGTGCCTTGACCATAACAAACGACGTAGTCGAACCCGCTGAACCGGCAGTTGTCCACCGTGCTCTTGGAAGGTCTGTCGATATAGACCGCCATCGCCGAGCGCTGGAAGTCTCCGAGCGGAGCGAAGCGACAGTTGCGAATCAGGACATTCGTACCTTTCACCCAAAGGGAGGCCGGAAGCTCCGCCTTCTCGTTGCCGGCCAGTTGCCAGCGGATCGTCAGATTCTCGATGGTGACTTGCCCCTGTCCCTGGGTATTGACCAGCAGGGCCGGCTGGTCCGCCGTGACCTCGATGACGCACCCTTCCACCGACTCGCCGCGTAGCGTCACAGCTTTCGTGATCTCGACCGGCGTCGTATACCGGCCCTTCGGAACTGTCACAACGCCGCCGGGCTGCGTCTCCACGAGCAGGCGTTTCAACGCCGCCGCCGGGTCGGCGGAGCCACGGACGCTGCCAGGCGTCGCGGTTCCAGAAGCAGTCGGTTCCGTGGACTGTGACTGAGGCTGCGCCCTGACCTTCTTCAGACCGGCCACGATCTGCTTGGTTTCCTCCGCCGTGAACCGGCCGATGATCTGCAAGCCCGGCCCGGACAACGTCGTACTGATAAAGGGAATCGCGATCACCCGGCCTTCAAAGACAACCGCCAGGGAATGCCGCAGGTTCGCGTCTCCCAACGCGTGGAGGAGCTGAATGCCTTTCTCATCCAAGGTCAGTGTGATCGCGCGGGTACCCATCTCCACGGGGGCCTCACGGACATCTTCCAGCCCCCAGGTCCCGTCCGGGCGCATCACGTGAGACTGGTCGTTCCAGAGCAGCACATAGGTCTTGCCATTGTGCTCGCACGTGATTTGATAAGGCGCGCCGGTCGTGCCGGGCCGGACTTCGAACCAAGCGAAATCGTTGTCGGGCGGCCGTCCGCCTCTCGTGAGGGCCTGCGTGTACTTCTCGACAAGGTCCGCACCAACTTCCTCAACCTTCGGTGCGATTCGGAACGCCAGGATGCCGCCCTCCTTCTCCGGCGCGGCAAGGGCGCCTCCGCCGGCGCCCTTGTCGGCCGGGATCACAGAGTACTTGAGTGTGCACGCGTTGTCGTTGGCAGCCAGAATCGTGATTCTGTACTGCCGGCCTTCGGCGATTTTGACGGTCAGGACTTCAGGCAGGCGCTGTCCAATCAGATGACCTTTGATCGACAGCTCGCCCGTTTCCTCCTGGGCCTGCTCGGATGTGGCGTCGCGCAGCAGAATGAGCGTGCGGTCGCCCAGGTCGCAGTCATACAAGAGATCGCCCTTGCCCAGTTTCCGGAGGGCCTGCTGCATCTTCTCCGGCTCGGGACCCACCGGTGGCAGAGGAGTCAATTCACCCGTGGCCAAGTCGAGGATTACCGGCTGCCGGTCCGCCTCCGGCAGGACAGTCTCCCTCTCCCGCTGTGTGCCGGACGATGGTGCGACATCGGCGACCGTGTCCCCCGAATGCACCTCGATCTTGACATCCGTCTGGAGTCCCCGGCGCAGGGGGACGTTCCGGAATTCCACCCGCGTCAGCGCGCGGGTCTGGAACTGAAATTCCTTGACGTTGGCCAGGGAAAACCGCGGGAAGTAGGCGGTGGCCCTTCCGACCGCTTCGGTGAAGTAGAACCCGTCCGATGGAGCCTGCTGCGTCTTGCCGTCCTTCGTGATGGCAACGATGCGCTGGAGACCTCCGACGCCGAAGAGCCAACCGTCGTCGTGACCGCCCACGCGGCCGGTCACGGTGACGCTGACACCCTCCCCGGAACTGTCGCGGCCGGACACCGTCACACGCCCGCCTGCGAAGCCTTCACGGACCTCGGAGAATACCACGGCGTCCCCAGGGGTCGGTTGGGAAGGAGCGAGGGGCAGAGAACTCCGTGCCACGGTCTGCCAGGGCGCAGCGAGGTTACAGCGAGTGGTACAGGTCGTCTGATTGGGCTCCGCCTCCATCATCAGCCACCGCAACTCGGGCACACGGCGGCCCGCCTTGTAGGGCGGGTCGGCGGCGTTGCTCCAGGCGTTGTCCGGAGTTGATATGGCCGCCTCCCAATTCTCCGGCAGATTGCGGACCCGAAGCGCCAGCTCGAAGGGGGTCTTGTCCCAGTCATTCGGAAACACCCAGGCACCGCGTCGATCGTAGGGGGCCTCCGCCAACGGCGTGCCATCCGGCCGCCACCATTGCTTGCCTTCACTGGGGAAATCACACGCGCCGAGCAACTCGACCGTCACGCCGTTGGGCAAGCGCGCCAGGGTCTGGGAAGAAGGAACGGTCTTCGGTTCGGGTGAGTCTGAGGCGACGGTCGTTCCGCGTCGGGTCGCCTCCCGGTCTTCCTCCCAGCGCAGGTTCGCCCAGGTCTCGTTGACTTTGGACACCGTAACGAAGTAGACCTTGCCCTCGCTGCTCAGGACGGCCATCAAGGTTGGCTCCCCCTTGGGCGGCAGGATTTGGGTCGTGCGGCTCCGGGGCAGGTCGACCAGACGTTGGCGGCCTTCCGCCGTCACGTTGGCTAGCCGGGCATCGGCTTCGGATAGCCACAGCAGCCGGACGCCGGAGTTGGGGTCGATGCGGAGTGTGCCGCCGTTGTCGGGGCTCCAGCCCAACTCGAAGCCCGTCGGCAGAGGCCACGCCTCGCCCTGTCCGCCCCATCGCCTGCCGAGAATGTCGAGATCGACCGGCCTGTCCGCCTTGATGGTGCCGCCATAATGTGGCGGACCGTCCGGGCGCGGCAGGGAACTCAGGCGGTTCTGCTCGAATTGCGGGGAGCGCTCGAATGACAGCCAGTCGGTGACAAACTCCCGCGCGTAGAACTCGTGAATGGGCGGGTGCTCGGCCGCCGCCTTCTGGGAGGGGACCAGGATCAGCCGCCAGCGTTTGTCGCCCACGGTGTCCCAATCCAGCCCTTTGACGTTGCGGCTGCAACCTATGGTATGGCGGAACGAGCCGGCCTTGATCGTCACCTGCGTGGCATGCTGCCGTTGCTCGCTGCCCTCGGCTTGGGCGTAAACCTCAAACGCGATGTCAAAAGGCAGCGTGTTCACACTCAGGGTCAGCAGCGCGTCGCCGACGCCGTGCTTGTGCCAGTCGTCGGTGAAAGGCGTTTGGATGCTGCGGCGGAGAATGTCCTCCCAGCCTTCCTGGTACACCGGCCGGTAGTAGTCCGCCGGCAGTTGTTCGACGACCTCAAACTCGGCCGGATCGGTCGCCAGCCGGGCGAAATGGATCGGGTGGTCAGGATCGTTCGGATCGACCCCCTCCAGGTTCTTCCAGCCATAGGCCACCGTATGCCTACCCACCGGCAGGCGAAAGTCGCCGGGTCTGAAGTAAAGGTTGTCGAAGATCTCCATCGCTCCCCCGCCGCCATCGAACGGACCGAAGCCGAGTCGACAGCCGTATTCCTTGCCATCGATCAGGAAAATCCAGGGATTGTCGTCCGGATCGTGGTAGATCTCATCCAGATTTGGCTTCCACCGCGAAGCCGGTTTGCTTTGAAGATAAAGCCAGATCGGTTCGCCCACCCGGTAGTATTGGTGAGCCGTCAGCGTCGGCAGCGGTATCCGTGCGCGCGTGAGCAGCAAGCTCGGTCCCTCCCTGATCCACTGGATAGTGCTTCGGATCGAGCGGACACGTTCGAGAGACTCCTCGGGCACGCGGACGGCCTGGTAGACCACCAGATAGGTCGCCACGGTCTGGCGACGATCTTGCATGGGGCCGGCAAACGCCAGGGCTTGGCCTGGAGGCAGAGAGCCTTGGAAGACAATGGAGCCCTCGGTGAAGACGCGGGGATTGAGTATGGAGACCACAGAGTCATTTTCGCACTGCAAATCGAGTTTCGCCTTACTTCTGCTTACGGCAAGCCGGTAGCGCCCGATCCCGAATGCTCCGCACTGGCTGTAGACAGGATGCTCCAGATTCTTGAAGAAGAACCAAGAATCTTTGCGCAAGTCCTTCGGACTCGGCTGCATCCACGTGAGGTCTTCCAGGAGGCAGAGGACATGATTACCGTCCATGCAGTCTTTCACACCACGGAGCAGATCATCCGAGCCCATTTGGGCGGCCTGAAAGAGTTTGCTCTCGCTCGCCAGGGGTTGCGCATTCGAAAACAACTGGGGGGCGGCGTCGCCCTCGATCACGGCCGCCCAGCGGACAACCATGACCTGTTCTTGCCCCGCGTTGAGCGGGCGGACACGATCCTTACCTCTGGCCATGGGTAGCAAGATCGCGGCGATGAGGGCAATCGTGGCCAGACCCAATGCGCCGAGCTTGGCGGTTTTGGGGAGGGGGCGGTTGAGGATGTGTTTGATCCGGCTGGTCAGAGCGCTTTGGGATTCGACCACGCCGATCAGACGCAGGCTCAGGCCGGGCCGGCGCGCGAGGGCAAGCTTCGCGACGTTGATCAAAGTGTCCGGATACTGCGGGGCAGCTTCGCCCATCGCGACTAAGACTGTCTCATCGACCGCCTTCTCGCGAATGCGGCGGATCAGTGCGTTCGCCAGCCACAGCAGCGGGTTATAAAAGTAGAGGATCTGCAGAATGGTCTGAACGAGGTTGATCCACAGGTCACCCCGCTTGAGGTGCGCCAGCTCATGGAACAGGACCGCCTGCAACCCGGCCCCGTGCAAGCGCGAGGCGAGATTCTGCGGGATCAGGATCACCGGCCGCCACAGCCCGCAAACGACGGGACTGGCCACGTTGGGCGAAAACCGCATGGAGGCCGGCCCGCGCACGCCGAGATGCTGTCGGCACCGGTCCAGTTCGTGGCGCAGGGCTCGGCTCGCCTCCTCGGCTTGGGCGACGAGCCCCCGCACGAAGAATGTGCGCTGCGCGAGCAAGAGCAGCAAAGCCGTGACAACGCCGGCCCAGACCAGCAGCACAAGACCCTGCCATTTCAACGAAAGGGCCGGCAGACGGTTGATGGGGGCCGCCTGGCTCGCCACCGGCGCGGGCGCGGGGGCCGGCGGTGCGACTGTCGGCTCCGGCAGGGGCGGCGCGACGGCTACAGGCTGCAGGGGGGACAGGAACTTGGCCACGGCGGGGGAGAGTCTCGTGGCGCGGGCATCTTGCCCTTGCTCCTCCAGGGACGGTAGCGGCGGCGCTTCGAGCAAGGCGGCGGCCGGGACCTCCAGCGTCTCGCCGACCCACGTGCCGACACTCACCGGCGACCATAGCGACGGCGGCAGCACGAGCTTGACGAGCACCAGCATCCAGATCCAGTATCGAAAGACCGCCCGCACTCTCTTACGCAGCACGGCATCGACCGCCAGGAGGATCAGAATCAGCAGACTGGACTGGATGAGCATGGGCACCGCAGCGCCGAGGAAGGCACGCCCGGCGGTGTTGAGGGTCTGCACAATCGCGTTCATGGTCTTTACCTCCGCTCGTAGCATGGGCATCTTGCCCATGTGTCGCAGGGCTATCTTGGCCCTGCTTTCATGGGCGGGACGCCCATGCTACGGAGACGCTTCTCCCAACGTTCCGTTACCGCCGGATCATCCTTTCGCGCGTGGTTTGTTCTGCCGGCGCTTCTTTTGGATCATGTCCTGCAGCTCGTGGAGCTCCTTTGGCGACAGGGTGTCGCTTTCGAGCATGAACTGCATCATCGGGGTGAAGGCGCCGCCGAAGGCGCGTTTCACCGTGCGCATCAGCTCGCCACGCTGGGCATCCTGCCGGCGGATCGCGGCGCGGTACAGCATCAGGTTCCGGATCCGCTCCGGGGTCAGCAGGCCCTTGGTCACCATGCGATCCATCAGCGTTTTCACGGTGCTGTAGGTCCATTTCTTGCGGGCCACCAGTTCCTCCTGGACCTCCGGGGCGGCGCACGGCTCGTGCTCCCACACGACCTGGATGATGTCCCATTCCGCCTCGGTCAGTTCGTACTGTTTCGTCATCTGCGAACCTCCTTACGCTCTAACGTTGACGAGCTTACTCTACAGATGTAAAGGATGGCAAGAGAAATCTGAAATATTCTTGCGGAATGGAGTATCGGAATCATGGAATGGTGGAACGACGGGTGCAACGCCCCGATGTTCCATTACCCCGCCATTCCAGCATTCCGACTTGGTCTAGTGCTTCATGCCAATTGACTTTCCGCTCTGGGCGTGTATGCTATATCTTCGTGGGAGGAAGGATTCTTTCACGGAGACTATGATTGCAAAAGAAGTATATTGTTCGGCTCACGGCCGAAGAAC
>Ga0315289_10010336_pt1 | contig 13370 bp, 16 predicted proteins | sample YL17G11_40_MG_FD_203452 | JGI IMG/M metagenome (GOLD analysis project Ga0315289, IMG submission 203452) | Sediment microbial communities from Yellowstone Lake, YNP, Wyoming, USA - YL17G11_40 | ecosystem: Environmental > Aquatic > Freshwater > Lake > Sediment | place: USA: Wyoming | collected...
CATCACCTCTCTCGACGATAATTATAGCATTTTCCGACGAGAAAGGCAATAACATACTGCAGAATTATTGAAGAATTAAGGTAGGTATTATTCAACAGTCTCAATTTTTGCCTGGGATTTGTCGCTCAAGGGGTACACGTCCCCGCTTAGATCCGGAACAACTTCCAGTTCTTTCGTTTTCTAATTTTTATCTCATCAAAGGATTTGTGCTGGTAGAGTAAAGTATGTACCAGCACGTCGGCGCTATGCTCTCTATCGGCAAGAGCACCCAGTCTGTTCCTGTAGTTCCCTTATTGGTAGCACACAGAAAAGAACCGCTCGATTTTTGAGTTTTATCAACATTGTTAAAATAAATACCGGCTCTGTAATCATCATAATTCTTCTTAAAAGCCATGGCCTGCTGTAGGGTCCCTTCTAACCAGACTGTATCTAAATCGTTATTGAAATCGAACCCTGTGACCGATAATCTGCCCAACGGCTTTGTGCATTTAGTATGATATTCTGCCCAGTATATGGCGCTTGCGTAGGTTGTCCCCAAAGATAAAACACCGAGCGCTTGTGTATCTGTAACTTCTACGGGGTCATTCTTTCCGCGCAGGAACCTTTCGCCATTCCAGCAGTTTGCTATAAGAAAATCTTTTATCAGATTCGCTTTTTGGACATATAAATCTTTACTGTTAAGCATCCCGTAGTTATACAGAGCGGCATAAGCAGCGAGATTATGTTCGGTGCTTTTCCATGAAACATATTCGTCACCGAAAAGCCCGCCATCTGCAACATCTTGCAATTCTACTAAATAATCGGCTAATACCTGTGCTAGGCCCAAAAATTGCGGATCATTGGTCTTGTAATAATAAAAATTTATCGCATCCAATAACCACGCGTTCGGGCCTGCCGAAATATTCCCCGTCCCCACCCCAGTTGTATAATTATACAAGTCATAATATCCACCGTATAAAGGTAGCCCGATTTTATTCTGGTAGGCATTAAGAATGGTTTTTGCTCTTGCGTAATCACCTTTTGCGGTGAAGGCTATCACGGCTAAGGCGTTATCGTAGGTATAGCTATCGTTATAGGCATCCTTGTAGGAATCTACTATACCTATCCCTTTAACCTGACTACAAAGATATGTATAAGCCTTCGCTAATGTTCCGGCAAATGAAGGAACAGTCAACAACAAAACTGTCAAACAAATCAGTAAGATCTTTATCGCTTTCATGGTATGTCTCCTTGTTGTAATACAAACTACATTTATTTCGTTCAAACTTTTTTAAGCTCTTTAAAAAAAGTAGACACAAAAAATCCCTTCACTTAAATAGACGTACACACCAGCAAAATCTAACAAACAAAAACAAAACACCGTCACTTATCTCTAAATAGGCTACGCCATAACTACTTTACTCATAATGAGTTGCAAAAAGAGATGGCGGAGAGGGAGAGAGTCTTAAATCCCCTCGTCCTAACAATTGATTTCTCAAATACTTATGTGAATTTTTTCTCGGTGGTATACAGGAATCGTACAGTTTCCGCCTATCAACATTCGGATTATAACACTTATTTTTTATCATGTCCATAGTTAAAATCTTTGAATATATCCCCTAAAAATTCCGGCCTTAAGTGCCTATATCTTGCGGTCATTGCGGACGTAGCGTGACCGAGAACTGCTTGGATAAATGGTTCGGGAATCCCCTTTTCACTGGATACAGAGCAGAAAGTATGCCTCAGCGAGTGCGTATGAACTCTCTTTAACTTTGACTTTCTGCATGCGATATACATTTTCTGTAGGATCTGTCTATCTTTTACAAAATTATTATTTGTATTGCAGAATAATAACTCCCCGCCAATCTTAAGCTGCTTCTCGATAATCGGCCTTAAAACGGCAGGGATAGGAACATACCTCGTCTTTTTGGTCTTAGGGGCCCACAATCTGCCCTTTACGAGCTTCTTCTGAATAACTATCAAGTTTTTATCTAAAAGAATATCGTTCTTGGTAAGATGTAGCGCTTCATTTACGCGCATGCCTGTATAGAGTAACGTGGTGATGATTTCATAGTAGGGCAGTTTAGTCGGCTTGTTCTTAAGATATAATAGCAGCTTCTCCGCTTCCTCGGAACTCAGATGCTCAACGTATGCCAATTCTACCCTTTTAGGCGGTATTTTAGCAACGGGATTCAATATAACCCAGTTATTATTCATACAATACTTGAAGAAGTTATACACTACAGCTCTGTCCATATTCCAAGTCTTGCCGACTACCGTTTCGTTTCTCACGGTTAGGTAATCAGACACTATCTCCCTTGTGATTTCCGAGACGTTGGTCACCGGGTACTTCTTCACGAAGTCCTGAAACCTCCGTATAACACATTCATAACGTTGCTGCGACGTTTCGGTTGTGAGAGTGGTAGAGAATTTCTCTTTCAAGTATTTCTCTACTACAATAGCGATGTCAGCCTGTAGATTAACTCCCTCCACTCTCTTAAGCATACGCTGGTGTTCATAATCAAGGGATAGTCTTTCTGCCTCTGTCTTCTGATTAGACAGAAATACCCATTTGCTTTTGCCAATTTCCGTAGGCCTAATATACCACCCCTGACATTTAGGACGTCGTACAACTCTAAGCTTGTGTCTTGTCATGCAACAATCCTCTTGACAGTGTTTTTGACTACAAAGACTTTTGTTACCTCAATTGGGTCGAACCTCAGTTCGTTACCAACCTTAAGAAAAGGAATCCTCTTTTGGGACGTCATCTTGTAAAGCTTATCCTTCTTAATCTGATACATCTGGCATAACTGATCCGGCGTTAAGTACATCATTGGCGTTCTCCTTACTATCTTGTTTTTTATTTTTCCTCTTATGCAGCCGGTGGCATTGCTCGCAATAGAAATATCCAACGCCAGTCACGGTACCACAAGAATTACAAGTGAATTTGTCTGTCATTACACAAGCTCCTTATTTTGATAAGAAACGGGCTAATGCTTTTTCAATTTCACGTTCTCGATTTTTATCCATAATAATAGATAAACCGAGTGGCTTATCACAACGACTGCAGGAGTAAGCTTTGCCCTCTTTCTCCATGTGCTGTCGAATGATGGACGGGCCGTATCCTATTTTTCTTTCATCTTCGAAAGTGAAACAGTCTATACATACGGGCTTTTTGTTAACGAAAGCTCCCAGTATATCCTCAATCGATATCAACTCTATTTTATCTTCCATTTTATTTCTCCTTTTAGTATTCGCTTGGGAACAAAACCGTCGTGGATCGTCTGTCGGCTTCCGTGATTATCCAGACTCTCTCATCGTTTTGGTGGTTATAAGAGGAGAATATCCTGAGATACTTGCCCAGTGAATATTCGTTCTCCCGCTTATCCTGCTCACCCAAATCGCCCCAGTCGCCGGTAGCGTGTCGTCGTAGACAATGTAAGACGAACCTTGCAAAACTCTCATCTCCACTAACCCGGGCGTTTACCCCATAAGTGAATAAGATTTTGCCTACCTCAAACCTTGCCTTTTTATCGTCCATGCGGTTTCTGTTCCTTTCCGTTAGAAAAAAGTAGACTAGACGGCATGTTAAAAACCCACGACGCCCAGTCTACTCAACCCTTAACCTTGACTTGCTTCTTTTTCGTCGTCCTCCTCCGAAGGTGCCGGTATATCCAGCTTCTCTTCGATTGTTGTTAACCTAACGCCGAGTTCGTCAAGCCGGGTGTGTATGCGCGCTACGTACTTAGCGCCCTGTCCTTGTTTGAGCCGCCAGTCCAACACTCGATTGATATGAATCTTTGTCTGGTCAAAAGACCCAAGCAGACCCATAAGCACTTCCTGAGACAGTTCTTTCAGATTGTCTTCAACGTACTTACAAGCCTCTTGAATCTTCTGTAACGCCAATTCATCAACTTCTTTGTTGCCTTTGATTGGTTTTGCCATCTTAATCACCTCCTTTCTGTTTGTAGATAGGGGTATCTGCCAAAGCATGCCCTTTGTGTCTTTTGTGCCCTCGCATTGATTACTTGAAGTCGGGGGTGTGATTTTTACCACTATCATTCGTGCCTTCTGTGCCCTCTGCCGAAAGGATTGCTTGGTTGAAGTACCTTTTTAAGAAAATCACGGCCTTTTTCGTCTTTTTGTAACCCTTTGAAGTCATTGATAACATGTTACGTTTTTCCAATATCCCAAGCCGGTCACGTATGACCTTCGCCCCATAGGAGAACTTATCCCCAAGCTCTCCTAGCTTGAGAAAATCGTTCATCAGTATTGCCTTGAGAATGTTAATCGTCGCTCCTTTGTAAGTTTCCGATTGTATTTTGTCAACGATTTCCTGAACTATCTCCACATATTCCTCGTCTGTAAGGGTCTCCCGCTCGTTTAGAGAAGCGGCGTACTTATCAAGTTGACAGTTTTTGTGGGTATATACATCATGAAGTTTTTCCACGACGTATAAAACGTGTTCAGGTCTGACTATGACCTTTTCGTGAGAGTCATCCGTAGAGTGGAGGAGAGACGCTATCGCTACTGATAGGCGCGCTAACTTTTCGTGTACATCCGTCGAGACGAGAGGTATGTCGCTAACTTCGTACTTGCCAACCAAGTCCTTGGCCTGTTGCATAATCTCTGCCGACGCCTCTGAGGTGAAGATTACATCCTCTGGTTTTCGGGTCCAAGCCCAAAGCAGACTCTGCTTTAAAAGTTCGCCGTTTATCGCTTGCGGGATTTTGGATCTCTCATTCTTAAGCTTATAAACTACGTCTTTCGTGTCAAGGTCGTCCTTTGCTACGAAGATTGCGACGTCGAGTCGTCGTATATCCGCTGGCCTCTGAAACTTGAGCACCACTACGCCATATACTTGGTCTGACATCGGCTCATTCGTTACTGGGTTCGCAAGAAGTACCAGTCGTACCCGAGCCTTATGCTCGCCTTTTACAGAGCGGTCGACCTTTAAGAGGCCGCTACTTCTGCATGAGCTAAACTCTTCGATTTGCGAGGCGGGAATTTTCTGAAATTCGTCGATTATTACCAGCCTGCCATCATTAAGGGGAATGGCGCCCCATCTTAAAAGCCGTTTGCCCTCTATGACAGTATCTAACGAGTAAAGTATGCCAACGCGATTGGCTGCGCTTCCTGTCATTAACAATCCCAAGCCGATACTCTCTAAAAGTTTTTCTACCTGTCGACTTTTGCCTTGCCCGGTATCGCCTATCACCATAATATCCAACCAACCTTTGTTGATGGGCGACTCGTTAAACTTAAAGTTGAGGATTGAATGCGTGGTCAGAAGCACGAAGAGTAGAACTGTCTCTCGGTGTTCCCCGTAAATCTCCGTAATATTATAGGTGACGTCCCTGAGTATTCTGTCTGCTACTTCTCGGACACCGCCTATATCATCAGAGGGTGACTGGAAGTTTCTAAACTCAGCCGCAAGCTCCTCTGTCATCTTAAAGGTGCTTATATCGGTTGAAAGACGTTTCATCTCAGTGGTTAAGAGAGTGGCACGCTGGGTCTTGGGGTTTGGAACAACCACGCCTGATGCCTGAAAGTAGCCATCAATGTTAATCAGGGTGCCGATATAATGTATAACCTTGTATCGGTAATCGTGCCCTGTTTCGTCTACAACTTTACCCTCATTGTCTATCCTGATTGCGAGTGCTCTCGGAACAACGACCAGCTCCTGAACCTGAATACGTTCTTGTACAACAATCCCAAACTTACATTTTGGACCTGTCTTGCGCCGCGCTCGTTTGGCAAGAATAGCCTCATTCTGACTGTCGGTAGAATTGCAGAATTCGATTAGAATAGGGTCCGTAATGTCTAACTCGATGACACAACCTTCTCGGTAGGAACAAAAAGGACAGTGACTCATGTTCTGGGTTGGCGTTACGCAGGTAATTTGGTATCGCCGGGGGACATGATATGTCTCGCCCACTGCCGCAACCATCGTATTCGTTGAAACTGCTTTGTTATCATGCTTAGCATCCTCAATTTGAATAAGGTGGATTGAAATGGGCTTGTCCAGTTGTGGCTTTCGCTCTCTACATATACCAAACCTAATCGGCGATTGTTTACGTCCCTTGAATGGCCTCAGCCCACAGTCCTTTTCCGGGTTTCTGCCACACTGAAAGTATTCACAGCTTGTCGGTTTATGCCCGTTATCCTTGTAGTCGTCGAGAAGTTTTTGGCAACTATCTCTGCTGTAGCTTTTAGTATCCTTAGAAGAGATTTCATGAAACCTTTCTTCGCCCTCTTGCCCGAAGCTAACATAAACTCCTGCTAATCCCCTCCACTGAGGATACGGGATGTGTTCGCCGTTATTAGCTTTTGCTATTAATTCCCTAATATACGGGCATTGCGTCTCTATCAAGTGCATGTTTTTGGGGTCAAGGTCATATTTGGAGGCTTCGTCTGGGAGGACTGCCACAGGGTTCTCTGCCTGACCAGTACTAATATTGTGAGTTCCCAGTATCCGCTTTACATCCGCCTCTTCAACCTCTTTAATACTCTGAAGAAACGCCAAAGGATCTTCTATCGGCTGAAAGGCGTCATCCAAGAAATGAGAGAGCCCGCCATATTTCTGGTGGATACCAAAGGGGAGACGTATAGGGTTGCCGAGGTTTTTTGTTTTCGCCTGTTTTGGGAAGATTTCTATCTCATCTGATATTCCGGATGTTTCTATAATCAGCTTCGCTAACGCTATAGCATCCGATGCGCCGATGGGCGACCCAAAGAAGACCCATATGTGATATCCTCTACCGCCTGTCTTTTCAGTGCGACAGTTTATCTTTAGCCGCTCGCATGCCGCCTGAACAGCTTTAACCGTCTCGATATTATCGTTATCAATGTCCAGAGTGGCACTATCGACCTTGCCTTCCTTTAATATATATGTGGCTATAGTCTTTTTGCCTGTCAGATGTTGTACGATAATCGAATCAGTTAGCGGTTTGCGGTGAGCAATATAGCTACCGTCCTTCTTTTGCTCCGCATATACATCATCTCTTCCTATGCAGAATCGTTTCCTGAAAGCTTCTACAAGTTCTTTTGGGGCATTTAGTTTCAACATTTTTGAACTCCTTTCTTAATCTTGCTTTTTGGCTTGTTTGTGATATACTAAAGACAAGAGCCCCCAACGTAAGTTGGTAAAAAGAGATATTCTTTTGCGAGAGTGCCTCTGGGCTCTTTTTTCTTATTATATTTTATTTAGGCGGCCAACCCACCTTACTCTTATCTATTCTGCCTTTCTTAATCGCATCAAGGATAATCCTTATATAAAAGGCGTTATCTTTGTCTTTACCGCTAAACCCTTTGAGCCATTTCAGATATTTGATGCCAAAATCGGAAAAGTAGACATTATCTGTCTTATTTTTTTTATCCCAAATTCTCTTAAAGACGCCCGGCATATTCAAAAGGTCATCTTTGTTCCATCTCTTTGAAGTAGATTTGGCGAGCTTAGCCATTTTACAACCCATGCCATGTGGATGGGGATACTCTTTGTTTTTATGCATTTAACGCCTTCCTTTCTTAGCTATCCTATGAACGGCGGGCCCCCTATGAACGCGGCCCATTCAACAGCCCCATTATAGACTAAGGGCGGATTTTGTCAAGTATTATCTGAGTTTTTAACATTTTTCTTTATTAGGCGATTTAAGCCCGTATACTGTCTGTGCGCTCCGTCGTGGTAAACAATTTTTAAACCCTTTTCAAATACTTCTGCCGAGAGAGGCGTTGAGTAAACATATATAAGCATCACTTGTTTTTAGATATTCTTCTTTCGTGCGGCTCCAGATATCCGGATTTTTGCAGGTCCGGCGCTGATAATCTCTTGCGTTCTTTTGAATATTTTTTGGGACACTATCGGCTCGTGGGCGTCATTCTTCACTACCCATCTGTCACTAGAATTGTCTATCCACATCCGTCTCTTGCGGCGGCCCCAACAACGAATTCCAGCGTAGACGGGGTTAGTCAATATCCTCTTAATTTTCTTGTGAGACCACTTCTTATTGTAGGAAGTATATAACTGCTTCTTGTTTAGACAATCGGCCACTCGCTCATAATTTTTAAGAACGAGAAATTTTTGAAATATTGTCTCTACTATATGTGATGTTTCCGAATCTATTACAAACTCATCTTTTACCAGTCTGTAGCCGAGTGGCGCCTTGCCGCCCAAGTGTATTTTAGTCGCCTTTGAACTCATGGCATTCCGTGTTCTCTCGGCGATCTGGCCGCTCTCGAACTCTGCGAAACTGGCAATCGTATTAAAAAACATCTTGCCGGAGGCGGTTTGCGTGTCTACGCGTTCTGTCGAACTTTCAAGAGTTTTGTTCGCTCTCCTTAATACGTATTCTATATTTAAGGTATCGCGCATGGATCTGCTTAACCTGTCCAGTTTCCAAACCAGCACAGTGTCGAAGTCTACTGTCTTAGTCTTCAAATCCTCAAGAAGCTGGTTCAGCGCAGGGCGTTTTGACGGCGGGAGGGTGCCAGAGTACCCTTTATCCTCATACACCCTTACTAAGATGCCGTCTTCCTGCGACTTGATGTAATGTTGACATTTCTCAAGCATGGCTTCGAGACTGTAACCCTTCTCGGCCTGTTCGTCCGTCGATACACGATTGTAAATTACATATCGTCTTTGCATATTCATACCTCCTGTGTTGAGGTTACAAAAGTTACAAAAGTAACGTTTCGAAAAATACTCCTCTCTATCACTACTTTCTAAAAAATCACGCCAGATATATTTTTGTCAAGTGTCGCGTAGTTAGTCGTTTACTGAGTAGCGCACATATGTAGTATTTTCTATTCTGGGATATGTATTTTTGTTTGGAGGCTGTTTTCTTGGCGTATCTGCGATAGGGTCTTATCGGACTACTTCTGAGACTTTGCGCATGTAAAGGAAGTACTTCCGAGACATAAGGAGACATATATCTGAGGATAGGGGTAAAAGAAGTGGGGATGGGTGTGTTACAGAGCGTGTCTTTTGTCGCCTTTGTGACCTCAAGGATATGAATAAAGTAGGCGGTGAAGACTGGAAAGCAACTTCTTTTTTATAATACTTCTCCAACTGCATTCCTGTAAGCGCAGAAATCACAATCTTCTCCGGCTTCAGGGATCTCATTACTGTTAAGGCACTTGTGTATTTCTTTGATAGTGTCCTCTACCCATATATCATCGCCTTGATACGGAATTAGCGTAATATTGAACTCCAATTTTCCGTCGAATTTTTCCATACCGGCGACCCTTCCATTACAATATACAAAGTATCCAGTATCTGAGACTGTCAGGCCGTTCCTTCGCAACAACCACATATATACTTCCATCTGCCGCTTGTAAGAGTCCTGCCAATCTTCATCAAGGGCTACAATCTCTTCATTTTTACTCGTGGACTTATAGTCTACGACAATGTATTCATCTTTAGGGTTCTTCCACAGGTCGTCTATGGCGCCATGAATAAGTAAGTTGGTTTCCTCATGTAAGACCTGAACACCCTTAAAATTATTCCTCCATTCATCAAGCATATCATGCTTAGCTGGGATAGCATCAACACCATACTTCTTCATCAAAGGATGTGCCTCACCATTTTGTCGCAATAGATCGAACTCCTTCTTAAGCAGGGCATCTACAGCACTATTTAATGTATAAGGATAGCCGGGAGGCCGTCCTACGCCAAGTCTCCTGTCTAAATAGAAACATTTCGGGCATCCTATAAAGAGCTCTATCTTTGAGCGACTTAGCTTGAAAGGCGTAGGATTGCCGGGTTCATAAAGATTTTTTAATCGTCTTGGCGTGTAATATTCTGACATTTTATCCTTTATATCCCCTGAGACTTTATTATTGAGGGTAAAGTTTTAATATAGGTGTCTTTTTCTTTTTGAGAAAGTTTACCTGTCGGCTTATCGTTGTGTTTTTCCGTGAACCATATAAATTTCGGGAAATCAGAATGTAGTTTCTTATTCAATACCAAATTAAAATTTTTAATCTCATAAGGTATATACACCCAGAAATTGTGAAGCTTGCCGTCTGAGCATTCTATCTGAGCCAACTGCATCATAAGCAGTTCATACTTCCCATCTCCTTTTAGATCCACGAAGTCTTTTACATCAAAGTAGAAAGTGTTGAAGTCAAGCCGCCTGAACTTTCCAGCAGTTGTCTGGAAAAGTATTATAATGTGATTATCGAAAGTGCCGAGGCCAGTACCCAAGTTAGTAGTACTTATTATTATATCAGAAAGCCCGTTTTTATCTATGTCTACATAGTATATCTCCGATAGTATCGAAGGATCGTCTTTTGATAGAGGAAAGGCTATCTCGGATACTATCTTATTTGCATATTTTATATTTACTACTGCACGATATCCCCTTATTCCTTGAGGAGAACACCGAATAATAACATTCCTATCCTTAAATTCGCCTTTTTGCCCCGTGACAACTGGCGGCATCTTTAGCATACGATTTCCCCATACTTTTACATTAAAGGGTGGATAGTTATCATTAAAGGCTGAACTACCCTTTACATGCACGAGGATTATAACTACTAATAAGAAAATAATATACCTTTTCATATTTTGATTATATACTGCCTAATAACTCCTGAGCACGTTTCTTGTGTCTTATTCCGAATCCTGTCCCACTGTCTTCTTTCTCAGCCCTGAGATATAGAGTTAGGTATTTCTTTGCTTTTGCAGGATTTCTCTTTATGTACCATTTTCCAAGTTTATATAGCTCAACGGGTCCGCGAGGTAAGGGTAAAATCTTCATCTTCTTATATTCATCTATCAACATCTTATACTGCATGATTGCTTGTTTAATAAGTCCACATCTTTCATAGTATCGGCCTACTGTTTCTGCATGCCAAAAGGGTCTACCTATCTTGTTATACACCCCAATTGCCTGTTTATACCGTCTCTGTCTCCAGTGTCTCTTGAAGAGAGTGTCATCTATAATATTCATTTTCCTCATATAGCAAGTCCGAGTTGCGCTCTTGACTAACACCTGACTCTTTCGATCTTTACTAATACATATTAATCATAGAAGGTTCTTAATACTCGGGCAATAGCCTGAGTACATGATGGAATATCTTCTTTAGATACAAGGGCAAGGCATTTTATCTTTTCTAGTTCGTTTATGATAGTACCGATGTGTACCTCGTTTATAAGACTCTCAGGAGTAATCGCGCTTTGGAATACAAGGCTGATAAGCCTCCCCGTTGTTTCGGCGCAACTCCTTCGACATAAAGAAGAGTTTCTTAAATCGATAGAAATACTGTAGATACTTCTCCTCTTACATGCAATCTTGACATATAAATTGCCACAGCAACACTGAGTTTTTCTCGTGAAAGTAATAACTCCCTCTGAGGACGGAGTATCTTTTTTATTCACCCTCTATCGTAAGCCTTTCGACTTGCTTCTTTCTATCTTTAATCCACTTGTTAAAATTCTCGTACACCATTTTTCTGCATGTAAAGCACATGTCGGGGAGAAGATACCCATAGCTAACGAAGATGAAAGCAAGGAATTGATATCTATATTTCCCCTCTTCACCACCAAAGTAATCTAGCTCTTTTTTAATCTCTCTCCTGATTGGCATATTACATACATCACAAAGCTTCAACTCTGCCATAGTGTCTTTCTTTGTTAAGTAAAATTATTATGAACTATTTTAACATGCCAATCTATATTGCTGTCAAGATCTCGCGTATATTGAAATATGTGCTTTGTGTGGGAGTAATAGAGGGCTACTTCTGGTGGGATAACGCATCAATTCGCATCTAACTTTTTGCTTACACCCTTAAATCTGCGTCCGCTAATAAGGAATTACGTAAACTACGTTTCGTCGGAGGTCGGTTTTCAAAAGCCAGTTTCAGAATTATGTGTGACTACTTTTGCCGTTTCTATGCTTACAAGTTGTCGGAAATTACTATTATACATTCGCTTAACAGGCGTTAAGAGGGACACACAGTCCTATTCTTCCTTCTCTCTTTCTAGCACCACAGTATACGGACACCAAAAATATCCCTTCTCTGTTCCGCTGATTATTTCCCATTTCAGCAAATCGCCCATAAGTGTTATTTTTACCTTGCCTGTGCCTCCCCAGTCACTTTTGAATTTTGCCTCAGCAACATTTCCTTTAACTGTTCCCTTAACATTCGACTTTTCTTCGTCGTCATAATCAATTTTATCACCATTCAACGCAACAGCTGTATAAAACCCTTTAATCTTGTCCCCATCTTGTTTAATATCAAGCGTAAAAGTGCAAATCCCCATTTCTTCTGTCACGCCGTCAAACAACCAGCTTCCTTGAAACTGCCCCTGTTCTTTATTTGCCATTAAGCTTTCTGCCTTATCTAAATATTGCTGAACGTCCTCTTCTTCGCTTATTTCAGATGCGGTGCTTAATTTCGAGTCATAGATAAACTCTTTGCCGTTCCACACGTATACCGCCCACAGGCAGTCGCCATGTCCACCATCTGCGTAACTCCAGTCAATTTCCTTTCCGTCCTCTGTCTTAACCTTTGCGCCCCAGTTAGCCCTGCCCATTTTTATTATAGGTTTTTCGGCGCCAAAATCCACTTTTACGAGACAAGCGCTGCCGTTTTCAAAAATACATTCGTAAGCGCCATCTTCGTACTTATAAACATATATATTTGTATAATGCGCTCCTCCATGGCTAAATATAACAATCTCTTTTTGATTATCATTTTTCAAATCTATTATCTGCACCTTGCCAAGATGTTCATTTCCAATTATCGTTTTGACAAGCTTTTCTTTTCCGCCTATAATATCGTATATTAAATAAAATGGCCTGCCATAAAATTCATCCTTTTCTTGGGCCTCGAAGCTTACTATTATCTCATCTATTCCGTCTCCATCAAAATCACCTTTTTTGACGCTTTCATTTTCTTTTGAATGCGAGTCGTAAAAATATGTAACGCCTTCAAACTTTATCTCTTGAGGGATTCGAGTATCCTGCGCAATGGCGGAAATGCCAAGCTGAAGGCTCAATGCTATCACCCAAGCAATTATTAATTTTTTATTCATACTAATACCTCGCCCCCTACCAAGTCTTAATGCTTCTATTAAGAGGGCGGTCAATCAAAAAACCCCCATTGTCTCGAGGGAAAAAACTGCCAATATCAAACAAAAACTGTCTTTTGGCAGAGCATTTCTCGCATTTTGCAAAAAGTATATCGCGAGGATAAGGAACACTATCAAACTCCTGTCTCATAATTTCTAATTCCCCGCCACACTTGCAGTGCTGATTTGCAATATAATCATATTCTTCTGCCACACCATTAACTCTGATAGGATTATCAAATTTCATAGATTCTCACTTTCAAATGTCGCCTAAATCTATTCCGAAAAATAACCGTGCCACTCGCGCCAGCAAAGA
>Ga0315289_10010337_pt1 | contig 13367 bp, 12 predicted proteins | sample YL17G11_40_MG_FD_203452 | JGI IMG/M metagenome (GOLD analysis project Ga0315289, IMG submission 203452) | Sediment microbial communities from Yellowstone Lake, YNP, Wyoming, USA - YL17G11_40 | ecosystem: Environmental > Aquatic > Freshwater > Lake > Sediment | place: USA: Wyoming | collected...
CTTTGCCGTCAGTTTCATGAGTCGATCATAGGACCATTCCAAACCCTTGACAACCGGCTGAAGCCAGGGGCGAGAAGCCCGCTTTCCTCCACGGCGGTTGCCGAAGGTCCGGCACCTGCGGGAAACCACGTGGCTTCCAGCGGGCTTAATCTGGTGAGCGCGCTGCGTGCCGCGTCTCGAGTTCCTTGGAGCGCCCCGGTGAGGGCGCTGCCAGCCCCGGATGGTAAGATACCGGCGTCTTTGGGCGAGCGCAGGAAGGCTCGCTCCGGTCGACACAGACGCGGAAGGGCGTTTCGCATTACGTCCATCCGCTCGGAGGCAGTGTATTGGCAGCCGCCATCGTAGCCTGGACGGCATCGGCGCTGTGGATAGCGGCGGTCGCCTATATCGTGCTGGCCACATTGGGCCCGGCGCGCCCCTCGCTTCGCCTGGCCTGCTTCCTCGTCCTGCTGATCTCGGTCACGACCTGCTTACAGCTACTCGCCGGGCTGCTTGGGCTGCTCAGGCCGCTTCCCATTGGGGTGGCTTCGGCGTTCGGATTGCTGGTCATCGGGGCCTGGCCGGCGACGCGCAAGATCCTTCAGGGCGCAGGCGGCGAGGGGAAGAGCCTCTGGAAGGCAGGGACAGCGGCCTGGGCGTCCTTCCCCGCCTGGCTGCGCCTTCTGTCGTTCGTGCTGATCCCGCTGCTACTCCTTCGCTTTGCCTTCCTGATCTGGGCGCTGCCGCCGTTCATCTGGGATTCGCTGACTTATCACCTGCCCAACGTGGCGGCGTGGACGCAGGCGGGCCGCATCTTCGCCGTTGAGTCGCCGGTGAGCCGGATGCTCTCTCCGGCCAACTTCGAGGTCTTCGCCACCTGGTTCACGGTGTTCCTGCACCACGACATCGTCGTGGAGGCTGCCGGGTTGCCGGCCTACGCGCTGGGCGTCATCTCGGTCTACGCTCTGGGGCGCGTGATCGGGCTGGCACCGTGGACCTCGTGGATGGCAGCCCTCGGCTATGCCACAACACCGGCGCTGGTGCTGGCGGCGACCGGGACGAAGAACGATCCGATCATGGCCGCGCTGTTCCTGTTCATCCTGGCCATGGGATGGGACAAGGCCTCGGCGACGGTTGACGCACGCCCTCATGCCAGGCAAGGAGGCGGCGTGCTGATCCTCCTGGCCGCCGGCCTGGGGTTCGGGACAAAGGCCTACATGCTTCAGATGCTGGTGGGCGGGTTGGCGATTCTGTTGCTCGCCCGGAGGGACGCGGGCGCGCCGCTCTCGCTCGGCAGTGCCTGGAACAATGCTGTCCAGGGGTGGCAGGCCTCGAGTTCAGGTCGGCGCACACTCTGCACGGCGGTCGTGGCAACGGCACTCGTGCTCGGCGGTTTCTGGTACGCGCGCAACTGGAAGGTCACTGGCAACCCGCTCTACCCCTACGGCGTCCAGGTTGGCCAGGCCTCCGTCGTCTCGTCGTCTGATGACTCTGCCCGCGTGACGTGGCGGGATTTCGCCACCAACATGGGAAGCCTGGTGGACCGGCTTGGGGACAAGCGCCAGCGGATCTCCCCCGACCTGCCGGAGACGACCGGGTGGGGTTGGGTGGCCTACGGGCTGGGGATGCCTGCGCTGGTCTGGGGGCTCGTCCGTTCCAGGCGTCAGCGCATCCTGTTCGTCGGATTCGCGATCGCACTGGTGCTCATTGTGCAGGCCAGCCCGACCGCCGTGTGGTTGACGCGATTCCTGACGTGGGTTCCGGCCTTGCTGTGCCTGTCGTTAGCCGAGGCCGTGCAGGTCTTGGGGGCAGCCTCGCGACCGGTCCGCTGGTGCTTCGCCGGCCTGCTCGCCGCCGCCTCCGCTCTGAACGTGGGGATGACCCTGAACTACAACCTCTTGTCGCCGGACGACTTCAAGATCATGCTGTCCCGTCCTGCGCTAGAGCGCGAGGCTTCCGCCTTGCCGGTGACCGTGCCTGTCGAGTACGGCATGGCCCTTGGGCTTGTTCCCAGAGACGCGGTCCTGGGCTACAACGTCTATGGCAATGGTTTCACGTATCCGCTGTACCGGGCCGACTACTCCCAGCGCCTGGCCTACATCCCGATCCCGCCGGGGAGCTCGTGCGTGGACATCGCCGAGGCGATGGAGGCGCGCGGCACCCGGTATCTGTTTGTCGCCCCCGTACACACGGAGGATTGGATCCTGAGTTTGCTAGACGCGTGCGCCAACGAGCAGGACGTTCTGCGCGAGAGGGTCAGAGGGCTGTATGTCGACAAACGCGGCTAGGCGACTGGAAGCGTGGCTCGTGTTGGCCGGGATGCTGGCGGCGATAGCCTGGTACGCGCGTCCGCAGCTCGCCTACTCGCTGTCCGCACTGCGCTTCATCGTGGACTGGGTTCTCAACTCCGTCGTTGGCTAGCCGCATGCGCGGCCGGGACCACAATGCCAGGTTGCCTGCTCGCCCAGTAGGCTATCCCAGAGCGGGAAGCGGGCGGCTGGGGAGCGGTCCCATGAGAGCCTGTAGGAGAGATGACCCCGCGGTGGACCGTTCGCACGGCCTGCCGTCTCTCGGACGAGCACGGTCACACTCCCCAGCGTCCGCGGCATGTGCCGTGACGAGGGGAGTCGGCGTCGACGGAGAGTCTTCACAGGGGCTGACCGAAGGATCGCCTCCTGCAGATTCTCCCAGCGCCTTCAATCGGGGCTGGAGGACCGCAGGACTTCGGGCGGCGGGGGGCCTCAGCCCAGGATTGACCAACGTGGCGAGATTTGTGGATGGATGAGAACGCGCTCGGCATGATGCTCGGGATGCTCGCCATCGCCCTCACCTGGGTGGCCGCGCTGGCAGCCTTCTGTGGATTGGGCCTTTCGCTCCTGCGCTGGATGGGCCTTGAGCGCGACGGATCGGAGGGTCTGTTCGCTGCCGTATGGATCGGCTGGGCGCTTGCCCTTGGCGCGCTACAGGTCTGGCACCTGTTCAGGCCGGTCGACGCGTGGGGACGGGCGCTAGTGGTGATCATCGGATGGGTTGGTCTTGCATGGAACCTGCGCTCTCTGTGGGCGCAGCTTCGGCCGGTGCTCCGGCATGTGCTGCCATTTGCGGCCGCCGCCATTCTTCTGGGTCTGTGGATGGCGAACCGTGCCATGGCGCCCGCGATGTTCTCCGACGCCGGCCTGTATCATCTGGGCACAGTACGGTGGCTATCGGCCTACCCGATCGTGCCCGGCCTGGGGAACCTGCATTGGCGGCTGGCGGCCAACTCGTCGTACTTCCTGTACATGGCGGCGATGGACTTCGGGCCATGGTCCCACCGTGCGCAGCATGTTGCCGCCTATCTGCTCCTGATCACGCTGGGCCTGCAAATCGGATGGAGCGCCTACGCCGTGCTGCTGCGGAGACGGGCAGTTCTGGCTCACGACCTGTTCAGGCTGGTACTTCTCCCGGCCGTTGCCGGGAAGATGTGGGGCGGGGTACACGAGGGTGAGCCCGACCTGGCAGTCTGGGTGCTGGGGGTGGTGATCATCGACAAACTGATCGGGCTGACCGGGGATGCGCCACGTGGCAGACGGGCCTGGTCCGACGTGCTCATGGTAGTGATCGCCTCCAGCGCGGCAGTGACGGTGAAACTCAGCGCAGGTGTCCTGGGTATAGCCGCCTCAGGTATCGCCATGGCATGGGCAACCCGCAGTGTGGGCACTCCGATGTCGGGCAGGCTCAGCTCCGCCAGCTTCAAGGCGCTGACACTCCCCGGATTCCTGGTGGCCATCTGGGTCCTCCGCGGGCTTGTTCTGAGCGGGTATCCGGCCTTTCCGAGTACCGTCGGTGGCCTCGCCGTCGACTGGCGTGTGCCCAGCGACATCGCCCGGAGTGAGGCGCGCTGGATCATGAGCTGGGCAAGGCTTCCCGGGCAAAACCCCGACGTCGTCCTTCAGGATTGGGCCTGGCTTCAGCCTTGGGCGGAGCGCGTGGCAGACGTGGCGTCCTTCGACCTTTTGGCACCGCTGGGGATTGCCGCGGTTTGTCTCATCGTGGCGGGAATCCGGCGACGCCGGTGGGATGCGGAGGCCCTGGTGCTTGCGGCGATTTCCATGGCCCTGGCCGGATCCCTCGCCTTCTGGTTCGCGACCGCCCCGGAGCCACGACTTGCCGGTGCGACCGCGTGGCTTCTGGCCGCGAGCAGCCTGCTCCTTGCTGCCGGGCGATGGGGCGTACAGCGGACGCGCCAGCTCGCGCGGTGCCTCTTCCTGGTTGTGCTGGTCGCTGCCGTGGCGCCACACCTCACATCCGCCAAGCGGATACCTCCGGGGCCTGAAACCGGTTTCTACGCGCTGGCGCAACCAGGTCTCGTCGAGGTGTCGCTGCCCACTGGCCTGACCGTGTTCCGCCCGGCTGCAGGAGACGAGTGCTGGGACACCTCTTTGCTATGCACTCCGTATCCGTCGACAGCGCTGCGACTGCGCGTGGCGGGAGAGCTTGGCAGTGGATTCAGCCTGCCACCCTAGCGACCGGGAATCGTCCCGGGGCGAACGCAGATGTCCATCTGATTCCGCCTTGGCCTTGGCGATATGGCAACCCTCCGCCGGGAGTGGCAAGGGCGAACGCCGGCGGCTAGCATGGCGCTCGAGCTTGGCCCGAGGGACAGCGGGCTGGTAGAGGATGCCGACGGCAACGGATTCTCCTCTCCGCTCTGCCGGGCCGACGGCTCGCAGCGTCGGGTCTACGTCCCGATCCCTGCGGGGAGCACGTGCGCGGACATCGCCGACGCGACGGCTGCGCGCGGCACGCGCCACTTGTTTGTGACGCCCGAGCACACCGAAGACTGGATGCTGAGTCTGCCGAACACGTGTGCTTACGAGCAGGAGGTGTTGTGGCAGGGCGCCCTGGGTCCGTATGTCGACACGCGCGCCCAAACACCTCGAAGCACGGTTGGTCTTGGCAGCGATGCTGGCGGCGACGGCGTGGTATGCGAGGCCGCAGCTCGGACACTGCCTCCGGGCGATCCGGCGACTGGCCCCCATGGACCTTGCCGTACTGGGCGGACAGCAGACGATGGGCTGCTGCCCGACGCACTGGATCACCCCGGCTTGCGCTGGGCAGTCCACTTCGTAGGTGGTGTGGGACTGGCGGACCCAATGGCGGTGGTCGCGTTTGCCTGTAGGCTGCGGTCGGGGGAACAGGGTGGGTGCGCCCTTGCCTATCCGATCCTAGCGCACGCCTCCGCACAACCTCCCCGGCCATTCTGGCCTTCGGGACCGGCTACAGCGCTCTTCCACAGTGCAATCTCCGACAGATCCCCCTGGCCCTCATCGCCTCGCGCACGGGTCACCCCGGAGAATGACCGTCGGCTACGTAGGCGAGGCAAGCGTCGGATACGCCGCCCTGGTCGCACGACTGGCTGGCAAGCTGGTGGTGACACCAACCGCGACGATGCGGGTGGCGACCGCCGCTGTGTCCCATCTCTGCAGGACCGCGACCGCTTGCGCGCACGCCGTCGAGCACGAGGCGCGGCCGGAAGTCGCAGCGCCGGGGAGGCCGAACGCGGTGTTTGCCATTGCCAGACTTTGGTTCGTTCGGTTGGTGTTCGGCAAGCGCTGGCTTCGCGTGCTGATGGGCGATGCGTTCCTCGCGTTGGGCGCGCCGGCGCACGGGCTGTTCAACATGGAGCTCTCTGGGTTGTGTGTCCTGCGGTAGGACGGTAGCCTGCTGGGTGTACACTCGGCGCGGATGTGCTTGTTTCGTGGGGCAGCGTTCCTTGGCCCGTGCGGGATAGGACCGGCTGCATTCGGTTGGGGGAAATTGGCGGCCCTCGTGCGCTGCCCGCTCGTGCACGCGATGCCTTCACCACGGATCGACCCGCCAAGCCTTGGCGTGGCGGCGGGCTGGGCCATCCGATTTGGGTGTGCCATGTTGGTCATCCCACCAGGGTGGGGGATGGCCCAGCCTTTGATGGGCGGAGGAGCGCCGGATCACCAGGGAGCAGTCCCCAGGGTACCCGGTCCTGGCCCGAGACCGCGGATGCTGCCGAAGCGTTGATCGAGCTGCATCTGCCGCACCAGGATCTCGGCCTCCATGCCCTGCGTGGATCGCCCCCGGGCACTGAGGGCTAAATCGACCGCGCGGGCCACGGCCCGATCATCCACCCGCGGGGGCAGATCCGTGTGGCAAGGCAGCGCCGGACACGGGCTCGCTGCCCGATGCAACACGAACTCGTGCGGCAGCAGGTCTCTCAAGTCCGAAGCGGTCTGGTGCAACTGCCGCTGCAGCTCCATCAGATACTGGCCAGTGCCGTCTCGGGGTTCGGCCGGAAGCGGTCGAGAGATCTCGCGGGCCAGCTCTTCGACACCTGGCCCACTGGATCCGAAGATCAGGAGGCTGGAGACATTCCCAAGCAGGGCCTGATACAGGCTCCGGTCCAGCATGGTCTGGGCCTGCACGATCACCGTCAAGCGAACGGACTCCTTGCGTGCCCGGCGCAGGAGCTGCTCAAACGACTCGGGGGAGATCTCCGCCAGTTCATCGACGTACAGATAGATGGGATCGCTGGTCCCCCAACTTGCCCTGCCTGCCAGGAGCCGCTTGGTGAGCCAGGTTGTGAGCAGGGCGTTGAGCAGATGGGCCGAGCGGTGGAGCCTCTCCTCTCCGATGCCGATCAGCAGAGGCGTCCCCTCCTGGATCTCCTCGAAGGTGAAGGTGCTCCTCGAGCACCCGATGAGCCGTTGGGCGTCCGGCGGGCTGAGCAACGTGAGGATCCGCGTCCACGTCGACTGGACCTGCTCGTGCAGCTGGGTCCGGGTCAAGTCCTCCAGCCAGCCCAGGGAGAACCCCGGGATCAGACTGGCAAGATCCTTCCCACCGCCGTTCCGACCAAGCACCTTTTCAGCCAGATGGTCGCGGAAGGCCCTGCTGCGCAGGAAACGCGGGATCTCCAGCAGGGTATAGCCGTCATCGGCAGCCGCCAGAAAGTACGCTGCGCATTCGACCAGGTGCCGGATCCGCATAGGAAGCTCGTCTTGGTACGGCATAAAGACCTGCACCAGCCCATCCGTGACGCAGCGAGCGGCGTCCACAGCCGTCCAGTTCGGACCGATCTGCAGCAGGTTCACGCTGTGCATGCCGGGCGCTCCGGGGACGACCAAGATGGGCATCCTCCCGTTCTCCAGGCAGGTGTGGGCCATGCCTCGGGCCAGCCGGGTGTGTGGATCGACCAGGATCACCTTCCGCCCGGCTTGGAGATCCTGCGTCACCAGCGTCTCCATCATGGTGGACTTCCCTGACCCCGTTCGACCCAGGATGGCCACATGCCCTTCCCGTTCGTAGGACGGTAGCACGATCGGCACGTGCGGCCAGCTCACGGTCATGCCCAGGCGCAGGTCGCCGGGCCGCAACGGGCGCAACCGTCGGACCAGGCCGGCGATCCCGAGCAGGATAATGGGCACCAGGCGCACGCTCGCGGCCGGGATGCACAGGAGCAACAGCGTCAGCGCGGCGAAGTCCATCATCGGCACGCCGACCAGCCACAGCACCAGAAACACAGCCTCCGACACCAGCAAGATGTCAGCCATCTTCCGTATCGGATCGGCTCCAGCATGGGTATTACGTTTCCCAGCAAGCATCTTCTCATCTCCCTTCATACCAACTCAACATGGATCGACCAGACTACGCACCTCGCCGGTGCGACCATCGCGCCAGCCTGCTGTGACTGGATCGCAGCCGACGGCTTCGGATTGCCGGGCGACCACCGCGCACACACGGCAATGCCCCTCCTGGATGATGTCTGTGACCACCTCCTCTCTCTGGGCGGTTGGGACGGTGAACGCGACCATCAGCCGGTCGCCTCCCAAGATTCGCCGGTTTTCGTCAAGGTAGAACCTATCCAGCCGGCGCAGCTTGGCGCGGAGCTGGTGGCGACCCTCCGTCCCGCGGTCGACCTCCAGAAACAGATGCCGGGTGTATGCGGCAGGTCCTGAGCCAACCCGGAAGGCCACATAGGCATCGGGGGCATACTTGGACCGGGCGCCCGCCTCTTTGAGACACGCGGCCAGCTGACTGCCTACGATCAGGGTAAGGATGCGCTCCCGGCCCAGCCCAGCCACCAGCGAAGCCACGGCCTGGCTGATCGCCAGCTGGTGATGCACGAAGAGGGAGGCCTTGTTGTCGATCCGCAGGCAGCGAACCTTTCGCCCGACCAGCCCTTTCGCCTTCCGCGCACCGCGCCGGGTCAAGCAGACCAGCCATCGTCCTGGCTGCTCGCCTTCGCCGGGGAGCCAGAACCTCTCAAGCAGGCCCTGGGCTGCCAGCGCAATCGATCCTGTCTCCGCCTGTTCGACATCAATGCTCCCGAACCGTGCCAGCTCCCCTGCGCTGGCAAGCTCGAGCAAGGCAGTCGCTCGCAGGATCTCGCTAACCGCAGCGGGTGGGCACTCGGGTAGTTCTCCGGCAGTGGACCGACGACGTCGGGCCTTCAGATTGCAGGCCTCTCGTGGCGCCGAGTTCGACCTTGGACGCTCGCCTTGATCCGATGGCTGGCCCATCACTGCCTCCGCGGCTTCTGACACCGTCAGGCGTCTCGCGAGGATGTGCACATCTTGGTTCCATTCCTCGAGTCCGGTCTTGCACAAAATGGTCGGGACAAGCGGGACATAGACGGGACACTGCCGGGACACAAACGGCCCGCGAAGTTCACAGCAACCTGACGCAACCCTGGTGGCTGAGCCGACTGGGACCGACACTGGAGCAGGGCCATTCTGGCCGAGCCTCCTCGGCGACCGGTGATCAGACCATCGATGCCGCAGACCCCCGTGTGGTTGTCGGGTGAACGTACGGGTTTCGAGGCATGCTTCGCTCGGCTGAGTGGAGCCAGGCTCGCCCTTGGCCGGGCCTTCATCCGGGTCCAATCCGACCCATCACGCCTGGGCCCTCGTGCCCATGCCTGATCGGCCCCGGCAGCAAGGGGACACGCCAGCTATGCCTTGACGGCGGGTGGAGCGCGAAGGAGAGGCGAGGCCGCTCCAGTGTGCAACCGCGGGGGGAGATTGCGCCTGACCTGCCACCGGTCTGCGATCGAGGGACGTCTGGGCCAGCGGGAGGCGTTCATCGGCCGCTTGCAATGCGGCCGGCGCCGTTGGAAAGCAGATGAAAGCCAGCGTCAGGAAGCGCAGGCTGTCGAGGAACTGCGACCAGTGCAGCCCGTGGACCATCACGCCGGCTATGGCGGCTCTGTTCCAGACGATGGGCTGGGACTTGGGGCCCGTAGCAGCGACGGAAGACATCGTCCCCAGCTCGAGCAGGGATGATGATCCTGCTGCCCCGGCGCTTCGGGGACAAGCGCCGGCGAATCCCCCCCGACTCCTGGGGACGGCCGGGTGAGGGTGGGTGGCGCACGGCCTGGGTTTGCGAGCGCTGGCGTGGGGACTCGTCCGCTCGAAACGTAAACGGATCCTGTTCGCCGGACTTGCCGTCGCGTTGCTGGTGGTTGTTCGGGCCAGCCCGATGGCCCTGCGGATGGACCGCTTCCTGACGCGGGTGTCCGTCCTGTTGTGCCTGTCTTTCGATGAGGCGATGGAGGTGCTAGGACCGCCGACCCGCCTCGGCTATTGGGCCTTCGCCTGACTGTTCCTCGTATCGTGCACGTTGAACGTGGTGATGGAATTGAACGACGGGGTCGTTTCGCCTGACGACTTCACCCTGCTGCTCTTCCGCCCGGAACTGCAGCATCAGGCGAGCGCCTTTCAGGTGACCGTGCCGCCCGAGTATGGCATGACACTCGAGCTTGTTCCGGGGGATAGGCTTCTGGGGTATAACCTCCACGGCAACGGCTACAGCTGTCCGCTATGCCGGGCAGATTGCAGCCAGCGGATCGTCTACATCCCGATTCCACAGGGGAGCACGTGCGCCGAGATTGCGGATGCGACCGAGGCACGTGCTACGCGCTACCTGTTCGTGGCGCCTGAGCGCGCCGGAGAGTGGGCCCCAGGCCTGCTGAGTACGTGCGCCAACGAGCAGGACGTGCTGCGTGACGCGTCCAAAGCATGCATGCCGACAAGCGCGGCAAGACGCCTCGAAGCATGGCTGGTCTTGGCAGCCATGCTGGTGGCGATGGCGTGGTATGCTGGGCCGAAGCTTGTGTACGCGTGGCAGATGGTCCGCTCGCTGGCAAGCCTCCTGCTCGCGAACGGTGGGGGGTAACCTGGCCGATTAGTGTGTGCGGTGTGCAGGATTGTCCACACCTGGCATCCGAGCACATGGCGTGCCTTGCTGAAGAGTGCTTTGGGAGCGGTTGGAGTCTGCGACCGCCAGTTCAAGCGAAATCCGGCACCAGCCTTGCTCGCGCCAGGCGAGCCAGGGCGCCCCTTCCTTGGATTGCCCCCTGGCAGGAGTTCCAGCCCAAATTGGTTTGGCTCAGTTGACTGCCGTGGGCGATGGAACCAGAATCGCTGTGCCGTGAGGGGTAGGTTGGTCTTGGGACCGACGAACAGGTACCGAGGCGGATTGTGATGTCCGGCAACAAGAGCTACCTGGGATGATGAGTCCGGGTGATCTTGTCCCGCCACAGGGCACGATCCAGCGCGTGCCGGTGCTCGGCGTCGGCGTCAGCGCGGTTGACCTGGACCGGGCGGTGGAAACAATCCTCGGCTGGGTCGCCCGGCGTGAGCACCACTACGTGTGCGTCACCCCCGCCCACGCGGTGATGGACTGCTACAACGATCCGCGCCTGCTGCCGATCTTCAACGGCAGCGGCCTGACCGTGCCGGACGGCATGTCACTCGTCTGGCTGCTCCGACTGAAGGGTCACCGCCAGGTCCGGCGGGTCTACGGCCCGGACCTGATGCTGGCAACCTGTCACGCTTCTGTTCCGTTGGGATTTAGGCACTTTCTGTACGGGGGTGCTCCTGGCGTCGCCGAAGAGCTCGCTGCCAGGCTCCTGGGGCAAGTGCCCGGGCTACAGGTCGCTGGGGCGTACGCGCCGCCGTTCCGGGACCTCTCGCCGGGAGAGGACCGGCAGGTCGCCAGCAAGATCGACGAGAGCCGGGCCGATATCGTCTGGGTTGGCATCAGCTCGCCCAAGCAAGAAACGTGGATGGCCGAACATGTCGGTCGAGTCGTCGCGCCGGTCTTGATCGGCGTGGGGGCGGCGTTCGATTTTCTCTCGGGGCGGAAGCCGCAGGCCCCGCGCTGGGTGCAGCGCAGTGGCTTGGAGTGGCTCTTTCGGCTCGTGAGCGAGCCCAGGCGGCTCTGGCCGCGCTACCGGCAGTATCCCGAGTTCGTTGCGCTCGTCCTTCGGGAGATGGTGGGTCTCGACAAGCCCGGCCGAGGCTAGCAGCCAGACGGTTAGGCGGACGTGGCGTCTGGAGGCTTCAGCATTCGCTAGCGGTGCATCTCAAGTTGAGGCGGATCGGCCGGCGGGCCGAGCGTCAGACGCAGATGCGGCCTCGGGTTTGAGCGTGACCGGCGGGTGTGCGGGACGGCTCGATCGGAGAGGCCAATTGGGGCACAAGGGGCAGTCCGTCCGATGAAACGTGACTGGCCGTTGGTGAGTGCTGGCATCGTGACCTGGAACAGCGAGCGGCATCTGTCGGCTTGCCTGGATGGACTGGCCGTGCAGGGCTATTCTCGCCTTGAGCTGATCGTGATCGACAACGGATCGGTCGACCGGTCGGTGAGGCTTGTTCGTGAGCGTTGGCCAACGGCGCGTGTGATCGAGAACGCCAGGAACGAAGGCTTCTGCCGGGCGCACAACGCCGGGATCCGCGCCTCGCAGGGGGAGTACTACCTGGCGCTTAATCCGGATGTGGAGCTGCTCCCGGGTTTCATCGAGCGCCTGGTGTCGGCGCTGGAAACCCGCCCGGCGTGCGGTGCGGCCGTCGGCAAGATGTGGCAGACAGGCCAGGCGGATCCCCCCCCGCTTGATGCGGCGGGGCTATTCCTAGATCGGCGGCGGCATCAGTACTTGCGTGGTCGCGGCGAGCCGGACCGCGGCCAGTTTGATACGGCGGAGGAGGTCTTTGGCGCCGACGGCGCCGCGCCTCTTTACCGCCGGGCGATGCTCGAGGATGTGAAGATCGAGGGGCAGTACTTCGACGAACAGTTCTTCGCCTACATGGAAGACGTTGACCTGGCGTGGCGCGCCCGGCTGTTGGGATGGCGATGCTGGTACGAGCCTGCGGCAACCGCCTTCCACGCCCGAACCTTCAAGCCCGGTTGCCGTCAAGCGATGCCTGCATACATGCGTCGGATGGCGGTCAAGAATCGCTACCTGATGCTGCTCAAGAACGAGGGCCGTGACGAGTTCCGCAGGGATTGCTGGCGAATTCTGGGCTACGACCTGGCCATCTGGGGGTACATCCTGCTGCTTGAGCAGAGCTCGCTGGGCGCGCTGAAGCTTCTCAGACGGCAGTGGGGCTGTGGGCGGGCTTGGCGAAACGAGATCTGGGGGCGGGTGACGGTTACGCCTAAGGACCGTTTGCGGTGGTTTGGGTAGCCGTTTGCTATCCCGGGAACGGAATCGCTCGGACGTAAGTCACACGGCAGGTGCAGGGCGCTACTCATCGGAATGCCTTGTGCCCGGGATTAGCTTCTGCCGGAGCATTTGAGACAGGGGACGCCTTGTGAGAAGAGCGTCGATCTCAAGGGCGGTTACGCGCCGGCCGCGTTGAACAATGCGGCGTTTCTCGAGAACACGAGGCAGGCTGCAGAACGCATCGACCTTGGCCTTGAGGAAGATGCGCGTCTGCCGCTGCGCCATATGGGCGAGCAACCGGAATCCATTGGTCAGCAGGTGCAGAGGCAGGTACTTCACCAGGAGCGTTGTGGGCATGTTCTTGAAGAACACGTACTCCACGTTTCGTTGGGCGTAGTACACGGCGGTGTCGCTTTGCTCCCCCAGTGAGGCACTGACGTGATGGCGTACTACGGCGGTTGGCACGTAGAGGCACTTGTGGCCCCTTAGCCGGGCGCGGTAACTCAGATCGCTGTCCTCATAAACCAGGAAGAAGTCCTCGTCGAATCCACCCAGCTCCTCAATCATCGAGCGGCGGTAGACCGCTGCGCCGGCGCAAGCCCCAAAGACCTCCACCGGCTCGCCGTATCTTGCCGCTGGCTTAAGATGCCCAATCTTGCCGGGCGTGCCGTCCACGGCGTAGTAGTCACCGCATGAGTCAGCCACTTCCGGGTTGTGATGGAAGACCATCTTCGAGGCACAGAAGCTGACCTCAGGATGGCGGTCTAGTGCACTCACAAGTTCCTCGACCCAGCGTGGATCAGCTTTGGTGTCGTTGTTGAGCAGCCCGACGTATCGACCTCGGGCGTGCTGAATCCCCACGTTGTTTCCGGTGCTGAATCCAAGGTTCCTGTCCAGGGCAATGACCTCCACATCCGGGAAGTGGTCG
>Ga0315289_10010338_pt1 | contig 13367 bp, 13 predicted proteins | sample YL17G11_40_MG_FD_203452 | JGI IMG/M metagenome (GOLD analysis project Ga0315289, IMG submission 203452) | Sediment microbial communities from Yellowstone Lake, YNP, Wyoming, USA - YL17G11_40 | ecosystem: Environmental > Aquatic > Freshwater > Lake > Sediment | place: USA: Wyoming | collected...
ATTTAAAAATCGGGGTTTGGCGCCGCCGAACGTATCAACGTATGATATAATAGATCCCGATATTTCGGCCGGCGGACGGCCAGGGAGGAGAAACGATGAGAAAAACGGTGACGATCGGACTTGTGGGCATCCTGCTCGCCGGCACGGCCGCGCTTGCCCAAGCCCAGACGGCCAAGGACATTCTCGATAAGATGATCGAGGCTCAGGGCGGGCGCAAGGCCCTCGAGGCCATCAAGGATACGACGTCCGTCGGCGGCATGGAAATGGTCCAGATGGGCATGAACGGCAGCATCACGATGTCCCAGAAAGAGCCCAACAAGATGCGGATGGACATCGAAGTCATGGGCATGGTCATCACCCAAGCCTATGACGGCGAAAAAGCCTGGTTCACGAACCCCCAGACCGGCTCGACCGAGGAGATGCCCGGCAAACAGGCCGAGGATATGCGCCGCCAAGCCTTGGGCAACGACGCCGCCCTGAATCCGGACAAATACGGGATCACGTACACGTTCAAGGGCAAGGAAAAAATCGGCGACAAGGAATATTTCGTCCTGGAACAGGCCTTCAAGGAAGGCTCGGCGACGACGATTTACGTCGACCCGGCGACCTATCTCCCGTACAAGTCTCGGACGCAGACGACCGACATGATGGGCGCCGACATCCTGGCCGAGTCGATTTTCGAGGACTATAAAAAAGTCGGCGAGACCGTCGTCTCCCACAAGATGATCATCTACCAAAACGGCGCCGAATTCGCCCGGATGGCCTTCACGAGCGTCAGTTACAACACGGGGATCGAGGATTCGTTCTTCAAGATGACGAAATAACCGGCGACCTTTACGCGGTTTCGATCTGGCGAAGGACGTCGTAAGCGAGGCGGAGGGCCCGAAGCCCTTCTTCGCCGCTGACTTTCCCGCAGCGGTTCTCGGCGATGCAGGTGAAGAAATTCTGGAGTTCCCTTTTCAGGGGTTCGTCTTTCTTGATCTTGGGCGTCTTGATGTCGGTCTGCCGGCCGCTCAAGGGGAAGACCTTGACCTCCTGGTCGATATAGTCGATCGAATAGTAGGAGGTCGGCTCGAAGATCCGGAGCTTCCGGACCTTTCCTTGGTGGACGCGGCTGGCGGTCAGGGTCGCCACGCATCCTCCCTTGAACTCCAGGCGGGCGTTGGCGATGTCGATCTTCTCGGACAGGACGTGGATGCCCGAGGCGCGGATGACCGCGACCTCGTCCTTGATCAACGCCAGGATGATGTCCAGGTCATGAATCATGAGATCGAGGACGACGTTCACGTCGAGCGAGCGGGCCGAAAACGACCCCAGGCGCTGGACTTCGACGAAGCGGGGATCGGAGATCATCGTTTCGACGGCTTCGACCGCCGGGTTGAAGCGCTCGAGATGACCGACTTGGAGGACGCGTCCATTGGCTTTGGCGGCGGCGACCAGCTCCTCGGCCTGGGCGACGCTCTCGGTGATGGGCTTCTCGACCAGGACGTGCTTGCCGTTCTTGAGGAGGTTCAGCGAGATAGGAAAATGCTCGGAGGTCGGCGTGGCGACGATGCCGGCGTCGATCTCATCGAACATGTCCTCGTAGTTTTGGTAGTAGTTGACTCCGTGACGGTTGCCGATTTCGAAGGCTTTCTTGAAGTCGATGTCGGCCACGGCCTTCAGGTCGGCTTCCTCGAGATAAGAGGCGATCCGGGCGTGCTGCATGCCCAGGTAACCGACCCCGATGATCCCGACGCGGATTTGGTCCACGAAGTCACCTCGCGATCACGGCGATGCCGTTGGCCTCGGCCATCGTCAACGCTTCGTCCTTTTGGAAAAACGGCATCGTCGCGGCCTCGAAGGCCAGGGCCGCGGCCCGGACCCGGACGAGCGCCCGGAGGGTCTCGAGACCTACGGCCGGGACGTCGAGGCGCATGTCCTGGCCCGTCCGCCCGACCTTGAGAACCACGACGCCGGGGCCGGCCAGACGGCCGCTCCGGGCGATCGTCTCGTTCGTCCCTTCCAGGCTTTCGACGCCCGCGACCGCCCGGTCTTTGACGACGAGCGTTTGGCCGATGTCGAGGTCGGCCAGTTGTCTGGCTAACGGCCACCCGAAGGCGATATCGGCCAGCACCGCGGCCGAGGGCTCCGTCCGGCCGAGTACGCCGGGGGGGCAGAAATAAGCCCGGAGGAGAAAACTCGGGTCCTTGACCGTGATCCCCTGGGTCCCCAAATAGGCGATCAACGACCGTAGAAGGGTCGTCGGCGTCCGGTCGGGTAAAACGTTCAGGAGAGCGGCGACGTCCGGTTCCTGAAGATCCGGGCGAAAGATCGTCCGATGCTCAACCTTCCCGAGGAGGACCGCCTCCCGGACATCCTGGGCTTTAAAGAAAGTGACGAGCCGGCCGATCTCGGCCGGGCCGATCCAGGCGAAAGCATCGGCTTCGCGCTTGAGCGATTCCTCGGCGGCGCCCCTGATGCCGGCGACGATACAGTGATACCCTTCCCGCCTGGCGTCGGCGATCGCCTGCCGGGGAAACTCCCCGGCGCCCGCGATTATTCCGAGGCGCTGTCCCATGAGTCCACGGTCTTCTTGACGATCCCCCGTTTGGACGCCCGGACGAAGGCCAGGAGCTCGTCCCGGTCTTCGCCGGCCGGAATCTCGGAGGTGATCCGGTCCAGAGCTTGAGCGGTGTTCAAGTCCGAATAGAAGAGGAGCTTGAACATCTCCTTCAGGACGGCGATCCGCTCCCTGGAAAAGCCTTTCCGGCGCAATCCGACGAGGTTCAAGCCCAGAAGACGGGGCGGCCGCTGTCCGGCCACCCGGCAAAACGGAACGACATCCTGGGTGATCATCGACCCCCCGCCCATGAACGAGAATCGGCCGATCCGGCAGAACTGGTGGACGGCGCTCCAGGCCCCGACGGTGGCGAAATCGCCGACGTGGGCATGCCCGCCCAGGGTCGCGCCGTGGAGGAAGATCGTCTCGTGGCCGACACGACAGTCGTGGGCGACATGGGAATACGCCATGAAATAATTGTCGTTCCCTATCCGGGTGAGCCGCTCTTCCTTGACCGTGGCCCGGTGGATGGTGATGAACTCGCGGAAGACGTTGCGGTCGCCGATCTCGATCCGGGTGGGCTCGCCTTGGTAGCCGACGTCCTGAGGTTCGGTCCCGATCACGGATCCTGGGGAAAAACGGTTGTCGAGGCCGATCGTCGTCCACCCGCCCACGAAAACCTGGGCGGCCAGCCGGGTGTTCGGCCCGAGGACGACATTCTCCCCGATGACGCAATGGGGCCCGATCTCGACGCCGGGCCCCAGCCGGGCTCCGGGGTGGACGACGGCGGTGGGATGGATCACCGCCTCATTTCCGGACATTCAACTCCTCGCGGTCGAGGAGGGCGGCCAGCATCAATCCCTCGACGACCACTTCGTCGTCCACGAACGCCCGCCCCCGGGTCCGGTAGAACCTGCTCTTGAATTTGAGAACGGTCACTTCAAGGCGGATTTGGTCGCCCGGAACGACGGGCCGGCGGAATTTCATCTCCTCGATCTTGCTGAGCAGGACAAGCTTTTTCTCCGGATCGGGGATGGAGTTGAAGAGCAGGATCCCTCCGGCCTGGGCCAGGGCCTCGACGATGAGCACGCCGGGCATGATTTTGATGTCCGGAAAATGGCCCTGGAAGAACTCCTCGTTGGAGGTGACGTTCTTAATCGCCGTGATGGACTTGGCTTTTTCGAGACTGAGGACCCGGTCCACCAGGAGAAACGGATAACGGTGGGGCAGGAACCGGAGGATGTCCTGGATATTGAGGAGAGGGGCCGCCATTACTTCTGCGTGGCCTTGGAGGTGTCGTAGCGCTTGATGAGCTCAGGGGTCATGTCCACCGCCGGATTCCAGTATACGGAGCCGCTCTTGGCCAAGTCGAAGATCATATCCAGGCCTTTTTCTTTCCCCAGGGCTTCAACGATGGGGATGAGCTCGTCCTGGACCTTCTTGAACAGGCGGGCGGTCAGCTCCTGCATACCCGAGTAGGCGTCCTCGGCCATGCGCTTGCGGTCGGTATTCTTTTTATCGAGGTCGGACTGAAGCTGGATCGCCGCTTCATCGGTCAGAGTCAGCCGCTGGGTGTTGAGCTTGGTCTGGAGGCCCCGGATGTCGTCGTCCAGCTTGCTGATCGCGGCCTGGTTCTGCTTGTCCCGCTCCTGGAGCCGGGCGATGACCTTCTTGCCTTCGGCGGACTTCTCGAGGACTTCCTGGGAATTAATGACGCCGATCTTGCCCTGGGCATAGGCTAGGGTGCCGGCCGCGCCCATGACAAGGGCGGCGAGGGCGAGGGAAACTGAAAACTTGCGCATCGATAACCTCCTAGAACGTGGTTCCAATCGCGAAACGGAAAGCGAAATTGGTGTCGTCTTGATAAATCCGGCGGTTATTATACGAAAAAATGAGCCGGAAAGGAATCCGCAGGGCGGGGACGAAAATCCGGGCTTCAAGCCCCGTCGAAGAGTAAACGTCCTTTAGGCCGACTTTCTGGTCCGGGCCCCAGGTGTTCCCCCGGTCGTGGAAGGCGATCAGGTAGAGGGGTCCGCCGACGGCCCAGATGTACTCGGCGTTGATCACGAGCTCCTTCAGGCCGCCGATGTTCGTTCCCTGGTCCGATCGCGGGCCGATGGCGTAGATCTCGTACCCGCGAATGCTCCGCTCGCCGCCCAGGAAGAACCGTTCCCAGAAAGGCACGTCGGATCCGCCAAGCTGCTTGACGTACGAATATTCGATGTGGAATCCGAGCGAATGCCACCGCAGGCCCCGGATGATCGGCTGGTAATGGGTGAATTCGAAGCGGGGTTTGAATAAGTCGATTTCGCCGCCCAGCCATTTTCCGGCGTACTTGACCGAGGCCAGGACCAGGGTCCCGCTCGAGGGGGTCAGGGGGCTGTCCACGGTCGAACGGTAGATCGAGGGGGAGATCGAACTCATTTTATACTTGCCGAAACCGTAAAGGCCTTGGGAATAGGGATCGTAGTAAGAAGAAAGGTAAGAAGTGTCGACGGTTTCTTGGGTGGATAGGGACTCGGGTTGGGAGATCGCGACGTTCTCGTAGCTGTAGGTCAAGCTCCCCCTCATGTATCCGAGGAGCCGGGCGCTGAGGGTGAAGTCGGCCCCCTGGCCTTTCCGGTTGTAAATATAGGGGTAGACCATATAGCGGTCGTAAACATTGAACCCGACGCTGATCGGATAATCGAAAACGTAGGGCTCGGTGAACCCGAAGCTGTAGTTGCGGATGCGTTTGCCGTACTGGGCCGTGAGCTCGAGATTCTCGCCCGCGCCCAGGAAGTTGACCGTGGAATAGGAGAGGGCCACGAACGTCCCTTCGTAGCCGCTGTAGCCGGCCGTGAACTGGATGTTGTTCCGCTGGAGTTCCTTGACGTTCACGGTGACGTCGAACTGGCTCGGAGTGTTCGCATCGGGCTTGATTTCGGGCTCCTTCTCGAGGTCGACGAGCCCCAGCTGCTTGACCCGCAAAACGCTGTCTTTGAAGTAGCCCAGGCTGAAAACGTCCCCTTCGCGGAGAAGCATCTCGCGCCGGATGACCTTGTCCTTCGTGTAAACGTTACCCTTGAATTCGAGGCGGCGGAGATAGCAGATGTCCCCCTCATAGATCTGATACGTGACGTTGACGACTTTGTTCTTGGGATCCAGGTTTTCGACCGGAACGGCCTGGGCGTAGAGGTACCCGAATTGGCGGAAGAGCTCGCCTAAGTCCTCGACGCTCTTCTCCCTGACTTTGGTGCTGTAAACCTCGCCCGGGCGAAGCTTGATCTTGGACAGGATCCCGGCCGGGGTGAAGGATTTTTGACCGTCGATTTTGATCTCGCCGGTCTTGTATAAATAGCCGGCCGTGACCGGGAAGGTCAGGCGGACCATTTTTTTCTTCTTCGAAAAAGGCCAGAAGGTCTTCCGGTTGATTTCCTCGACCTTGGGTTCGCCGACGACGGCTTCCATATAGCCGTTCTCCTGGAGCTTCTTCTTGACGGCGGCGACGTCGTCCGAGAGCTTAGTCTGCTTGAAGGAGTCCTTTCCCGCGATCCAGGAATAGACGTTGTGCCGTTTATTCTCCTTCAGGGCATCGCGGAGGGTGCTTTGGGCGAGCTTGGGGCTCCCGGCAAAGAGGACTTCGCCGACGCGGACCTTGGGGCCTTCGTCGATTCTGAAGGTCAGCTCGACCTCGTTCTTGCCCTTCTTGGCCGTTTCGATCTCCACTTGGGCGGCCCCCAGGCCTTTCTCGGACAGGAGGTCCTCGATCGTCTTTTTGATCTTCGAGATCTTGGCCGGGCTGTAATTGCTGTAGGGAAGCAGGTACTCGTCCTTTTCCTTGAGCTTGTTGGTGATGTCGTCTTCCTTGACTTTCCGTCCCGTCTTGTAGGCGATCGATTTGATCAGGGGGGTTTCCTCGACCGTGATGGTGACGATTTTCCCCTTGGCCCCGCTTTTTTCCTCGATCTTGATATTGGAGAAAAAGCCCGTGGACCAGAGAACCCGGAAGTCCTTTTTCAGCAGGTCGGCGCTGAAATAGTCCCCCTCCCGGGTCGAGATATAATACCTGATCGTATCCGGGGTGATCCGGTCGTTGCCGACGATATCGATCCTCTCGACGAGCTCCTGGGCGAGCCCGGCCAGCGGGGCCGTCAAGAGGAGGAGGATGAACGCGACTTTTTTCATGTCCGTATCCTTAAAATATACCATATCGAACCTGAATTGCCAACGGCCTTTCAGGATAGGAAACGTTTCCCCTGGGCGGGGTCTTCACGCCACCAACAACGCTTCCTCTGGGTAGAACGACGTTTTCAAGCGAGGCGTTTCAATTCGCCCCGATCCATGACGAAGGTTTTGCCGCAGAAGGCGGCGACCTTCTCGTTATGGGTGACGATGACGGACGACAAGCGGCGGCGGGCCTGGATTTCCAGAAGGAGCCGGAGAATGTGCTCCCCGGTCTTCCAGTCGAGGTTTCCCGTCGGCTCGTCGGCCAAAAGGAGGCGGGGCTCGTTTGACAGAGCTCTGGCGATGGCGACCCGCTGCATCTCCCCGCCCGAAAGTTGGGCGGGGCGGAACGGCGCTTTGTCCGCGATGCCGACCTCCCCGAGAATAGAGAGGGCTTGGGCCAAGGCCGCCGGGCGGCGGAGACCGGCCATGAGGAGAGGAATGGCGACATTTTCCTGGGCGGTGAACTCCGGCAGGAGATGAAAAAACTGGAAAACGAATCCGATCTTGCGGTTGCGGATCCGGGCCAGCTCCCGAATGGTCCGGGCGAAGAGGTCCTCCCCGTCGAGGAAAACCTTTCCCTCGGACGGCCGGTCGAGGGCGCCCAGGAGGTTCAGAAGGGTCGTCTTCCCCACCCCGGAGACCCCCATGACGGCCGCGATATCGCCCTCCTCGAGGGCGAAATTCAGGCCCGAAAAAACGCGGAGCGTCCCCTTGTCGGGCAGGGGATAATCCTTCCCCAGGTTCTCGGCGCGGAGCAGCTCACTCATATTTCAAAGCCGTCACGGGATCGACTTTCGAGGCCCGGTAGGATGGAAACAGAGTTGAAAGAAAGCTGATCGTCAAGGACACGCCGATGATCAGGGCGAGATCCAGAAGGGTGATCCGGAAGGGCACATGCGAGATCTGATAGATGTCCACCGGGACCTTGATCAGTTTGAAGGCGTTGGCGGCCAGGCACCAGAGAAGCCCCAAGACCGTCCCCAAGGCCGTGCCGACCAGCCCGATTTGCGCCCCTTGATAGAAAAAGATCCTTCGGATGTTCCCCGGCTCCGCCCCCAGGGCGATAAGGACGCCGATGTCGCGCGTCTTTTCCATGACCATCAGGATCAGGGTGGCGATGATGTTGAGGGCGGCGACGATGACGATCAGGATGATCGTCAGAAAAATGATGTTTTTTTCGAGTTTGAGGGCCGAAAAGAGGGATTTGTTGAGCTCCATCCAGGTGGTGACGTAGACGAGCGGTGGAAGCGCCCCCTTCAGGGTCTCCTTGAATCGTTCGGCGGCGAAAATGTCTTCGATCATGACCTGGAGATAGCTGACCCGGTCGGTCATGGCGAAAAACTTTTGAGCGGCTTCGAGGCGGACCAAGGCCGTGGTCGAATCGAACTCATAGAGTCCGGTCGCGAACGTCCCGGAGACGGTGAAACTCTTGAATTTCGGGGTCGCGCCCAAGGGACCGAGCCGCGTGGAAGCGGTGACCACCGTGACGGCATCGCCCGGCCCGGCGCCGATGCTGAGGGCGAGGTCTCGGCCCAGGAGGACGCCGTCGCGGCCGCCCGCCTTCGGAAGTTCGCCGCTGTCGAGCGTCTGGAGCCAGGCCGACTGCGTCTTTTCCAAGTCCAAATCCAGGCCTTTGAGCATCCCGTAGCCCGTCTTGCCCGGGCCCTTGACCAAGACCATGGCGAGAGCGACCGGCGAGACCGATTTGACCCCCGGAAGGGCCCGGATCTTGTCCGCCAAGGCTTCATAATCGGCCAGGCCGTCGTCCGTGATATCGGAGACCATGAGATGGGAGGTGGCGCCGAGGATTTTATCCTGGACGTCGCTTTGGAAACCGGTGATCAAGGCCAGGGCGATGATGAGGGCCGCGACCCCGATCGCGATCCCGATGACCGAAATGAAGGTGATCACCGAGATGAACGCCTGCTTCCGCCGGGCGGTGAGGTATCTCTTCGCGATGAATGTTTCGTATCCCATGGCTAAAAAAAAGAAGGACACGAACCGAATTTCAGAGAATTCGGATCATGTCCCCATTCACTCCTTAGGCCGTAACAGCGGGAAGAGAATGACTTCCCGGATAGACTTCCGGTTGGCCAAGAGCATGGTCAGCCGATCGATGCCGATCCCCTCCCCCCCCGTCGGCGGCAGCCCGTATTCGAGCGCCTGGACGTAGTCCAGGTCGATGGGATGCGACTCGTCGTCGCCCTTTTTCCGCTCTTCGGCCTGCTGCTCGAAACGCAGCCTCTGCTCGGCGGGATCGGTGAGCTCGGAGAAGGCGTTGGCGATCTCCATCCCGGCGATCATCAGCTCGAACCGGGCGGCCTCCTCAGGATGGCCTTTGGCCGCTTTCGCCAGGGGCGAAACCTCCTTGGGCGGATTGATGATGAACGTCGGCTGGACCATCCGGGGCTTGACGTGCTTGTCGAAGATGACGTCGAGGGCCTTTCCGTAGGTCAGGGGCTTCTTGTCCGGAGCGAGCTCCTCGGCGAGTTTGACGATCGCCGCCCGGTCGTCGAATTTCGAGGGGGCCAGCCCGCTGCCCTCGGCCAGGGCATCCCGGAACTTGACCCGGCGGAACGGCCGCGTGAGAGAAATGACCTCATTCCCGTAGGGGAACTCGTCCTTCCCGAGGAGGGTCCGGCATATTCCGGCCAGCAGCTCCTCGGTCAGATCCATCATGTCGTCGTAATCGCGGTACGCCTCGTAGAACTCCAGCATCGTGAACTCGGGATTGTGCTCGGCGTCGATCCCTTCATTGCGGAAGTTCCGGTTGATCTCGTAAACCTTCTCCAGACCGCCCACGACCAGCCGCTTCAGGTAGAGCTCCGGGGCGACCCGGAGATAGAGATCCACGTCCAGGGCGTTGTGATGGGTGATGAACGGCCGGGCCAAGGCGCCGCCGGGAATGGCGTGCATCATCGGCGTCTCGACCTCGACGTAACCGCGCTCGTCGAAAAAGCGCCGGATCTGGGCGACGATGGCGCTCCGCAGCCGGAAAACCTCGACGACCTCGGGGTTCATGATGAGGTCGAGGTAGCGCCGCCGGTAGCGCATCTCCACGTCCTGGAGGCCGTGCCATTTTTCCGGGAGCGGATGGAGACACTTGGCCAGGAAGGCGATGCTCCCGGCGAGGACGGTCAGCTCGCCCGTCCGGGTCTTGAACAGCTCTCCCGTAACGGAGATGAGGTCTCCGATGTCGAAGAGCTTGAAGCGCTCGAACGCCTCCACGCCGGCGACGTCGGCCCGGAGGTAGATTTGGAGTTTCGCCCGGCCGTCGGAGATGTGGAAGAACACGGCCTTTCCCATGACCCGGACGGACAGGATCCGGCCGGGGACGGTCACCCGGATCTTGTGCGCCTCGAGCTCCTCCTTGGTCTGAGAGGCATGGCGGCGGACGATCTCCGAGACGGCGTGGGTCCGCTCGACCTTATGGGGAAAAGGATCGACGCCGCTTTCGACGAGGCGCCGGAACTTGTCCGCGCGCGCGATCTCCTGGTCACTCTTGGGAAGACCGTCCTCGGAGGGACCGGGATCGCGCGGGGGCAGGGGAGGAGGGGGGATCTTCGGTTCGTTCATGACTGTTCTGGGTCTCTTTCTCGGTTTCGTCCGGCCGGATCTTCCGGCCGAGGGCGTCGAGGACACCGTTGATGAAAACCACGGATTCCTCGCCGCCGAAGCGTTTGGCGATTTCCAAGGCCTCGTTGATGACGATGCCCGGGGTCAACAACGCGTCTTCGAGCATCTCGAAAACGGCGATCCGGAGGATGTTCCGGTCGACGACGCCCATCCGGTCGATCCGCCAGTTTTTCGAGGCTTGATGGATCAGGCCGTCGATCTCGTCGCGCCGGGCCAGGATGCCCCGGACCAGGCGGCCGGCGTAGTCGTCGCCGGACGCGGGCCGGCGGGGCGGGTCACCGGGACGGGCAAGAACCTCCTCGGGCGCGGATTCGTTGAATTCGAGCTCGAACAGGACCTGGAGGGCCCGCTCGCGCGCGGCGCGGCGTTTTCCCATGGCCTCAGAGCTTGGCCTCCTTCATGAGATTCAGGACCTCGATGAGGGAGAACACCGCGTCCCAGCCTTTGTTCCCGGACTTGGTCCCCGAACGCTCGATCCCCTGCTCGATCGTCTCGACGGTGATGATGCCGAAGGAGATGGGAACGCCTTCCTCCAGGGCGGTCTGGGCGAGTCCCTTGATGACTTCGGCGCCGAGGAAATCGAAATGGGGGGTGTCGCCCCGGATGAGCGCCCCCAAGCAGACGATCCCGTCCGCTTTGCCCGCCGCGGCCAGCTTTTTCGCGACGAACGGGACTTCGAACGATCCGGGGACCTTGTAAACCGAAAGGTCGGCGTCGGCGGCCCCGAGCCTTTTCAGGGCGTCAAGCGCTCCGTCGAGCAGCTTGTCGGTCAGGAAAGCGTTAAAACGGCTGACCACGAGGGCGATCTTGAACCCCGCGGCCGAGAGCTTCCCTTCGTGAATCTTCATGGCCTTTCCCCTTTCGCGAGAGCGATCATGGGATCTTCCGTTCGTAGATCCGGTACGTCTTGTAAACCCGGCCTCCCACGGACATGACGAAGCGGTTGACGGCGTCGTTGTCCTCGAGCTGCCAGGACGTCTCGCCCCACTCGTACCCGGCGGCGCGGGCGTTTTCCTCGAGCTTCCGGTATAGCAGATAGCTCAAGCCCGTGTTCCGAAACTCCGGGACGATCCCGAAGACGAGGAAGCGCAGGCTTTTGATCTTCTTCCGGCCGAGGAGGAGCCGGACGATCCCGAAGGGGAAGAGCTTCCCCCCGATCTTGATCAGGATCTCGTTGTAATTCGGCAGGGCGAAGGCGAATCCGACGGGCCGGCCTTTATCTTCGGCGACGATGACCACCCGGGTGTCGGCCATCTGCTTGAGTTTTTTGACGACGGCGTCCATCTCCTTCGCCGTCCAGGGGACGAATCCCCAGTTCTTTACCCAGCCTTGGTTGTAGACGGCCTTGACCTTTTCGCTTTCCTCTTTCCAGTGTTTCATATCGAAGGTCCGGACGAGGAGATCCGGCATCGCGTTCCGCATTTTCTCGAGAAGGGCCAGGACTCTCGGCTCGACCTTGTGGCCCCGGTCCATGAAGAAGGCGTAGAGGTCCTTGGCTTTCGCCAGGCCGCACGACTCCATGAGGGGGTGGTAATAACGGGGATTGTAAGGCATCATCACCGTGGGCGGCGAATCGTATCCATCGTAGAGGAAGGCGCACTCCTCGTTGAGGGAGAGGTTGACCGGGCCGCGGAGCGTGTCCAGGCCGCGGGCCTTCCCCCAGGCTTCGACGGCGCCCAACAGGGCCCGGGCGACGGCGACATCGTCGACGCTCTCAAACAAGCCGAAAAAGACGGTTTTCTCGGCGTGGATGTCATTGTGATGACGGTCGAGGATGGCCACGACGCGGCCGACCACTTCGTCCCCGCGGTAAGCGAGATAAGCTTCCCGCTCGGCATGCTCGAAGAAGGGGTTGCGGCGGACATCCAGCTTTTCCTTGATGTCCAGGTCGAGCGGCGGAACCCAGTTGCGATCGCCTCGATAAATCCGATGCGCCAAGCGGATGAAAGCGCGCAACTGTTTCTTCTCCGTCACGGCCACGATGCGGATATCGCTCACGAGATCTCCTTCCGGGGCGTTATTCTAACAGAACCCGTTCTCTTTGGAAATACGGAGGAGACGGAGGGCCCCGGGTTGCGCCGCCGAGGAGGATTGTGTTAAGAGAAGGGACAAGGAGTCCGATATGTCCGCGAACACGCGATCCGACGAAATCCCGATCGACCTGCTCCGTCCCCGCTGCGATCCCGCGAGCATCCCCTTCGACACGAGCGACCAGTGCCCCGCCTGCGAGGACATCATCGGCCAGGACCGGGCCCTCCGGGCCCTTCAGACCGGCCTGGACATCAAGAGCGTCGGCTACAACATTTTCATCACCGGCATGCTCGGCACGGGCCGGACGACGTCGATCAAACAGCTCCTCGAACGTCTGGAGAAGGGCGGCCGGCCCCCCGACGACCTCCTCTACGTGAATAATTTCCGCAATCCCGACGAGCCCACCCTCCTCCAGCTCCCCTCGGGCCAGGGCCGGCTCTTCGCCGCGGCGATGGACAACCTCCTCGAGATGTTAAAGCACAACATCCCGGACCTTCTCAAAAGCAAGCACTATGCCGAGCGCCGCGACGGCATCGTCGAAGGCCAACAGCGGAAGCAGAAGGACCTCCTTCAAAGCTTCGAGGAAGAGGTCGGCAAGGAGGGCTTTACGGTCATCCAGGTCCAGATGGGGCTCTTCGTCAAGCCCGATCTCATTCCCGTCATCGAGGATCAGCCTGTCCCCTTCCCCAAGCTCGAACAGCTCGTCCGCGAGAAAAAATTCCCCGACCAGGCCTTTGCCGCTCTCAAGACCAAGTACGAGACGCTCTCGGAAAAACTCGAGGCGATTTTCGGGACACTCCGCGAGATCGAGGAAGAGACTCGAAACTTCCTCAAGGCCTGGGATGCCGAGTCGATCACCCCCATCATCAAGGGCGCTGTATCGGACCTCAAGGCGAAGTTCCCGAACCCGGCGGTCGAGGCTTATCTCGGGGACGTCGAGACGAACCTC
>Ga0315289_10010339_pt1 | contig 13366 bp, 10 predicted proteins | sample YL17G11_40_MG_FD_203452 | JGI IMG/M metagenome (GOLD analysis project Ga0315289, IMG submission 203452) | Sediment microbial communities from Yellowstone Lake, YNP, Wyoming, USA - YL17G11_40 | ecosystem: Environmental > Aquatic > Freshwater > Lake > Sediment | place: USA: Wyoming | collected...
TTCCAGCCAGAGGCAGCGGCGTATGTTTCGAGGAAGGCGTACGTGTTCCAGAGCACGTTCAGTCCGCGCTGCACTTCCTCGGCTGTCTTGAATGAGAACTTCTGGATGCCCCAGAGCGGGGTGTCCCAGCAATAATAATGGCGCAGTGCGTCAGAGCCTATTTTTGCGTGTGCGTCGCGCGTCCACACGACGTTGCCGATGCTCTTCGACATCTTCTCGCCCTTCTCGTCAACCGTCCACCCTGTCATCGCGATGGATTCGAACGGCGAGCGGTCGAATGCGGACATGCCGCAGAACATGAGATAATAGAACCATCCGCGGATGTGATCCTGACCTTCGCTCACCAGGTCTATGGGCCACATCTTTTCGAACACTTCCTTGTTCCTGAACGGGTAGCCCATGCCGGCCCACGGTGAGATGCCCGAGTCGAACCAGACGTTGCAGGTGTCAGGCACGCGATGCATAAGACTGCCGCAGCTGCATTTGAACTTTATTTTATCGACCACGTGACGGTGCAGGTCTATGGCGGGTGGCAACTGGTCGACGGACCATTTGCGCAGCTGCTCCTCGGATTCAACGACGAGCTTCTTTCCGCACTTTTCACAGATCCACACGGGCAGCGGTATGCCCCAGTAGCGCTGCTGGCTCACGCACCAGTCGTTCGCGTCAACAAGCCAGTTGTGGAACCTCTTCTCCGCGAACGGCGGCATCCATCTTATCTTCTCGTTCGCTTGGATCATCCTGTCCTTTATCGGCTCGATTTTCAGGAACCATTGTGTGCTCGACCGATATATCAGCGGACTCTTGCATCGCCAACAAACTGGATAGCTATGGGTTATCGAACCGTGCCACAGCAGTTTGTTCTGCGCTTCCAGGTCCTCGATTATTTTTATGTCAGCGTCCTTGACAAAGATGCCTGCGTACTTTCCGGCGTCGGCCGTGAACTTGCCTCGGTCGTCAACTGGACTTACTGCAGCCAACCCGTAATACTTTCCGACCTCGAAGTCGGTCGAGCCGTGACCGGGAGCCGTGTGAACGAGGCCAGAGCCTTCGTCCATGGTGACGAACTCGCCGAACTCGTCCTTTTCTTCCTCCAGCTTCCCTTCCTCGCGTTTCATCTTGTGTTTCTTGTATTTTTTGTATTTCATTATCGGAACGGAGAGGATGACCTCGTGTTCTATGCCTTTCTGGGCAGGCACTTCGATTATCGGGTCATAACGAAGACCGTCGAGTTCAGCGCCCTTGAACTTTTCGAGTATCTGGTAGCCGAGTTTCACGGTCTCTTCCAGCACCGGTTTCACACGCTTCTCAGCCATGATCAGGATTTCGTTGCCGACCTTAACCTTTACATAATTCTCTGTCGGGTTCACTGCTATTGCGACGTTGCCTGGCAATGTCCATGGCGTTGTCGTGTAGACAACCAGCCACTCCGGCCTGCCGGTGACCTTGAACTTGACATAGACGGCAGGGTCCTTCAGGTCGCGGTAGCTGTCCGTCACTTCGTAGCCTGACAGTGCAGTGGCGCAACGCGCGCACCAGAATATCGGTCTCGTGCCCTGCACGAGCTGTCCGCGGTCGTGCAAGCGCTTCACGGTCCACCAGCCGGACTCGATATAATAATTTTTGTACGTAAGGTAAGGTTCGAACCAACCTTTCCAGACGCCCAAGTCCCTGTAGGTCTGCATCCATATTTTTTCGTTTCCCTGCACCTTGGAAAGGCATGCCGCTATGAACTTTGTAGATCCTAAACGTTCGATGTCGTCCTTCGATTTGATGCCGAGCTCCTGCTCGACCTTCACTTCGACTGGCAGGCCGTGGCAGTCGAAGCCGGGCTGCAGCCAGACATCGAAGCCCTGCATGAGCTTGAACTTGGCCCAGATGTCCTTTGAGGTCGTCATCTGGATGTGGCCGACGTGCGAAACGTCATTGATATATGGCGGACCGTCCAGCAGGTAGAACTTCTTCTTGCCCTTCTTCTCCGCCTTTATTCTGCTTACGAGGTCAACGCTTTCCCAGAACCTGCCGATTCGCTCCTCCACTGTCGCGTGGACCACCTGATAATCTGGCATATCACTTACTTGTGGCCGTTCTATTTAAAAGTTGCGAGAAAAATTGTATCATGCGTTACCCGAGCGAGGCCGAGGCTCTCTATCTTTTGAGGAAGTACAGACTGTTCAAGGAAATAGTCGAACATTCGAAGAACGTTGCAGAAATCGCCATGAAAATAGCCGAGGACATACGGGCGAACGGCCATGAGGTCGACCTGAAGCTGCTGAAGTCTGCTGCGCTGCTGCACGATATTGGTAAGTGGAAGTACAACAGACAGAGAGGTGGCACTGAAATACACGAATACGAGTCAGGAAGGCTGCTACGCGAGCTTGGCTGGCCAGAATTTGCCGATATCTGTGAATCACATGTTGGTGTAAACAAGGCCGAGGCAGAAAAACTCGGATTTCCTGAACCGCATGATACTATGCCGAAAAGTCTCGAGGCAAAGATTATTTATATTGCAGACAAAATAAGACCTGGGAGCGAGAGCCTGCAAGAGATAATAGAAACTTTCAAACGGAGCAAAAAACTCAAGGAGCGTTACTGGTCGCGTTGTCCAGGATTCATGGAGAGTTCGATTAGGAGCGTCACCAAAATATGGCATGAACTCGAGAAGATGGGGATGAGAATATGAGTTGTGATATTTGCGGTGCGAACGATGCAAAAAAGAGGGCGCGCATCGAGGGAGCGGTCGTAACTGTCTGTGACAGGTGCGTTTCTTTGGGCGAGGAGATACCTACCCAGGCGATACATGCATTGGCCGAGCGGATACTGCCAAAGCTTTCGCTTCCGCCCGAACTCGATATGGAGATGAGACCGGACGCGGCCGAGATGGTCAAGAACGCGCGCGAGAAACAAGGGCTGACGCAGGAGCAGCTAGCGGCCAAGGTCTCTGAGAAGGGCAACATAATCAGGCGCGTCGAAGAAGGATGGAATCCGTCTCTGCCCGTAGTCCGCAAGCTGGAGAAGGCGCTCGGAATAGAACTTCTGGAAACGGCACCAACGGGCAATCTGAAGACAAAAATACAGAAAAAGCATCTCACGCTCGGCGACGTGGCCGAGGTCAGCGGCTGATTTATCAAAATTTATATACCATCGCACCCATTGCTCTGACATGGCAGACCGCAACAGCATCGTCAAACTGGTCCAGCAGCTGGTACAGAAGAACACCAGCAACCCGCCGGGCAACGAGAAGGCTGTGGCTGACGTTCTCATAGAAAGGCTGAAGGCGGCAGGTTTGGAGATAAAGATTTTTGAGGCTGGTGCTGGCAGGCCGAACGTGCTTGCCATATGGAGAGGCAAGACAAAGGGCAAAATACTGCTTTTGAACGGCCACATGGACACGGTGCCTCCAGGTCCTCGTGAGAACTGGAAGTTCGATCCGTTCTCGGGAAGGTTGGCGGACGGTCAGATTTGCGGTCGAGGCTCGGCTGACATGAAGGGCGCACTGGCGGCAATGGTCGGTGCGGTCGAGGCTTTGAAGAAAGAGCGCTGGGAGCCGAAGGGCACGCTTGCAATGCTTTTTGTTTCTAACGAGGAGATGGGCGACCTGGAAAAGATAGGCATGCGGCTCGTCGCACCGAAGCTCGAGAAGGAGCTCGGAAAAATAGACTGCATGCTGATAGGCGACGTCACGGAGCTGAACGTTGTGATTGCAGAGAAGGGCGCGCTGTGGCTCGAGTTTATCGCGAAGGGCAAGGAAGCCCACGGCTCGATGCCATGGCTCGGCATCAATGCAATAGAAAAACTAGGCAAGTTCCTCATGGAGCTGCGCAGCATGCCCCTGCCCGCTAGTCATCCGCTGCTGGGCAAGTCAACTATTTCGATCAACACCATAAGCGGCGGCTACAAGACCAACATCGTGCCGGCAACGGCCAAGTCTACGGTTGACATACGGCTCGTGCCTGGCGAGGACAAGGAACACGTGAAGGCGGCCATACAGAACCTGATAAAGATGATGCGGGCTGCCGATTCCGACATGAACATAGAGATGAAAGAGGTCATTTACGTGACCTCGGTTGAGACGGATGCGGACGAACCGTTCGTACAGCAGCTGGTCAAGGTTGTCAGGGAAGTTACAGGAAAGCAGCCAGAGGTGCGCGGAGAGCACGGAAGCACAGGCGCGGCCATATTCCGTGCAGAGGGAATAGCGACGGTCGCCTGCGGGCCTGGCAAGGACAGCGCCTGCCACGTGGTTGACGAAACGATAGCAGTTGATGACATCGTTGCGGCAACCGACATCTATGCCAAGTTCGCGAAACGCTTCCTCGCATAAGCATTTTTAAAGTTTAGTTTCTAAGACCGATTATGGCGAAATATACCGATAAGGTCGGAGTGCGGTTCGGCAAAGAAGAACAGGAGATACTGGAACGAATCATGGCGCACGGTGGTCCCAAGGAACGCAGCGAAGCAATTCGGAAGATCATAAGGGAGTATTATTCCAACCGCCTGAAACTGCCCGAGCAGTATGAAAAAAAGCTGGCCGAACTCGAGGCAAAGGGTTATGGCAGCCGCGATGAGCTCATCATACGCGCGTTCTATGCTGGCCTGCCGCAGATTATTGACGAAATAGAGAAAGTCAATCCTAAGAAAAAGTGAGTTTCCCACATAGCTTTTTAAGCCAGAAAAAGTAATTACTATTAGGTGAATGATGTGAGGGGTGTTGAACTTCACGGGCGGCTGCCTTCACAGGCAGGCTAAACGCTGCTAGCTTTACCTCTACCATTGATTCCAAAGGACGGGCACTGATTTCTGCTGAAACAAGGAAGCAGCTGGGGCTGCGCTTCGGTTCTGAGATTACGATTAAAATTGGTTCGAACATCTTCGTGGCCCGCTGCGATGAACGCGGGCGTTTCGGGGTTCCTGCCGAGATGCGATGCCTTGTCGATAATGTTCTTTCGGGAATTGTTTCCAGAAATGGCCGCGGTGGTGTAACGGTGGGCACAGCAGACTGTGGATCTGCAAGGGCGGGTTCGACTCCCGCCCGCGGCCCCATTCGAGGTGTTGATAATGGCAGTTGATTTACTTCACACCACCAACCAGGCGCAATGACTATAGATGGATGGTTGGTCTGGCGGTGCTGAACGACTATCTTGATTTGAACGGTATATGTCGGAACGAATTTGATTGCTACGTGGACGGATGGAGATTGATGTCAGAATCCTGCGAGGTCGGTTCTGACCCTGAAAGCTATGATGTTGCCATATGGGCCGAGAATTGCATAGCGGAAGTAGGCATCGCCAGAAGGGATGTCAATCTTTACAGAAACAAGAGCGGAAAACCTGAAAAATGCGAATTAATATATGAAGATGTTAGAAGTAGATGGCCATCTAATACGCCCCTGACAACACTGAAAAACAGACTAGAGATGAAAACAGTTTCGGACTACATAACGTCGACCTGCTATGGTGGTGTTGTTCCTGAAAGGCTTGCCGACTGCACGTTCTTTCAGCCATGGGGTGTGGCTCCGGACGGCAGAATGAATCCCAGAACGAAAAAGGCCATAGATACTACACTAAAGTTCATCGACGGACTGGCGAGATATTTCCCGGAGCAAAAAAGAAAGCTCATTGTCATGCCGGCTGATTACTATGCCGTTGATATAAACGAGTGGGATGGCGAAATCGTTGACAACTTTATTGGGGAATTGCGCGGATATTTGGACTCCGTCACGGCAGATGTTCAGACGGTCATCGAAGTGATACCTTACAGCAAGATAATCAGCGACAATGCTGAAAGGTACAGGCAAATTAAAAACAAGGTCACCATCGGAGATATTGACAGCTGCAAGCGGCTTTCTGCAAAAAGATGGGCTGGCGGTAACAGCGAGGAAGCTGCCAAATGGTATGTGGTCGAAAGGTTGACAGAAGGGATATTGATAGACGAGATCTGGAACCCCGTAAAAATAAGTCTCGGAAGTTCAGAAAGGGACGATTGCGATGGTCCGTTACTGTCGCTGTATTTGAAAAAGGCTCCACGATTTCCTTGGATTCCTAGTCAGTGGGATGATTAGCATGAAAACAAATCAGACTAAAGATTTAATTGGAGGCTACAAAGTGATATTATGATGATATTCCAACCACCCAAGGGCATGCGCGACTGGGCACCAGCTGAGGCAGCAAAGCTGAACTGGATAATGGATACTGTCAGGTCCAGCTTTGAAAAATATGGCTTCATGCCGTTGCAGACGCCCGCTGTTGAGAGCTTCGAGCTGCTTTCTGCCAAAGGGGGGCTCGGCGAGGCGGTCAAGGACGAGATATACTATTTCAAGGACAAGTCTGATCGCGAAATCGGGCTGCGCTTCGATCTGACGATGTCACTCATGCGCTTCGTTCTTTCGAACCAGAACATGCCCAGGCCTTTCAAGCGCTGGCAGATGGGCTGCGCCTGGCGATATGACAACCCGCAGGCCATGCGCTACCGGGAGTTCATCCAGGCGGACGTCGATATCGTAGGAGCTGCCGGACCGATGGCCGATGCGGAGCTGCTGGCAGCTGCGGTGGACGCGCTGCGTGCGTTGGGATTTGACGATTTCAAGGTGCGCATCAGCAACCGCAAGCTGACCGAAGCCGTGCTGGAAAAGCTTGGCGTGCCGAAGGCCAAGATGGCCGACGTGTTCAGGAGCATAGACAAGCGGAGCAAGATATCGGACGACGACATGAGGAAGGAGCTGAAGGACAAGGCCATTGACGCAAAGATCATCGGCAAGATTTTTGATTTCATCGGACTTTACGGAGACAAAGGCGTACTGGCAAAACTGAAGAAGGGCTACGGCAACGTGGCCGGACTGGACGAGCTGACCGAGCTGTTCGCCGTGACAGAACAGTACGGCATCGGCAAGTGGCTGGCACTGGACATGTCGCTCGTGCGCGGCCTGGACTACTATACGGGTCTGGTATACGAGGTGGCCATAGGCGACAAGAAGATAGGCGCGGGCGGCGGCGGACGTTACGATAATTTGGTAAAATCACTCGGCGGTCAGGCTACGCCAGCGACCGGAATATCGCTGGGCATCAGTCGGCTGTTCGGTATAGCTGAAGAACTCGGCATGCTGAAGGATATGCCGACAGCAAAGGTCTTTGTTGCTCCAGTGAACGATGACGTGCGCTCAGATGCGCTCAAAATCGTCAAACAGCTGCGCGACCAAGGCGTCGCTTGCGAGACGGATTTGCTCAACAAAAAGCTGGGCAAGCAGCTGGAGTATGCGGCAGCATTGAAGATTCCGTACGTTGCGATTGTAGGACCGGAAGAACTGAAACAGAAATCCGTCAAACTGCGCGATATGGCCAGCGGTAAGGAACAGATTCTAAAAAAAGAGAAAATAAAAAATGCTATTTAGCTCACGCAGACTACAGTGCAGTTGAGTGATTGGCTTCTGCCACCGTTTCTGTTGTCTATGTCGCCGTCCACATTTCCCGTGGCAGAGTTGTACATGCAACGCACATAGTCAATTTGATCTGTGCTCGCGCCTTCACTGGAATCGGCATTCGATATTGATGCTAGGCACGATCTGCCAGTGCCTATGTTGCATAAGGTGCCTATCCAGTGCCCTCCTCCTAAGCCCGTGCCGCCACAGTCATAGAGCATGCCACCACCAAGTGCCCGACAGGTTTTTCCTGCCGGTGCAGTGCAAGTTTTCGCTGGTTCTAGCATTATTCCGTAGGTCGTCTTGAGATTACTACTTGTCTTGATTGCTCCTGTAGACGTCAGGCTGCCACCGACGTACAGATCACTGTCTATTTTTACCTTTCCGTTGAACCATCCTGCCCATGCGGTGCTTCCAGTGGCCAGTGCTCTTATGGCAGCACCGTTCGCCCCGCCATTTTCAGCACAGGCAAAAACGCCCACACCGTCAGAGGGATATGTACTACACTCGCCATATTCTCCAAGGACGCCTACATTGCCACCGTCCTCCGCTATTCCTGATATGGCAAAGCCATAATCGCTGCCGGTGACGCTAGTGATTCTTCCAGAGTCCCATACCGCTAAAGGTCCGACCGAAAGATTTCCAAATTGAGTTATGCGCACGCCTCTGTCGAAATAGCCCGCCCATCCGTTCGACGAGCTGCCGAATATGCCGTTTCCATTAAGCGAATAACCGACAACTCCAGCAGTGCCACCCTTCCCACTGACGCCGACGAAGTTGGGGGCATTAGCCTCAACGGCATAAGAACCAGCACCCGACCCCATGGCAGTGGCATTAATTGCACCGGCATAATCCACATTTTGGTATACGTCCAGTTTGGAATATCCTGGATCATTCTTTCCAATGCCGATGTTGCCATAAAGTCCGCCCTTTATGTAAAGCTTGTTGGTGCTTGTTGTACTGTCGTATATTGCCAAATCATTCGTGCCACCAGGCCTGTAGATGTACCACTTGATAGCTCCCGCATTTTCTATTATGTATCCTGCCTCGTTTGCGTTCTGAGAGTCCACGACCACATAGCCATGGCCGCTGGTGCTGCTGACATAGAGTTGACCCCTGCCCGAAACAAGCGGACCCTCTACGTCAAGTTTGGTCGCTGGGCTCGCCGTTCCAATGCCGACATTGCCATTCGAATTAAGTATGGTCATTCTTGTCGTTCCTGATGTCTGAAGGTTCAAGTCCTGACTGTACGAACCAATGTTGCCGCTATCTACGGTTATTCCTTTGTTGAAGTAGAACCTATTTCTGTCGGTGTTTATATGCGCCCAACCGCTGTTTTGCGGACCGATGTCAACGTAACCGTTGCCCGTGTCAATCCTTAAAGCGCCCACCTGGTTGCCTCTGACTGAACTAGCGACGGTGACAATTGTGCCATCATCCGTTATTTTTGAATCGCCCAACGAGCCGGTCCCTGTCCATTTGGCAACGCGGTTCGTCGTTCCGCTACCGCCGACGCCGCCCGGCCAGCTACTTTTACAGTCACCGTTTATGCACACCCTGTTCGCATCGAGATCGTTGCTGACATATACATTTGCGTAGGCACGCACATTGCCATTGGGATCAATTTGCATCCTAATCTTATTGTTCAATATATCACTGTCAGTAACGATCTTGTCGGTGCCTCCGGTCGATTCCACGGTAACAAAACGAAGGTTACCAAATACGGTGCTATATATTAAAGCGCCACCGTTGCTGACGCTATCGGTATCAAAAACGAACCCGCTCGAATTCCTCACTGCGTTGAACCCGACATATGATGTTCCATAACCGAGCGAAGCGCCAGAGCCGGCTACGCCTGCACCGAACTTGGTGCCGCCATCGCCGACCTGCAGAGCGTCTATCGGGCTCGTCGTCCCGACGCCGACCCTGCCGTTTATCACCGACATTCCCAACACGGAACCTGTCTTGCTGCCAGAACCGGCGCCATTGGTGTAGAAGTCCAGCCTTCCTGTAAAGCTGCCGCTGTCGTTTGAGGTGATATAGCCGGGTCGCCATTCAGTCGAACTGTCAATGGGGTCGCTGTAAAATTCTAGTCTGGCCGCGCCCCAACCGCTTTCACCGGCCTGGATGCGTATTCCGCCATCGTCCGGTACAAGCAGATGCAGTTTAGTTTTCGGAGTTGTCGTCCCGATACCGACGTTGCCGGTATCCATAAAAGTTACTCTTGACTGGAATGCTCCGCCCGAATCCTTTGTTCCAAAATGTAGCTTCCAGCCGGTATTATCCCCCCAGAAGATTTGTGCTCGATCTGGACTAGCACCGCCCGCGGCAATCCCTAAACCTGCAGGCGAAACAAGTCCGGTTGTCGCATAACCACCTGAAATATCTAATCTCGCTCCAGGACTCGACGTCCCGATGCCGATTTTGCCATCATTCTTTATTATCATCTTGGTGTTTCCGACCAAATCCCAGTTTGTTCCTTGCGGGTCGGCGTCTGAAGCCTTTGTTGCAAACCGTATGTCACCGCCGACATCTATCAGGGATTGTGCCATGTCCCAGCTAGCCGATTTTTCATATCCTGCTGCAGTGGTCTTCGATCTTACGGCATGACCGATGAACGCGTTCGCAGATGAGTATGCCGAACCAAAAGTTGTATAGACCCGAGCGGCATCGTTTTGAAAAGCAATGGCCCAACCGCCCGAACCGCCGCCGAACGTGAGCTTGGAGGTCGGGGTGTTCGCCGCATTGTCCGTCCCGATACCAATCTTGCCAGAAGTGATTATGTCCCAGGTCGTCGGCAGAAGCCTGCTGCTAGCATAGGAGAGACTGCTGAACATCAGTTGCGAACGCGGGCTAAGTATCTCGGTGCCAACCGTCACTTCGAGCCAAAGGCTCCTGTTGAAATCTACGGTGTCCGGAGTGCTGATGGAAGTCTGCCATATGCCCTTGCTCACTGGCACGGACTGGACTCCGCTAGTCCAGAGCGCAGTGCCTCCGCTAGCGACGTCGAATATCTTGAACTGGAAGTTATAGCTGCCGCTAAGCGGGTAGCCCTTGGCATCCGTCAGCTTGCCCTGCAGCGATATCGCGGGGCTCACGGGAGCCGCCGCTACTGCTATGGCGCTCAGCAGCAAGCAGAGCGTCAAGCCCAAAATAATTGGTTTCATTCTCATCCAATCACCTCATATCTTTTTGCACACGCCGTCGGTAACATTGTAAAGGCAGCGGTAGGCCGCCTCGACCACTCCGGTCGCGTAGATCTCGATAACGAAATATCCCTGGTCGAACAGGGCGTCTGGCATCTCGTTTATGGAAAGGACGAACGTTCCGTCGCTTTCCGTCTTGCTATCACCGGTATATTTGAAAGATGTGCTGTTCCATGCGGTCAGGCCGACGGGAGCGTTCGCAACCGGTTTGCCGTCAGCATAGCTCAGCTTGCCGGAGATGCTCACATTGTAGGGCAGCATGTTAAGTCCGCACCACCAGCCGATGCAGAGCCTGTAACTGTCGCTGCCCATCTTGCCTGTTGGCTCTCCGCTGTCGGCAATGAGCTTGTAGCTGCTGCTCGACATCATCTTCGCATCGTTCGAGCTGTCGGTTATCGCAGTGATATTGATGTTGCCAGTCGGGGAGCTGCTCATCAAAGGAAGGAGCGGCTGGGCCATGGCAACAGTTGCTCCCAGCGCGATAACGATCAGCACTATCATTGTAGGCGTCTTCATGAGACATCGGCCCTCAGTATGACCTTGTCCGGCGCGACCTGCACGCGCGTGAGCGATATGGTCTTTCCGCTTGCGCCGGGCGTCAGTTCAAACTCAACATACACGGTGATTGTATTAAAAGTAACGTCAGCAGGGTCAAAGGTTATCGTGGGCTGTGGACATGGAGGGTAGGGCGGAGATGAGGGCGACGGCGGAACATACGGGCAGTTCTCGGTCGCTATTGCGCCGACGAAGCCTCCCATGCCAGCGAGGTCCTCCGCGTTTATCGTTATCTGGCTCGGCCAGCGCCATCGCAGATTGAAGTTGCTCGTGCCCTTGCTCGTCAGGTCGCATTCGACCTCTATGTGCTTTTCAGCATTGATGACCACCCAGTCTACCGTCGGGTCGCACAGCCGCCCGCTGCTCTCAAGAGAATAATAAAGACCGTCCGTTCTTGCTATGATCGCACCTCTGGATGCGGGAAATATGCAGCGGTTGCCGCTGCCCGTGCGTGCTGTCTCGACTATGCGGTCGTCGCAACTTTCCATCGCCGCCTGCACGGACTGTGCTTCGGAAAGTTCCATGGAAAGGGCGACGCGCGGAGCAGCCCAGCTGTAGGCAGCTATGGCCGTAGTCGTAGATATGGTCATGATCAACACGGCAACTATTACGGTAGATATTCCTCGCACGATAAAGGTGCGTTAAATCAAAAGATAAATGTTAGCTTTCGGGCTTTTTTGCCAAAGGCAATATACAAAATGGTCTATAGAAGACAGCAACTGTGACTTTCGTCAATTTCAGCTGCCCATGAACAGGTTGTCGTCGAGCACGAAGCCGCATTCCGCGCACGAGACCTCGCGCATCTGGCGCGCAATCTTGCCGGATCCGCACTCTGGGCACTTCATTCGCATAAAAAAACTTGATTCTTGAGATATTTAAGCATTGTTGCACTGCAAAAACTGCTTTCCAGATGCGTGAACACGTTTGAACGAGTGAAAAACTTTTCGAGAACGCTTATAAACGTTAGCTATTTAAAGTGTGCGGACCAAATAAGTTCAGTTCCTTCTGAGAAATGTTCGGAAGTATAACTAAAATACATAAGGTGATTAGAAAATGCGAAGAAATTTGAAGAAGCCCGCAGAAATAGCGGGAAAAATACAAAAAATAGTTCCTGATACGTCCGCGATCATTCACGGTCGAGTCAGCAAGCTTGTCGCAGACGGCGAGCTCGACGGTTCGGAAGTAATAATTCCAGAGGTTGTCATGGGCGAACTGCAGGCGCAGGCTGCCAGAGGCAGGGAGACCGGATTCACGGGACTTGAAGAGATAAAGAAGGTGCGCGAGCTTTCGGCATCGCACAAAGTAAACTTGCGGTTCGTCGGCGAGCGGCCTTCCTACGAGGACATACTGCTGGCCAAATCGGGCCGCATAGATGCGCTCATACAGGACATCGCGAGAAAGGAAAACGCGGTGCTCTTGACAACGGACCTTCCTCAGGCGCTCGTTGCTGAGGCGGCAGGCATTGCCGTCAAGTATTACGAGGCATGGGAGAAGGCTAAAAAGATAAAACTGGAGGCCTTCCTTACGCACGACACGATGTCACTGCATCTGAAAGAGGGCACGGTGCCTTACGCGAAGCGCGGCAAGCCAGGCGCTGTCCAGTTCGTAAAGCTTTCGGACGAGAAGCTGAAGGCGGAGGACATGGACGTCATCGCGAAGGAAATACTCGATGCAGCGAAGTACGAGGATAACGCTTTCGTCGAATACGGCGAGCACGGCGCTTCTGTAATACAGCTGAAGAACCTGCGCATCGCTATTGCGAGGCCGCCGTTCAGCGACGGCGTCGAGATAACGGTTGTCCACCCAGTAGTCAAGCTGACGATGGACGATTACACGCTGTCGGACAAGCTCAAGGAGCGACTGAAGACTGCGGAGGGCATTATGATTGCGGGGCCGCCAGGCTCGGGCAAGTCAACGTTCGCCGCGTCAATGGCAGAGTTCTACCTCAAGCAAGGCAACGTGGTGAAGACGATGGAATGCCCGCGAGATCTGCAGGTGCCGGACGAAGTGACGCAGTACGCGCCATTGGACGGCTCGTTCGCGAAGACGGCGGACATACTGCTGCTAGTTCGACCGGACTACGTGATATTCGATGAGATACGCAAGACAAAGGACTTCGAGGTGTTCGCCGACATGCGGATGGCGGGCATAGGCCTTGTCGGCGTCGTGCATGCAACAGCGGCTGTTGATG
>Ga0315289_10010341_pt1 | contig 13365 bp, 9 predicted proteins | sample YL17G11_40_MG_FD_203452 | JGI IMG/M metagenome (GOLD analysis project Ga0315289, IMG submission 203452) | Sediment microbial communities from Yellowstone Lake, YNP, Wyoming, USA - YL17G11_40 | ecosystem: Environmental > Aquatic > Freshwater > Lake > Sediment | place: USA: Wyoming | collected...
CTGCTGCTGCTGCTCCTGCTGCTAGCTGGTCAGCGGGGGTCGCCGAGGCCGCGATGAGACCGCGTCGTCGTCGGTGGAGGGGGGGCACTGATGTTGGAGTACGGAGAGAGAGGGGGGGGGGGGGCGTTGGGGTCGGGGTTGAGTTTCTTCGCCTTATCCTCGCTAGCCGCTCAAGAGGCGGAACTGCACATTGCGGCTTGCTGCTGTCTAGTTTTTCAGAGGATAACTTTTCTTTTTCATTCTTTTCTGATCCGCATGAGGTTGCTATTGATGTCTGGCGTCGCCAGAAGGCAGAAATGAGAGACGAAGAGCAGCGAGGCGCGGTCGCACGAAAGAAACAGAAGGAGGCCCTGACACACCTTCGGCCGTCGGCGGCATCATCGTTGTCTGAGCTGCTGCTGCTGCTGCTCGCATCGCCCGAGGAGCGGCGTTCGAGGCGCGAACGCAAACGCTGCTGCTGATGCTGCAGCAGCATCGACGGAGCGGTGTAGCCATGGGCAAAGAAGAAAACGAGAGAGAGAGAGAGAGAGGGGAGAAGCGGCCAAGAAAAAAAAGGAAGAGCGAAACACGCGCCGTTTCGATAGTCGGAAAAGTGACGTGGCAATTGTGTCGGCAACGACTGGACCTTCACTTTCCGGTCGGACAGACGAGCGAGCAAGCATTCGCCATCAAAATGGGCAACAACTTCTCCCGCTCCCTCGCCGAGGCCGCCGTCTCCGGCGACCTCCGGCGCCTCGACGAGCTCCTTCTCTCCGTGGACGCCAAAAAGCTCAAGACGACGGACGCGGACGGCTGGACGCCGCTCCATTATGCATCGGCCGCGGGCGACGGTGCCGCGGTCGCGCTGCTGCTCTCGCACGAGGAGGAGGGCAAGGAGGCCGTGGGCCGCCGCGCCAAGGACGGCTCGACGCCCCTGCACCTGGCTGCTTCCTCCGGAGCTGGCGCTGCTGCCGTCCTGCAGCTGCTGAAGGCGGGAGCGGAGGCGGACGCGCTGGACGGCAAGGGTCGGTCGCCGCTCGTGGTCGCTGCTGCGTCGCGGCCGCCGTCGGACCAAAGCCAAAGCAGCAGCAGCGGCGCCGTCGTCTCGGCTCTCGTCGCGGCCGGCGCGGATGCGAAGAGGGCGCTTCCGGTGAGTTGAGAGGGTCTGAATGAGACGAAGAAAAAGAACAAGAGAGGGCGCAGCGAGGCGGCGCTGTTCGATTTCGCGACTCCTTTTCCCTTTTTCCCTCCCTCACTTCCTCGCTGTCCTTTCTCGCTCTCCGTTCTCATCCACACTCCAAAAACGACGCCGACGCCGACGACGACAAAAGGACGGGACCACCCCCCTCCACCTGGCAGCGATCAGAGGCAACGCCCCGGCCGTGGCGGCCCTGCTCGCCGCGCCCGGCGTCTCCGTCTCCTGCTCGTCCCCGGCCCATCCCCACTCGCTGCGGACTCCGCTGCACGAGGCCGCCGCCTCGGGCTCCGCCGAGTGCGCCCGCCTCTTGCTGAAAGCGGGGGCCGACCCGCGCGCGCAGGACGCGAGGGGCAAGACCCCCGCGTCCGTCGCGCTCGACGCGGGCAACTCGAAGCTCGCGGTCGAGCTGGCGGAGGGGATCCGGGGCTCGACCGGCGCAGGGTGGTGGAGCTCCGCCGTCGCCGCCGCCGCCGCGAGGCCGTCGAGGGACTCGAGGGAGAAGGCGACCTCGTACCCGACCCTCCACGGCACGTCGCCCGTCGCCGTCGCCGCTCCCCGGGACTCTTCTGCTGCTGCTGCCGCCGAGAAGGCAGCGCGGCTCGCGCTCGAGGAGGCATGGGGAGGAAAAGGCCCCGCTCCCGTCGCCCAGAGGCCTCGGACGGCGGCGGCCGCCGCGGCGGCCGCCGCCGCCTTTGGCGGCTGGGCGAGCGCCGCCCTGGCCCCGCCCCCGCCGCCCGCTGCCTCGCGCGTCGCGGCCGCGCTGGTCGCCCTGTCCGCCACGGCGACCGACGCCGCCTCGGGCGTCGCCGCGGCCTCGAGGGCGGCGGCGGCCTCGGCCGCCTCTGCCGCCGCGGCGGCGGCCGGGGCGGCGGCCGGGGCGGCGGCGGCGGCGGCGGCCTCCGCGAGCGCCTCGCGCAGGGCCGCGGCAGCCGCGCGGGCCGAGGAGTCCGTGGAGGGCGTCCCGACGGCTCCGATGGGGGCCGTGAAGTCGGTCTATGAGGTCGACGCGCAGCTGCGGACGACGTTTGCGGAGAAGGAGAAGGAGAAGGAGGAGCAGGGAGCGGGAGCTTCTCCTGCCGTCGCCGGTGTCGCTGCTCCTCTTCCCGCTGCCGCCGCCGCCGCCGCCGCTGCTGCTCCCGCGCCTTCGTCCCTCCCGGACCCCCCTTCTCGATCGTCTCTGCTCCCTTCGCTCGACTTTGGCACCCTGGCCGTGGCGACCCGCGGCTTCGGCGAGGCCTCCAAGCTCGGCGGCTCCGTCCGCGGCGTGACCTTTGCGGGCTCCCTGCCCGACGGGACGAGGGTCGCGGTCAAGGTGCTCGACCCGGCCTCGGCGCCTCCGGGGGCGGCGCTCGCGGGCCTGCTGCTCAAGGCGGTAGGCGGCGGCGGCTCCCTCGAAGGAGAAGGGAAAGACGTCCCTTCTTCTTCGGGGGTGCTCGACAGGCCCCTCGCCGTTGGCCCGACGTCGAGAGCGATCGTCTCGCGGCTCGCGGAGGGCGGTTCCCTCGACGGCGCGCTGCGCGGCGCCCCCCTTGCGGCGGCCTCGGGAGAGGAGCAGGGAGAGAAGGGGGCGAGGGAGCCGCCGCCGCCGCCGCCGCCGCCGCGCCTCCCGTGGGCCGACAGGCTCGACCTCCTCTCGCAGGTCGCCGCGGTGCTCTCCCGGGAGCTGCACTCCAAGGGGCTGGCGCATGGAAGCGTCCGCGCGACTAACGTGCTCCTAGACCCCGTCCCCGCGGGGAGCGGCGCGGGGAGGGACGGTCAGCGGCGGTGGAGGGCGAGGCTCGGCGACGCCGGGGTCGCCCAGCTGCTGTCGACCCCCGACGAGGAGGGCTCCTTCTCCGCGGCCAGGGATGCCGCCGCGCTGGGCACGATGGTGCTCCAGGCCCTGTGCGGCGCCGAGGGTGAGGGGCTGGCGGCGTCCGTGGCGGGGCTGGCGGAGGCCGAGGGGGCGCGGTTCAGCGCCTCGAGCCTGGCCGAGAAGGGGCTGATGGAGATCGGAGGAGGAGAGAGCTCGAAGGAGAGGCTGACGAAGAAGAGGGACGAGGAGGGGCGAAACGGCGTCGCCGTCGTTCCCGGCGCCTCGAGGGCGGTTTCCCTGGCTCTGGACTGCGTGTCTGGGAAGGTATCGGCGGCCGACGCCGCGAGGGCGCTCTCGGAGCTCGCCGAGGGGGTGCGGAGCGGGGAGCTGCTCAAGGAGGAGGCGGCGGCCGAGGCGGCGAAAACGAACGCGGCGGCCGCCTCGGCCGCGCCCGTCGCCGAGCAGCCCGAACAGTCACCCTCCGCCCCGTTCCTCGACGATTACGAGGACGTCGCCGGGGAACTCTCTGCGCTCGAGGCGGAGCTCGCGGCGCTCCCCAGCGCGCCGGTCGGGACGGGGAGGGCGACAGAGAAGGACAAAGTGTTGGCCGAGGCGGTGTAAAAAAAAACGAAAGAAAAAAACAAAATCACTCTACACTTTTTTCTTGTTGCTAGCTTTCGTTCGCCTCTGATGCCCTCGCGATGCTGAGCACAGCGACGCACCCCTCCGCACGCAACGGCCGCTTGACACCCCAGGCTCGCAGAGACCGCGGCCAGCTTCTCGTGACCGCGCAGGCTGCCGGGCCGCAGCGAAGCAGAAGAGCGCAGAAGCAGCGGCGGCGGGTCGCCGGCGTCAGCATTGAAGCAATGTTCGCGGCGCCGCAGTCCAAGCGGCGGGAGGAGCCCCCGCGCTGCCCTGAGAGGCCCGCGTTCCACCTGGCGCCTCCCAATGGAGGCTGGGTCAACGATCCGAACGCTCCCATCGTCGACAAGGACGGGCGCGTGCACGTGGTGAGTGGGGAGAGAGAGGCGTTTTTTTGTTTCTTCGATTGATGGGGGCATCGAAGGAGCCCCGAGCGAGAGATGCGACGCCCGTGGTGCGAAGAAGAAGAACAAGAGGAAGAACGCCTCCTTTTCCCTCTCGTCCTCCCTCTCTCTTCCTTCCTCTTTCGTATTCTCTCTGCCCGCTGAAGGTGGAGCAAGACAAGTGAACTTTGTCGCCGTGCGCATTATTTGGAGAGGAGAGGGCCAGGGTGGGAGAACGAGAAGTTTTTTTTTTCATTCGGCGGCGGCGGAGAAAGGAGAGGGCAAGGGCGACCGACCGAGCGAAGGAGAGAAGAGGCCCGACGTGCAAGGACAGAGGGGAGGGAGAGAGAGAGAGCGAATGCGTCCGCAGCCTCTCCCTGTGCCCTCTTTCGCGGCCTCGACACCGCAGCGCTGGTGCCGGGAACGCGTCTTGTCGCCGTATGACGCTCCAGGTGGATGCACCGAGGAGTGGATGGTGCAGGGCGGGAACGCGCGTTTCTCTTTTTTTTCCATTGACCGCTGTCCTCCTTCGACTTCGGCTCGCTCGCGGAGGCGCGCCCGCCGAAAACGGACGAACGATTAAGTCCCTCCTCCCTCTGTCTCTCTCTCTCTCTCTCTTGTCGCCCTCGTTCTCCTCTCGTTCTCCGCACTCGTTCTCCGCACTCGTCGTCCTCGTCACGGTTGCAGCGTCGTGCTCTCGACGGTCCAGCAGAGAGCGACAGGCAATTGAGGAGTCGAGAGAGGGGAGAGAGAGGCGAGAGAAAAGCAAACCGAATTGGCGGCTCCTTGACCTTTTCTTCTCGCTCTCCTCTTCTCGCTTTGCTCCGTCAGCCTCTTCTCTCACCTCCTCCTCTTTTCTCTCTCTCTCTCTCTCGACAACAACAACAACGACAACCGACACAAAACCAGTTCTACCAGCACCTTGCCGAGGGCTGCACCTGGGACTTCGGCATCGTCTGGGGCCACGCCGTCTCCGAGGACATGGTCACGTGGCACCACCTCCCCCCCGCGCTGGTGCCCTCGCCGGGCGGGCCCGATGCCGACGGCTGCTTCAGCGGGTGCGCCGCGCTCGGCGCGGACGGGCTCCCCGTGCTGCTGTACACGGGGGTCAGGCTGCGCTCCAACGCCGGCGCGGGGCCCCCGCCGCCGGCGGAGCACGACCTGCAGCTCCCCTTTGTGGAGTCGCAGCTGATCGCCGTCCCGGAGCTCTCCGCCTGCGGCGGCGGCGGCGGCGACTGCGGCGGTGGGGCGGGCGAGGCGGAGGACCCGCTGCTGACGCGATGGCGCAAGCTCGAGGCTCCCGCGCTGCCGCTGCCTCCGGCGAATCTTCCCCTGGTGGGTTGGAGGGACCCGTTCATCTTCGAGGTGAAAGGCGAGAGGAGGGAGGGGGGGGGCCTGATAAGGACGGCGGCGGCGGCGGAGGGAGAGGGAGGGGAGTGGCGTAACGGCGGCGACGGCGACGGCCATGGCCACCGCCACCGCGAGTGGGGCATGCTGCTCGGCTCGGGCTTCAAGGGCCGCGGCGGCACGGTGCTCGTCTACCGCTCCGACGAGCTCCACGGCGGGTGGAGATTCGAAGGGACTCTGTGCGAGGCCGAGAGCGTGGACACGGGAGCTATGTGGGAGTGCCCGCTGATCGCGCGGCTGAGCGAGAGAGACGGGGGCGAGGGCGAGCAGCGAGGAGGGAGCGGGGGGAGCGGCGGAGTCGTCTCGAACAACATCGTCCCGGCGCCGCCGACGGCCTCCTCCTCCTCCGCTTCTCCTTCTCTGGCCGCGTGTGCCGCCAAGGAAGACAGCGACGCCGGAGCTGCTGCAGCAGCTACTGCTGCTGCTGCCTTCTCTGGCCTGAAGCTCGGCGACGAAGCCGAGGACTCGAGGGAGAAAGAGGAAGGTCGGCGGCGGCGGCGGCGAAACGACGGCACCGACGACGACGCCTCCGGCGGCGATGAGCCCTCCTCTCCCGCCTCCTCCTCCGCCTCCTCCGCCGCCGCCGGCCCCTCCTCCTCCTCCCCTCGCCCCCACGACCACTTCTTCTGCGTCTCGCCGGACGCCCCAACCAACCCCGTCCTCTACTGGACGGGGCCCTTCGACGCCGCCGCGACGCCGCCGCGCTTCGGCCTCGAGGAGGCGAGCGGGCCCCACAGGCTCGACCTGGGAGACGTGCTCTACGCCCCAAACCTGATGACCGACTCGCGGGGGAGGCGCGTGCTCTGGGGGTGGCTGCAGGAGCGGCGAGGGAGCGTCGGGTCGTATGACTACGCCGGGTGCCTGTCGCTGCCGCGGCTGCTGTCGCTGAGGAACGGGAGGCTGTTCCAGGAGCCGCTGCCCGAGGTGGCGCTGCTGCGGGACTCTGTCGCGGCTGCAGCCGCCGCCGGCGAAAGCGGAGGCGGAAGCCAGAGCCTCCTCCTCTCGTGGTCGGCCGAGTCGCTGGCCCTCCCCCCCGAGGTCGCAACGCCGGTCGAGCGCGTGCGCTCGCCGCGCCTCGACGTCTCGGTGACGCTCGAGCGCGGCTCGGCCGTCGCCGCCGGGGTGCTGGTGCGGTCCTGGAACGCGGGAGGGGAAGGCTCCGCGGCGATCGTCGTCGACTGGGAGTCGGGCGTGCTGGAGGCGGTGTTCGAGGGCGGGGACGAGGGGATGGCGGCGGCTGCGGCGGCTGCGGCGGCGGCGGGAGCGGCGGGGAACGACGCCGCCGACGCCGACGCGGCCGCGGCGCCGACAGGCGGCCAGCGCCGCATCGGTGGGCCCGTGGACTTGGGCCCCCAGGGCGCCCCCGTCACCATGCGCGTCCTGCTGGACCACTCCGCCTGCGAGGTCTTCCTCTCGACGGGCGAGGCGCTCTCGACGCGCATCTACAGGGGGACTCCGCCTCCCGGGGCCGACGCCGGCGTCGACCTCGTGAGCTACGGCGGCGTCGCCGTCGCGTCGCGCGTCGAGGCCTTCGAGTTGGGGACGAGCGCCGTCGTCCCTTCCTTTTCCGAGGGGGAGGAGGAGGAGAGCGAGGGAAGGGCTGTCGCCGGAGGGGGCGAGGAGGCGAGCGAGACGTCGACGGCGGCGGCGGTCAAGAGGAGGAGGGGGGGCGGGCTCTTGGGCGCCGTGGCGGCCAAGCAGGTGCAAGCTGCTGCTGCGGCGGCGGCGGTCGCGGCGGCGTCTGCGAAGCCGCCCCCTTCTCCATCCGACGGCACTCTCTCCTCGACACTCCCGGCCGCCTACGATCCCATGGCTCCCGCCGTAGGCTCCCCCGTGGCGACGTAGAGAGAGAGAGAGAGAGAGATTGTTTCTCTCTCCGCGTGCGGCAAAGTACGAAACAAAAATTCTTTACTTTTTTTTCATCACCACCCACCATTCATCAATCTTTTCCAAAAAAAAAAAGACGGGAAGGAAAAAAGCGGAAACTTTTCCCCCTCGACCCTGTGCCTTGTGTGTTCCCTTGAAACCAAAAAAAGAAAACGCGTCCGATCTTCTCCCTCCCTCCCTTTGTGGTTCCGCGACTGGGATTTGAAGAGGGAGAGAGAGACAGAGATAAAAAGAAATCGTCGCTTTCAACCAATTTTCATCAGCACTTCCCCCCTTCGAGTAAAACAGGAAAAAAAACAAGGAAAACAAAAGTCTCTCCCTCTGGCTCTCTCTCGCGTGGCCTTTTTTCTTTCTTTGGATTCATTTTATGCGCTCTCTCTTTTCTCTCTCAATGGGAATTACAAGGGGGGACGGGCATTTCTCTCTCTCATCTCTCTCTTCTCTCCCTCTTCTCTCTCTCTCTCTCTTTACTCTTTCTTCCTTCTACAGCGCCGGCGTCATCACCCCTCCCCGGACCAGCCCGCCCTTCTTCCCCGTCGCCATCGCGGCGCCGTCGTACCCGTTCTCCAGTCCCTGCCGCCCCTGTCCGCGGTCGCCCTTCGTGCGCGCGGGCCGCTTCTGAAACTTGTGGGCCGCGCGCTTGGCGCGCTGCTGCTGCTGAGCGCTGGCTCCCGCGACAAAGGCGGCCTCGGCCTCCAGGGCTTCGAGGTCGGTTTCGTCGTCCTCGCCGTTCAGCTCCAAGGCGTCGAGCTCGCGCTGCGCCTCGGCGCGGGCCTCCTCGGAGATGAGTAACTCTCGCTGCTCGGCGGCGGAGGCGGAGGCAGGAGGGGAGCGCGCGTCCGGGGTCAGCGGGGCGCTGGAGTCGTCCCTCGCCGCCGCCGCCGCCGCCGCCGCCGCCGCCGCCGCCGCCTCCCCCTCCTTCTTCGGCTCCTTCCCCGGGGGCCAGCAGAAGTGCGGCAGCTTCCCGGAGCAGTGGTCCCTCAGAATCATCCTCCCGGCCCGCGACTCGTCCGGCAGCGCGTTCTGCACCACCCACCCCCGCGAGAGCGCGACGGCCCGCAGCACGTCTGCCGCGAACGGCGGCGAGCGCCTCGTCTCGCCCGGGCGCAGCGGCGGCAGCCGCACGCCGTACGCGCGCTCGAGCCCCTCGCGCCCGACCTCGGCGCAGACGACGGCCACGGGCGCGCGCACGTCGGTCAGCCTGTCGATCGGCACGACGCCCGCGGCGACCATGTCCGCCTTGGACGAGGCGACGCGCGGGAAGACGAGCCCCGGGCAGTCGCACAGCGTCAGCGTGCGGCCACCGCGCACGAAGAGGTCGAGCGTCTGGAAGTGCTTGGTCTTGCCGGGGGTCGGCGCGACCGCGGCCTTCTTGCGGCCGAAGAGGGCATTGAGCGTGGAGGACTTGCCGACGTTGGGGAAGCCGACGAAGCCGGCGGTGGGCCTCCGGTTGGCGGTCTCGCGGCGGTGCCTCTGCTCCTCGGTCAAGCCGTCATCGCCGCTGCCCTCGCCGCCGCCCTCGCTCTCGCCGACCTCCTCCTTCCCAGCCCTCCCCTCCCGACCCTCCTCGCTGTCGTCGCTGTCGCTGTCGCTCTCGCCCAGGAACGACGCGGCGACGCTCCGTCTGCCCGTCGCCCCCTTCGCCGCGGCCCTCGCCTCCCTCTCCAGCCACTCCAGCAGCTCCTCGGCCCCCCTGATCCGCGTGCGGTCGCTCTCCGCCGTCGGCTCGGGCACGGGAAAGTCGGGCGGCGGCAGGCCGGCCGACAGCGCCGCGACGACCGCCGACGCCTGCTCCGCCGCGGCGTCGCCGGCGGCCTTGGCGGACCACCAGGCGAAGCTGAGGCCGCGCGCCTCGAGCTCCCCGGCCCACGCCTCCCTGACCTCCTGCGGGAGGAGGTCCGCCTTGTTGAGCAGTACGAGCAGCGGCGGGGCGGGGTCCGCGCCCGCGGCCTCGGCCGCCGCGAGCGCGAGGTCGGCCGAGAGGTACCGCAGGGGGTCCCGAGCGTCGACGACCTGGACGAGGACGTGGGAGCGCTCGATGACCCTGTTTTGGTTTTTCAGTTGGGAAGGAGATTCGGAGAGGTAGGGGGGGGGTGAGTATTTCTCCTCGCCGAGTTTTTTTTCCCGCCGACCTTGGGGGCTGGGGGGGGGGGGACGCTCTTTACCTCCACAGCTGCCTCCACACGTCGAGGTTCTTCTCGAACGGCGTCAGCGGCACCGTGCCGCTCGCCTCCAGCGCGGCGAGCCCGCGCCTCCAGGAAACGAACGACGCGCGCTCCCTGGCGTCGAGCTCCGCGGCAGACATTTCGGGCGACCACTGCGGCCGGCGCGGCAGCTTCAGGGCCTCGGCGGCGGCGGCCTCGGCGGCGTCGCGCTCCTCTGGGGAGAGCGTGGGCCCGCCGGCGCCCATGCCGCCGTTCTCGACGAGAGTGGGCCCGATGATGACGGCGTCGCATGCCTTCTCGGCGGAAAAGTCTCGGTTGGCGAGCGAGGCCTTGATGTTTTTTTTTTGAGAGAGGGAAAGAGAAACGGCAGTGAGCGAGAGGTTGAGGCGGCGGCAGCGGCGGCAAGAAAAAGAGAGCGGATGCTTCCCAAAGACTCTCTTCCTCGCTGTCGCGCTCTCCCTCTTTGGCTCTTTTCTCTTTCGACTAGAGTGCGCTCGCGCATCGTCTTCGGAAAAGAGCTGCTGAAAACGAAAGAGAAAACATCTCCTCCTCCTCCTCTTACCATGTCCATCAGCTCGCTCAAGTCGGTTGCGTCGAGCATCGACTGCAGTCCCGACGCCGGCGCCTCGGTCGTGTGCCGATGCGACGTCGGCTCCGTGCTGCCCTTGGGCGCGCCCGGGCGGATCTTGCCCTTTTGCTTGTTGGTGAGGGCGGCTCCCACGGCCAGATTGCCTCCCTTAGAGCGGGTGCCACCGTTGTGGCGGCCCATCGCGTAAATGGAAGGGCTTTGAATGGATGTTCAGAGAAAGAGAAAAGAGCACGAATAGTGGGGAAAAATGTCAAGCCGCCGCCGCCGCCGCAGGAGAAAAATTCAGAAGAGTCGATTAACTTCGACATGCGTCGCTTCCCTCGCCTCTTCCCGGCGCTCCTGCGCGGAAGTTGCCGGGGCGAGGGCGCGAGCTGCTCCGGAAGCGATTCGCTCATCATCAGGAGCTTCGTCGCCTCAACAAGCCCTGTGGAACGGCGGAACTGGAGCAGCAGCACCTCGCGGCGGCCTCTTTTACTAATTCCCTCTCGGTTCTTCGGCGGTGACGCCAGCGACGGCGCAGCAGCAGCAGCAGCAGCAGCAGGAGCTGCTGCTCCTTCGACCTCGGCCTCGACCACGCTGCCCAAGCCCCCGCCGCCGCCGCCACCGCCGCCCCGCGATCCCAAGAAGAAGAGGAGCAGCAGCTTTTCAACCTCATCTCCGTCCTCCTCCTCCTCCAGGACGACGACGACGGCCACGGCGACGACGACGGCGACGGAGAAGAAGAAGAAGAGAAAGGCCAAGCTCGACCCCGTCGTCCTCGCCGCCATCGCCCACACGCAGCGCAACTCGGTGTCCCGCGCCCTGGCGCTCCTCGCGGACCCACCCGCTCACATCCCCCTGGATCACCTGACTCTGGCCGGAAACAGTTTGATTTCGGCTTTGGGGCGATGCGGCAGGCCGCACGACGCGCTGCGGGCGCTGGAGCGCCTCGCCGAAGTCGGCGCCCCCTTCGACGCGTTCACCGCCGCTGCGGCCGTTTCGGCGTGCTCGCGGGCGGCTTCCGGGGTCGGGACGCTGCCGAGGACGTGGGCAGAGAGGGGCAGGGCCATCTACAGGGGGTACGTGGAGGCAGCAGAGGCGGCGGCGTCGGCGGAAGAGGAAGCGGAGGCGGCGGCGGGGACGCCGCCGAGGGGAAAGACGACGGCGAGGAAGAAGAGGCGGCCGATCCGGGACCGGCCGCTCCTGCGGGCCCTCCTCGACTGCGGCGCGCGCTCGAATGTGCGTTTTCAGTTTTTATGGGGAGAGGAGCTGGGAGAGAAGAAGCAGAGGAATGAAAAAGGGGGGAAAACCCTATCTTTTCTCTCTCTTTTGACCTTTCCCGAATTCTTCCCTTTTTTCTCAACAACAACAACTCGAAAACATGAACAACAGGACCCGGAGGCAGTCTGGGCCGCCCTGGACGAGTACGACCTCGCAGGGATCCGCCCCGGTCCCTCGGAGCTGGCGTCGTTGATCCATTCGCACGCGCGGAGGAGCGGGGTCAGACCGAGGGGTGGCGAGAGCGACGGCGATGGCGGCGGCGGAGGCGAAGAAGAAACTGACAACCTCGGCGGCCGCGGCGCCGCCTCCAAGGCCCGCGCTGCGGCGCGCGCGTTCTTGGAGCGCTACGGGGACAGATGGGACCCAAACTTTAGCAGGAGAAGGAGCATGCGAGAGGGAGAAGAAGAAGACGAGAGCAGTAGCAGCAGCGAAGAGGCAGGAGAAGGAGAAGAAGGCGAAGGCGAAGGAGAAGAGAAGCGAACAAAGAGGAAAAGGAAGAAAAAGGCCTCTTCTTCTTCCCCCTCTTCTGAGTCGATCTCGATGATGACGCCCTCCGTCTACAACGCTCTGCTTCGGTCGCACGCGAGGGCCGGGGACCTCGACGGAGCATACGCGGTTAGTAAACCTTTTTTTCTTTGGGGGGGAGGGGTTCTCTCTCGAGGTCGGCGGAAAAAACTCAAAACAAACTCTCCCTCTCTCTCTTTTCCTCTCTTTCTCTTTTCCTCTCTTTCTCGATGAATCCTCTTTGGAAATAAATAAATAAATAAAACAGGTGCGCCGCGCCATGATCTCGTCGGGGGTCGCCCCAGACTCTGGAACCTGCCGCGCGCTCTCGGAGTGCTTCGGCGAGAAAAACATCGAGCTCGCCGCCGACCTTGTCGAGGCCGCCGACGCCGAGAGGGTCGAGTTCCTGCTCTCCAGGGGCGTCGACGTCTTCTCTCCCTCCTCCGCTTCCGACGCTTCTCTCCCGCTCCGCTACCGCCCCAGAGAGACCCTGGCGTTCCCCCCGGCGCTCGCGCCGCCGAATTATCTCAAGCAGAGGGAGTGGAGCCTGAGCCCGGCAGTGGAGGCCGACGAGGCCGCGGTCGCCGCGTGCCAGGGGAGCGCTCCTCCTGCGCCCCCTTCCTCTTCCCCTTCCTCCTCCTCTTCGCCTCCTCCTCCTCGTCCTTCACCCCCTCCGCCCCTCGTCCTCGACCTCCACGGGATGTCGCGCCCGGCCGCGCGCGTCGTCCTGCTCGTGAGCCTCAGGCGCATCGTCGCCGCCGCGGCGGAGCCCGGGAGGAAGGAGAAGGGAGCAGAGGGGGGAACATGGGCTAGGCTGACGAGGAGGAAGAGGGGACGCGGCGGCGGCGGAGAGGAGGACAGCGCGGCGATCCCCGGAGGCCTCGTGCTCATCGTCGGCCGCTCCGGCGCCGCTTCCGGAGCCGCAGAGGCGGCAGAAGCAGAGGTCGCGAAGTGGCGGAAGCGGCAGCAACGGCGGCGGCGAGCGCGATCGCGACGAAGCAGCGGCGGCGGCGGCTCCGAACAAGGCGACCGCGGCGGCAGCGACGACGGAGACGCCGAAGGCGACGGCGGCGACGATGACGGCGGCCAGGCGAGCGCCGCCTTCGCCGAGGCCGCCGCCGCCGCCCGCGCCGCGGCCCGCGCCGCCTCGAGGGCCGCCCACCTGGGCGTCGACGGCGGCATCAACGCCTCAGTGCTCTCCTTCGCGAACGAGCACCTCGGGCTGCCGGCGGCCCCCGACCCGCGCAACGCGGGCCGCGTCGTCGTCGCGGCCGCGGACTTGGACCTGTGGGTTCTCGCCGAGCTGGAGCGGCGGCGCAGGGGCGCGACGGCGGAGCTCGTTGGGAAGCAGGCGGCGGCGGTGGCGGCGGTCGCGAGCTCCGCCCTTGGGTTCTGGTGGGTCGTGCCGAAGCTGCTGGCGGTTTAGAATCGGGAAAACTTGAGCTCGGTTGACTCGCTCGTTTTCCAATCGAGTCAGCGCCCTCTCGCCTTCTCTTTTGTCCTGCTCTGCGCAGGACGAACGAAGTTCGATTTGATTTCTGTTTGTTTTGCAAAAA
>Ga0315289_10010345_pt1 | contig 13363 bp, 13 predicted proteins | sample YL17G11_40_MG_FD_203452 | JGI IMG/M metagenome (GOLD analysis project Ga0315289, IMG submission 203452) | Sediment microbial communities from Yellowstone Lake, YNP, Wyoming, USA - YL17G11_40 | ecosystem: Environmental > Aquatic > Freshwater > Lake > Sediment | place: USA: Wyoming | collected...
GCTTCCTCCTCGTCGAGATGAAGACTAGGAACATCAAGGTGCAGAAGGAAGACGCGGAGGGCGTCGCCAAGATGGCCGACCTCGCCTTCGACTCCCTCCTCAAGCTGAAGGACGGCGTCATGAGCCTCGGCTTCAACTCTGAGAAGGCCATCAGCTACGCGGGGGACGTCGACGGCATAGAGAAGAGCCTCGACGCCCTCTACGCCAAGGTCGACCTCGACATAATATCGAGCCACTCGGACCTCCCGACGATACTCACCCTCAGAGAGATAGCGAACAAGCTCGAGACCCTCGTCGACAAGGCCCAGGGTACCTCCGACCTTGTGAGGATCATAACCCTATAGGTGTGAAGGCCTTTGGAAGGACCCCCCGTCGAGGTCGAGGCGCTGAGGGACAGCCGGCTCATAGTCTGGTCAGTGGAGGAAGGCCGAAGGCTGTACGGGAGCGGTTTCTACGGGAAACCACTGGGTAACCCCAGGCCGAAGGAGGACTTCGAGGAGCCCCTCGTCCTCGACCCCGTGGAAGGCGTCTACCTCCTCGAGAGGGGGCTCATCACCGTCTTCTCGGGCGCGGAGAGGAGGCAGGTGAGCCCCGAGGAGCTCCTCGAGACCTCGAGGAGGACCCTCGAGAGGTTCGACGATAAGTACACCGTCTACAGGGACCTCCGAGGAAAGGGGTTCATCGTCGCGCCCGGAATAAAATATGGCTGCGACTTCGCCGTATACGAGCACGGGCCGGGGGTCGACCACGCCCCTTACATAATTCAGGTCAGGCGGAAGAGGGATGAGCTGTCGGCGGCTGAGATAGTGAAGGCCGGGCGTCTCGCCTCGACGGTTAGGAAGACGTTCATCGTGGCCGTAGTCGAGGGGGACGATGTCGAGTACCTCGAGTTCAAATGGTGGAAGGCATAAGAACGAGTAAAATAACTTTGTTTTTCATTTTTTAGCGTCTTATCAGAGTTGCTGAATATCGATTTCAGACGCTGAAATTTTTATGAGGGGCTAATTTTATCCTCATTTTCCTTCTAAAATTTATTATACGGTTCAATTCAATACATTCTCAATATGGCTGAAGCGCCTCCCGAAAAGGCACCTCTCGAATTCGAGGTCCGATCCTACAGATCGACTGATGATGAAAAGATTGTCCGCCTTCTACAGCTGGTGTTTGAGGGTTGGCCTGGGCAGGATGTCCAGGTTGACCCTGTCAAGTTTTGGAGATGGAAATACGAGAACAAGTTCCTTAAGGAGAAGCTCATAGCCCTGGCGGTTAAGGACGACGAGATCATCGGGACGCTGCAGTCGATCCCCGTGCTCGTTAAGGTCAAGGACAGGAGCATTCCCGGCTGCCTCGGCGGGGACGCGTGCGTTCACCCGGACTACAGGAGGCTTGGGGTGTGGAACGCCCTCAGTCCGCCCCTGAAGTCCTGGAGGCAGAAGGCCGGCATCAAATTCGTGTACGCCAGTACCCGCAACCCCATCGTCATCAGGAAGATGTCCAGGGAAAGGGAGGGCTTCCCGTTCCAAGTTATTAACCTGACCAGAATCAAAGACATCGCCCTCCAGATCCGTAAGATACCTGTAAAACACTCCGAGTTCGTTAAGTTAGGTTTCCATGTCCTTAACGTCTATAATGGCATGAGGAATATTTTCAATGCTCGGGATTATGGAGCGATTAAATCGACGGCATCCGAAATCAAGACGTTCAGTAAGCTCGCGGATTCGTTCTGGGGTGCAGTCAAGGATCATTACGATTTCATAATTGAGAGAGGAAGTGAACACCTTAATTGGAGGTACATTGACCTGAGGGCGGGCAAATTCCTCATCAGATCGATCGTAGAAGACGAGAAGCTGCTGGGCTACTGTGTTCTCTCGGTCAATAGAGCCCTCCCAGACTACCCTGCAGGCTACATCGTTGACATGCTTACGCTTCCCGACAGGCTCGACGTCGCCGATCTATTAGTGTCAGACGCTGTCCGGTTCTTCGACGATTCTGGAATAAACATAGTGAACACGTTGGTGGTGAAGGATCATCCCTACACCCGGGTCTTCAGTAGACACGGTTTCTTGGATAGTAGAATCAGGATGCATCTGTTCTACACCGATGTGGATATGGATGATCGTCTGAAGAAGGACGTAGGCGAATTGAAGTCGCCTGAACGGATACACTTCTCCTACGGAGACTTGGATGCGCTTCCAATCTACAGAGGGGAATCAATAAATATCTTCTAAGAAAGGTAGGTTCAACATTTGGCGAGCAGATCAATCCCTCTCCACTGGATGTTCACTGCTTTCTAGCCTTTAATGGCGAAAAGAGTCGCAGGCAATGGTTCGGGCGGTGCTTCAAGTTTTTGTCGTCGCGAGTTTCCTCGCCCTGAGGCTGAGGGAGATGGTGAGCAGGCATTAGAGGACCTGTACGAAGTCCATCACGAATGTAAGCCAGACCGCGTTCGCGAAGGCGAAGAGTGTGAAGCAGGAGATCGCCGTGATTGTTAGGAGCTGGGCGAGGAGGGAGATGTCCTTCAACGTGTCCCTGTTTTTTATGGTCCTGTACATCTGGGGCATGAAGCTGAAGAAGCCAATGGCGGTGCCGACGTTCAGGAGAACCTCCAGCTCCAACTGAGACTCAACCTCCAGCCTTACGAACCATCCACGGGCTTATTAGTCCTAGCGCGAGACGCGGCGATGATTCCTTTTATAATAATGTAGACAATAAGATATTTTAAACGGAATTTTCACATACTTAAATATGCCTAGCGAAGAATCTGACAAGGTTTTCACGGATAAGCCGTGCCCGTCCTGCGGGAAGAAGCGGAGCCTCGTGAAGATCGAGGAGCCGACTTGGTTGGTTCAGGACGACGGGTCGACGTACGTCTGGGCGACCGCCATCCAGTGCAAGAGCTGCAACAAAAAATTCTATGCCAACACCATCGCCATGAAGGAGATGCCGGTGCCGCCCCCCGCTTACCCTTAGCACCCAGTTTTTCGTGGAGGTCAACCAATTTTCTTGATAATCATTATGTGTAATCGGGGTTACTGACAAAGGGTTAAACCCGGTAGACTCGCAAATCCGTTAGGAATCTCGATGCCGGTGGGAATAAGGTGTACTCAGGGCGCTCTCCTCTACCCATAAACGAAAAGGTTCTTGAAGAGCTAAAGGAGCTCGACGCATACCTCACGAGGAGGCAGAGGAAGTTCAACAAGGTGCTCAAGGTCCTCAACGAACGCATGGAGAACACGGATGCCGCCGACAAGAAGAGCTTCGAGGAGATAGGCACATACCTCCGGCTCATGGAGCTCACCGCGAAGGAGATCGTGGAGGAGGAGAAGAGGTACAAGAAGTGGCTCATGAGCCTCATGTTGGAGCCCGCCGGCGTCTCAGATGAGACCCTTGAGAGGCTTCGCGAGTTCAGGAGGCGTCTCGGCGCGGAGAACGACGATGAGTACGTGGACGAGCTTCTCAACTCCTTCGAGAACCAGTTCCTTGACGAGGGGTAGAAGCCTGAGCCTAGCCGAACTCTGCTCTCACGCGTCTTCCTCGGTGCGCTCAGCGTCTTCGACGTCGTCCTTCATGAACTCCCTCAGGATGGTCGTCGCGTACCCGCCCGCAGGCAGGTCGAAGGAGAGCGTCAAACCCTCCGGGTGGGGGCTGACCTCGACATCGGGGACTAGCCTCCCCATCCTCCTCGTCCCCTCGACGCCGTGCCTCTTCAGTAGGTCCGTCGTAAGGCCCGATTTTCTGAAGACCTCCTCCTCGAGGAGGGCTGCGTCCGCCTTCGCGGCCCTCATCTTGGAACCGAAGATGGGCGCCGTCCAGCTTATTTCCTTCTCATCGCAGCGGGGCTGCTCTGTGGCTGGGTCCTCGACCCAGAAGACGCCTCCGGTGCCGTGCTTCTTGGCGATATCGCCCCTGAGCATCCTAGTGAATAGGTTCCTCCTCACCCTCTCGGCGATATACCTGTTGCAGAGGTAGCTCAGGTAGCTGGAGATCAAATAACGCCTCAGCCACCTGTTCGGCTCGCGGTGCTCCCCTGAGAGGATTCTGAGGCCCATGTGGACGTTGTTGCCCCTAGCGCCGATCCTCTGGGAGCCGTAGTAGTTCGGCGCACCTGTTCCGCGTATGGCCTCCGCGATTAGTCCGGCCCTCTTCTCGGCCTCCTCTGTCGTTATGTCGAGGTCTGTGACCGTCACCACGAACCTGTTCCCCCTTAGGTGACCGGACCTGAGCTTCCTCGGGTGGAGACGGCCCCATTTCACCTCGACTCCCAGGCTAGACTCCATGAGGTCGGTGATCGCCTTGATGTCCGGCTTCTGTTCTTCGAGGAGGATGCTGAAGGTCTGGGTCGTCCGGGCGTACTTGTCCTTGAGCCCCGCGTGCCCCACGTCCTCAGGCCTGAGGCCGAGGAGGCCGGCTATCCTGAGCTGCGTCTCCCTCGTCGTCGTGAGCTCCTTCGTCATGTTTACGTAGAGGTGGGCGCCGTAGCCGAGGGGCTCGTAGGCTGGTATCTCCTCTACGACGAAGAGGTCCGGCCTCGCCCTCACCCTGCCGCCTATCCCAAGAAGCTTTGGGGTGATGTATGGCAGCTCAAGGTCGAGGTCCCCGGCGGCGGACATCACCAGAGAAGGCTCCGGGCCCCTTATTCAAGCCTTAGGGGAGATCAGGGCGCCCTGGGGCTCCAGTCCGGGATCGTCCAGGGAAGCGGCTTTCCCTCGATGCACGCCCTCAGAGGCGCCTTGTACGGGAACAGTGCGACGGCCCCTCCCGTGTGGAGGAAGAGGACGTTCTCGCCCCTCTTGAAGAACCTCTTCCTGCAGAGGTCGGTCAGGGTGGCGACGGCGGGCGCCGTGTAGACTGGATCGATCATGAGGCCCTCCGTCTCGGCGAGGAGCTTCACGGCCTCCGCCTTCTCCCTGGAGATGAAGCCGTAGCCGCCTCCGCCGAAGTCGTTGTAGACTATCAGGTCCTCGTCTTGGACTTGTACGTCGAAGCCGAGCACGGTCCTCGCCTCCTCTATGATCCGCCTAGCCTTGCCTACGTGCTCCTCCTTGGGGCTGGAGTCGTCGGCGACTCCGATGATCTTGACTCCGCTGTTCAGTGCCTTCGCCCCCATGACGAGGCCGGCGTGGGTGCCTCCTGAGCCCGTGCAGTGGATCAGGTAGTCGAAGTGGACCCCCATCTCCGCTGACTGTTGCATGATCTCGAGCATCGCGTTGATGTAGCCGGCGGCCCCCATGGCGACGGAGCCTCCAACTGGCATGTAGTAGGGCCTGTGCCCCTCCCTCCTCAGCCGCTCCATGTGCGCGTCGATGGCGGCCTTCATATTCTCTGGGAGGACCACGTCGATCTCTGCGCCCATGAGCCTGTGGAGTAGGTGGTTGCCGTCCCAGTCGGATGGGTCGTAGCCGTCCTTCGGGCCGTTCTTGACGAGGACTATTCCGAGGCCAAGCTTCCTGGCTGCCGCGGCGGCTTGCGTGCACCAGTTCGATTGGAAACCCGCGTGGGTCACTATGTAGTCGGAGCCCTTCGCCAGGGCGTCGCCCATCAGGTACTCTAGCTTCCTCGCCTTGTTGCCCCCGAAGGCGAGGCCCGTGAGGTCGTCCCTCTTGACCCATATCTTAGGTCCCCTGAGGGCTTTCGAGAGGTTGGGCAGCTCCTGTATCGGCGTCGGGAGATTGGCGAGCCTGACGCGTGGGATGGAAGCTAACTTCATGCTTGAACCACGCCTGATCATCAGCCCTGAGGATATATTTGCTTAGATCCGGGAATGTATTCGATTTACATACTTCAAGAGTTTTTCAATCCTGAACATTCGACCCAGAAACGCATGTAATTGTGCACGCGAAACAATAAAGGTCTGTTTAATCATTCTTTTTACTGAAAAACGATTAGACCCATTTTCTTTGATATTTAAACCGGCTCCGATAGAAATTTCGTTTAAAAAAAGTTGCTTTTAAAGTTGCTTTCTCAGGGGTTATACCCCGGATGTGAAGTAGTTGAACTATCTATGGTATCTGACTTGGTGCCGTATGGGGTTGGGGAAAAGATTGCTGCCCTAAACTAAAAATCTTCTGCGTATTTACTTACTGCTTCAATTTCATTAATTTTCCAATACTCTGGAAATACGCCGCTATCCTTGGATCACTCCTCGGGTCGATGTCTCCGGTACTTGGCGGGTATCCTCTCTGAAATTGGATTACATCGGTTTGCCCCATCGGCTGCTCGATTACTATTCCACTGTAGCCAACGGAGGATATGGGGGTCCAAAATGCCCCCCTAAAGATCTCTGTTTCGCCTATCATGACAGTGAAGGGTTCTCCGTAGACCCCTACCCGCAGCGCTTTGATCTTTTCGATTCCTCTCTCCGTGAGCTTGATCCTAGAGAAATAGGGCTCATACCATACGATGTCCTCGTCGGTGATCACAGGTTCATTGTTGCTCTGGAGGTAGATTCCGAACCTCTCCATGGGCGTGATGGAGAACCATGCGCCAGCGAGAATGACGCCGATTAATAGAAGTTCTACAGTGATTATTGTCTTCTTCCACATAATAATCACGTTTGGTTTCGAGTGCGTCTTTTATTAATTGAGATGGTCGCAGCACGTTTGGTCGCAGGTGGAACTGAGGATAAGACTATGGCCCCCCCGAAACGACGACGGGACTGTTTGGGGATGATATTGCGACCCAGGGGTCGCTGGATGCTTGGGAGTCAGGGCTTGGGACTCTGAGATTTACTAATTTTTTAGTAAAGTCTTAAGTTCTCTAAAAGTCAATTAATCAATAGAGGTTTTATTGATGGAATCTATTTGGCAAGAGTTCAAACTAATTATAACAGAACCACCTGCAAATAGTGAACATTTTAAATTAATTAAGGATAATCTAATACCATTTGTAGATAAACATAGTTTATCTTTTTGGATTACTAATTACAGGGATTCAACAAGAGACTGTATCCTATTTCGAGTTAAAGGTAATGAAAAACAATTTAAAAAAGTTGAGAGTTTTTTAGATGAACTTAAAAGGATAAATTTAATCGTCAGATATGACCCCCCTACGCCTTGGAGTCCTAGAAAAGATGCAGAGGGAAGGATTGCAGGGTTATCTACAAGAGTTCCACGTATATACCCAGTAATTCCAAGTTTTGACCCAATAAATTTCAGGATAGATTACGATTTCTCTAATAATCGGGTCATTCCTGTAGCAGACAGTAATCTTGTTGAAAGACAGGAACAACTAACGGCTCTATTTGAAAGCCTTGGAGAGTGTTCAAAAGCCATTTACTCTCATCTCAAGTCCAAACCAAATGATAAATGGATAATGTCCCTATTCCTTCATCTGATTATGAACAGTATGGATTATAGTGGACCAGACCCTCCTAGAGAAGAATCTGCTATTCGCAAAATACCAGTTTTTTGAAAATCATTAAATAAAGAAGTAAAGCCTTAGAGAGATTAGACTAGAAAACTTAAGTGTACACTTTAGTAAATTTTAATATTACGTAAAGGATAAATAAAATGACAATGAATGTCGATAATTAAAAAAGGAAATTTTGAGATAAAGACTAACTTAGAATTTTTAGAAAAATATTCCCCTCAAGTTATTTACCCAGATAATAATATAGACTTCTTTTTAACACATTACCATCATTTTAATAAAATTGAAGGATTAAACTTGCTTATAGCCGCATGTGTTGGTGGCGCGGTTGAGTTTCTCCCACAAATTGAACCTCTATTAGACGAATATGGGGACCGAATTAAGTATTCGATGGGAGACTTCTTGGGTATTATATTACAAAATCTTGGTCCTAAAATTGACTTCATACGTCAACAGGTCGAGTTAATTAAAGGTACTGAAGAGGAGATGAAAAAAGAATTACAAGAACAAACAACTATATTTTTTCAAAAACCCCAGAATTATATCGACATATTTAAAAATTTGCCATTCCCCTTTTTACAATTAACTCAAGAAGCTCTTCCAGTATTTCTATCTAAACAAACGCTAGAAAATTTTGAACAATTAAATGAAGGATTTGGTAATAGCTCAGTATTAGATTCTGAGGAAATTAATAGAATAGATAGCCTTTTTTATAATTTATACAAATATGGCGTCTTACATCCAATATTTTCGACTTCAATCTGTACTAATAAAAATGAACCTCATTTTGATTTTATTTTTTCAAATAAACCCTTACGAGAAGGCAACTGTAGGTGGTGCGATCAACCTTTGATTGTTTTTAATCAATATTTGATTACTGAACCTTATTCTACTTTAAAGTTACAGCAGAAAGATCTAAGTCACCTGATAAGCTCATATTTGTTCGTTAAGTCATCAAGGCAACTCGAATGTTATCCTGAGGCGCATGTAAAACTCGATGATGGGGTTGAAGAGCAAGTTGATGTTTTTATAAGGAATTGGAGTAATGGGAAAGCCGCAATAGTTGAATGTAAAATAAAAGAAACCCCTCAAACTACCTTTGATACGAAAAGACATTATTTAACTGATGCGTATTCTCAAATTAAAAGAAAAATGAGTAATTTAAATGTTAATTATGGTTTTATAGTAACAAATTTGATATTCAATTCAATAGAAGAAAAAGAAAAAATGGAGAAAATCATTTTTAAATCTGATGACAAAAATGAACATATATCTTTAATTGCTAAAATTAACTATTTACTCATACCTGACGAATTTAATGAAATATTATATGCCTTAGATATTAAGGAGTAAATTTATTGCGCAAGCAACACTATCGAGTATACCCTTTTACCCCTAGGGATATACGCGTTTTACCCCCTTTTTCCTTATGAATACTGAGTATACCCTCCTCTGAAAACAGGTATACTCCCCTTTCTCCTGCCTCTGACATTCCCTAGCTGCCCTGACTCCCAAGCATCCAGCGACCCCTGGGTCGCAATATCATCCCCAAACAGTCCCGTCGTCGTTTCGGGGGGGGGGATAAGATTATGGAGAATATGAATACTTGCGCACGTCGCACAAGCTTATCTCCGACAACAGCACCATGATCCTCTAAGTTGTCGGGACCCTACAGGCTGAGGTGGTTCGAGGACGGAGACCTGAAGGCATACATTTCCGGGCTCAACGAGAACCTCTACGACCTCTACGACGAGCGCCGATTCAGGTGGAAGTTCCAAGACAACCCCAGCAGCCTCGGATTCGTCTCGATAGCCGTCGCGGAGGCGCCCGACGGAGAGCCTATCGCCTTCAACTCCTTCCTCCCACTTAGGATCAGAGTAGACAACGAGGTATTTACTGTCGTCGAGGGCTGCGACGGCTTCGTCTCCAAGGCTCACAGGGGCGCCGGCCTCTTCCAGGAGACCCTCAAATTCATGGCCAGGGAGCTGAGGGGGAGGGGTCCGGAGTTCCTGATGGGATTCAACTTCGCGGGCTCAGCCAGCGCAGCCAGGAAGGCGGGCTCGGCGGTTAGCTGCGACGTCCAGAGGTGGCGAGCTAAACCAGAGGAAATATCCAAACAAAAGCTCGGGATCAGCGATATATCGGTTAAGCCTGCAGGCGTCGACAAGGTTCAGGCGCTATACGAGGAGTGGGCCTCCTCGAACTCGAAGCTATATGTTCTCAGGAGCCCCGAATACCTCAGGTGGAGGTTCCTGGGCTCTCCTAGGCGAAGTTTCAAGCTATTCACCATAGAGGTCGGAGTCGAGGAGGGCTACGTCGCAGTCAGCACCGACACGGACGACCATGGCTCCCTCGAGCTATCAATAGACGACTACACCCCCATGATCTCCAGGGAGCCGGTAGCCTCCGCCATGCTGGGGCACATCCTCCACCTATATCCCGATCTAAGCGAGGTGAGCGCCCTGACGCCGAGCGGCTCGGCCCTGGGGTCAACGCTCTCCGGCCTAGGGTTCAGCCCGGACCCTGATGTGAGCTACAGCATGATCATCAAGGCGATTGAGGACCTCGAGGCTGAGGGGAACAAACTCTACAGGAAGGGGCTTGAGCTCACGGACATCGGGAACTGGTACATCACGGGCTCAGATGTCTTTTAGCCCCTGAGCCAGGCCGCCTCGTCGTCCTCGAGTTCGAGCCAGCCCGCGATCCCGTCGCCCATCTCCCCGCTTCCCTTGAACATCACCCTCATCAGAGGTATGACGTCGGAAACCGCCTCCTTCCGGGAGACCCGGCACCTGGCCGCCACCTTCTCGGAGACGCTCCTCAGCCTCTGACGGCTCTGGTACGTGCGGATGTAGCGCCACTTAAGCTGAGGCGGCCTGATGTATGGGATCGACCACCCGTTGCCGCCGCGGACCCAGGAGGCGCCGAGACCCCTCAGGGCCTCGTTCACCCTCCTCCAGTCGTCTCCGAGGTACCTCACAGGCTTCACTAGGAGACCGTCGGCCGTCTCGTGGAACGTGAACGCGTTCTGCGGGTATCCGAGCCTGGCAGCCGTTGCGAGGATCTGTCTACTCAGCCCGAGGCCCTCAGACCGTCGCTTGGCGAAGGAGACGCCGCCAGACATCATGTTGAACATGTACTTCTGGAGCCTGTAGTTGGAGCTCCTCGCCCTGTGGTCGTAGACATCCGCCCTCGCAAGCGCCTCGAGCCCCTCGTCGAGGTCCCCGGGGTCGTCGAGGATGAGGGGGAGGTTCTCGTATATCCAGTCGAAGAGCTCCTCGTGACCGATGTAGGACTGGCTGACGGCTCTCCTCGCCTCCCTAAGGTTGCGCGACGAGAAGATCGCCCTGATCACATCCGGCGTGTACTCCTGCCTGTCCCGGCGGCCGAGGGACTCCACGTCCTCGATGGCTACCTTTTCCTTCCCCCAGGCGAGGGACTCGAGGTCGTTTATCGCCGACCTGACATCACCCTCAGCGCGCACAGCAAGAGCCTCGAGGGCCTCCTCCGACGCGTCTACCTTCATCTCCTTAACGATGGAGGCGAGCCTATCGTAGACCTCGAGGAATGGGACAGGCCTGTACTCGATTATCAGAGCCTTGTCCCTGAGGGGCCTGAACTTCTCCTCGTTCTCCTCGCCTACGCTCGTCGCGATCAGGACTATCGGGCTCCTCGTGTTCTTTATGATGTCCGCGATCGCTGCGATCCCGCCGAGGTCCTCGCGTCCGCTTATCCCCTCCATCTCGTCGAAGAGGATGAGCCTGCGGCGGCCGAAGACGGTGAGGCTCTGGGTCGCCGCCCGGCCGACGAGCTCCTCCATCCTCGTCCTCGTCCTGTAGTCGCTGGCGTTCACCTCGAGGAGGTCGAAGCCCATCTCGGCGGCCAGGGCCTGGACGCTCGCCGTCTTCCCCACGCCTGGGGGACCGTGGAGAAAAGCAGCGCGCTCCTTGGGTATCCCCTTCTCCCAGGACTGGAGCCAGTGCCTTAGCTCTAGGATCGCCTCCCTGTTGCCGGAGACCTCGGCGACCCTCTTGGGCCTGAACCTGCTGCTCCAGGGCTGGCTCTCAGCGCCCACCCATCTCCCTCCCAGCCAACGTGAGCTTGGCGAGGAGGGTGCTCAGCTGTATCTCGGGCCTAGAACCCTGTGTGAGCCTGAAGTCGACCTCGCCGACTGAGTCGCTGAGCTTGACCTTCCACTCCTCTGGCATGTTCATCCTCATGAGCTCAGAGTAGAGCATCCTGAGGATGTCCTCCGCGGCGAGCCCCTCGTCTACCAGGAGGCTGCGGAGTATCTCCCTCGCCTCAAGGAAGTCGCCTTTGAGGCCCAGATTGATCATCTCGCGTATCCGCTCCGGGCTCACCTTGCCGAGGACGCTGTAGACGACGACGTCGTCCACCTCGCCGCCCTCTGTGGCCGCGGCCGCTTGCAGGAGGTTGGTCGCCTTCCTGAGGTCTCCCTGGCTCGCCTCGTAGACGGCGTCGAGCCCCTCCGGGAGGAGCTTCACGCCCTCCTTCTCTGCGATGTTGCTCAGCCAGTTCTTCGTCTCCTGCTCAGGTAGCGGGCTGAACCTGAAGACGCTGCACCTGCTCTGGATGGGGTCGATGATGTTCTCGCTGTAGTTGCCTATCAGGCAGAAGCGGCAGGTCCTCGTATAGATCTCCATGGTCCTGCGCAGGGCGTGCTGGGCGGCCGACGTCAGGCTGTCCGCCTCGTCAAGTATCAGTATCTTGAATGACACCTCGCTCGCTATCGCGGCGGTGCGTGCGAAGTTCTTCACCTTCTCCCTGACGACGTCGATGCCACGTTCGTCGCTGGCGTTCAGCTCCAGGATGAAGTTCTGGTACCCTGAGCCGTAGAGGTCTCGGGCGAGGCAGAGAATGCTCGTCGTCTTCCCCACGCCCGCGGGACCGACGAGGAGGAGGTGAGGTAGGTTCCTCTCCTTGACGAAGTTCTTCATCCTTGAGACGATCTCGGTCTGGTCAGTGATCTCGTCGAGTGTCTTCGGCCTGTACTTCTCCGCCCACATTCCGCCGCTCATTCGAATCACCTAGATTAGCCGGGGCGCGTTTTTTAATCCTTCTAAGACGATTCTGAAGGTGACGGGCGGGTGAAAATGGTCCCTCGCCAGCTTCAGGACGATTCTCTGAGTTAGCTTTAAATCCATCGTTGGGCGGGTCAAGGTTTGGATAATCTTTCGAAGGGAGCAGATGTTATGAGAGGGTACCTGCTGAAGGCAGTGGTGGGTCTCGCCCTCCTGAGCTTCATGGCTTACCTAATCGGCACCTTTTCGCCGTACCCAGAGATGGGGAGCCTGCCCCTCTTCACCATCAGCACCTTAACAAGGATATTCATCACCCTCGTCATCTCCATCGCTTGGGGCGTCTCATTCGGCATCTTGGCCAGCACCAACAGGACGGCTTCTATCGTTATAACGCCGATAATCGACCTGCTCCAGTCGATACCCATCCTCGGCTACTTCCCGCTGGTGATAGGCTTCCTCTTCGCCTACGGCTCGCTGGGCATCGAGCTCAGCGTCATGCTCCTCCTCTTCACCTCCATGGCTTGGGCCATCTTCTTCGGCGTCCTCGGCGCCGTCAAGGGGATACCCACGAACGTCGTCGAGTCCTCAAAGAGCTTCGGATTGACGGGTTGGAGGTACGCGAGGCACATAGTGCTCCCCGCTATCGCCCCCGCCATCGTCTCAGGCGCCAACCTCGCCTGGAGCGACGGCTGGTTCTTCATGATCGCGGCCGAGTATATTCAGTACAAGGGGGAGGTCGTAGTACCGCCCTCGGGCGGCCTCGGCGTCCTCCTGGCCCGGGCCGCCTACTATTACGAAGACATGAACCTCGCCATCGTCCTCCTCGTCTTCATCACGACCCTCGTCATAGTCATCAACAGCCTCACATGGCACAAGCTGATGGAGAGGGCGGACAAGGGCACGTTTAAGCCGATCATCAGCATCGACCTCTCAGGAATAGGGAAGCTTGAGGC
>Ga0315289_10010346_pt1 | contig 13363 bp, 8 predicted proteins | sample YL17G11_40_MG_FD_203452 | JGI IMG/M metagenome (GOLD analysis project Ga0315289, IMG submission 203452) | Sediment microbial communities from Yellowstone Lake, YNP, Wyoming, USA - YL17G11_40 | ecosystem: Environmental > Aquatic > Freshwater > Lake > Sediment | place: USA: Wyoming | collected...
CCTGCAATTCTGATGCAGCCTGCGGACCGAACAGAATCTTAAATGATCCAGAATTCCAAATCATCGAATCACTAACCATTTTATATTGATCGAGCGATTGAAATTGAATACGTAATTCTTCTGTCGTTGGTGGTTCTGGCATAGCAATAATGCTACCATTACTATTTTTCCAAATTAACATATCTCTATAGAAACTATCTGTAATAACAACCATATCAATAATATTAGTTGGCGATGGATCAACACGTTGATCAATTGGAGAATAATGACTCCACTTAAAGTATAATGGTAATCTCTCATCTTCTGCAACTGTTGTATTCTGTGTAAATACCTTTCCATTCTTATCAAAGTGATATTTGTCAAGAAGTGTAATAAATGTTTGTCCGGTAGGATATGTAACTAAGTTTGCCGATGTCCCGGTATCAAAAGAATAATATACACCAAATCCTGGAGGGCTGATACTAGAAATTAGGAATGATTTATTTATAAAATATGTTGTTAGGATATTTGACTTATCAACAACAGTGGTGGTACCGGCTAACCATGGAAAGAATATAAGTTGTGACGGAATTGGACCATTGAAAAATGCAGTTATCTGATTTGCGATGGATTGGGTTGCTGGCGCTATCGAATTAAAGAGCATCTGTGATATATTATTCACAAAAATTAAATCTGCACTATCCATGTAAACTGTTGTTGCTGGTGGTGGATCGTATTGACTTCCTGGACCAGTTCCGCCTACGAGCAACACGCTAGAAATAAACGGTGGGCTAAAAAGTTGAGTATTATCAAATAAGTCTACAGGAAAATAAACATATAAATCTGTTGCAACATTTGCCATTGTAGTTGCCCAATTTGTAATCCATGGGCGGGTACTTTGATATCCGGTAACTTCGTTATTATAGAATTCAAATACAATTCTATCTTCCGGCGACACAATCTGATTAAACCCGTCTGGATTATCAGCAATACCATCATTGTTATTATCAATTAGTGATACTTCAACTTTTGAGGTATCAACATAACCATCAACTTGGGTGAACACACCTGTAATATTAAACGGTACCTGTTTTCTTAAGAATGCGTTCTGTGGATTTGGAATGGGCGACGGTGGTAGATTATTGTCAATTGAACTATTTGTATTAACAAAAGGCATAATCTCGATAGTATCTTCTAATGCTAATCCTGTTGAATTATCAATAACAACCTGTCCCGGTTCCCAAAAGAAGCGAACATCTCTATAAGACTCAAAAACATATACACGACCGCGAGCAGTCAAATCATATGTGGTAATACCAAGCTCGTTATTACTTGCAATGCTTACATATAATAACCCACCGGCTGCATAAGGTGCCCAATCTGAATAAATTTCTTCTGTTGGTAATCCATCATCGATAGGTGGTGCATATACCCATGGTTGATCTGCCTGATTTGTTAATCCCGGTGTTGCAGCAGTAGATGTATGCCACTCGTCCGTTAATAGATCATAATAAAGCCAGAATGAAATTCCATTATCGATGGCAATAACAATCTCGGCAATTTCTGTAGTATTCAAGTCATTTCTAAAAATCGGAAATACTCTGACTGCCTGATAATTAAGTTGTTCCTCAACACCTAATTCAACTGGCCCTATATTAGCATAAGGATTTAATGGATTAATAATCAACGGAATTCCATTCTGAATAACACTTCGAACCGATGTTGAATTTAGTGTTGATGGAATTAAAGGATTTACAAATTCTAATACTGAACCAGCGGTAATAAATTCCCAGGGTTGGTAAACATTTAAGTTAGCTGTATCGGGATTAAGTGAGGTTAATGTGTTCACTAATCCCACAGCAACAGTTGATATTGTAGAATTTGTAAAGAACCCGGTGTCATTTTTAAATTTCTGTGGACTAGTTTTCCAAAATAGAGGAAGTTGAAACGGATTACTTAGATCCAATAGTGAGAATCCCGGGTCGGCCGGTAGTTGTTTATTCACACGAATCGTATTTTCAAATTGTGGAAGATATTCATCATAGAAAAATTCAGATACCTGTGGATCTCTAAGCATTTCTTGAATTGTATTAATTAGGATATTTTCTATCGTACCGGCATTAGATGAGTCTTGTATAACTTCAACTAATACATTTTGATTATCTCTATATAATGCCCCGTCTTGGCCAAATATGATTAGGTCCCTATGAAATCCGGTTGGATCATTTAAATCAATGTAACGGCTTTGTCCGCTATATGTTCTGTCAATTGCCTGTATTTTAGCAATCTGATTTCCAAACACAAGTGGTAAGACATTATAATCACTACCATTAACCATTCTTGATTGTGTTGAAAATACCTCTGGGGCACGAAGGCGAATCTGTTCGTCTGTTTCGGAAGGTGCAGCATTACCGATTGTTTGTTCGAGATTGAAAACAATGCGTAACACATATTCTTGCTGATCAAATCCAATATACGGAATATTGATTTGTAGGCCTTGTGCATCATCTGGACGGATTACAAGGGCCTGATTGGCGCTTACACGAACCCAGAATCTAAACAATCCAGTTGGTACATTACCAAAATTACCATCGGCAAAACGTATTGAAACATTATTGTTTGCACCAGAAATTACATCAAATATATTTCTTTCAGCAAATTGAATGCTATTATAGATAACATTTTCACCAGCGAGTGCAGGAACCTTTACCCATTTGTTAATAACGGTACCGCTGCCATCAGTCTCTTGGGCATACACATCGTCCTGATTAATGTTTTGAATATCAATCGGAAATACACGATTAGGAACAGGAAATTCAAAGTTGGTATCGATATTTAGAAGATTACCTTGTTTGAAATATAAGAAGAATCCGGTATTAGATGATGATACCCCTAAGCTATCATTTCTATAGATAAAGTTAAATGCATTAGCAGGATCTGGATCACGCTCAAATATTGTTTCATTTGTAACAAAATCTGGATTACATACATCAATTGGATATTCTTGTCCACTAACTGTAACAGATGTAGGATATGTGACATTTAGACGAGGAATACTGTTTAGCTGATATAGATCAGTTGGAATTGACCCAATTGTGCCACTCTTTGTTGGACGCCCAAACGGGTTAAGTGTGCTGAATGCGGCATTGCAAACTTGCACAAATTGATCGAACCAATCTGGATTGTTTGGATCATTCCAAAAGATTGCTGTGTCGTTAATGTTTATGCCATTTGCATCTGTTAGTGGTTGATTGGTTTGTACTGCGGCAATCTTAAACAATCCGCTTGCCGGAATATTTCTGCGTGGAACATAGTTAACCATCTGAGCAAGACGGATAATACTTTCACGACGTTCAGCAGTATCAATAAAGTTTTCACGACTATTAAGATCTGTTCTAAATGCTAGGCTTGTACCAAAATATGCAAGTAATTCAATGATTGCAATAAATTCAGAACTTTCAATATAGTCGTTGAAGTCTTCTGGATAGTAAGTTTGAATATAGTTAATTAGGGCCTGCTTTAATGTGTCAAAGTCATAAGCAGTATAATCGATAAACGAAAAGGCCTTAAAAATCTTCTTATAATCCTCTCCTGCGAAAAGGTTTGATTGGCGGATTGATTCTGACATTAGAAAGTCTCTCTATCTTTAAGTGAAAAAATAACAAATAGGTTATCAGTTATTGATTCGGGTTTAAATAATAAAACCATAACAATATTTAAGGCCTGGTCTTCTTGAAATGCATCAATTGATACAAGTTCTACTCTTGGTTCTGATTGGATGACGTTAACCGCATCTGCTATAATTGCACCCTTTGTATATTCATCAAATGGATCAAATAAGTAATCATAAATTCTTGTGCCAAAGTTAGGTAACATTACCCTTGACCCAAGTGGTGTGGCAAATGTATTTTCAATATCTCTTTTTACTAATTCAATATTATTGAGGTTATAGGGAGGGGAAGGCTGTCCTACAGTGTTGAATCCAACAAAGTAGGGCTTCCTATTAATCCGTTTTGGTTGAACTAACCCTTTCTGATTTGATGCCATATAATTCTCTTTCTGTTATTTATCAAGAGAATTAAGTAGGACTATATTAAGCGGAAGATTTTCTATTTGCCCAATATTCCTTCATTTTTATCGATCTTTTTATTTTTGATTCTTCCGAGATAATCTGTTTCAATCTTGCATCTTTCATCTTTTGTTTAGACTCATCGGAATGTGTTTTACCATAAAAATGATTATTTTCACCTATATGAGACCTGCTTATTTTTTTACAGGTTTCTTCTGTGTGATTTTTACCTAAGTTTGCTTGTCTAAGTTTTTCTTTGGTATCTTCTGTCACCCGGTGGCCCATTTGTGCTTCGGACATATTCTTTCTTACTTCTACAGAACGATTCTGTTGTGCATATGTTATCTTATCTTGCACTTCCTTTGGTCTATTCTGTTGTGCTGCAGACATTTTCTGTCTTGTTTCATCAGACACAATCCTATTTGACATTATTTCGGCATGCTTTCTTCTTAACCACCCATATTCTTTATTATTTTTAACTCGATTTATCATCCATTTTGCTGCATATATTAAACTGGGATTATTATATATTTTTACCAATAATAGATGTGCCACAAGATGTTCTTCTGGTGTAAGATCGACTAAATTTATAGGATCATTAGTACCTCCTATACATCTCGGAATAATATGATGATATTCGGTGTATCCGTTTATTGTTCTGCATCGTGCTCTTTCTATAAGGCGAGTATAATGTATATTATAATTCATCTAAATCTCTAAATAAATATTATAATATTATTTATCCCTTTCGGTCGCAGCCGTTTGGGTCAACATTATTAACAATCATGGTAATAATATTTGGACCACGACGACCCACTTGTGTGAACCACCTTGATTGCCTTAGTGAATCTCCTGCGGCATTGTAATTTCTTGCCTTCATTGCAGCTATAAATCTTACAAACTTTGAGAGTCTTCCTTCTCCCATATTATAGCATAGGTCAGCACAGGCACGTTTTCTTATATCTGTTAATTCGCCCCATACATCAATACCTAATAATCGTTGGGCGCCTGATATAGAAATAGATGCATCTTGTTCAAACCACTGATCTACTTGTTCCTTAGAAATAATAGTTGGTACAGGAAATTTTATCTTTTCATTTGTACGCAATAGGTGCCCAATTCCACCTGTTGGTAAATTTTTTGTATCTAAGTAAGAAACATATTTAATACCTTCGTGAATCTTTAGTTGACACTTATATGCCTCCAGATTAAAATTCTTCGAAATCGCACTTTCATCTGCTGGCGTTGGTGGTATATCTGTATTATTCGCGCCAGGTGTTGTATCGGTTGGTGGTGATGCGGTTGCCTCACTGCCTGCGCCACCTGAGCCCGGATATGTTTTTGCCCCGTCTGTTTGCGTCGGTGTATAGCCTGTAATTGATTTGAATGTGAAATTTTCATGTTCTGGACATGGTTCATAGGTCGGTAATGTACTAACCGTTGTCTGTAATGCCTCAGCATTTCTTTTAAATTTAGATTCTGGATCAGACCAAGTGGCAAGAATATTAATCTTCTCAACCTGTTGTTTAATTTCTGCTGGTGTTGATTTAGTTGCCTTTGATGCAGCACTTGCATCTGTGGGCGAAATAGGTTTATTAGTTGGGACGGCACCACCGAGTTGCACGGCGCCACCAAGGAAGGAACCTGCTGTAACCTTTAAAGTTGAATTTATTTCGACGCCGCCTGTAATTCTCGACTTGCCTGTAATATCAAAGAATTTTGCTGCTGAAAGAATATTTGTATCAGCTTTTAGGTTGATACTTGTACCTGTACTAATTGATGTCATAGTTCCAGATTTCAAATTATACTCTGCATCTGTTTGTGTATGAATATCGCCGGCCGACTTGTAATCTTGTTTTCCAGAGGTAGTGGTTAGCGCATAATTGTTTTCAATTAGAACAATATTATCTTTGCCAACGGTTATAAAGAAATCCTTAAGCACATCTATATTTGAATTATTCTTTACTGTTTGAAAAGAATCTTTATGAACAGTTGTGTGCATATTATTGAGTGCTTGTACTACAATATTGCCGCCCTCACCAGCGCCTTCACCTACATATTTGTATAATGGAATAGTTTGTGTATTAGGGATATTATTAATATCGTATGTGAATGTCGTAGTGGAAGTAGTTGTATCTTTAGCAGCCTTCATAAAGATATTTTGACCTGCTTCAATATTGATGTTTCTATCTGCACGTAGGTTAATGTCTTTCTGAGCACGCATTGAAATATTTGTTGCACCAAAAATATCTATATTACCCTTCTGATCCATTTGCACCCAGGCAGTACCGTCTCGATTAATTAGGTAAACGAATCCATTTGTTTCATCTAGTTTAATCTGTGCTCCAGATTTAGTAGTTAATTGAACATATTCGGATCCGCTCTCGTCATCCATAATAAAGGATGAACCGCCCTTTCTTCTAATATTAGCAGGAGACGCGGTAGTGTCGATAACTGGTCCCGGTGTTAGAATTCCAAAAACTGTACTAGGGGATTCGCGGCGAGCACTTGAGGTGGTAATACCGCGGCCTTGGTCGGTAATTAATCCCTGATTTCCCAATCCTTGAAACTTTGTTTTTTCGTAAGGTTTAGTTGCTCTGTCGGGCTGCGTTACCTTTAGATCCCATTTATTATATTCAGCTACGGGTATTAATTTTTCCGGATATTGATAATTATTCGCATCAGCAGCCATGCCGGGTACCATATTATTCATAAATTGATTATATAGACACCCGATCCAAAACCCGCGGGCAGCATCGCCATTAGCAAACATTACTAATACCTGATTGTTTATATCGGGCGGGATCATCCATATGCCATATGATGTCTGAGTACCATCAAAATCTTGAATATTAGCTTTACTGGTTGTATTGTCATTTGTTGCTCCGGCAAACGGAGAACAATAATTCACAACCATCCAACCAGATTCCTCATTTGGTGCCGCGCCAAGTTCTGGAATCCACACACGGAGTCTTCCGTTTCTCTGAACATCTGATGCGTCTTTAACAAAACCAACATATACACCACTAAGTAAAGGTGCTCTACCCAGTGGTTGTTGACGTCCGTCAGATGTTGGGGCATTTGTTCGCGTATTTGTATCAATGTATGGCATTTTTATTCAACAGTAGATGGTAGGCCAGGGAGTGAATTTGGAATTTCGGTAGGAATATTTGAACCAATTTTAGTACCAATGCTACCAAATGGATTAGCTACTCTATTTGTACTAAATTGGCTTTCGATACCCGGTATATCCACCTTTCCAAGTATTCGTTGGCCTGTTGAGATATCGGACAATCTACTTTTACTAATTAATTCTTTTGGATTTGTTGGAACATCTGGCTTTATGGCAGCAGGTTCAAGCTCATTTATAAATTGTGATATATTAATATTGTAATCCATTATACATGATAATTCTTGATGAAATTTACCCATTTCAAATTTACTCTTTATATTATTTACTTTAAATATACCACTTAGCATTTCAACTTCCTGGAAGGCACTTGTATCGTCACCGGCCTCGTTATTAATGTCAAATACCCGGGGTGTCCTAAACCTAATCATAAGAAAATTATCCGTTCCTCTTAGATTAACAGCATTTTCCATTTCTATATGAGCATTCTTAATAAAATTAATAGCCTTAGATGTATCTTTTTCTAATGTGAAGAATAATTTTTCATTTCCCTCTGCAACCGGTTGAGGGAATAGCCAGAACGGATCACCCTTTATGTTTAGGGTAATATGGGCAAAAGACGCATCTAATGAACTGTGCAATGCTTGAGAAAATGCATTTGATAACTTTTGAATTCCGGAATTACTACTCGATACAACACCTGTACCAGTCTGACGAGATTGCATATTATCGCGGCGCGCCACGGGTCGCAGTTTACCTTTAATTTCTAAATAGGTTTTTGCTTCTTCGGTTAATACATTTTGACGGCTTGTGTTTATATCAGAGAGAAAATTAAATTGTTGATTGGTAATTTTATTTACTACCGGTGTCGCAAGAATTCGTGCTCGTGATGTTGCTTCCGACAATTTACCGTCCGTATCTTGTCCGGCTGTTTGTCGTTCCTTCACAAAATTTAATCTATTTTCTGATTTAGCATTCTCGAGAATTTTAATATATCTTTCTTTAACATTGGGCGGTAAATCAGCAGTAGCAATTTCAGTGCGAGTTTCACTAACTGTTATTCCGTCGTCGGCATCAACTTCTCCCTTAGATGCTGTATTTAGAAAAGCAATTGTTGATTTTAATTTTTCAGCAAGGCGGGCCGCGTTATCTGATTTTGTCTGATTTACCATACCCTTATCTATCTCAGCTGCATTATCGTAGATGCCGCCCATTCTACCAACTGAAGATGCCATAGCACTATTAATTTTTATATCAAAATTTATAATCTGGTCATTTAGACCGGTAAAGATGTAGTTATATTTTTTCTTAAGAATATTATTTTCAATATAGGTATTAAGTCTTTTACGCTCTGCATTAATTGTTGAACTTCCTGCAGAATCTTGTGATGTATTAACATCAAGTACACCGATATCATATTGTATGATAAAATAAGTAAATTCTCGTGCATAGTCGTTTTGATATGGGTCATATTCTAACAATCTAGTTTCTGTAATAATTCTCCAGAATGTCTTCATCTGGCTTGTTTCAGCATTCATAGATTTACCATTCCCCCCCGGGGTGGAGGAATTACTTATATATTTCTGCGCGTCTTCAGACTGTGATAAGAGGCTATCAATAATCTTATCAATGCCTGTTCCTTGTGGAAATGTGCCATTCTTCTTTCCATCAACTTTTACTGTGCTATCGTTTCTAACTGAATCGGTATTATGGGTCGACGGTGTTATGGCATAATTTGCAAGTTTCGAATCGACAACAATTTTATAAGAATCTGGTATACTTGCAGTACCGATTAATCTATAGATCTGATCACCATTTAATGCATCTTGTAATTTTTTCATTGCATCTTCGAAATTAGAGAGATCGCGTAATACAGTTGTATTCGGTAATGAAGCATATGCATTGCTTAATGCTAAATCATTATTAATAATTGCTGTAACTTCATATTTTGTTCCTACACTAGTCACATTGGCCTTAATATCAGTTAATTTCAATGACCATATCCATTTTAGACTAGATAGTTCACCCGGTAATCCATTTTCTGCTTCAGATGTTTCTGGAGAACGAGCCTTGAATTGCAGTTGCATGTAATAAGGTACTACTGACCAATTACCTATACCTAATGCTAGTGATTGAAGATATATCTTATCAAGCAGAGTGGCGCTCGAGGGTTCGAATATTTCAAATCTTATATTTGTTGACAGGCCGGTGCCACCATCGACACTTGGTGTTCCTTGTGAGTCGATAACAACATTATCTATAGTGAAATCAGTAACTGCTGATTCTGCAATGATTATCTGATTTGCTCTATTAAAAATATCTCCACTACTTGATGCCTCGGGCGTCACCATAAAAAATTTCCAATGGTAGGTAACAGCATCGTATTGATCTAGAATATTAGGTAAGAAATTTACTGCAAGCGTCGGGGTATCTGTTTGAGTGGGTGTAGATGAAACAACAGTCTTGTGATTTCGGCCTTCGTGGCTATAATTATTATCTGATCTCTCAAACTCGAGATTATTCGTCGTTCTTGGCGCCACAACAACATCCTCGAGCTGGGGTTTTTTAGAAATAGCACTCACCCCCGGATTACCCTGAGTAGAAATGCCAGATTGATTTATAGCATGTATTTCAACCCGAGGAGCCATAAATGATTTTTCAGCCATAAATTATTGTTTTAAAATATTAACAGGAACAAAAATTTCTAATCCTGCAACAAAATCATTGATTGGATCGATGATGAGATCTGGATTTCTCACGCAGAATACCCACCATAAACGAGGTGTGCCATATTCCTGATTACTTAGTAAATCTGGACGTTGATTGAATTCGGGCGGTATGATTATAATCTTGTCAAAATCACTCTTGGGCACGGTCCTAGGAACCCATAGATCGAGATACCAATCCTTAATCGGCGTCAACAGATATTGACTAGAATCTTTTGAGTTTGCTGCCATTAAATGTATCCATTATTGACTAATTTACCCGACCTAAATTCGTCGAGATTAAATTGATTTCGTAATTGAATTGGAATGTATTGAGTTTCTAATTCCATATTAACCGTTAAATGTGTTGGAACCCATGTATAACCATTAGAATTGGTTGGGGGTCTTATTACAGTTGATCTGCGACCACCATATCCGCGTGGACCTGCATCTTGTTCTAAGGTGCTACTACTTCCCGATGTATTAACTGCCACATAATCAATGTTGGCCGGTAGCGTATAATCAAAGCTTTTCACAACAACCGGCACATTATTAAATTGATATTCACCTAAGTAATTAAAAACTAATACCGGTGGCGGAGTACCGGCTTTATTGTAAGGATTAACACCAAAATAAGATTTCGTTACGGACCGGAAGAAGTGGATAACCGCTAATAAATACAATGCTTCATCGTTCGACTGTGCTGTAAATTCAGCTGTGATGCCTATTGGTTTTGGGTAAGATCTAACATATGCATTGTAATTATAGTTTGAATGGATGAAGGGTGTTTGATCATATTCAGTTACTGAACCGGTTGTAATTGCCGGAGTATATGGAAAAAGGACACCGCCTGTTTGATAAAGAGGAAACAAAAGATTTGATGAATCTCTCGGACCCAGGATTGACTCAGCGACGCCACCACGATTTGTTATTAAATTTTTCGGTTGCAGACGTGCTCGTTGATCTTGTTGTGCCATTAGAAGTCCTCCTATCTTCTTATTTATCATGGTCATAAACTGGTACTTTTATACTGATACTGTTGACGAAATGCTTTAAGTGTGTTACACTTTACGAAACCCTAAAGGAGAAGACATTAATGTCCCCAGACCTAAACGAAGAAATGCTAATAGAAGACGACGAGGGTAATGTAGCACCTGAAATTGTTGTCATAGCACCCGTTAAAAAGATTAACTACCTAAACAATAAAGACATGCTCAAGGAGATTCACCGTAGTAAAAATTCCTTTTGCGAATACATTGATCCAAGGTACAGCGACTATGATGTAATTATTGAAAGTGTTGCTGAAATTTTTCTACCTGAAGTACAAGAAAAAGCAAAGATTGCTCGTGCAGCAAGAATCGCAGCCACAGCATATGAAGCTGCACTGCTTGCTAAACCAAACGTTTCAAAAGCTGACAAACCGAGACTCGCAGAATTTAAGATTAAACCAGACACACTTTCTGTTGATGATTTGGTATTTCGTGTCTTAGGTTTTGATCATATTCCGCTTGCACCAGGTCGTAAGAAAAATCCTAAAAGCGAAGCTGATAGTTATATGAAGTTGAATTTCTATCCCTTCAAGCATTTCATTATTGAGAACGGTGTTGAGAAAGAGGTTGGTCGATCACATTCGAAGAATGGTAAATTCAATCTTGAACGCGGTTCCATTACAAACAAACTTGCAAAGATGTTTATCCTAATGGTGAATAAATATGGTCAACGTGGCAATTGGCGTGGCTATACCTATCTTGATGAGATGAAAGGCCAGGCTTTGTTGCAATTAGCACAGATGGGATTGCAATTTGATGAATATAAATCTGACAATCCATTCTCGTATTACACTGCTAGCGTTTCAAACAGCTTTACCCGTGTTCTTAACTTAGAAAAGAAGAATCAAGATCTTCGCGATGACTTGTTGATTGATAGCGGTGCAAGCCCAAGCTTCTCACGTCAATTAGCGGTCGAAGATGAAATTCGTAGACTAAGAGAAGATGCACAGGATTCGGCAAAAGATGAGCGTTAATTTATTTAATAAATGTGTAGTTTTCACCGACATCCATTTCGGCCTTCGCCATAACTCAAAAGAACATAATCAAGATTGCTTAGATTTTCTTGATTGGTTAATAGAAGAAGCACGTAAGTATGGCGCCGAAACCTGTATAATGATGGGAGATTGGCACCATCATAGGTCAAATATTAATATTTTGACCCTTGACTATACTATGCAGGCGTTAAGAAAACTTAATGCGGCCTTTAAGACAACATATATTATTGTAGGAAATCACGATCTCTTCTATAGAGAAAAGCGTGACATACATTCTATGGTTGTAGGTAGTGAGTTTCCTAATATTGTATTAGTTGATGCTCCTATAGTTAATGGCGATGTTGCTCTAATTCCGTGGCTAATTGAAGATGAGTGGAAAGAATATACCTCTATAAAATCAAAATATCTATTTGGACATTTGGAACTCCCCGGCTTCAAGATGAACGCAATGATAGAGATGCCCGATCACGGAACACTTAATGCCACACACTTTGAACATCAGGAGTATGTTTTTTCTGGACATTTCCACAAGCGCCAGACAAAAGGAAAAATAAGTTACATTGGGAATCCCTTTGGACATAATTATTCAGACATATGGGACTTTGAGCGCGGTGGAATGTTTTTAGAGTGGGATAAGGAACCTGTGTTTTTAGATTACACAGATGGACCACGCTTTATTAGTATCAACCTTACTGCACTTTTAGAAAATCCAGACATTTATCTAAAACCAAAGACATATCTCCAGGTAACATTAGATGCTGATATCACATATGAAGAGGCAAGTTTCTTAAGAGAAACTTTCTTATCTCAATATAATGTTCGAGAATTCAAACTTGTTAAAAATCAAGATGATGAGTTATCAAAGGATTATGCTGGAGATATAACATTCAAGACGGTCGATCAGATAGTCATTGAACAATTAACGAATATCGAAAGTGATTCCTTTGAGACAAAATTACTTGTCGAAATTTATAACGGACTGTGATATAGTAGGAAAAATGTTACAAATTAAATCATTAACTCTGAAGAACTTTCTTTCAATAGGAAATGTTACTCAATCAATAAATTTTACTGGTACCGATCTTGTTTTAGTGCTTGGCGAAAATTTAGATCTCGGAGGCAATGATAATCGTAACGGCGTAGGTAAATCAGCAATCGTCAACGCATTGTCATTTGCATTATATGGGGCAGCATTAACAAATATTCGCAAGGATAATTTAATAAATGCTACAAATATGAAAAACATGTTGGTTACATTAACCTTTGAGGTTAACGGAATTAATTATACTATTGAACGTGGTCGCAAGCCAGGCATTTTTAAGTTCATTAAAGACGGTGTTGAAAAAGACATGGGAGAAGACGAATCGCAGGGTGAAGGGCGTTTTACACAACTTGAGATTGAACGCATTATAGGAATTTCACACGATATGTTTAAA
>Ga0315289_10010347_pt1 | contig 13362 bp, 9 predicted proteins | sample YL17G11_40_MG_FD_203452 | JGI IMG/M metagenome (GOLD analysis project Ga0315289, IMG submission 203452) | Sediment microbial communities from Yellowstone Lake, YNP, Wyoming, USA - YL17G11_40 | ecosystem: Environmental > Aquatic > Freshwater > Lake > Sediment | place: USA: Wyoming | collected...
CTCTCTCTCTCACTCCCTCTCTCTCTCTCCCTCCCTCTCTCTCTCTCTCTCTCTCTCTTGCCCGTTCCCCTCCCTCTCTTCCTACGCTCCGATCCTCGCCAAACGAGCCTCGGCCTCCCTCCTTGCCGCGTCCGCGGCCGCCGCGGCGTCCTCGGCCCCTCGCCTCGCAGCGTGCGACTCGGCCGCCCTCGAGTTGGCCGCCGCGGCCTCGCGCTCGGCCCTGGCGCGCGCGGCGTGCGCCGCCGAGAGCGAGACCTCGTGGTCCCTCAGGCACGCGCGGACCTCGTCGAGCCGCGACGCGCAGGCCTCGGCCTCGCGCTCGGCGGCGCCGATGGCGCCCTCGAGCTCGGCGCAACGGGCCTGGGCGGCCTGCAGCCCCGAGGCGGCCTCGGCCGCGGCGGCCTCGGCCTCTGCGCGGGCTCTGCTGGCCGCCGCGGCCCCGGCTTCGGAGGCCGAGGCGCGGGCGGCGGCCGCGCCGGCCCTCCCCTCGGCGTCCCTGGCGCGTTTCGCGGCGGCTGCGGCGCCGGCCAGGGCCTTTTGAGTTTCGGTCCCGCCGCGCTCCCTCGAGGCGGCGAGAGCCTTTTGGACCTCTGCGAGCTCCTCCGCGGCGGTCGCGGCGCGGGATCGCGCGGCGGAGGACTCCTCCGCGGCAGCCTCTGCCTCGGAGCGAGCAGCGGCGAGCGCCTCTCGGGCCTGCGCTGCCTCTGTCGAAGAAGCGGAAGCTTCTTCTCGCGCAGCCGCCGCCGCGGCCGCTGCTTCCGCGGCTTCCGCGAGGGCGGCTGCTTCGGCTTCCCTGGAGCGCGCCGCCTCGCCTTCTGCCGCGGCGCGAGCCGACTCTGCTCGCGCGAGGGCCCTCTCGGCCTCCTCGGCTCGGGCGGACTCCTTCTCCGAGGCTTGGGCGGAAGCCTCCCCGCGAGCGGCGGCGTCCGCCTGCGCCGCCTGCGCCGCTGCCGCCGCCTGTTCCCTGGCGCTCGAGGCCTCTTCTTCCGCGGCAGCGACCCTCGCTCTCGCCTTTTCGAGCTCGCCCTCCTTCTTGGAGAGCGACGCGGCGAGCTCTGCGCGCCCGCGCTCGGCGGCGGCGGCGGCCGTCGTCGCCGCCGCGGCGCGGCGCTCGGCGGCAGTCGCACGCTCCTCCGCCGCCGTCGCCGCCGCCGTCGCCGCGGCCCCGGCGGCCGCTTCCCGCTCCCTCTCGGCCGCCTCGCGCCCCTTCTCGGCCGCCTCCCTCCCCTTCTCGGCCTCCTCGCGCCCCGCCCGCGCGACCTCCGCTTCCCTCTCAGCGCGCAAAGCCTCGGCACGAGCCGCGGCCACGTCTGCGGCGGCTGCGTCGGCCGCGGCGCGCGCGTCCCCGAGCTCGGCCCGCGCCGCGGCGGCGTCGGCGAGCGCGTCGGCGGCGCCTGCCTCTATGAGCCGCTCGGCGGCCTCCCTCGCCGCGGAGGCCTCGCGCTCGGCGGCCCCCAAGGCCAGCGTGGCCTGCTGCGCGGCGTCGGCCGCGGCCAGCGCCTGCGTGCGGAGCTCGTCGACCTCGCTCTCGAGCCGCCTGACGAGCGGCCCCGCGACCGAGGCCCCCGCGGCCTCCTCGGCGCGGGCTGCCCGCCCGAGCGCGGCGTCGCGCTCGCCCTCGAGCCTGAGGTTGGCGACAGCCAGCGCCTGCGACTCCGGGTGGCTCGCGGCCCTCTCTGCGGCGACGGCGAGCTCGAGCTGCAGGGCCGAGACGCGCTCGGCGAGCTCCGACGAGGCGGAAGAAGAGGAAGCGGGGGGAGGGCACGTCTTGCCGCCGTCGCTGCCGCCGTCGACGCCGTCTTTCTTCGCCGCCGGGGCCAAAGCCTTCGCGAGGCTCCGCTCGACGCGGGACAGCCGGTCCTCGCGCAGCTTCAACACCATCCTCACGCGGTGGTTGTCCGCCTCGCAGCGGCGCACGAGCTCGCGCGTGGCCGAGAGCTCGCGATTGGTGGCGGCGCAGGCGTCGAGGGCCGCGGCCTCGCGGCGCAGCGCGGCGAGGACGGCGACGGAAGAGGAGGAAGGAGGGTTCATCGAGGCCGACGAAGAGCAGCGCCGGCTGCCCCCTCCAACGAGCGGGCTCCCTCCTCCTTCGTCGCCGTCCGTCATCATCAGAGCCGGGCTGGCGCCCCTCGCCGAGGCGGGAGCATGAGCAGCAACAGCAACAGCAGCATGAGCACTCGCAGCGGCGGCGCTCTTGAGCGCGGCGAGCTCCGCCCTCAGCGCCGCCACCTCGGCCGCGAGCGCCGCCTCGGCCCTCTTGTCCCCGCCACCGCTCCCTCCTCCCGCTCCCCCTTTCCCTCCGGGCGCGACCACGGGATTGATCACGGCCCTGCAGGCCACGCGCCGCGCCCTGGCCGCGAACCGCAGCGTCGACATCGTTTCCCCGGCGCACGACGCGTCGGGAGAGACCGTGGCCACGAGCACGGTCCTCGAGTTGCCGCCGAGCGAGTCCTGGAGCAGGAACGTCAGCCTCGAGTCGCGGTAGGGGACGTGGCGCAGCGGCTTGATCGCTGTCGCGGCAGCAGCAACGGCGGCAGCGGAGGCAGCTGAAGGCTGCTCGCTCCCCCCGGTCTCGGCGTTCGCGGCCGCGGTCGCCGTCGCCGTCCTCTCCGAGTTTTCGGCGAGCGCAGCGACGACGTTGCCGAGCGCCGACAGGCTCTTGTTGATCGCGGCCGCCTCTTTCAGCCTCTCTCCGGCAGCCCCCGTGTGCGCCTGCCTCTCGGAGCCGGCCAGGTCGACGAGGGTGAGCCTCGCGATCGTCTTCGTGGCAGAGGCTGCGGCAGCAGAAGCAGAGGAAGAAGAGGGAACGGCGGAAGAGCCAGTTTTGACTTTCGCGACCCTCTCGACCAGCGCGACGCAGACGGCGTGCGACCTTGAGCTCGCGGCGTTGGCCCTCGTCTCGGCGCTGCGCCTCGCCGCCGCCCCCTTGGCCAGCAGCGAGATCGCGGCGGCGGCGTCGGCTACGTGGAGCACCGTGGCGCCGTCGACGAAGACGCCGCGGCCCTTTTCCTCCCGGAGGTGAAGGGAGGAAGAAGAGTTGTTGTTGTTGTTGTGCTCTCCTCCCTCGTTGGCGTGAGCGGAGGAGCCCGAGGCGGCGAGCAAATCTGTGATCGTCTCGTTGTAGATCTCGACGAAAGACAGCGAGACCCGCAGTGGAGGTCGCTGCGAAGAAGTGGCTCCTCCTCCGCTCGCCCCCCCCCCGGCCTCGGCGAGCGCCCGCTCGAACAGCGCCTCAAACGCCCTCGGCGCGAGCCCGCGCGCCCCGTCCCTCGGGTCCCTCGACAGCGACCCCAGCATGGTGTGCGTCTTGCCCGACCCCGTCTGCCCGTAGGCGATCACGCAGCCGTTGTAGCCCTGGAGGACCGCGTCGACGATCGGGGAGCCCGCGGCGGCGAAGAGCGACTCCTGGTCCGTCGAGGCGCCCGCGACGGCGTCGTACGAAAACCCCGACCCGTCGGCAAAGGCCACGGAGGCGGCGCCCGCCTGCGTGATGCAGGGAGGGGGCCTCCTGTGCGAGTGCGGGACGGCGCGGTGGTTGCCCGCTTCGGACGAGGAGGCCGAAGCGGCGCCGTTGACGCTCTCGGAGGAGGGGCGAAGGCGGACGACGACCTTGACGGCGTCGCAGCCGCCCGCCATGGGAGGAGGAGGGACGGCGGCAGCGACGGCAGCGGCGGCGAGGGCGAGGGAGGGGAGGAGGGGCGCAGCCGCCGTTCCGTCTGCCGCTGCCGCTGTTGTGTCGTCGTCGTCCTCTTCTTCTCGTGCGGCGGGAGGGGACGCAGCACGAGTGGGAGGAGCTGCTGCGCTGGCGTTGGCGGAGCGGCCCCGGCGGCTGCTGGCGAGTGGCGCCCGGGGTCTCTGTTTTTTTCAGTTTCGTTTTTTCTCAAAGACGGGCAACGTTGAGCTCGCTGCTTCTTTGTCTTTCTCTTCAGAAATCGCTAACACGCATGAAGATATTGAAGTACTACTTCTGACTGCGAGGGAGATTGACGCACTGAAGACACGAGAAGGAAGAAATGGCGTTTAGAAGCTGACGCATGCAGGGGCGCCAATGCTCTCTCGTCGGCGGCGGCGCGACCGTTCTCTCTCTCTCTCTCACCTTGGCCGCGCTCTTCGGCTGCTGCTGCTGCTTGAGCGGGGAGACCTCCATGTTGAGGTCGTCGCTGGAGGCTGCTGGCTGAGCGACGTCTCCTCCTTTCCGCACAGCACCGATTGGAGAGCAATTGAAGTCGAGGGCCCCGGCGCCGCCCTCGGGAAGGGAGAGGAAGTTTTCCTCTCCGTCGCCGATGTCGTCGTCGATGCCCGGCATAGCGAGCGGCGACGGGAGCGCTTCTTTCTTCGTCGCTCTTCGTGTGGTCGACGTCGTCGTCGCGGAGCGCGCTCCTCCTCGTCGCGGGGCGGGAGCAGCACCAGAAGCGTCTCCTTCTTCTTCTTCAGCAGTAGCAGCAGCAGAGGCCGGAGACTTGCTGCCCGAGCGGGTCAGCAGGGCGGTGAGGCTCTCCATGGGCTCTTGATGAAGAGGGAGAAAAGTGTTGAGAGAAATTTCTTGGAGAAGAAGAAGAAAAACTCTAATCACACTCTCTCTCTCCTCCTTTTCTGCTTTCCTTTGTTTCTCTCTCTTCGGGCCCGTCCGCTCTTCTCCCGCACGAGTCGACAGCGGAGCTCGCGCCGACGGAGATGAGGCGCCTGCTTTCGAAAGCAGTAGGGAGAGGAGGAGGAGAAGACACGAAGGCAGAGAGCGATGCTGCCGACAACGCTGCTGCTGCTCTCGCCGGCGGCAAGCTCGCGAAGAAATTGACAAAAGCAGCGACGGCGACGAAGCATCAGCGCCGGAGGGCTCGCGGTGGCCTTGGCTGCATCACCGCGCAGCCCGAGTCCTCCCCGAGCCCCGAGCCGAAGCAGCATCAGAATCCCGCGGTCTTCCTCGACGCCACGTCGCAATTTGTGGGCCTGACGTTTGACCCGTTCAGGTGAGAAAAGGGTGAAGAGATGAAACCGCTTTCATCTCAACAGCTCTTTTTTCTTCGTTCGTCTTGCTCTCCTCACTTTTTTTACCTCTCCGAAATGAAACCAAAAAAAAAATCTCCGCTCTCTCTCTCTTTCCAGGCCTTCCCCCTCGCCCCTCATCAAGCTCCAAAGCCCCGTAAGGAAGATCCAGCAGTACGAGGAAGGAGGGAGCAGCTGCCAATCCGCCGATGGAAGCCTCCCCGGGAAAGGAGGAGACGACGACGGAGAGGCGACGGCGACGACCGCCCGCGGCGGGCTGAGGCAGCAGCTCGCGACTCCCCAGCCTCCGCCCCCGCCGCCCGCGTCGAAGCTCACCGACGGCCTCCTCCTGATCCGGAAGCCTCTCCGGTCGTCCGAGTCTGGAGTCCGAGTCTCGTCCCCTCCTCCCGTCGCCGCCGCTGCCGCTTCGTCGTCGGCCAAGGCCAAGACCGCGACCAAAAGAGCGACCCCCCTCCAGCAGCACCAGCTCCCGTTCTCTGCCTCCCCGGCGACCCCGGGGGCGAACCACGCCACCCCTTTCAAGAACGAGTGGGTGCAAGCCGCGGCGGTGAAGGACTCGCCGAAGGACTCGCAGCAGCAGCAGCAGCAGAAAGAGCTGCAAAAGACTCCCAACGCCACCGCCGGGAAAACTGCTGCTGCTGCCTCCTCCCGAGAGCCCGAAGCTGCCGCCGCTCTCTCGATCCCTGCCGTTGCCGCGGAGGAAGAGGAGGAGGAGGAGGAGGAAATAATCCACGCTGCTTCCCCTGGCCTCGCCGGAAGGGACGACGGCGAACAAGCCTTGGCGGCGGTGCAGCCTTCTGCCACTTCTTCTGCCGCTCTCGCCGCCGCTCTCTCCGTAGCAGAGGCCGCTGCCGCCTCGGCCCTCTCCGAATGCGAAGGCTACAGAATCACCTGCGAGGCCCTGCGCAAGGAGATGGACCGTGCCAAGACCGCGGCGGCCTCCGCGGCCTCGGCGGCGTCCGAGGCCCTCGCCGAGCTCGAGGCGGCGAGGGCCGCGGCCGACGCCGCGCTCTCTGCCGCCGAGCGCAACTCCGCCGAGGCGCGCTCCGCGACCGAGAGGGCAGAAGGAGAAAGAGCCGCGCGTCTCGAGGCCTGCGCTGCCCTGGACGAGTCCCTGGCCTCCCTCGAGGAGTCCCGGAGGCAGATGGCGCTGTCGCGGAGGAGCGCTGCGGCGGCTGAGGCGCGGGCCGGCGCCGACGCCGCGGCCGCGGACGCCGCGAGGGCCGAGGCCGCCGCCTCCAGGGGCGCGGCCGCGGCCGCGCAGAGGGAGGCTGCGGCGCTCGCCGCGAGGTGCGCGAGGCTGGAGGCAGCGGCGGTGAGGGTATCCGCCGCCTCGTCCGGCGCGAGGGGGACGACGGGGGCGGCGGCCGCGCCTTTCAGGCTCGACGACGAGAGAGAAGAACGGGACCTCGGATGCGGCGGCGGCGCGCTCGGAGGCGGCTCTCCGCCCTTCTCGCCGCCGCCGCCGCTGCTCGGCGCCGGGACCCGCTCCGCCGCCGCCGCCCTTCCTCCTCTCCCTCTCCTGCAGGCGGTGTCGGCGTCGGCAGCAGCAGCAGCAGCCCCTCCCCGCTCGGCCTCTGTCTACTCTCCGACTTCCTCCCCGGAGGGAGGAGGAGCAGGAGAGGACGGAGGAGAAGAAGAGAGAAGCCCGCAGCAGCAACAGCAGCAGATGCAGCAGCTCCAGCCTCGCGTCCTCCAGCACCACCACCTCAGCCAGAGGCACCTCTTCACCCGCGATCACCTCCCGCAAGACCAGACGCGCGAGTCTAACCGTGCTTCCCAGGAGTCGCCGCCGAGGTACACGCTCCACCGGAGGGGGAGGGGCGCGGCGGCGCCGCCGCCTGAGCACGCCTGGGAGGCGCCGCTGTCCCCCGACAGGAGGCGCAGGGGCGCAACCGTCGCGGCTTCCGCTCCCCGCTCCGAGTCCCGCTTCTTCGCCGCCGCCGCAGCTGCAGCCGCAGCCTCTGCTGATGCCGGTCAGAGCGAGAACCGGCGCGGAGAGCGTCGGATCCAGGTCGTGTCCAACCAGCAGCAGCAGCTTGTCGCGGCCGCCGCTTCCTCTTTTCGCCCCTCGACGCGGGCTTCTCTTTCCTCTCCCGCGGCGGTCCTCGCCGCCGCCGGAGGGCCTCGAGAGGCGGAGGCCCGCGTCTCGGCGCTGGTATCGCTGCGCGCTGCCGCGGAGGCCGAGCTCGCCAGGGACCCGCCGAGGTGGCTGCGGCACTCTATGGAGGAGAGGAGGCGCCGCGAGGCGCTCGAGGTTGCGGCTGCCGAGGCCGGGAGGGAGCTGTCGGCGCTGAGGCTGGCTCTGAGGAGGGGCGGGGTGGCGAGATGATGTAGATTCGAGATTTTTAACTGTGTCTTTCATTAAGAACGATGTGTAACGAGTTTCAGGGACTTCTTTTCCGGTCGATGGAAGCGGGGAGCACAGAGAGAGAGAGAAGAGAGGATGAGAGGTCGGGGTCGAGTTTTTTGTTTCCTCTTTTTTTTCGACCGACGCCAGCGTTTACTCTTTCTTTCGCTTTGCTCTTTGTCTCGAAAAATCGACCAAGCCTCGAACGTGCCCCTCGTTCCTTCGCTCTACCTTCTTTTTCTCCTCCTCGCGCTTCTCGCGGCTGCTCTCGATAGATTGGAAGAGTCCCCTTCGATAGAAGAGGAAAGTCTCTGGCAGAGACGCAGAGCCTAGACAAGAGGGTAAGGAGACGGGAAAGCGAGTCGTCCCGCAGCAGCGCATTCGTTCCCTCTCTCGAGGAGGGGGAGACGAGAGGGCTCTCTCTCTCTCTCTCTCTCTCTCTCTCTCTCTCTTTATATTTTCGCTCTCCACCTCCCCCTCCCTTGGCGCGACGATCTGCAGTCTTGATACTGGCCGGGGAGGGATATTGGAGAGAGCAGAGAAGAAACGAGAGAGAAGCAGAGGCGAGTTTTGTTTCGCGATATCGACAATCATCGTCAGACGAAAGAAAAAAACCCTCGGGTCTTCTTCTCTGTCTCTCACCCTCTCTCACTCTCGGCCTCGACAGAGACAACAAAAAAACAAAAAACAGCTTCAAACTTCAAAACCAAAAAAATAGCACCAGCGACCCCGAAAACAACTATGTGCTCCCCCTCCAAGCGCCGCGAGCTCGACATCACCAAGCTCCTCATGAGCGACCACGACGTGCAGCTCGTTGACGACAACATCTCCGAGTTCTACATCACGTTCAAGGGCCCGCCCGACTCGCCCTATGAGGGGGGCTCGTGGAAGCTGCACGTCGAGCTGCCCGAGGCCTACCCTTACAAGTCCCCCTCGATCGGATTCGTCAACCGCATCTTCCACCCGAACGTCGACGAGCTGGCGGGCTCGGTCTGCCTCGACGTCATCAACCAGACCTGGAGCCCGATGTTCGACCTCGTCAACGTCTTTGAGACCTTCCTGCCGCAGCTGCTGCTGTATCCCAATCCTTCGGACCCGCTCAACGGCGAGGCGGCGGCCATGCTGATGCGGGAGCCGGAGGCCTACGCGAACAAGGTGAGGGAGTACGTGAGGAGGTACGCGAGCGAGGGAGGAGGGGGGAGCGGGAGCGCGAACGGAGGAGGGAGCGGCGGCGGGAACGGCGACGAGGTGGGTGGGAGCGGCGACGCCGCCGGCGGGGGCGACGGTGGGGGGAACAAGGACGACGACGACGACGGCGGGGGCTTTCTGTCTTCGTCGGACGAGGATGAGCCCACGACGGGCGTGCCGGACATCTCATGATTTGGATTTTTTGAGGTTTTGATTCGCGTTGTCTCTCTCCCTTTCAAAAGAAAAAAATATAGTCCCCTTAACGCTGCACAGCAAGAAAAACAGACTTTTTTTTTTCATCTCCGCGTTTTTACTTCCCCCCACCTTTCCCCCACCACTACCACCAATGGACTTGATGCATGAACATTTTACACACAAAAAAAAACAGAACCAGAACTGTAAACAAACAAAAACCAGCCTGATAATAAAACAAAAGAAATAGAGCCTCGAATAGAATACAGAAAGTCGATGACTGCCGACGACGACGCTTTCGACGGCGGCGAGGCGGGAAAAAAAGAAAAAAAGAAGAAAAAAAACGCTTCCCCCCTATCTCTCTTCCTCAAAGGAGCCCCTGCTCCCTCTTCCGGAACAGGATGTGCCTCGTCCTCCCCGACTTGGTCGTCATCCTCGTCCTGCTCGACCTGCGCTGCTGCTCGTGCTGCTGCCCCCGCTGCTGCTGCTGGAACTCGAGGTACGTGAGCCCCCCGGCCCCTGACAGCGCCGCGAGCGAGCCCGGCGCGCGGCGGACGCGCGGCCCCGCACCGCCGCGGGGCGCCGCGCGGGGCGCGCCCGGGAGCACCTCCTCCCCGGCCTCCTCCTCCCCGGCGGCCAACACCTTTGCGAGCAGGTCCAGCTGCTCCTCGCGGGAGGAGAGAGCGCCGCCGCCGCCCACCGAGGAAGAAGAGCTGCTCGCATCAAGCAGGTTGGTGATGACCTTGAAGGCGTACCCCTGGTCGATGAGGAACTGCTGCCTCTTCGCCGAGTAGTACATCTCCTGCGTGTCGGTGGAGACGAGCGTGTAGAAGAAGGCGTTGAACTCGTCCTGTTTGGTTTGGATGGGTGGGGGTCGAAATGAGGGAAGAGAAGTCGGGAGAAGGAGAGCGTGAGCTTTTTTTTTCCCTCTTTCTCTTTCGACTCTTTCTCTCTCTCTCAAAAAGAAAAAAAAACTCTTCAGCTTCTTCTCCTCCACGTACCGGCGGCGGCGGCCCCCCACCGGGCGGCCTCTTCGCCCTCAGGATCCTCCCGAGCCTCTGCGCCTCCTGCCTCCTCGAGCCGGCGTGCGAGCTGATCTGGATCAGGACGTTGGCCTCGGGGATGTCGATGGAGTTGTCCCCGACCTTGGACAGGAACACGGTGTTGACGCTCGGGTCGGTCTTGAACCTCGCGAGCACCCTCGTCCTCTCGGCGTGGCCCGTCCCGCCGTAGATGAAGGGCCTGCGGAGCCTGACCGCGTACTCCCGCAGCGCGAAGATGTTGTCCGAGAACACGATCACCTTGTCCCGCCTGACGCGCTCGTGATAGTCCACGAGGAGAGCGCACGCGGCGAACTTGGAGGGGTTCATCGCGTACAGCAGGGCGCGCCTGCCCTGGGTGCCGCCCGGCCTCAGGTACTCGCGGTAGAACTCGCGCGTCATCGGGCACCAGACCTCGGCGCACTGCACGCGGGCGATGTGGCCCGCCCTGGTCAGGTCGAGCCAGTTCGCCTCGTAGAGTTTGGGCCCGATCAGGAAATTCAGGTCGGCGATCAGCGAGTCCTCGCGCACGAGCGTCGCCGTCAGGCCCAGCTTGCAGTGCGCCTTGACGATGCCGATGACGCGCCGGAACATCGCCGCGGGCACGACGTGCACCTCGTCCATGATCAGCAGGCCCCACTCCCGTCTCGAAAGGTCCTCCATCACGCGCGCGGCCTCGGCGGACCTGCGCCCCGAGAACGCCACCATCGTGTAGGTGGTGACGCAGACGCCGGCGTCGCCCTCGAAGTGCTCGCGCGCGTCGGCCGTGAAGCGGGCGATGTTGTGGTCCTGGAGGTTGGTCCACAGCCGGAACTGGTGCCGCCACTGGTCGACGCTGACCTGGTTCGTGACGAGCACGAGCGTCGACTTGCGGATGCGCGCCGCGGCGGTCACCCCCACCAGGGTCTTGCCCGCGCCGCAGGGCAAGACCACCACGCCCGAGCGGGCGCGCCCGTTGCCAAACATCTTGGCCATCGCCTTGTCCTGGTAGGGGCGGTGCTGGACGCCCGGTTTGAGCGAAATGGCGAGGTCAGGGTTGGCAGCGTCGTTGCGGAAGTCGTACTCCTCGAGCATGGGGTAGTTGAGACCGTCTGTGTTTTTTTTGTTTTGTGTGTGTGTGTGTGTGTTTTGGTGTTGTTTTTCAGAGGAAAGAGAGAGAAAGTGCTTTTCTTTTCTCAAAAAACAGAAACTCGTTCTTCTTCAGACGCACCAGGCAGGCACCTCGCCTTCACGTGCTCCACCCTCGAGGGCCGGATCTCGAAGGAGTGAACCTGGGAGGCCAGCGTCGAGCCCGTGGCAGGGGTGCGGAAGCGCTGGAGCTCCTCCGACGGCAGCGGCGGGCGCGGAGCGGCGGCAGGAGCTGTTGTTGCTGCTGTTCCCGTGCCGCCTCCTCCTGCTCCCGCCGCCGCCGCTGCTGCTGCCGCTTGCTGCTCCGCCGCTTCGGCCTCGGCCTCCTCGATGCCCGCGACCACCTCCGCGGCGATCTCGGCGCCGGCCAGCTCCTCGGGCGCGTCGCCGACCCTCAGGTCGTGGAGGTCGTCGCCGTCGTCGTCGTCGTTTTCGCCATCGTTTGCTTCCTCCTCCTCTTCATCGTCGTCGTCGTCGCTCCCGCTCCGGGGCCCGATCTCCTCTCCCTCCGCGTCCCGCAGCACCCTCGCCTTCCTGATCGTCTTGTCCTTGAGCAAGCGCCTCAGTATCGAGGGGTCCGAGGCCTCGACGTGGAACCTCGACCGCCGCAGCACCAGCTTGACTTTTCCGAAGTTTCCCGTCGCGCCAGAGACGAACTCGGCGACCTCGCGCGGCAGCTCGACCTTGGACAGCCGCTGCAGCACGGCCACGATGCTTTCAGCGCTCAGCCCCACCGACACGGCCGCGTAGAGCGAGTGCGGCGTCAGCGCGTACTCGTGGAGCGTGGCCGGCCGCGAGAGCGGCTCGGCGACGGCGACGAGGAAGTCGGTCGCCTGGCGGTAGACCGGAGAAAAGGTCTCGAGGAAGATGCGTCCGTCGGGGCAGACCCAGAGGGGCCGCGCGGCGTGGTCCGGCTTGAGCCTGAGGGAGGTGAAGTCTGCGGGCTGGCCCGCGAGCGGGGAGGAGGAGAAGCGCTCGGACGCGGAGGCGGAGGCAGCAGCGGCGGCGCTTCCTCGCTGCTGTTGCTGCTGCTGCTGCTGCTGGCGGGCAGCGAGCGTCAGCGGGCCCGCGACGGCACAAGCGGGGTCGCCGTCGTCGCCGTCGCCGCCGCCGTCTCCCTCTCCTATCTCGTCGTCCTCATCTGAAACGTACTCGAGGTCGTAGATCTCGTCCTCCTCGTCGTCCCCTGCTCCCGGGGTCTGCCCGCGGGAGGCAGAGCGGCCTCCGCGAGAAGCAGAGGCCGGGCGGCTCGCGCTCTTGTCGCCGCCGCCGTCTCCCTCGTCGATCATCTGGCCGTCGTCGTCGCCGTCGACGCGGGAGGCGCGCGGTTCCGAGGCCTTCCTTCCTTCGGCTCCTTTGCCCGTGCCGCCGCGGGCGCGGAGGGAAGAAGGGTCTGTTTTTTTTTTAGGTTTGAGGTGAGGGAAGAGAGGAGGAAAGATGATGAGAGAGCGCACCTCTGTTGACGACGAAATGGGAAATGTAAAAGCGCTGCAGCGCCGGCCGCGAACGCGGGAAACGAGCGCGTAACGACGTGGACACATCCACGCTGCTCTTCCCAATACACCAGGAACGGCGCGAAGCAAGGGAGAGAGGGAGAGAGAAAACGGACCTGATCGAGGAGGAGCCATCAAGTCCCTCTTTCGGCGTCGATTGGGGGGAGGAGCAACAAGAGTCGAGACGAACTCTGCTCTCTCTCTCGACAAGAGCTCTCACTCGTATGTGCTTCTGCTAGCCGCTATGCGAATGGGGGAGAGATCTCGTGCCTCTCGAAGAGAAAACTGCAGTTATGTGGCACGGTGAAAAGAGAGAGAAACGGGAGAGAGAAGAGGAGCCACAGCGTGGCGTCGGCGCCGCTCGTCAATGTTGTGAGGCGAGAGAGGGACTCTTTCACTTTCTTTTCACTTCGTCTTCTTTTTCTCCCTTCAATCTGCGCGGAAGCTAGTCGCCCCGCGAACGCGCGTGTCCGCTTCCTCTCGATGACGCTCGACGCTCCTATCGCGGAGTTGCAGGCTCCCGCAGCGGTGGAAGCAGAAGATCAGGCAGCGGCGACGACGGCCAAGACAGCGATGAATGCCTCAGTCCCTGCCGCCGCCGACGACGCCGCCGACGCCTCTGCTGCTTCTGCTTCTGCTTCTGCCGCCGCCGCTCCCAACCCCCTCCTCACAGAGGCTGCCCCTCCTCCTCCGCTTCCGCCTCCTCCTCCTCCTCCTCCTCGTCCTGCTGCCGAGGCGCGGCCCTTCGCGGCAAGCAACCAAGGGGAAAAAGAAACCGCCGTCAGGTGGGCGTCGCTGCTCTCCTCGGCCCGCGCCGAGGCGCAGGCCGCCTTCCTGATGAAGCGCGTCGGCGCCTGCCCGCGCTGCTGCCTGCGGTTCGCCGGGGTCAGGGACGCCGCGGCGTACGCGCCGCCGGCTCCCTCGAGCGCCGCGCTGCTGGCGGAACTGACCGGGAGCGAAGAAGAAG
>Ga0315289_10010349_pt1 | contig 13362 bp, 10 predicted proteins | sample YL17G11_40_MG_FD_203452 | JGI IMG/M metagenome (GOLD analysis project Ga0315289, IMG submission 203452) | Sediment microbial communities from Yellowstone Lake, YNP, Wyoming, USA - YL17G11_40 | ecosystem: Environmental > Aquatic > Freshwater > Lake > Sediment | place: USA: Wyoming | collected...
TATGTTGATGTTCCGAGAAAGAATGAAAGCAACGTTTTGGCTGAGTACGGTGTCCTAGAGACATTTAATCAGATCCAATTTGCTTTCCCATCTGATAAGATTCAAAGAATCAACCTTGAAGATTTAATTGTGAAACTCGAAGACATGACACGCTGGAAGGTTATCGAGCAATCTCCTAACGATCCACTTGGCATTTTGACAAGTTTCGATATTCAAGCACGCAAAGTATTTAGGGATGAGGCGATGATGTATGTGCCCTTATGATGGGTACTAAAATTTAATTAGTATAGGGAGTTATTCATGACATTGTATATTGATAATTTAGTCTCTGAAGGGTTGTTAGATCATAAGACACATAGAACACAAACCGCAATTACTACAGTATCTGCTGGTACAATCACTTTGACTTCAGCATCAGAGTGTTTCCAAGTGTTCCAAGGCACAACCGCAGGTCAAATAGTAAAGCTGCCTGATGCCACAACACTGACCGTTGGTTACCAATATCTAATCCATAACGATTCAACTCAGAATGTGACAATTCAGGATAATGGCGGCACTACATTACTATTGCTTGCCACTAATACTCGTGCTTTCTTTGTGTTGACTTCCACAGGTTCTGCCGCTGGCTCTTGGTCGTTTTGGGCATTGAATAAATTCCCATCTACAGCCGAACAGTTCTTGTGTACATACCCTGGTAGCGGCCTTGCTGTTAACTACACAGGTGGTTATGTTCATTTTAGTAACGCATCAGGTGCAGCAGTGTATACCACAGTAGCTGGCGGATCTGTTACATGCCCAGATAATACCACTAACGGATGGATCTATGTTGATATTGACGGTACGGTTAAATCCACCGCATCTGCACCAATTAATTCTGTTCCGCTATATAAGTTTACATCATCTTCTGGTGTCATCACTCAGTTAGTCGATCAACGAGAAGATTATGAACAAAACCTTGTTTGGGGTGTCACTGCCGATATCGCTGCCGTGAGATACAATAGTTCAGCTAGTGCTGGCTCTATGGAAAAGTATGCACGAGCCGACCACACTCATGCTGCAAACTTTCCACTTTATAAGTCGGGTACTGTGGCTTCAGGTTCTTTTACACTCAACCCGAAGACGGCAGCAGTAACTTTTGGCACTGCATTTCCAAGTACAAATTATGCTGTTACGATTACAGGAACAGATGGCCGCTCTTGGATCGTAACTAATATTGCGACTACTGGCTTTACCATTAACTCACAAGCTAACACAGCGTTGACCGGTCCCGTCTACTGGCACGCACTTTTAATTGGTGAATCTCAATAAGGCAAGATTATGTCTGTTGAATCGGCTGAAGCAATGAATCGGATTTTCCGAGAACAGCATCGTCAGATGATTGAAGAGCAGAAAAGGCTACTAGACGATTATCGCCAATATTTTGATGGGGTACTAAAGCAGATGGAAGAGCGAGATCGTATAGCAGCAATAGCTGCGGCTTCAGCGTCTGTTCCTGCTGCTGAGAAGGAAAATCCAGTAAAGGAGATTGCCGAGATTGGAGCACTCTTAGATGACGCTGTGAAAACTTATGGCAAGGAACTGGCTGAGATTTTGATTCAACTGACCGAAAGACAGCAGAAGAAAGCAGAAACAAGTTTGGTCACTGAAGATTCAAACAAGTCTGAAAGTGATCTAGATACTAAATGAGATTAGGTAGGTAAGAGCTAAGGGGTACTACTCATATTTACAAAAGTTATAAGGAATGACCGCAATGACAAAGACTTTTAAAAACAAAGAACGCAGCACAGGTTATCAGCATGGAGTTATGGGAGCGGGTTCGTTCGCTGTAACTCTGGACTTTTTGCCCGATTATTTGAAGGCAAAATTTGCTACACAAGGAACACAAGGCAAGCAGCATGATGGTAAAGCTGCTCCTACTGACCTCTTGTATTGGGAACTAGCTTACGTTTCTGCTACTGAGTATACTTTCACCGTTCACTACAAGTGTCTACACACAAGAGATATCCACTGGACAGCAGCAAAGCTACCTAAAGATGCTGAAATCATTTCTCATTAATATAGTTATCTCGATGGTAAGGATGATGTATGCCGTTTACAGATCGATTAAAAAAACTTTTAGAAGATCCTAAAGCATCGCCTTATCATCGAAAGACTAATAATGAAGGTGGACCAGCCGGACCTCTTCGCATTGATGAAGCACGAGATTGGGAGATTAGTTGGCAGAATGGTCGGGCTGTTTTGCTCAATACACCAAGGTCGCCAACGCCTGAAGGTGAAGATATGCCGGAAACCCCTAAGCAGCGGCCTGATCTGACATGGGATCGTGGGGGAGCAAATACAGGTACTTTACCCAGCAATCCTAATGCTCCAATCGACAAGTTGAACTACGTTAATAAAGACCGAAAGATAGTAGAGGAGAACCTGTCCATGTCTTATGTTGAACGACTAGCTGCGGCTCTTGCAATGGCAGCTCCTTCTCTGGATTTCAGGGATGTACTTAGAATAGTAAAAAATATCTTTCCTGATTTGAAGATGCAGTTTCCGAAGCCTCCTACCTACGTTTGGAATCCTAAGAAAAAAGCTGGGGATGCAAAAGAAGGTGAAGGGGATGAAGGCGAAGAAGGAGATGACACGGACGAGACGGCTAAACTAGAGCCGCAAAAAATTAAAGACAAACTCAAAGTGAAGCTACCACAGCTCAAGTGGACGCTTCGTATGTCTGATGGTGTGGAAGAAGCTGAGTTAGGGTTTACGGATGAATCCGATGCTCTATTTGAAATTGGAGCTAAGGCAAACCATCTTACGATTACTTACACTGAAGCACCAAAGGGTACTAAAGTAGTCTATGACGATTCTGAGCCTGATGATTCCAAATCTTGATCTTAAGGTGATGAATGGCTACTAAAAAACAGCAACAACAAACTGATATTCCTGTTATAGATTTTGATCCTTTAAAATTGATCGAAGATTCGATAAATAGTGGCTTTGATCCTGCTATGGCCACAGAGATCGATGAACGTGACCTTAATTGGTGTCCGAATATCTGGCAGTGGATTACAGATCCCGACTACCTTGGGATCACCACAATCTATCCTATTCAGATGCAAGTCCTTTTGAAACTCATGGGAGATGTTTGCCCATGGTGTTCGGACTGGGAATACTACCTAAAGGATTTTGAAGTCACAGCCGATGTCGGAAATATCCGAGATCGACTTCAACTCTTAGAGTTTGGCAAATGCCCAAAGTGCGGCAAGACAAGGCACGATCAGTACCAAGCTGGGTTGTGGTTATTTCCAAATGAGATAGATCTACTTTGGGGAATGCGTTGTTTACCACAGACGGCATGGGCTTATACCAGTAAAGGCTTGGTTAAGTTTAATTCCGTTAAAATAGGAGATATGTTAACACACGGTCCAGCTACGAAACTATTTGATTCGGGTACACTGCCATCGATTCAGATCACAACGGATTTTAATTGGATTCTTACTGGTGCGAAGGAATCCCACGTTGTAGCGACATTAAATCAAGATTTAGATATTGAATTTAAATTGGCCAAGGAATGTAAAATTGATGACATTTTAGTTCTACATTCACCTAATTTGTGGCCTACGGAACGCTACCCTTTACCTAGTTTTAATCGGATTAAACTAGAGCATGGTCATCAAGCCAAAGATTTTGATTTCCCAACGGAAGTAACACCAGAATTAGCGAGGCTACTTGGTTATCTTATCTCAAATGGAAATTACACTGGAAAATATAATTTCAGTATAAATTCTAGCGATCTAGGTACTGATCTTGATATTATCCGGTGTTGTCAGGCAGTTTTTGGGGAAGAACCCACTTTAGAAGAAAACCGACAGTGCGAAACAAAACCGTTTTGTAAAAGCTGGTCAATCAGTGGAATAGCCGTAATGGAGTGGTTAGACTTCATCGGTTTAAAAGCAAAAACAGCACATGAAAAATATATTCCTGATTTCATCTTACAATCACCGAAAAACATCGTAGGTGAATGCTTGGCAGGTTTGTTTGGGGGAGATGGTGGTCTATTTGTGGAAACAGTGGATCATAGAAAAAAAGTGTTACTTTACTATACCTCAGCATCAAAAACCCTTATCGAACAGGTTCGATTACTTCTTTTAAATATGGGGATTATAACCAGATGCTCTAAATTACAAGGAAATGGCTTTAGCAAAGCAAACACCTATATTAAAGAATTTAATGGTGACGGTAACTTTACTTATACCTTATCTACCAAATGTTCCGAATTTATTAGAATCTTTCAAAGCAATGTACAGCTTGTTGCTAAAAGTAAATTAGATGCACTTACCCATCTAAGTAAAAAAGGACGAATCCGTTATCATACACCTATTGGTGATTTCCAACTCGGAACAAAACGATGCCCAGAAAAGATAACTCTACTGGCAAAACAAGGTTACTTTTTCGTCAAGATTAAAGACATTAAGGATGGACCTTATCTCCCCATGATGGACGTTCATATCCCAGAAACCAACATGTTTACGGCTGATGGTTTTGTTCATCATAACTCTGGCAAGTCGGCTATCATCGGCATCTTATCGAGCTATCATCTTCATCGGCTCCTTAAGATCTCAGATCCTGCTTCGTATTATCGTCTTCTTAAAGGCTCCTTACTGGTCATGAGATTCGTTGCTCTCACGGCAGGACAGGCGAATGAATCGATTTGGCATCAGTTTACACGATCAGTGGAAACTTGTGCGTGGTTCGGACAGTACCATGACTTTCTTAAACACCATGAGAAGAGAATGGGAGTGGAGCTAAACAAATGGCTCACTCAATCCTTTGGTTATGTCCATAAGAAGCTGACTGGTTATTATCTTGGAGCATCCATTGATACGTCAAGGGGTAGAACTGCCGTTGGCTCATTCTTCGATGAGATTGGTTGGTGGTTAGGCCACGATCAAAGTAAACGAGCCAACCCAGGTGAAACGTATCAGGCTTATCAGAAAGCTAGTCGTACCATTAGGAACGCAGCGGCTTCTCGCTTTTCAGCAACCAATTTTGATGTTCCAACCGCACTGATGGCGTGTGCTTCGTCCACATCTTCAAAAGCCGACTACATCATGCATCTCATTAAGTTGGCGAAACGAGATCCAAAGCGAGTGGCTTCGCACAAGGCTTCTTGGGAAGTGAACCCAGAGTTTGCCGCCAATCCTGACGAATTAAAAGCCGAGCGTGAAACCAACTTTAAAACCTATCTGCGAGACTATGGCTCCATACCACCGTTTGCAGATTCTCCGTTTTTTGACAATGAAGATGCCATCATTAGGTTATCAAAGCTACCCATCCCAGAGTGGAAGGTCAGAACTGAGCTAGGCGATGTCGGTTACTATCTAACCGCTGAACATGTGGAAAAGAATACAACTATACCTTACTGTCTTGCTATCGACCTTGGACATACCGAGTGTGGCTATGCCGCAGCTCTATTGAAACTAAAAGAGAATGACTTTTCTGTAGCCCAGATAGCTGGCCTATTTGCGATCTACCCGAACAAGAAAAAAGGGGAGAGCGTGGATATGTCAAAGTCGTTTATCAACTTCATCAAGAGACTATGTGAAGTCCTACCCATCAGATTAATTGTATATGATCAGTGGCAAAGCAAGAGCCAGATCCAAGAGCTACAAGGGTTAAAGATTTCAGCCGAGCAGTATTCGCTGACGTACTCTGATTTTACTTTTTTTAGAAACCAGGTACTCCAAGCGAAGCTAGAATTTCCAGAGACTGAAATCCCAATTGGTGATATTGATAAATCACCAGATAGTCACCAAGAGCTTTTACATACTCGTCCTTATCTTCATTTTCTATGGCAGATGCTTAGTGTTTCTGAAGTGGGAAGAAAGATCGGAAAAGGACCAGGCCACGATGATTTGTTCAGGGCTGTTGTCCTTGGATGCAAGTTTTTATGGGACGATGACTGTCGTAGAGATTTTGAATATAGGCAAGGGATGTTGTTGTCCGATAGGCGGCTGAGTAAAGGACGTTTAGTGATCGCAGCGAGTACAAAAAGTGGTGGTGGGCAAATGCTCAATATGGGATCGAGTGGTAGTGGTGGTTACAACGCAACGCTCGCAACACCACAAGGTGGAAAGACCATAGGAGCTGTGATTACCAGATCAAAAGGATAAAGATATGGGAGATTATTCCAATATAGGAAAATACTTCACTTTTCTTTTCTGGTTATCAGTTATCCTTTTCTTCGCTTTGATCTCTTCGATTGGCACAATTATCTATCTTCTTTTCCGATAAGGAGTTTTAGTATGACACTGGAAACGATATTGAATGAAGTAGAGACAAAACGGCCTGATCTAAAAAGACAGGAAGCGAGAGCCGTTGCAACCGATATTCTCTATAGTGGTGAGCCGCCAGACGCTATGTTGGCATCAAGTGCAACCATCGATAAACTTATTGATGGCTACCGAGCAAGACAAGCTGCGGCTGGAGCACAAAGCGTGGCTGCTAACGATCCAACCATTTGTCCAGTATGCAAACTACCGCTCAAGCCTATCAAGTTGGCCAATGATCGAGCGGCTGTTTTCTGTCAGAAGCATTTTGTTGTATTTCCTATTAGGCCGACAGAAGGAAAATAACCATGAGTTTTCTTGAAAAAGTCGAAGCAAAGTGCATAGAAGCAGGAGTGACGGTTTCGCTTAAGCCGTTTAAACTGAACCGCATTAAGTATTCGGATAAAAGTAAGGGCAAGAAGCCTAAAGCACCTAAATCGCCATCTACCCTAAAATCAAAGTTTGCTGAAGCAGGCGGTGGTGAGAAGGTAAGTTTCTCTGAGCTATCCAATACTAGAAAGCTAACTCCCTTCATCGAGAAGGAGCTACAGCTCACCGATCCGTTTAATTTTACAAACGACACATGGGCAAGATTCACTAAGATGGTCGCTCCAAAACTGCTCACTGCCTTGCTTCTCGATATGAATGTTGTGCCAAGAGAAAGAAAAGCAGAGTTTGCACGTTACCTAACTCGAAGATTAAGAACATTGTCACAGACCTAACGGGGAAGAAGCAGAATGGGATACTTTAATTTTAAAAGACCAGCACTAGGCTCCTACCTTGATCGGAGAAACCCACCGTATTTGAATCGGAATAGGGCTATTGGATCTTGGAAAGGACATCGTGAGGGTGTTACGGCAAACGGCTTCAATCATGAGCGGTTCAATTCACAGAAGGCTCGGATCGAAGAAGGCTCTATTATTGAAGATTGGATTCCTCGACAGCCTACAATGCTTCACCTTCTTTTACGAAGGATCTACCTTAGAGATAGCATTGCAGGCTCCGTGATTGATATCTACAGTACCTTACCTTGGGGTAAGCTATATGAACTGATTGGCGTAGATGATCCTAAGATCTCTCAAATGTATCAAGACATGATCGAAGCTATTGGCATCTGGGGAGATCTTGCAGCCATCTCTCGTGAGTTTCTTATTATAGGCCGCATGATAGCTTCTCTGCCGTTCAATGAGACAACTGGCTTATGGGATGCGATGATACCTATCGATCCCGATCAAGCTAAGATCCAGCCTGTTCCTTTCGCTGGGGTTAAACCCCTTGTGGATGTTCTATCATCACCAGCTTGGCGTGAATTTGCTCGAAGCGTTGATCCACGAGTTGTAGAGCTAAAAGAGAAGATGAATAAAGATACGCTTGCTATTTTCCAAAACTCGACTGGTTATTTCCCACTCGATCCAATGAACACACTGTTTCTTGCTCGTAGGGTTAACCAGTATGACCATATCGGTACTTCGTTCTTTACTCGCATTCTTCCAGCATGGGCTTATGAAACCGCTCTCTGGGATGCATCTCTTACAGGCGTGAGAAGACGAAACAGATCTATTCTTCTTGTAACGGCTGGTATCGAAGAGACATGGGAACCTAATGACGCAGAGCTATCATCCCTAACCCAGATCTTTATGCAAGCTGATGAAGATCCCACTGGTGCTGTTATAAGCGTTCGAAATGGGGTTGAGATCAGTGAAGTGAGAGATCCAACCGCCATCTGGGGAATCTCCCAAGAGTTTGAATTCTTGAGTACACTGAAGATGAGAGCATTAGGCGTGTCAGAAGCCTATCTCTCTGGTGATGCCAACGTATCTAACATGGAAACAGCCCGAACATCTCTTGGTAAAGCGGTTTCAGCTTTTAGAGACAATATGCTCAGAGAGATCTTCGCCAAGCAGCTCTTTCCTGCGTTTGCTCGTATCCATAATTTTCAAAAGAGAACGCAAGCCCAGTTAAGCCATCGCATCCGAATCGAACCAGATCGGGTTGCACGCATGGCTGAATATGATCGAAGGATGTACGAGAGCGAGCGGCTGACCAGATGGGGATACCCCATGATCACAGCCAAGCAAGCCTTAGACATACCTACAGGATCTCTTATCATGCCAAGGCTCATCACAGAAGATACGCTTCGTCCTGAGCAAGATACTGCCTATATGGAAATGTTGGACAAGTTGAAAGAAAACGGTGTTCCAATCCCACTTAGGATTTGGGCTTCAGCGGCAGGTTATGACCTAGATAAAGCCATGGCGATGATGGAAGAAGATATCATTCTTAAAAAACGCCTCTATCAACTTGGTACTGGAGATAGTGGTGGTGGATCAGCAGATCTCAGTGGTGGTGGAGGAGGTGGAAGTGAAGACTTATTTGGCGGCGGTGATGAAGGCGGCAGCGGTGGAGAAGAAGCTCCAGAGAGCGGTGGTGGACGCACAGCTAAGGACATGTTTAAAGGTGGTGAGGAAGGTGCTTCAAATCGCCCTGGTCACTCAGCAACGCTCCCACCAAAGTGGGGATTCACAGCAGGAACAAAAGTAGGAGCGAACAACAAGCTACCTTATCAGACTAAGGCTGCGTCCAAGGAAGTCGGCAAGGTTGACGAAACTCTTAAGATCTTTAAAGCTGGCCAAGATCCTTACGTCAAACTTCTTGCGACAATTGCTCCGAATTTGCTTGCTGATCTTCGTGTGCCGCACGGCAAGGAACTGATGCCTTACACAGATTAATTACACAGAGATAGGAGTTTATTATGCTAGAGCCTAAAACCCTTTTTATAGAAAAGCGAGTAAGCGATTCGGTTAAGCTGAAGCCAGGTGCCGACACTATGACCATCGATATCCCTTTTATTCCTGAGTATATAAAAGTACGTTATTTGGATACTTGTCATAAAAGCATTCAAGATGGTTTAACTTGGGACATTGCCTTCACTGGCGATCCTGAATTGCCCTATCAGCTTACAATTAGTTGGACGATCACTAGTGGTCGTGAGAGACGCATGAAATACACTGTTGCTAAACTAGCTTCGTTCCATAATGGGGTTAACAAGTAATGAGTATGATCCTTGACAGACTTGCCAACCTTCTTGAGATTCTGGCGGCAAAAAGAACGCCAGAAGAGATCGAGAAGGATCGTCTTTTACAGCAAAAACATATGGATAAGAAAAAAGAGAAAGACGATAAACGAAGGGCTAAGACTGGTCAAAAGCCACAGCAATACCGTAAAGAAGGTGGGAAGGCCGCTAAAGAGAAGCCTAGTGCCAAAGCGGCAAGGATCGAAGGCTTGGGAAAGCCTTTATGCATTTTTCTTTTGAACACCAAAGCATCGAAAACTGAGAACGGATATTCGAGTTTTATGAAGTCCGAAAAGGATGACGTATCTCAAAGTATCAAAAATAGCATCTCCTTCACTACATCCGATGGTGTTTATAGTTGGCTCTGTTCTAAAGCAGATGCCACAATGCTTGTAGATGAAGCAGAGTTTCTTGGCATACCCCAGCAAGTCATAGAGCTGTCTGACGAAATCTTGGCCGAGAAAGAACCTTTTAAAGGTGTAAAGATCAAACTAGATGAAGTTGGTGATGTCGGTAAACTCAAACTCGATCTCAACGAAGCGTGGAAACCATTAGCTTCAGCGTTTGCAGAAAAGCAAAAACCAAAGGAAGATGAGAAGACAAAAGAAGAGAAGGCTCCAGAAGAGAAAAAAGATGAAGTTGAATTAGACACCACTAAGAAGGAAGAAGAGCCTGAACCTAAAACCGAAGATGATGCTGAAGATGATACTGACACCGACTTTGAGATGGGGGATGCTCCGAAAGTTAATGTCGGCAAATTCAGATCTCTAAAGAATCCTTATATCTTTATTCTAGATCCACGAAAGAGATACGCTGAGTATCAAAACTTCATAGGTCCAGACAACAAGGATGATGAAGTAAAGAAAGCATCGCAGGTACTCCCAAAGGCGATTAAATTCTTGGTTTCAAGAAAACTTAAATCGCAAGAAGGTGATCCTGTAGTTGTTTACTTTCTTGATGGTAAGCAAGCCCAAGATATTAAGATGGAACTGAAAAAAGAGAGTAGGCCGCACTATAAATTAGTGGAATTTGATAAAACTCTTTTTGATACCGATGAGCCTTTTTCAAACCTTAAACTAGGCGAAGAAGACATCGAAAAACTTTTAGCAGAAGAGTTGAATAAAGTCTGGATGGAAGCCGCATCCCAGTCATCAGGTAATCCAGTTCCTGCTGTGCAAGCCAACACTCTTGTGCCTTTGGACTTCTTTCGGCTTATGAGCAAAAAGCATCGTCCTATTGAAATGTACATTGGTAATCAGCCCGAAGGTGCTGGCAGCGAAGATACCATCTATATCTTAGCTCCCGAAACTGAAGCTGAAGCCTTTATGACGCTGGTTCGTAAGTTTAAGATGCCGTCCAATTTCTATGAACGGATGTCGGCAAACTCAGACATTGATACCGAGTTTAAAGATATCGATCCCGAAGAATTTGAACCGGCCAATGTTCTTATCTTAACAGCCGATGGCCAGTTCCAGCCGAAGAAAGTTGTTGAGCCTACAGAAGACAACCGAGACTTGATTGAAGCTGTAAATGCAGAATCTAAAGAGATACTGGATAAAATAACAGAGCTGACCAAGAAAAAAGAAGAGTTAACTAAAAAGGGTAAGGCTAAACCAGAAGAGATTAAGAAGCTGGATGATGAGATTAAAAAACTTCAAGAAGAAATGAAAGTCGATCAACTCTCTATTCTTCATGCGTTTGCTCGCATTCGGTTAGGAAACCGAACAAAGAAAGCTGGAACATTTGTTAAAAGTAAAGTTGTGATAGGTACACATATCGTTAATTTTAATGCTGATATGTCCATCTGTTTCCTTTGGGGATCGATCACAAAGCATGTAACTCTAGATCCAAAAGAAGTTGTGAAGCAATTGCCCTTTGTAAAAACAGTGGTAACTAGCTACCTGTAACCGCTAAGATATAGGTATAAGACATGGCAAAAGTCCTGAATCAATTATTATATTCTTCGGTGGTCTTTGGCAGCGAGCTACCAGCAGGTGTGCTCCGCTTAGAATCTACCAGCAGTGGAACCAAGGGAGCCGTAGAAGTAGTCGGTACGCATGTCGATATCATCACCGGAACGCAAGTCGGTAGACTGATCCATGCCAATACCGCAACAAGGGTTTATGACTTCCCGAACTACTCTGGGCAGGTTCTGATATCGGGCATCTTTACTGGAGCCAACCAGCTCGCCTATTCGTCAGCGGCTGGCGTTTACGCCATGCTGCCAAATGAAGTAGGCGGTGCTCTTGTAACGGCAGCGGTCACAGGACAAGTCCAATGGGTAACTGGTACTGAAGGCCAAGTCCTTACGATGGTTACAGGAGGTCCGGTCTTCGCTACACTTCCCGATGTCGGCTTCATCAACCCATCGCTCCTTGCAAATCAGGTTGCCTACTACGCTACGCCTGGCAACGACCTAAGCCCGATCACAACCGTGTCGTCAAGAACCCTTATGAGTAGTGCCACAGGCATACTCGAATGGGCTTTGATAGAAACAACTTATTTAAAAGCGGCAGGCGGTGTTTCACTCCCAATTGGAAACGCCACACAGTTCTTAACAGCAGTTGGCGATGGCTCGTTCGTATGGGTTGACAAGAACCCAGCCGTTATCAACCCTGGGACACAGTTCCGACTGCCCTTCTATAGCGTGGCTCCTACAGGAACCACCATTTCTGAATCATCATTTTTACAAACAGATGAAACGTACCGTGCTCTAATGCTCCAGAACCGTGGCTCGCTTCGTTTTTATGAAGCAACGGTCAACGGTGTATCCTTTTTGGAATTCAAGGCTCCAGTAGCCCTTGGTCCTTCGGTAACGTGGACACTGCCGTCAGTAGACGGTGTTCCTACGATTACCCATCCTTCTTTCCTATCGACTGACGGTGCAGGAAACCTTTCCTTTATCGTGTTTGATTCAGGTACAGTGAATGCTGGCTTAACAAACCAGATGGCCTACTACGCCACAGATGGAAACGATGTTTCCGGTTTGGCTACAGTTTCAGCCAGACTGCTGGGATCGACCACGCTAGGCGTTCCAACTTGGATGCTTCTTACCGAAGGCTATTTGTCGGCAACAGGTGGAGTGCCGCTAGGGACAGGCATTTACAATCAAGTTTTAGTCTCTGATGGTGCCACAAACTTCCGTTGGGAATACGCTGTCAACATCACAGGTGAAGTCCTAGCAGGCGTAGCCAATTTCCTTGCCTTCTATCCAGCGACAGGCACCAAAGTTGACGACACTGGCTTTCTATCTATAGATAACACTCTGAATATATTTAACTTGATGACTGGTGCGAAGCTCCGCTTCTTTCCAGCCACTGGCTCAAACTATCTTGAGTTTTCGGCTCCTACTTTGGCAGCAACCACAGCTTGGCTTCTACCGCCAGCCGATGGTCTAAATGGTTATGCCTTGACCACAGACGGTGCAGGCGTTCTCAGTTTTATTGAAGTAGGCCGTGGTGTTGTCAACATGGGAACACCGATGACGTTAGCCTATTATCCAATAGCTGACGATGCCGTGAACCCTTGGCCGAACGTTGCAAGCAGAGTAGCTCTTACGACCGCTGCCAACGAGATCACTTGGGGTTTGATTACCACAGAGTATCTCAGCACCATAGGTGGTTTGCCGCTTGATGTCGGGACACCGAACTACGCATTGACACCAGATGGGTTTGGCAGCTTCCTGTGGGTTGACATGGTTACCATCGTTGGTAAGGTCAATACAGCCCAAGCCACTCACCTTGCGTTCTACGCATTCGATGGCAATCAAGTTTACGGTTCGCTTTGGTTGAACAATGCCGAGCTGGTTAAAGCCCTTGAATTGCAAGATGGCGGTGGAATTCGTTTCTTTATCCCTGGTACCACGTTTTATGCCGAGCTACGAGCTAACCCAGCCATGGCGGCCAACGTACTTTGGCAATTGCCTTTAATCGATGCGACATCCCCAGGCCAAGCCCTAGTAAGCGATGCTGC
>Ga0315289_10010351_pt1 | contig 13362 bp, 11 predicted proteins | sample YL17G11_40_MG_FD_203452 | JGI IMG/M metagenome (GOLD analysis project Ga0315289, IMG submission 203452) | Sediment microbial communities from Yellowstone Lake, YNP, Wyoming, USA - YL17G11_40 | ecosystem: Environmental > Aquatic > Freshwater > Lake > Sediment | place: USA: Wyoming | collected...
GCCTTAATCGGATACCCTCTTGGGCGGCGTGCCGGCTCGCCGAGCAGCGCCTGCCCGCCCCGCCTCAAACACAAGATGTTCCGCTTCGCCCGCTGCCCCGCGCCGCCGCTTCAGCGCTTCCCTGATCAACCCCACAATCGCCCTCCTGTTTTCCGCCAGAAGTCGCAGCCAGGCCCCGGCGCCCTTCTGCGGGAAATAGATGCCGCGAAAGAACAATCGCGCGATCAAGTGGCTGATCTGGTAGGGCACTGGTTCGTGCCTCATCCAGTCCAGGGCTCTGCGAGTGGCTTCCGGAGTGTAGGAGCCGGTCCAAGCCTTACGGATTTCATCCTCAACCTCCGGAATGGTCATCTTGAGAGGCGTGTGGGCCATGCGGAATGGTGAAAACTCAAGCCAGTGCTTCGGACGTGTCAGCCGTCCTTCCTTTTGCAAGCGGGCGTAGAGCCGCGTGGCCGGATATGGGGTGATCTGTCCAAAGACGGGCAACCCTGCCGGCCAGTCGCGAATCTGGCCGAGCGTACGTTCCGCAACCCCCGGCGTGTCGTTATCCAGGCCCAAGATGAACGCGGTGATCGCGTAAATGTTGCGCCGGGCCAATCGTTCCAGGACGCCGGCGTACTCGCCGGGCTTGCTGAAGCTCTTCTTTACGCTGGAGAGACTCTGCGGGTCCAGGGACTCCATGCCGATGAAGACCCACTTGGCCCCCGACTCCGCCATGAGGTCCACCAACTCTTCATCCCGCAGCAGGTTGGCGCTGACTTGCCCCACCCACGCCAACTGCGCACCCGCCCCGATGATGTCGCGGAGAAGCGACTTCGTGCGCTCCGCGTTGATCGCGAAGTTGTCGTCCACGAAGAACACGACGATCTTTCCGCGGGTCCGGCGCGCCAGCGCTTTTAGTCTCAGCATCTCTGCCACAACACTCTGGTTGGAGCGGAACCGGATCGAGTCGCCGAAGAATCCCGTCACCGTGCAGAACTCGCAACCGTAAGGGCAGCCGCGTCCGGACTCAACCGGGATAATGTGAAACGTCTCCCACCCCACCCCAAAGTGCCTCATCAGGAGGCGCACGAAACGGGGAATCCGGTTGAACTGGTCGATGTCGAGGGAATCCCAATGGATCTTCGGGTAGTCCTCCAGGATCGGTTTGCGGTCCTGGCCGAACGCATCCGTCGCCGCATACTCGGCCTTCAGTTCGCCGCGCGCCGCATCTTCGACGATCCTCGCCCAGGTCTCGTCCGCCTCGCCAATCGCCACCGCGTCAGCATGGCGGGGGCCACCGTCGCGGCCCAGCGCTTCGGCCGGAACCGCGCTCACGTGCGGCCCACCCATCACCACCGGCACACCGGCCGCCCGGACGGCGTCCGCCACCCGGTAAGCCTTCGCGATCATGCGGGTCATCGCCCCAATGCCCACCAGTCCGACATTCCTGGCCCGCACGAACCCCACGACTTCGGCATCGCTCATCGGCTGCGTGTTCCCATCGATCAACTCGACCTCGTGGCCCGGCGGCGTCAGCGCCTCCAGCAAGAACATCCATAAGTGCGGCATGAAGTTTCGGTTCACGCCGTTGTCGGGGTTGTACAGGAGGATTTTCATCAGAGTTGTCCGCCTCTAAGCGCCGCCGGCCCTGCGCCGTCACCAGGGATGAATCGGACATGATACCACGTCCCGCTTCGTGTGTCCTCCCGCGCATCCGGCGCGTCAAAGCCCAGGGTAGCTGGGCCCGATGGAACCCGGCGCCGGAACTCCGTTCGTGGTAGACTTGAGGGGCGTTTGAATTGCCAGTCGAACCACGCTGAGACCGACTCAGCCGGGGGAGGGTGGTTTCAACCGTCATAGGACCGTGAAATGAAGAATATCTTTGTTGGCAACCTGGATTTCAGCGTCACCGAGGAAACCATCCGCTCGCTGTTCGAAAAGTTCGGCGCTGTCGATCGCGTGAATCTGGTTCGCGACCGGGATACGGGCCAACCCCGTGGTTTCGGCTTCGTTGAGATGCTGGACTCCGGCGAAGCGGAGCGCGCCATCACGGGACTGAACGGCACCATCCTGGGCAGCCGCGCCATTAACGTCAGCGAGGCCCGCCCCAGGGCCGAGCGCGCGGGGGGCTCCCGCGATGATCGCGGCGGACCATCCCGGCGGCGCGGGCCGCGCTGGTAGGCCGGCCCGCGCGGGGCAGACCGTCGTGACCGGCACCATCGTGGAACTCGCCGCCGGCAGGCGCACCGGCGTCATCCGAACACCGGATGGATCTCGCGTGATTTTTTCCGCTTCGGCGGTTCTGGGTGACTTCGAGGCGCTGGCGGTCGGTCACCGCGTCAACTTCGACCTCGACCGCGCCTGGCCCGGCCGCAACGCCAGCCGGGTCCTGCGGGAACCGCCGGGCTCCACCGCTCCTAGCAAACTCGACTCGCCTCCCGACCTGCGCTATACGGGCTTCGACCAGACCCAGAACGTCCGCACTTACCAATTCGAGGCCATCGCCAGCGGCTATTCCGTGCGCCGCTTCACCATCACGGTAGACCTGCTGCTGTTGCTGAAGCACCGCATCGGCGTACAGGACGCCCCGGCCCTGTGCTTGCGCAAGCTGGCCGCCGATCTTAGGAACTCCCCGGAGTCGCCACGGCACGAGCTCGACAACGAGGATCTGCTCGCGTTCGCTTTGTCCCGTGCAGCGGCCGTGCACCGGAAGAGGCCGGCCTTCGGCCACCGGCGCGGCGCACCGCCGCCCGGCCCCTGGAAACGTCCCCCCGAGGCGGGCTGAAGCGTCTCGCAGCGCCGCCGCCCTGCCGGTTGTACACTGGCTCCTGGGACTGGAGGACCAACCCCATGCTGAAAGGCTTTAAGGAATTCGTTTTTCGCGGGAACGTCGTGGATCTGGCCGTCGCCGTACTCATGGGCGCTGCCTTCGGCGGCGTGGTCAACGCTCTCGTCAAGGGCCTGCTGACGCCGCTGCTCGCCGCCATTGCCGGCAAGCCCGATTTCTCCGGGCTCTCCTTCACCCTCAACAACAGCAAGTTCCTTTACGGCGAGTTCATCAATGCCGTCGTGTCATTCCTGCTGGTGGCAACTGCTATCTACTTCTTCGTGGTGGCCCCGCTGAATGCGATCACGGCGCGTCTCCGCAAGGAGGCTCCGCCCCCGCCCCCATCCACGCGCCCCTGCCCCGAGTGCTTGAGCGAAATCCCGCTCCCCGCGCGCCGCTGCGCCCACTGCACCGCCGTGTTGGGATAAACCCACCGCCCCGCCAGCGCGTTGAACAGCAGCTTGAACGCCTGGTAGCTCTGCCCGCGATACTGCGGACGGAAGCCCACGAGCTGGAGCGGGTAACCTCGGCTAACCACTCACCGCGGCCAGGAACTCCCCCAGCGTCACCCCAGCCCGCGCGATCAGTGCCCGCAGCGTTCCCCGCGCCACTTCCGGATGGTTGGGAACCGAAAGGCTGGCGATGTGCCCAGGCTTGGTCAGGATAATGTGGCTCCCCCGCTGCCGTGCCACCTCCCAGCCCAGTCTCTCAAACGCCCGGACGACCTGCCTCGGACTGAGAACCGGCAGCCGCGGCATCAGACCGCCACTTCCACCTCGCGGGTGGCCACTACCAGCGGCAGTCCCTTCTCCGCGCGCACCGCGAGACACTCACGAATGGCGTCCCGGATGTTCGCCTCTGCCTCCTGCTCCGTGCGCCCCTGGCTCACGCATCCCGGTATGGAAGGACACTCCGCGATGAAGACTCCATCCTCATCTTCGTAGATAGTCACCAGCAGCCTCATGGCTCACCCTTCCCTCAATATCGCACACCACCGGGCCTCATTCGTGGGCAGGCCCACGCCTGGGCCGGGACCCGACCTGAGCTATCCTCCCAACGGCTCATGCGCGCGCACCGAACACCTGCTGCACGGCGCGCACGACAACTTGACCGCCAGCGACTCCTCGATCTCTATAACCCGACCCGTGGTGCTCTGCCGCAACCCGGGGCACTCCTGGTCACAGTGGTAGCGCCTGCCGCGCGGAGCCACGTAGACTCGGGCAGCACCCCCTGGCTCGGACCGCGCCAACAGCGCCTCCGCCACCATCACCGTGCCAGTGATGACGAGCCAAAAGATCGGAGATCGCGTGGACACTCCCGCCCGATCGAGCACGAACCCAAGAACGAGGCCGGGGGCCACCATCCAAGCCAACCAGAGCACAGTGTGGGAGCGAGGCGCCAGACCTCTCCAACCGGAAACCGAAATCGCGGCGGCCACACGCGGGAACGCTGCACCACTCAGAAAGACTAGGGCGCCAGCCATCAAGAACATACGCCACAGTGTTTCCTGCGCCTTCCTCAGTGTGGCGTGGCCGAGCCTGTGGGAAACAGCCTCCCAGTACTCGGCGGTGCTGCGGTGAAGATGCGCAATCGTTCCCAGCAGCCGGCTTGACAGTAAGGCGCTGGCTGGGCTCGCGGTTGCCGACAGTCTCGTGTCGCCGGTCATGGTCGCCGACCTTAGATCTGCCTCCAACTTCTCCGCCCCCAGGTGACTCAACCTCACCTGCACGCGCTCGCCTATACTGGTTGGCATCCCCGCTGCACGGGAAAACGCCCGTGGAACGATGATTCCGATGAACACCCACGCCATGCCGATCCAGACAAAGATGCTCAAGTAGCTTCTGGTTCGCCACCGCGGCCCAGTTTTGTAGCTTGTCACCCGCCTCTCGAGGCGCTGGCTCTTGCGAAATGACGTGACGTACAGGTGCAGGATATAGCCGAGACCTGCGACGAGCGAGACCAGAACCACCGGAATCCCGAACGATTGGAGCATGGCCGGCAACGGGACATCGTCTAGTGCCCCCGAAGACAGCACTGCCACCAGGAAAACGCTGGCTGCCGCGCCAACAAGGTGACCTGCACCAGCACCGTCCGCCTGAGGTGCTGATGGAAGACAAACGAGGCAACTTTCGTCGCTTCGGCGTCGCGGAACACGGCGCTCACAGCACCTTCTACAATCCACTGACCGGTCAAGAAGAGCACCCTACTCAGGGCAAATTCCGCCACCGTGACTAGGCCGAAGGAGAGAGTTACGGATGAGGCGGCCTCGAACGGCGCCGCGGCCACGTCAAGCGTACGGACTATGAGATCCGGCGAAAGCCCCAGCCGGGCTAGGCGAGGCTCAAGCTGAGCGTGAACCTCGGACCGTAGCCACCAGTGAACCGCCCCGACTATCAGACTAACGAGGGTGACCGCCGTAGCCGCGAGGATGGCCTCGACCACCAGCCACCGTATCAGGAAGGCCGGGATCCCAGGATCGCGCAGGAGAGGCGTGCTCACCCTCATACGCCCCATTCCCCTTGCGATTCCGCGCCCCCAACACGGAGTCAGGTCACCGCCCCGCCAGCGCGTTGAACAGCAGCTTGAACGCCTGGTAGCTCTGCCCGCGATACTGCGGACGGAAGCCGAACAGGATCACTCGTCCGCCGCCCAGCGGATACTCGATCAGCGCCGCCCGCTCCGCCAGGTACTTCTCGCCCAGCAGCCAGCCCGAAGCCAGAATCCCGGAGGCCGGATACCGCGCCACTACCCGCGCCGGCGACCCTTCCGCCGCCTCCCAGGCCGGGCTGCCCTCCGACCAGATCGCAATCTGCTCCGGCAACCCGTAGGACAGGCCACCCTGAGGGTACCCGGCCGGTCTCTTCTCCAGCGTTACGTTCAACAGCGACCCGGGCACATAGAAGTCGCGGTTCCCGAGCCCCCGCACCACGTTCTTGACCTTCACACCCAACTGCTCGGTGGCGTATTCGCTGGAATGGTTCAAGAAAACCAGCGTGCCGCCCCGCGAGGCGAACTGCTTCAGGGCCTCCGCCCCCTTCTCGCCCAGGCCCCCGGTGTACTCCTCAGGCATCGAGCCCGCGCGGTAGCCGTTGGCCATCGCCGCGGCGGATTGGTCCGGAAACACCAGCACATCCAGGCCTTGCGCGCCCGCCTGGATCTCGCGGTTACCCACGCTCTGGTAAGCGAACCCGAACTGCTCCAGAATCCAGCGCGTCCAGCCTTCGTCGATGCTCGCTACGGGGCTCTTGTACAGGCCGACACGGGGGCGCTTGACCTCCCTCAGGTTGCGGGATTCCGTGAACTCCGGATAGAAATCCCCCGAACCCACGTCACGCCACACCTTGCCGCCCGAAGCCCAGATGCGGTTGACCGCTCGCCAGGTCTCCGTATCGCTGGCCGGCAACCCGCCGAAGGGCGGCCGCCGCGTGTTCAACTCGAAGCGGAATTCCGAAGCTCGCGTCAGCGCCACCGGCGGCGCCGTTTCGACCGCCTCCACCTCGACCCCCATCAGCAGCGGCAGTGTCTGCGCCGTCACGTCGTAGGGCCGCCGGGGCGGGCCCCCCGGGTACACGCGCAGGTCGGGATACTGCTGGCGCTCCAGCAGCGTCTTGGCCCACCCGCTGTACGGCTGCCCGATCCGAATCGCATAGCTGCCCGCCGGATACTTCTTGCCCCCGGCTTCGAACGCCGCGCCGGCCCGCTCGATCTCCACCTGCCCGAAGGCCAGCGTCTCCAGCAGCTTCTTGGCGGCGCCCGGATCGGCCTGCATCGAGGAGATGACGAACGCCGCGGGCGACCGCCGCTCGATCGCGCGCCGCCCGATGCGGTAAAAGTTCCTCAGCAGGTCCTCCCGCCGGATCGCCGCCTGGTACAGGCACGACTCCAGGCTGATCAACTGGTAGTCAACGATGTCCCGTAGCTTCCACTCCCCGCCCGCCCACGGCTCCGGGTAGTTCCAGCTTCGCTCCCGCGGGGCGGCGCCAAACTCCATCTGGCCCCCTGGCCCGGCTTTCGCCGGTATCGGCGAGGCCAGGCGCGCGCTGGCCGTCTCCGACAGAATCCGCATCCCTCCGTGGTAGGCCTGGTAATGCCGCGCCGCAGACCACAGATCGTAGGAGGCGTTGATCAGCACGCCGCTCTTGCCCGCCGCCGTCAGGTCCGCCGCCATCCCCGTGCCGATCATGTTGGTCTCTTGCACCAGGATCGCGTCGATGTTCGGGTCGATCGGGTCAATCCACGGCGGCAGAAACATCCGCGAACCGAACGGGCTCTGCTGGTGCAGGTCGTAGACGATTTGCGGGTGCCACACGTTGTGGAGCTGCGCCACGGTCAACTGCGTCTCCACCTGCGTGAACATGTACCAGTCGCGGTTGTTGTCGTGCCCGACGTACTTGTGATACAGCTCCGGCGGGCTGCTGCCTTCATACGGCGTGCCCAGCGTCTGCCGGTACCAGCGCGTCACCAGGTCCAGGCCGTCGGGATTGAGCGTCGGCGCCAGCAGGAAGATCGTGTTGTCCAGAATGGCGCGGAACTTGGGCTTCTCCTCGGTCAGCAGCCGGTAGGCGAACTCCACCGCCGCGTGCGTCGAGCCGATCTCCGTGGCGTGGACCGAGCAGGTCACCAGGACCACCGCCTTGCCCTCCACGATCAGCCGCTCGGCTTCCCCGTCGCGGGTTACGCGCGGGTCCGCCAGCTTCTTCTGAATCCACTCGTAGCGGTCCAGCCGCTTGAGCGTGGCCGGCGCGGCGATCGTCGCCGCAATGAAGGGGCGTCCCTCGGTGCTCTTGCCCAGTTCTTTGACCCGGATGCGGTCCGAGTTCTTCTCCAGGGCCCGAAAGTAGGAAACAACCTTCGCCCAGTCCAGCACCGTACGGTCGGCGCCGATCTTGTGCCCGAAATGACTCTCCGGCGTAGGGACCGCCGCCCACGCCACCCAGCAGGCCAGCGCCAGACCGAGCCGCGCGCGTAAGCAAGCGGTTCCGAATAGCGCGCGTAAGCGAGCGGTTCTTATGCGCATGGCCGTGTCAGCTCCAGCCACAGCGCCCGGTACCAACGCAAGAAGCGCTCCGGCTCCTTGCTCTCCTGCGTCTCGCACAGCGTGTACCGGTCATAGCCGGCCTGCCGCAGCAGCGTGAACAGCTCCCGCCACGGGTACGCCGGGTTGGCCAGCTCCGTGATGTGCGCGCTCTTGATCCAGGGCCGCAGCAGCTCGAAGCTCGGCTTCACCGACCCGTTGACGATGTCGGTCTCGTTCGAGTTCCAGCACAGGCCCACGCTGGGGTGCCCCGCGGCCTTCATGATCGCCGCGCAGACGCTCGGCACCCGCGTTTCCGCGCCATGCACTTCCAGCCAGATCTCGACTCCTCGGCCGCGCCCGTACTCGCCCAGCTCGCGCAACGCCGCAGCGATATTGGCGATCGTCGTCTCCCGCGGCACGCCTTTCGGGAAGGCATTGGGGCGGACCTTGATCCCCCACGCCCCGGTGTCGTGCGCCAGATCGACGAACTGTTTGCCGATTTCCACCTGCTTCTGCCGCTCCGCCGCTTCCGGCGCGTGAAACTCGCAGGTGGTCCCGTAGCTCAGCAGCCGCACCTTGCTGCGCTCGAAGCGCTCCCGCACCCGCTTGCGCTCCTCGGCCCCCAGCGTCGGCTCGACCCCGTGCTGGTGCCCGGTCCGCAGCTCGACCGCCTCAAAACCGGCCGCCTCCAGATTCTTGATGATCGTCTCCACGTCCCAGTCTTTCAGGACGTTGTATGTGACCGCTCCAAGACGCATACACACTCCTTGTCCACTGCCGAAAGCCCATTGTACTTGGAAAGGAGTCAGAAGTCAGGAGTCAACTGCTACGGGTTGCTCTGCGCCGGATAGCGCAGCACGGTGAAGTTTCTGAGGGTGACCGTCTCGGTGGTGGAGGTGTTCATGTGGGCCAGGAAGTCAATCGTCAGCGGGGCCGCCAGCGAGTCGCCGGCCAGACCCACGCCCGTTGCGAAGGTCAACGCCGTCCCCCAGCTCTGCGCGCTCCACTGCACCCCGCTGGAATGAACGCCTGCCTCAGCGCGGCCCGTGACCAGGGAGTCTCCCGACGCCGCACTGCGCGTCACCAGTGAGTCCCCGCCCCACCGCACGTCGATGGTGAACTCGCTGTCCGTCCCTTCTTGCGAGTAGTCGAACCGGATCTCCACCCGGTCGCCGGCCTGAAGGAAGTTGCCCGGCAGCGTGCAACTGCCCAGGCGGGTAGGCTCGGTCGAGCTCGTGCTGGCGCCGGTGCTCGAGCACAGCACTTGAGGAAGGGTGTGCACCCGGCTCGCCGCCACACCCTTGCGGGCCTGCTGGGCGGAGTTGAACCAGGCGTCGCCGTCCGTGCGCGTCGAGGGATCCAGGGCGGCGCCCGCCTCCTGCCATGCCGCGCGGCTGGAAGAGCCCGCAGCCCGGAAGGACTCGGCCGCCACCGTTCCCGTCCCGTCCACATGCGCCACTTCCGCGCCTCCCGCGGTGAGCCAGCTTTGCAGCGGCTCGAAGCCCTGGCTCTGGCCCGCTCGTACCGTCAAGGCGGTCACCCCGGTCACCGGAGCCGCGTCGTACACATACAGGGTGGTCAGGCCCAGGTTGTTCCCCACCGACATCCGCCGGTTGGCGTTGTCCCAGGACAGCCGAAGGTTGTTCTGCGCCAGGTTCCCCTCCCCATCCACAAAGGGAATCGAGCCTTGCGTGAAGCCCGTGTACAGGCAAGCGTTCCAGACAGCGTCCGCCCCGTTCGAGATCAAGCAGCGATTGGCGGGCCCCAGCGGCAGACGCTTCCAGGTGGTCGGCGAGGCGCCTTGAGCCACAACCAGGTCTCCCCGTGCCGGAGAACCCGCGCTAGTGTCGGTGTGACTCGCACCCAATAAGCCATGGCCCGCCGGCGGGCGTGTGTCGGCCAATCTGGGGTCCTGCGAGGTCACGTAGCGGTTGGTAGGCGACGGCGCACCCGCCGTGCCGCCCAGCGCGGCCCTCTGGTCCGCCGTGGGATCGTTGGCGTTCGAATGCGTCGGATAATTCAGCGCCAGCTTCGACTCCTGAATGCCTGCCGACGCCGCGATGTTGTAATCGGAAATCACTCCCTCGGCAATCTGAGGATTCGGATAGGTGCCGGTCAGCGCGCCGCTGGCCTGCCCGATCGGGTTGCTCGGATCCGCCAACCGGTAGCTGGCCTGCAAGATGTCGCCCGTCTGCGGCGTCGCCAGCGTGGCGAAACTGATCACGTTGCCGCTCAGGGTGAAGTCAACGTCGGGCCTCAGCTGCAGGCCGTTGCGGTACAGGGCCAGGCTGCCAGCCGGGCTGGGCGGATTCGCCAGCGTGAAGGTGACGTTGGAGCCGTTGATCAGCCCCGCCGGCGTCTCTCCGTCCACGAAGGCCGGCCCCCCTGTCCCGCCAGTGCCGCACGCGCCGGAGGTGCCGTCCACGCGCACGCAATCGGTCACGCTGCCCGCCACCGCCTCCAGCGCCCCGGTCGCCCCAATGAAGGCCACCCGCGACGGTCCGTAGCCGGTCCCCTTGACGGGTCGTATCGCCAGGTCTTCGACCAAGCCCACCACGTCGGATTCCTGAATCTCGGTCGCCGGCGGCGGAGGCGTCTCTCCCCCCTGGCCGCTCGAACTGGGCACTCGCACGTCCTTCAGTTTCAGCGGCCCGGTGCTGGGCGGCACGGCCCACACCTCCGTGAACTGGATCCGCCCGTCGCTCGAGTAGCGCACCGTGTAGCTGGCCGCGGGCGTGGCGTTCGTGGTCGGAACAAGCTGCACCCGCAGCACGCCGTTGACCACCGGCACCGTCAGGCTGTGCGTGGCGATGGCGGAGTAGTCCACCGCCTCGAAACTCTTCCACTCGATGAACAGAGTCCCGCTGAACGTGGTTCCGTCGGCCTTGTACAACACGTCCTGAATGGTTGTCAGGGGCGGGACGGCCAGCAGCGTCGAGCATATCCAAAGCGCCAGGATTCCACCGAAGCGACGGGCGATCACAGTGAGCCTCCAAAAACGGCTGCGGGGCTGGCCGCAAAGCCAGCCCCTGCCATCGGCTACAGTGTAATGGCCGCTCCCGCCTCCCGAGGCACCTACTACCCCGCCTCGATTCGGCTAAGTGGCCTGGAATCCGTGAGTTAGCTCGCCGGCGATTCCCTGACCAGGCTTGTGACTGCCCGCCGCCGGTGGCACAGGCATTCGTGCCTGTGTTTCACCAACCCCTCAGCGGAACCCGCCCTCCGCGGTGATCCGCTCCGCGTTCAAGTACTCCCGCAGCGCCTCCGGCACCACTACGCTGCCGTCCGCCTGCTGGTAGTTCTCGATCACGGCTACCCAGGTCCGCCCCACCGCCAGCCCGCTGCCGTTCAGCGTGTGCACGAACTCGGACTTGCCCTTACCCGACTTCGTCCGAATGCCCGCCCGTCGCGCCTGAAACGCCTCGAAGTTCGAGCAGGAAGAAATCTCCTTGTACTCGCCCAGCCCCGGCAGCCACACTTCGATGTCGTAGGTCTTGGCGGAGGAGAAACCCATGTCCCCCGTGCACAGCACCACCGTGCGATAGGGCAGCCCCAGCCGCCGCAGTATATCCTCGGCGTCCGCGGTTAGCGACTCCAGCTCGTGGTAGCTCTGCTCGGGCCGCGTGAACTTCACCAGCTCCACCTTCTGGAACTGGTGCTGCCGGATGATGCCCCGCACGTCCCGCCCGTAGGAGCCCGCCTCGCTGCGGAAGCAGGGCGTGTAGGCGCACAACCGGATGGGCAACCGCTCGGCCTCCAGCGTCTCGCCGCGGAACAGGTTCGTCACCGGCACCTCAGCCGTCGGCGCCAGCCATAAATCGTAGCCCTCGCACTTGAACAGATCCTCGGCGAACTTGGGCAACTGGCCGGTGCCGAACAGGCTGGCCGAGTTGATCAAAAACGGCGGCAGCACCTCCGTGTAGCCGTGCTCGCGCGCGTGCACTTCCAGCATGAAGTTGATGAGCGCCCGCTCGAGCTTCGCTCCCAGGTTCCAGTACACCGCGAACCGCGCGCCGCTCACCTTGGCCGCCCGCTCCAGGTCCAGGATTCCCAGTTCCGGCCCCAGGTCCCAGTGCGCCTTCGGCTGAAAATCGAACCGCCGCGGCTCGCCCCAGCGCCGCACCTCGACGTTCTCCTCCGCGCTGCGCCCCGCGGGCACGGACTCGTGCGGCAGGTTCGGAACGCCGGCCAGCCACTCGCGGAACTCCTCTTCGAGTTGCTGCACCTGCTGCTCGAGCGCCCCGATGCGCTCGTCCATCTCCCGCACGTTCTGCTGGCGCGCGGCGGTATCGGCGCCCTGCTGGCGCAGTTTGCCGATCGCGGCGCTCTCGGCGTTCTTCAGCGCTTTGAGTTGCTCGGCCTCCGTGATGGCCGCCCGTCGGCGCGCGTCCAGCTCGCGGAACCTGTCCACATCCAGCGTGAAGCCGCGCGTGGCCAGCCGCTCGGCCGCCTGCTCCAGGTTGGCGCGCATGAATGCCACATCGTGCACCTCTTCATGCTAGCAGGCCCGGTCGGCACTTTTGCCTTTTCACTGCCGCCGCTTTCGCGTATAATCGCACCAGATAGGAGGTCTGACATGGCGAAGAAAGCCAAGGCCGGTTGCGGCGGGAAAGCCAAGAAGCCGCCCTGCAAGAAGAAGTAGGCGTCCGGGGCCGGGCACGCCCGGCCCTTACGCTACACTGTCTCTGGGAGGCGCGTGAACCATGGCCCCTCAGAACACCCTCCAAGCCGCTCCTGAAGTCGCCTCCAAGTTCGCCGGCCTCGATCCGGAAGGTCTCATCCGGGCCTTCCGCGTCATGTACACCTCCCGGCGCCTGGATGACCGCGAGATCCTGCTGAAGCGGCAGAATCGGATTTTCTTCCAGATCAGCGGCGCCGGACACGAAGCTGTTTCGACCGCCGCCGGGCTGGCGCTCAAGGCCGGTCACGACTGGTTCTACACTTACTACCGCGACCGGGCACTGTGCTTGATGCTGGGCGTCACCGCCCTGGACATGCTGCTCCAGGCCGCCGGAGCCGCCGAGGACATTGCTTCCGGCGGGCGCCAGATGCCCTCCCACTGGGGCTCGCCCGCCCTCCACATTGTCAGCGCTTCTTCGCCCACCGGCACCCAGTTCCTCCAGGCCGTCGGGTGCGCCGAAGCCTGCCGCTGCCTCAATCCCGAGTCCGACGAAGTCGTTCTGGCCAGCGCCGGCGACGGCGCCACCAGCGAGGGCGAATTCTGGGAGGCCATGAACGCCGCCTGCCTGGGACGCCTGCCAGTACTATTCCTGATCGAGGACAACGGCTACGCCATATCGGTGCCGGTCGAGTGCCAGACCGCCGGGGGCAGCATTTCCAGGCTGCTGGACGCCTTCCCCCATCTCCTCATCCAGGAGGTAGACGGCACCGATTTCCTGGCATCCTACCGGGCCCTGCGTGAGGCTGCTTCTTACTGCCGATCGGGTCAAGGCCCGGCACTGGTCCACGCCCACGTAATTCGGCCCTATTCCCATTCGCTATCCGACGACGAGCGCCTCTACAAGACCGCCGCCGA
>Ga0315289_10010352_pt1 | contig 13362 bp, 11 predicted proteins | sample YL17G11_40_MG_FD_203452 | JGI IMG/M metagenome (GOLD analysis project Ga0315289, IMG submission 203452) | Sediment microbial communities from Yellowstone Lake, YNP, Wyoming, USA - YL17G11_40 | ecosystem: Environmental > Aquatic > Freshwater > Lake > Sediment | place: USA: Wyoming | collected...
CCTATTACTTTGGCATTATTTCGTTTGTTGGCCCCCTAGCCACATTGCTTGCCCTGCCAGCACTACCGGGCATCACTATTACCGGGGCTTTAGCTGGGGGGTTAGGGCTCGTCTTTCTACCCGCAGCCCAGGTTATAGCTTGGCTAGCTTGGCTCTTCTTATCATACATGCTCCTCGTGGTTAACGGTTTTGCTGCTATCCCCGTAGCCTCCCACAAGGTAGATTCCATAGACACTCACCTGCTCTGGGCTTACTATCTGTCTCTAGCCTTTGTCCTCTGGCTTATTAGTCCCCGACAGCAAGCACGCACCATGAGTATGGTAAAATCTGGTATGAATAGAATCACCAGTTTTTTCTCAGGGCTACCCAGGAGATGGGTTGTTCCGCCACTGCTGGTGGCAGCCATTCTAGCATCGGTTACTGCCGCCACCATGCCTGATGATAACCTTCATGTCAGCTTCCTTGATGTCGGTCAAGGCGATGCCATCCTTATTCAGAGGGGAAGCCAGGAAATTCTAATTGATGGCGGACCAAGCCCACAGGCGGTATGCCTCGGGCTGGGCGAAAAGCTTCCGTTCTGGGACAGAACTATAGAGTTGTTAGTGCTAACCCACCCCCATGCCGACCACCTCACCGGCCTGCTAGAGGTTTTGCAGAGGTACAAGGTAAATCAGGTGCTCTACCCAGCTTTGGATTATAACTCGCCTATATATGGGGAGTGGCTCAAGCTTATTAGGGAGAAGGCTGTTAAATGCACTATAGCTCAAGCTGGACAGCAGATTGATTTAGGTGACGGAGTGGTAATAAATGTGCTCAATCCCCAAACGCCTCATATAACCGGTACCGAGCCCGATTTAGACACTGCTATAGAGAATAATGGTAGCATGGTATTGCGCCTGAGCCTGGGCAGGGTTAGCTTCCTGCTCACCGCCGATATAATGCAGGAGGCAGAGTTTAAGCTTATGGCAGATAGAGCCGACCTGAGCAGCACCGTGCTCAAGGTTGCTCACCACGGCTCAAATACCTCCACCACCCCCCAGTTCTTGGCAGTAGTCAACCCGCAGGCAGCAGTTGTTTCCGTGGGTGCTGATAACAAATTTGGACATCCCAAAAAGGAGGTTGTGGACAGACTAGAAGGTAAAAAGGGCTTAGAAAAAATATACTGTACCGATGAATGTGGAACAATAGAATTTACTACAGACGGGGAGAGGCTGTGGGTGAGGGTGGGGAGGTAATTCCTCTCCTACCAAGGGAAAAACCATCTAGCGCAGTAAAAGCTGTTTTAAAACATCTTCTTGGCTTAGACCATCAATGGCTATGACCTTATTCCTGTTAGTATGACCTTTGATAATGCCTATCCTGCCTTTGCTTACCACCAATACCTTGCTCAGAAAGGTAATTAGCTCTTCATTAGCCTTACCCTTGACTGGTGGTGCCGCAACCTTCACCTGCAACACTTCACCGATAAAGCCTACAACTTCATTTCTGGCAGCATTAGGGTAAACTTGTACGGCGATTTTAGCTTCGTTTCTGGAAACTGGCATAGAAATAACAGCCATTTCCGCAGCCAGAGCAGGCTGCTTCTATAAAAACAGGAATATTACTTAACCAACCGTAGCCTCAGCTACTCGTAGTCTTTTCCACCCTTGCTGCCAAGAATAAAAACAATGCTAATTAAGAGCAATAGTGCAGACACTATAAACCAGAACATCCAGGTGAGTGCGTCATGGACTAACGGGACTACCTCTAAGGCAGTTAAAATACCCATCACCATGCACAGCCCACCAATAAACCCAAAAAACCAACCCATAATAGAACCTCCTTCTTAAGTCTCTATAGCCGTGCATTACGAGACTTTTTGCTTTATCTAATCCCCTAGTTAAGATATAATCAAAAAGGGAAAACAACCCAGCTAATAAGTGATAATAGCATGAAACCAGCAAAAATTCCATACCTCTATTAAAAAGGGAAGTTAAATGGCTATGAAAGAAATAATGGCACCTATCTTTGAACTAGGACCAATCAGACCGCCAAGCGAGGCATACTCCCTTCTTATCAGGGTAACCAGAAACTGCCCCTGGAACCGGTGCAAGTTCTGCAGTACCTATAAGGGACAGAAATTCCAGCTCAGAACGGTTGAGGAGATAAAAGAAGATATAAAAACAGCCAAAGCTATACAGGATAAGATAAAGGAGCTTTCGTGGAAATCTGGCTATGGAGGCAGGCTCAAAGAGGTGGCCTTGACGGTGTTTAATAATCCGCTTAATGAAGCCTATTACAATGTAGCTTTATGGCTATATGCTGGAGGTGAGAGTGCCTTCCTTCAGGATGCCAATAGTCTAATCATGAGAACTGGCGAGCTGGTTGAAGTAATAAGGTTCTTAAAGCAAACCCTCCCCAGCATTAACCGGGTAACAAGCTATAGCAGGTCAAAGACGGCAGCCAAAAAGAAACTAGAAGAGTTGATTGAGTTAAAAGAGGCTGGTCTTTCCCGACTGCATATCGGGCTGGAGTCTGGCTATGACCCTCTACTTCAATACATGGACAAGGGGGTTACTGCCGCTGAACACATCGCCGGTGGCAAAAAGGTGGTAGAATCAGGAATCTCGCTATGTGAGTATGTTCTCCTCGGGCTGGGGGGAAAGAAACTATGGCGGGAGCACGCTACCGAAACCGCCAAGGTATTAAATGAGATAGCCCCCGACTTTATCAGAGTCAGAACCTTAGCCATTAATAAAAGGATGCCTCTATATAGTGAGATAGAAAATGGCAACTTCATCCGGGCAACAGACGAGGAAATTATAGAGGAGGAAAGACTGCTAATTGAAAACCTTAATTGCCATTCAAACTTCGTTAGCGACCACATTACTAATCTGCTACAGGAGATTGAAGGCAAACTGCCTCAGGATAAGGAAAGAATGTTAGCTGCTATAGATAGATTCCAGAGCCTATCACCTGAAGAGAAACACAACTTCATCGTTGGCAGAAGGCTCGGTATATACAACCAACTGGATGACCTCTGTGATTTACCCAAGCATAAAGCAGTTGAGCAGGCTATACATAAACTTAGCCAAGATGGAAACAAGGTAGATGCAGAAACTATAGACCGCTTGATGGAAGGATTTGTATCATGACTAGCCCGGAGCAAGAGGTGGGAAACCTGCTTCGCCAGAAAGGGCTAACTCTAGGAGTAGTGGAATCAGCCACTGGAGGGCTAATATCCCATCTGATAACCAATGTTCCCGGTAGCTCAGACTATTATAAGGGGTCGGTTACTGCCTATTGCAATGAAGCCAAAATTAAAATAGTCGGGGTGAAAGCGGATACCATTAAACAATATGGAGCAGTAAGCCCTCAGGTAGCCGAGGAGATCGCACAAGGAGGCAGAAAAGTATTAGCCGCTGATATATGCATAGCTGATACCGGTATTGCCGGACCCACCGGTGCCACCCTGGGGAAACCTCTGGGGCTGTTCTACATCGGACTATCACACCAATCTGGAACCTACAGCCGAAAGCACAACTTTCAGGGAAACCGGGAGCAAAATAAACGCCTAGCTGCCGAGACAGCTCTAAGCTGGCTAAAAGAATATTTAGTAAGCCTGAAATAGAGGTTATTTATCGGAGAAGAATGAAGGGGCTTTGCCCCTTCAAAAGTAATTCCCCTCTCCTTTGAGTGAAAGGGCATCCTGCCACCAGTCGAATATGTCACTACCAAAGAGAGTAGCAAACGCCTGGCCACCAGCATATTGAAAGAGGTCCGGAGTAGATTCAAGATATGCTTACGGAGGCAGAACTCCTCGGTGTTGTCGCAGGGACAGTGCATTCTTGTAAGCTGCGACAGAGTCAACACCTGGGAATTCGACATCCTGCATGGCTTTGGATAGCAGAATTCTCGCAAGCAGCACATATGCCGTTTCCAACGAGAACATGAAGCGATACGTATTGTCACGGCTAGCTTCAGGCTATAAGTTCACGCCACGATCGCGGCGCGCCCTCTAAACCTAATTCACGTGCGTGCACACGGCGCCAGAACTCATACGCACCGCGGGTGAAATCCGACCGATTCGAGAGTACCTCGAGCACACTCGTCAATTCGAAGACTAACCTGCCAAAGGCTGTCCGCCGACCAAGATGGAACCGAGCAATGAATTGCCGTCCGCCGGGCTCTTGAGGCCCGCTTGCTTGTAAGGGGTGCTCTTGCATCTCTTTGAGAACATTGACTACTGAGTCGAAACTGCGCAGATCGCCATCTCTGCGTCGGAGACGTTCATGCAAGGAATGCGCCTGGGTGGCTGTGACGGATTCCATGCGCATCGCTTCAATCGGCGGCTGCAGAACATGGCCTGCCTCGCACTGAAACAGCCACAAGTCTGAGCCGTTAGTCAGAATAGCCCACTGAGGGACTACTTCCTGTGCATATTCGTTCAGCTGGTTAACCCATGCTGGTAGTTGAACTCCTGGCCGCTTGAACTCTAGGACACAAACCGGACGGGCACCGAAGGCCCGCAGTGTTACATCTATTCTTCCTCTTAGTGTACGCTGCTCTAAACGGATGTCTTCACCAATCTGCCCATAGCCAAGTGCCGAGAAGAAGCCTTCCTCAAAGAACAGCGTTACCAACTCCCTTTCATCTAGGCCGCTTCTTGCACTCGCATCTGCGATAGTCTGACAAATTCGCTGAAGCCCGTAGATGTCCAACTCCATGGTTATGCCCAACTTTGTGCATATTATACATCTTCTAAGCGAAATAGGGTAGACTAGCCAGCTCAGTGCATGGAAAGCCAGTCTGACAAGATGTTACCAATGGACACTCTACATTACGTCATGTATTATGTTTCTCAGGCTTGGGGAGCGACTCTTTTCAGAAGACCTCTACCCGGACTTCTTGGCTCACACAGACGCGTTGTCATCTGACCTTCTCGGATAATCTGGGAATGATCGCTCTACCGTCGTAAGCCCAATATTATGAGCCGCTCTTCGCATGTATGAGGAACCAGGTTTATTTAGACAACAGCCCGTAGTTGTAGAACTCCATCTTTACTATGATTAACAATTAGATTTTCTAATTAATGTCAACCCCTTAATTAGCTATTGATTGTAATTTCCCAGTGTAAGGCTTATTTTAGCTCAAACTGGTTCAAATAATCTCATAAAGAGCTATGTTACGCAATAATTCGGAGCTAATTTTCAAAGATTCTAATCAAGTGGCGGATTACATGACCTTACCGGGCACAATATATTGACAATAGGCATAAAAATGGTATAATATATGACTACTGGCATTCCAGCCAATGGTAGGAATGAAATATAAAGAGGTCAACTTGCCAGTTTCTGCCAAGTTGCTCTTATTGCTCGGATTGGATAATGCCAGAAGGGCTTGAATAATCAAAAAGGTGAATGTTATGCCTCACGTGCAAGGCCTATCTGTGCCTGATGAGACTTGCTATGACTTGGTAAAGGAAATTCTGCGTTCAGCTCTAACGGCAGTCCAGGCAAAATATGGGGTGGTTAGCTTAATAAGAAATGATGATGGCAGAGTACAAAACTATGTCTCTCATGGGTTACTTCCTAAGCGGGCATCTAATAGCTCCTTGGTTCATTGGATAGCTAGTCATGGGCAGCCTCTTGCACTTAAAACACGAAAAGATGCTCTACTGGCTTCAGACTTTCAGTACCTCCAAGCCGTTGAGGAAACTGCACGCCTCTACTTCGACCAGCACAAAGATTTAAATCAACCCATGCTTGGCGCTCTTGGCTTGGCAACCACGGTACGAGAGAAGCTAAAGCAGCTCAAAAAGGAAACAGGTTGTCAGGTTGACTTCCGATTAGCCGATTGGCCCAACCTTCCTAGGCATGTAGAGGTCGCTATTTATAGAATCATACAGGAAGCGCTAAACAATGTCAGGAAGCATGCCAAATCATCTAAACTTGAGGTTGAACTGACTCGAGAGAAAGAACGGCTTGTGATAAGGGTAAAAGTCCGGGGTATCGGTTTTATTCCTGACAAAAAGGAGCCGACCTTTCCGATTCGTTCTTTAGGGCTTTATAGCATGCGACGGCGTGCTGAGTTTCTAGGCGGTACCTTTAAGATAAACAGTTCGTTGGGTGCAGGCACAGAAATCATCGTAGCTATTCCCTGGACAACTGAACAGGGGTAAATATGGAGACAATAAGGGTACTAATTGTTGATGACCATCCGGTGGTTCGTGAAGGCCTTCGTACCATGTTGACGACTGACCAAACCATAGAGATTGTGGGTGAAGCACATGACGGGGCAGAAGCGGTGACAATGGTAGCTCAAAAGAAGCCGAACATTGTTCTGATGGACATTCGTATGCCTAACATGGATGGCATAGAAGCCACTCATCGCATCAAAGGTGAGCATCCCTCCACGGCGGTCATTGTGCTCACTATGTACGATAGTGATGCCTATGTTATTGACGCGGTACGGGCTGGAGCCAGTGGTTACCTTTTGAAAGATGCCTCCCGAGAGCTATTACTCCATACTGTCCGTACAGTTAGTAGTGGGGCAACCCTAATCAACAGCAATCTCTTGTATGAGGCAATATCCTCCCTAACCTCTAAAAAAGTACACCAAGAGACAGAAGTGCATAATACAGAAGATCTGGGGAAGCTGACACCCCGTGAACAGGAAGTGATAAAACTGGTAGCAGCGGGATATACCAATAAGGATATAGGTAAAGAACTCGGCATAGCTAAGGATACCGTAAAAAAACACATGCAGGGCATTCTCGCTAAGCTAGGCGCATCCAGCCGAACTGGTGCTGTCGCGAAGGCAACGCGTGCCGGGATTATTAAGTAACAGAATTGACATCAGGATGGGCAAAGCACAAAGCAAAAGAAACTTTGTACCGGGAAATGTTGATTATCCCTCTCACGCTGGTGGCAAAGTTAAGGCAGAAACCAAGAGGGAGCTTAATACCTCTTTTGATACCATGGATGCTATAGCCTGTGGCGTAGAAGCGCGGTATGAATTAATTACCGACCACTCGAGGAAAATAATTAATGAAACTGTAGCTATTGCCCATCAGTTAGGTATACCCAAAGGTGAGATTGAGAAATGGGTAGCTAACCGATTAGTCAGCGATACGGCGAGATTCTCTGTCATCCAATCTTTTCTCGGAGAATTGGGTATCAGATAACAGGGCGGTTCATATATCATAAACTTGATATGGGAAGAACTGCTCTCTTAATGGCTATCTCTATTTAGTAGTATGTTCTTCGTATAGCTTGCATTAAAACAATAACCCCGATTATAAATACCCCACCCATTACTCCCCACAGCACTGGCCAATTGATTGGCTTGACTGGCGATGGTGCTGCTTTGTCAGGAGCGCTAACTTCAGGTGGCGGGTTATTTACTTGGGGTGGAGTAGTTTCTTCAGGCACCGACTTAATTACTGCCTGTGGGGTGGATTCTTGGGGTGTCAAGTCCTCTACTGGCGGTGGGGCGGTTTCTTGATGTGTTACCGCCGTTATCTTCACTGAATTGCCTCTCCAGGTTGGCTTTATCTCTCTAGCGGCGTTATCACTAACCACCCCATTGGCTAGGCTTATGGTACTACTGGTGCCAGCTGAGCCAATAACATGGAAGTGCAACACTGCCAGATACCCAGAGCCACTTACCCCAGCCATCCCCGAAACATTTTGAACAATTCGGTATGTCCCCGAGCTAATCTGGTTATAGACATCAACCGGTATGGTTGTCGAGCCAATAAGACCTGAGGTTACATTATCCAGTCGTAATACCGAGGCATTAAACGAAACATCATAGTTACAGGCATCAAAGTTTGTCACCTGACTGATATTGACATTAGCCGTGAAGCCGCTGCCAGGTGTTGCCTGAGCCGGGGCATCGATGCTGACTGTGACCTCTGGTGCCGCTGCCACTGGGATCGCTGCTCTGCCTCCCAGAAGCAGCGCCATAATGGTTATTATGCTCAGGATTTTCATTGTTCTTCCCATTACTATCCTCCTTACATTGCCATTTCTGATGATTAACCGAGCCCGGCAATTATTCTTTCCACCTTGGTGATATCCAGAGCATTGATATTACCATCCTGGTTGGCATCAGCCCCAGGTGTTTGAGCATCCAGTCCGGCGATGACTCTCTCCACTTTAGTAATATCAAGGGCGTTAATGTTGCCATCACCGTTGGCGTCTCCTGGCGTCACCGAGGTAATATTCACTGTATCTCCAACCCATGTTGCTGTTATCTCTTGTGCCTGGTTATTGGACAGCATGCCGTTAGATAGATTGATGGTGCTACTAGTGCCAGCAGAACCAATAACGTGGAAGTGCAAGACTGCGAGGTACCCGGAGCCACTTACTCCAGTCATGCCCGAAACATTCTGAACAATTCGGTATGTCCCCGAGCTAATCTGGTTATAAACGTCAATGGGTATTGTTGTTGACCCAATGAGACCTGAGGTTACATTATCCAGTCGTAATACCGAGGCATTAAAGGAGACATCATAGTTACAGGCATCAAAGTTTGTCACCTGGCTGATATTGACATTAGCCGTAAAGTCACTATTAACCACTGCCTGAGCCGGAGCATCAATACTAACGGTAACCCCAGCCACCGTGGTAAAGCTCCATGAATAGGCTGAAGCCAATGGATTACCAGCAGCATCAGTAATCGCTGTGCTCAGCGTAGCCGTATAGGTGGTGTTGTAGCTCAAGTTAGCACCGGGGGTTAAGGTAGTGGTATAAGTGCTGCTGTTATAGGAGACACTACCTGACACCGGTGTAGTGCCAGCCTTCAGGGTAAAGCTGCTAGTAGTAATAGTTGATGCATTCATTGCCTCACTGAAGGTAGCGCTCACTGTAGTATTAATAGCTATACCAGTGGCATTAGCCGTGGGTGATGTGCTTGATACTGTTGGCGCGGTTGTATCCGGGAATAATATAGCCTTTAGAAAGTCATCCCATTGGTTATCAGTGCTGAAGACGACGCTGGTCTCATAGTCAGAGAAGTAATCTGCCGTAGTTTCTGGATAGTAGATGGATAGTCCGTGGGAGTTGGCAAGTGATGAAGTATGCCCCTCGGCGATAATGGCATTAGTTACTGCTGTCATAACCGAACTGGCGGCATCCCTAACCCCCTGACTGATATTTGCATTCTGATTTACCAGCTGGGCGAAGTGGTAAAGGTCAATATAGTAGATGTAGTAGTATTCCTGTGCCTGGCTTCTGGCAGTCCTAATCTTATCCCAATCGCCGGTAGCACTAGTCATAGCTTGAGCAAAGCTGTTAACTGCGGTTGCCAGCTCATCAATAAGTTCCTGTCTTGCCGCCGACTGAGTTATGCTTGAGGTCGAAGGATAAGAGCTTATGTAGTTATTGACTATCTGAGTAGCCAGTTGCGGCGCAGTCATTGTTGGAGTAGTAGTTAGAGCAGTTAGGGGGGTGGCATAATCCCACCCATCACCGGGTTCGGATTCCTCTGAGCCTACCGCTATATCTCCATAGGGCATCACTTGGTAGGCTACTTCCACCATCTGCATCAGACAGGCATCAAAGCCAATGATATCCAGCTTTTTCCCGGTGGTGGCGTAAGCTGCTGCCAGCGCACTCCTCAGCTCAGTCATGGTCAACTCGTCACCAGCCTGGTCATCAACGCAGATGGATTTCATAGCAGTGGCGCTATTCTCCCTCCAGCCACTGCCATGGTCCCACAGCACCAGGGCGTAATGTTTGGCTGGGTAGTTAGCAATAGCCCATTCGATAAAACTCTGCAATGTTGCCGGGTCACCCATATTTACCTCTCCCAGGTCAGCAATCACTGGAGAGTTAATAATCCTGGTGTCAGTATCCTGAGTTACATAGAACCTCATGGCGTCGGTCCAGTCTCCATTGCTGGTGTCATCGTCTGGGGTACCACGTGTGGCACGGTCCATCTGAACCACGATTTTGACATTGCTTGTGGAGCCAGCGACCTCCATTTCGTTCAAATCATCTATGCCAGCACTCTCCAGGTTATTATCGGCATCGAGGTAAACCATAAACAGCCAGTCCACCTCTAGCTGGGAAGCATTAGCGGCTATAGCCGCTTGGATATTAAGCAGACCATATCCATCTATATTATTGTTGTCTACCACAGAAGTAGCTGTTGTCTGGAGCAGGTTTCTAACATCTGCCGGGTGCCCTTTTAGCTCAGGCTTTGCCTCAAGCAGTAGTGCAGTTGCTCCAGCAGCAATAGGGGAAGCCATGCTTGTTCCTCGCATTACATAATAGTCTGCCGGACCGGTGCCATTTAGGTTTAGACCATCATTGTCAATAAAATAGGCATCAGCTCCACCCGGCCATAGATAGACATTCTGGTCCCGAACAGAGATAATAGCGCTGCCCGGGGCAACGATGTTTGGCTTCTGCGGCGCTCCGCTATCCACCCTCGGTCCACGGCTGCTAAAGCCACTTATCGTGTCTACCGTTTCTTCAGGGTTAACATAGTGATGGACAGCCCCTTGATAATCAGTCCAATCCTTTCTCGTGGTATAAGCACCAACAGCTATGGCTTTTTCTGCATCCGCAGGTGAGGAGAGTGTGTAAAATGGGTCGGGGTTCTGGAATTTCACCGTAGCCCCGCCAGCAGCAAGCCCGTCAAAGTAGATATGGAAGAACTGACTACTACTTGAATTGTTGGTGACCTTAAGGTAGTAGGTTAAGGCTCCTGCTGGCAGATAATAGTACCAGCCAGCGGCAGGACCATAGCCGGAAATTTCGTGTTCGGTACCTTTCCAACTCTCCTCTTGGACACCTGCCCAAGTATTCGCCAAAAGCGTCTGAGTAGAACTGTAATATTTCAGAACAAGGTCGTTGTTTTTTGCCAGGCCGTCATACCAGACGAGGTTGAAGCCAAGGGCAGCATTTGCCCCAGTGGAACCAGTAACATTGACCTGAATAAAGCCAGTAGTGCTATTTGCGTTCACTGTGCCTGAGTAATGCTGGTCACCGTCAGCTTCATTCCCAGCAGAGATAAAGACCACAGCTCCTTTACTAAAGGCGTAGTCCACTGCTTGAGAGGTCTGTCTTGTTCCGTCATGGTAGTCATCCCAGCCGCCATAGCTCATAGTTATGATGTCAGCGTCATAGGTGTCTACCGCTGCCTTTACGGCATTAACCATGGCGTCAAGCGAAGCCGTGCCATCAGCATCACTGCCAATCTTTAGAAATACAAGGTCGGCATCTGATGCCATCCCTTTATACTGGTGGGCAGTCCCTAATGATTGTGTTCCCTGCCCCACCGCCGACCCGGTAACATGGGTGCCATGACCACTCACGGTGTTGGCGATGGTGTCATCCAGTACTGGCCAGTCTGAGTAATCTTTACTCGCCACTGGCGCCGGGATATCAGGGTGAGCAGTATCCAGTCCAGAATCCAGCACCGCTATCTTGACCCCGGTTCCGTTATAGCCTGAGTTCCATGCATCGTCAGCGTTTATCTTAATTGCTGCTAGATCATTATGGGGCTTAAGCCTCTGTTCTGCAGTATCAAGCCTCGCTACGTAGTCTTTGCCTGCCAGTTCGCTAAGCTTATCTATGGGCATGTCAGCGACAATAAATCCGGTGGGATACTCATCTACTGGAGGTATCCACGACTCAGGATATGGGATGATACCCATTGCCTTTAGCTCATTTATTTGTGCTGGTGTTGGCTCTTGGGCAAAGTAAACGAATATCCTCTGCATGCCCAGATTTTTTGTCTTCATGCCCTTAGCCTTCATCATGGTCAGCTCATCGGCTGTTAGTGGAGTTTGACGGCAGCGTATCTTGGTGCCTATTTGTAAGGAGAGCAGGGAGCTGGCTTTTGCCTTAGGCTGAGGTTCTTGAGGTATGACTGTCTGACTACTTTCAGGTAGTTGAGATGAAACTGCCTCGACACCAGGCATACTGCTGAAGATAAGTAATAGCAGGATGAAAATTATGCCGGTAATTATTGCTACTCTTTTCACGGTAACCTCCTAAATGCTGTGGACAGGTGGCTAGCCTCTTGGCATAAAAATTGTCTTTTGTCCACACAACTGCGTAAAGCTTTCCCCTTAAAATAAATTAAGCTCTGGGTTTGGCGTTTATTTTGTCTGTGGCTGGAGAACCTGCTCTGCGGTATCAAGCCGCACTACGTAGTCTTTGCCTGCCAGTTCGTTAAGCTTATCTATGGGCATGTCAGCTACTATAAATCCCGTGGGATGCCCGCTTACTGGGGGTATCCAAGAGTCAGGATATGGGATGATACCCATCGCCTTTAGCTCATTTATTTGCGCTACTGTCAGCTCTTGGGCAAGATGAATGAATATTCTCTGCACACCCAGGTTTTCTGTCCTCATCCCCATCGCCTTCATCTGTTCCAATCTCTCCGGTGTAGGGCTGATAAGCTGCTTTTCCTTCAAATCTACCTGAAGAAGAAGTAAAGCACTAACCTTTTTTACCTTTATCTCTATTTCCTGAGCATATAAATAGGGCTCACCGTCTTTAGTTATCCTAACTAGTCCGGTAACTTTTATCGGGCGCCCAATATCGCTCACGGGGTCGAGACCTGCTGGCTTCCCGGTAACATAAAGCCAGCCAGTAGCATCCTGCACCAGCCAATCACTGCGGGTTACTGGGGGACTGCCAAAGCCCCCCTTCCATCCCAGATATTTGCCTTCAATAGTAACTGCCTTTCCTTCATAGGCCGTCGGGGTTGCCCTTATGTCTCCGATGTTTGTCTTGACGGGCGGGGATGGCTGAGGAGTAGGCTGTTGACACGCCATCACTAAAAAGACTGCTAAAAAAACAGCCAATAAAATTATTTTCCTAGTTAAGAGCCTACTCATTTTATTCCTCATGTTTGCTTTAACACCTGAGCAAATAAAGGACGAGCCCTCTGCCTACCCAGGCCGAGGGCTCAGTCTGCTCATTAGTACGCTCTCCTTCTCGCTACTAAGAGAATCATTAACCCCATCAGAATCACTCCACCTATTGCTGCCCATAAGGCGGGCCACTTGACAGGCTCAACTGGTGGTGCTGGCTTGGGTGGTGGTGCCGGTGGTGCCTCTTCCTTAACCACAAATGTGCCAGTGAGTCCATTAATATCTACTGAATAAGTACCAGGTAAACCCTTTGATGTGGTAAAGGTTACCTTCTGACTGGCACCAGCATTAACCGTTACCTCTTTACTTGCCTCCACCGCATCATCTATCCTCAGTGTTACTTTATAGTTGCCCGCTTGCTCACCGGTGTTGGCTACCTCGACACTGATAGTTACACTTTTGCTAGGGTTAACCTCCTTAGGTGATATAACCAGAGAACTTAGACTAAAAACGGCTGGCTTAGGCTTTGGCGCTTCAGTTGTCCC
>Ga0315289_10010353_pt1 | contig 13361 bp, 12 predicted proteins | sample YL17G11_40_MG_FD_203452 | JGI IMG/M metagenome (GOLD analysis project Ga0315289, IMG submission 203452) | Sediment microbial communities from Yellowstone Lake, YNP, Wyoming, USA - YL17G11_40 | ecosystem: Environmental > Aquatic > Freshwater > Lake > Sediment | place: USA: Wyoming | collected...
ACGAAAGGAAAAGCAGTTGTCATCGCCGCTATTCGTCTGCCAGCAGAGGCAGTTGTCACCGATGGCGATGCATAATATGCAAATAAAGTATATTTGTCAAGAGAAAAAAGGGACAATTCGGGAGTTTGGGTGTGAGGTGTGAAGCAGGCAGTTTAACCGCAGAGATTATCCGTTAGAAGTCAAGCGCCAATTGGGATCCCAAGAGGTCTGATTCTTCAGGACGCCATAAATGATCTGGACGAGCTTTCTCATGATCGCGGTCCAGGCGAACAACGGAGGATGGCCCTTTTCCGTCAGTCGATTGTACAGGTCACGACAGGCCGGATTGAAGCGGGCCGCCGCCTTGGCGCAGTTGAAGAGTTGATGGCGGATCAGCCGATCTCCGTGCTTGGCCAGTTTGACGAAGCCCTTGTATTTGCCGGACTGCCGTTTGCAGGGATAGATTCCCAAATAGGCTTTGAGCTGATCGGCGCTGGCAAAGCGTTGGATAGGACCGATGCGGTTGACGACCGTGGCGGCGGTGACCAGCCCGATGCCTTTGATACTCCTGACCCATTGTACCTCGGGGCGGTGGGCCTGCTCCTCGATGGATTTCTCCACCTGCTTTTGGGAAGCACGCAGTTGCGTCAGTTCCTTGTGCATCCGTTCGACCACCTGTTCGGCGGCCGGGCCGGGCAGTTGCTGGATGCCGTCGATCTGCTGTCGCAGCCGCGCGATGGCTTTATGCAGACGGCGATATTCGCTGATCCAGATCGCCAGTTCCGGGTCGCGGTCGGGATGGACCGCAAAGCGGGTAAGTACTTGCGGCTCGGACAGATACAAGTGTCGCGCAATGCCCGCGATGCGGCGGGCATCGACCGCATCGGTTTTCGTTTGGCTCATGGTGAGCTTGGCATTTTTGAGGATCTTGGGGTTCATCTCACAGGGGAATGAGACGGTGTCAGGTACTTTTTCCAGAGACGGTGTCAGGTACTTTTTCCAGGGCGGCTGTGCCGGGTGCGGGTTTCCTGCAAAGAGCGAGCGGGTGGGGGTACTCTGGTGTGGGAATCAGGGCGGCGGCCGGGGGAGGGTGTGAAGGGCGTTCACATTGATGATTGATAATTGATGATTGAAGCGGGACATGGTGTTTTGCTTCGCAGTCTTCGTACTACTACTTGTCAGAATCTTGTTTTCTTGCGCAAATTTTCTCGCCAGGATGACATAAGGTTTGGAAACACAACGAACTACGTTCCTCGCAAAGGCGCAAAGATCGCCAAGAGTTGAAGTGCTCGGCGCCCTCTGCCCTCTGTTATCCGTCCTCCATTCTTTGCGCCCTTGGCGTCTTGGCGAGAGCAGGTTTTGGTTGCGGCCGAAGGCCGCGCTGGGCTCTTCGTGTCCTTCGTGGTTTCGCTTTTTGACGTATCCTCTGCACTGCAAAGGCGCGTTTTGCCCGGGAGAAAGTACGTGGAACCTTTGGTTCCCTCGCCGTACAAATAAGTTCTTCGTAGTCCGTACCATCGAGCGGAGCGCAGCGAAGTGGAAACCTCTTGGGCAAATAGGGCGCGCCTTCCCCTCGCGGCTCTCCCGAGCAAGCACGCACCGCCTGCTTTCTACGGTCCTTCCGGACGTTTGCCTGGTGCCGGCGTCTCAGGTGGCGCCTGCCCGTCTCCATCTTCGGCTGGCACGGTGGCCCGGGAGGCCGCCTTATCCGGGACGGCGATCAGGAGCCTGCTGCCCGCGCCCGGCACGCTCCTGATCTTCATCCGGCCGCCCAGCAGTTGGACACGCTCCCGGATGCTGAGCAGTCCGAATCCGGCCGCCCCTTCGAGTTTCTCCGGGTCGAACCCCCGCCCCTGATCGACCACCGACAGGTAGAGACACGGTCCCAGGCGCCGCATGCGAATCCTGGCCTCGTTTACGCCGGCATGCTTGACCACGTTGAACAGCAGTTCCTGGGCCACCTTATACAGGAAGGCCTTCAACGGCTCCGAGGGTGAATCGACCGGGCCGTGGGCTTCCACGCGGACGGTCATACCATGTTTCCGCTGCATGTGGTGGGCCAGCCAGCTCAGGGCCTCCGTCAGATCGACCTGGTACAATACCGGACTGAGCTCGTGGGACAAACTGCGGGATCTCTCGATCGCGTCCTTGAGCATCTGTTTGACCTGCTCGACAATCTCCTGGGACTCCTCGGCGCTGCGGGTCTCACGGCCCAGCAGATTCAGGTGGAACTTGGCCGCCGCCAGCGTCTGCTGCACGTCCTCGTGGAGAATATCGGCGATGCGCTTGCGCTCGCGGTCTTCGGCCTGCGACAGCTCCAACGTCAGTTGCCGCAACCGGTCTACCGTATGGCGCAGTTCCTCCGTGCGCTGGGCGACTTGCAGCTCCAGTTGCTCGTTCAGCCGGCGCAGCGCCTCCTCCGCCTGCTTGCGCTCGGTGATGTCCCTGACAATTGACAGCATTACCATAGTGCCATGAAGATCGAAGGTGCGTATGCTGACAAGAACCTGAACTCTAGATCCATCTTTCCGCATGTGCTCGGTTTCAAAGACCGCGTACCCTTCCGAGAAGAGCCGGTCAAGAATTGCAGGAATCTTCTCCACCTGTTCGGGCACGTCAATATCGGCAATCGTCATCCGGAGGAGTTCTTCTCGGGTATAACCAAGCATCCGGCAGGCCGCTTCGTTTGCCACAAAAATTTTTCTTGGCCCCTCCCGCGAAACCTCATGGAGGTAAATAGCATCATTTGCGTTCTCGAAGAGAAGACGGTACTTTTCCTCACTCTCCCGCAGCGCTTCCTCCGCCCGTTTGCGCTCGGTGATGTCGCGGGTGATGGCGAGGATATGTTCCGCCGAGCCATCCTGTGCAAGCTCCGGCACGAGATGGGCTTCATAGTGTCGGCGCCCTTCCGGGGTGGGCATCTCGAAGACGATGATCTGGCTTTCCCCCGTCCGGAAGACCGTTTGCGCCGCCTTTTCCCAAAACGGGATGAGGTCTGCCGGCAGTCCCAGCTCTCGATCGGTCTTTCCGATTACGGCGTCCGGGGACAATCCGGTGGCAAGTTCAAAGGCCGAGTTCACGTAGAGATGACGGAGATCCCGGTCAAACCGTTGAATCACATCCGGGGCATTCTCCGCCAGCGAGCGATATCTCTTCTCGGATTCCTGCAGCTCGGCCGTTCGCGCTGCGACCAGCTCCTCCAGATTCTCCGAGTAGCGCCGGAGCTCCTCCTCCATCTGCTTGCGCTCGGTGATGTCGGAAAACACGCCGTCGGCATACCACTGTCCATCCTTTTGGTAGCTCGACACCGATCTGTCGTGCAGCCAGATCCAGGTTCCGTCTTTGCGCCGGATTCTATATTCGACGTCAAACATCTTCTTTCTGGTGAACAGCTCGTGAAAGGCTTCTTCCACCCGCGGCCGGTCGTCCGGATGAACGTTTCGCAGCCAGGTGTCGCTCCCCGCGCAGATCTCTTCGGCAGAATACCCGTAGACTTCCATCGCGTTCGGGCTGATGAACAGCGTGCGCCCTTGGCGATCCGTCGTCCACGTGACGTCGGGAATGTTCTCCACCAGGGAACGGTATTTCTTCTCACTCTCGGCCAGCGTCTCCTCCGCCCGCTTGCGCTCGGTGATGTCTTTCAGGGCGACCACCACATATCGTTTCCCGTCCAGGAGCACCAGGTCGGGGCTCAGATCAACGAAAAGGATGCTCCCGTCCTTTCGCTTGAAGCGGATATCATGACGTAGCGGCTTGCCCCCTCTTAGGAATTTCTCGAACTGCGCATAGATAAAAGGAAGGTCGGCCGGGAGATGTAAGTCCGGGATGCCCAGATTCATAAATTCTTCCTGGGTGTAGCCCAGCATCTGCAAGCAGGATGCATTGCACATGGCGAATTTCCGGGCTTCCAAATCAAGCAGAAAAATCCCGTCGCTGGTGTTGTCAAAAATCGTCCGGAATTTTTGTTCCGCCTGCCGCAGCGCTTCCTTGGCCCGCCGGTGTTCGGTGATGTCCCGCGCATAGATGTTGACATAGCCGTCGGCCACTGCGGGCGCCACGGTCAGGCAATAGGTATGAGAATCAAAGGCAATTTCATGCCGTGCCACCGCTCCGTCGGCCAGGGCGGCCGAGACGATCTCTCGGACGGCTGCCGGCACTCTCTGCCCTATGCGGCAGCCCCACCCGCGGCAGAGCTCCTCCCCGGCGGGGTTGCTGTACAACAGCACGTGCTCGGCCGAAACGCGGAATACGGGGTCGGGATTCTCCTGGGAGAGGCGGGCCAGCCGCGTCAGCTCTTCGACCGCCCGGTCGGCTGGCTCCTCGATCTGGCGGACAGGCCGTGGTTGCGGCTTTCCCGGGTGCAATCGTTCGCCATTCCGGCGTGGCCGGCGCACGTCATCGCTCATTCTGGACTTTCGATTTTTGGGCATAATACCATAAGCACGTGAACTGCTTGGCACAGCCAATACGTTCGACTACCAACTCTCTTATACAATGCTACTTGGGAATTACCTGAGTGTTCTTAGGTAAATCCCCTACCCGGCACGCGGCCTATTCCGTACGCCGCACGCGAAGACGCCGAGCAGACCAATGCGGACTGGGGCCTGGCCACCGATGCTTTTCTCGCTCCCAGGACCACCGATCAGACCGGCCGGATACGCATGGACCCGGACGGTCGCGCATCGCAGAGGTCTATTGGCAGGGTGGCCTGTGCCCGCCGGTTCCTTTTCTCGCCACAAAGAGTACAGAGCACACCAAGCAACCGCAACCACAGATAAACGGAGATGGACGCAGATAGCCGCCCCCCGGTCAGGCTGGCAACCGACTGGCCTGCCCGCCAGCCAGACTTCCCTTCATACCTTCACACGTTCACACTCTTCCCACTCCGCTCATCCAACACCGAAAAACCACCGCACCCCTTTAGTTCCCCCGTGGAATTTGTCTCGGATTGCGACATTCGAATTCCGGATTTGGACCCGCCGAAACGCTATGGGCTGGACCGGCAAGTCGCGTAGTATAGTGTCCCTGGAATTTCGCCCTCGTCCGGCTCGAAGAAAATGTCCCCACCCCGCAAATTTCCCCCCTCCTAAGTCCCTGTCCCACCAGCACTAACAACAATCTGCTCGCGACACGCAGAATTATTGATAATTTCCAAACGAACCGCAAAAGCGCACCACGAAGCATACTGCTGTGAGCGGGGCGCCAAGCTGGCGATGCACATGGATACACCCGCGACGCCTTTTAGTTTCCCAACCTTTCAATTATATGTCCTTATATCTACGAAGAAAGGCATGTACTTCCGATACTTGATGTATTGTTCCAGGGCACCGATAACTTCCGTCTTCCTCTGGGACAAGGCCAAGTCAATCGTGTTTAGAATCACCTGCGCGTTTGCATCTGGCAGGAGTCGGTCAATGGCGAGCCTTTCTCGAAACGTTAGGACGGGTACATCAATAAGTCTAGGCCCCCTCCAATTCAGATCGGCAAAAGACCAACTCCGCATACCGGATTTCTGGATCAACCCATCGATCGCTGTAATTGCACCCACAGCAAGAGCAACGGTCAAAATGGGTGTCCCATCGTTGTAGGCGAAAGAAGCAAGAGTCTTGGCCGTGTGATTCGGGTTGTCGCCAAGGCGATATGCAATAGTCTTCTTCAGGATGCCGTATAGAGTCCTCGGTAGATTCGTCGGAATGATGGCCTCTCCGCTAAATGGCCCATAATCCTCAAACATCTCGTTGAATCTCCCTATGCGTTCTTCCGTGGCACCCCGTCCTAGCGGGCCAGTTGGACCTGTGACGCACGCAAGAGTGATCTTGAAGATGCTCAACGACGACATCTTCGCAATCAGATCACAGCTTTCTTCGATCTGCTCGGCCCAGAGCGGCCTCGAGTAGTCAAACCAAACAATAGCGGGTTTCGTGCCTGCGAACGACTCGACAAAGTCGTTTGTGGACCTCTTTGATGCTGCGACTCGGCAATGGGGAAGATTGAACTGCTGTCTCCTACGGACGTGAGATTCAGTCTCAAGACTCGTCATCTGCAAAAATCCGAATTCGTCCTGAAGGAGTGCGAAGTCCGCCAAGTAGGGGCCGCCAAGGCCCACGTATGGGTAGTCAGCGATGGCCATAGGTAGTGCGGCACCAACTCGTTTCAGAAGCTCGACAAACAGATGGCGTTCAACGTACTTATTGATGCGGAGATGATAAGGAGGCTCGCTCATGTTCGTGCCTCCTTTAGAATGCGATCAAAACACTCCGCTCCCACGTCGCCACCCTTCCTTACCTCGCCGAACAAATGAAGGCTTACACGCTGAACATCTTTGGTTGACCTTAGGAAGCTGATTCTCGTACTTGTTTTGAGCGCCTGCTTTTCTGGCAATCGTGGGCTAAACTGCTTCTCGTCGCGTTCGGAGCGCAGCGCCGTCATCTTAGTCTTGGAAGCAATCTCCCTGAGCTGGCGTAAGTCCAGATAATTGGCTTTGCTGAACCTTTCGCGAAGTTCTGTCTCGAATCCGCGCCATCGGTTTGTGTTCTTCGTGAACTGCTTGAGGCCAGCCTGCATATGGGGCCTTATTATTGTGTAGATGTCCTTGCCAGCATCAATACCTCGCTTGGTCGTGGTGACCGGCAACAACGCGGTCTCTGCAGCTCGAAACTCAACAATACCTGCAATGCAACTGAACTGATTGTGGAAGTTTGGTGCGCCGGCGACTCCCCATCCCGTCGTGACCGTTCTGTCGTGGCTCAACACCACACGATCATTGCAGACAATGGTCCAACCCGCTTGACGAGCGTGAAAGCTCACCTCTTTGTCGTCTTCCAGCTCCTGCTCTGTTTTGAGGCCTGACCTGTAACCAACTGCCAAGAAGACATCAACGCCATTCACCTTGGCGGTGTACAAATATGGGCGTATTCGCCCGCTGGATTGTCCCGGTTCATCTGGATACTCAAAGCATAGGCGGACCGGTTCATGTCTAACCGGTTCGTTATTGACTTCTACACGGAAGCCCTTCTCAATGAGGTAGGCATAGCTTTCCCCGACTATCTTTGGAAACGTTTGCCGGAAGTTCGAGTCCTTGCGGAAGGCAAGCTTGGCAGCAGGCGTCAGCTCTGAGATTTCAATAATCGTGCCAAAGTTCTTACTGTGTGCGCGTTCTCGTTCTGCCGGAAACTCCCAAAGGCTGTCGTTAAGAAACCATTGCGGTGAAATCGTCACCAAGAAGGTATCGTCCTTGTGGTTGCTATGCAAGAAGCATTCCCGCCCAAGCTTGAAAATGGCGCGCTTCATCCCAATGCCCACAACGCCGATTGTTCCCTCAGGTTTGGCAGTACTCGGTGGCTTTCCCATCTTGAAGGCATAGTCACGGGCTATGTTCCACGGGATTCCACCGCAGTTGTCCTCTATAACAAACCGGTTTTCGTTAAAGGTGATCTTTGCCCAAAAGCCGCTAAGGGAATCCGCACTCTTTTTTGCAGGGCCACGGGTTCGTAGGGCACCATCGACACAGTTGTCCAGAAGATCCAGCAGAGCGTCGTGAAGCTCGATGTCACGCGTCAGCATGTTGACAAAGAAGTCTTTTGCGGGTTGACCGTGTACCGTCTTGATCTCTTCTTTGGCTTTACTCGCCATCGGTGTCTCCTGGGTCACATGGGCACAATCATCACGGCGACGTCTCGTCCTCTTCTGTAGAGAAGATTGTTGCTGCCGCCAAACGGATCTAGAGTACCCTCATCGGGTGTTGCATGGGGCGCGGCCCGCGGGAAAGTCGATCCCACATACGGGGCTACGACAATCCGGTATTTTGCCGTGCGTTTTGTAATTGGCGTCCGTTTCATTTTTCCTGCCTCGTCGCTTTCAGAATCTCCAACGCAACGCATCTCGCAAGGCGCGGGGGGACGGAATTTCCGATCTGTCTGAACGCATGCCAGCGCGTTGGGTCGAAGTTGAACCAATCGGGGTATGAATGAAGGCGTGCGGCTTCCCGAACAGTAATACAACGCGGATATTCCGGGTGGATCGGACGCGGCGCCATATGACCACCGTGGTCGCGACCAGTGCCTGCCCTTATCGTTGGAGCAACATCGGCATACTTGAGGCGGTAGAACCGACTCACCGCCTCCATGTTTCCTGGCTTTGTCCGTCTGAATCGAGCTACACTCTCCTCCGAGTGTTTCGAACGAAGGCACCCGGTCAAGGCGTTACCATTCCGCTTTCTCGCCCGAAAGACGTCCGATGATTCCTTGACCTCCCCCCGCATAATGCGAGCGTAGTGGGAGGCTTTGCCCAAGCTGCCCACAAAACCATCTTCGCTTAACAGCCCATTGTAATTCTCGATTATTGGTAAGTCGCCGATGGCGTCGCGGACCGTTGGAAAGTACGCTTGGCCGCCTTCATCTATGATGGGCGCCGCTTCCGGATAGTCCGGCGAGTCCAAGTCCGAACGGTAGCCGATGACGAAAGTGCGTTTACGTCGTTGCGGTACGCCAAAACTGGCAGCGTTAAGGGCGCGGACCTCTTTTACAGTCGCATACCCCGCCGCATGGGCGCGATGAAGGAAGGAATTAAGGAGTCTAGCCGCTTTGCCGAGCATCAGTCCTTGAACATTTTCCATCACGAAGTATTTTGGTCTGATCTGGCGAACCAACCTTATGAAATCAAAAATCAGAAGATTCCGCTCGTCCCGCAGATCGCGTTTGCCCGCCATCGAGAAGCCTTGGCAGGGCGGGCCACCGAATACCAAGTCTACCTTTCGTTTACATCGCGCGAGGGAAAGGAGAGATCGCCCCGTCTCTTTGCGAAGGTCCACACAGAACGCAGGGGTCGATGGGAAGTTCTTCTTGTAGGTCTTGATGTGGCGTTCTTCTATGTCGAAGGCACCGACAACGCGAAAACCCGCCTGTTTGAAGCCCAGGGACATGCCACCTACACCGCAAAACAAGTCGATCACGATAGGCTTGCGTCGGCCCATCAGAGTTTGCCCCGATAGTAGAAGCAGTATCTATTCACGCAGCAGTGTTCACAGTCGGGTTTTGCCGGTCTACACACGGCCCGCCCGTGAGCGATGCAATCTACATGGAAGGCGTATCGCCGATCCGGTGGTACAAGCGCCTCAAGGTCGTCGTGGCATTGATCGGCGCGTTTCCTCACGGTCCAGCCGAGGCGTTTGGCCACGCGATGGACGTGGGAATCGACCGGCAGAACTTGCGCATCACATGCGTACATCAGAACGCATTTGGCCACCTTGTCAGAGACACCAGAAAGCCGGGTGAGATATGCCTCGGCCTCCTCTGTCGGCAGGGTCTTGAGCCGCCTCAGCGAGCAAGACCCGAAATCCAATTCGATCTGAGCCAACGCAGCGCGGATTTGTCTCGACTTGACCCGCGAGAGCCCTGCCGGACGCAGGATTCGTTCGAGAGTTGAAGCACGCGACCTCAGGATATCGCCCCACTGCGGAAACCGCCGCTTTAGCTCGCGGTAGACTCTCCTAGCCGTTGAAGGACTGGTCTTATTTGAGAGCGTGATATAAATCAGGTCATCGAGCGGGTTTCTCGGGTTGCCGTGCCTTGGAGTGCCGTAGCGAGCCTGAAGGGCCTCGCACACCTTCCGTACGATCCGCTTGCGGGAGCGTGCGGGGAGGTTCATTATCGGAGCAACCCACCGACTTTTGCTCGGACTACCCTTTCTCTGCTTGGACGTTCCCATAGACGAGCCCGTAGATACACGGCGCCAGGACCTTACCATCGCTTTCAATGAAATCGATCCGAGGAGCGAACCGTCCCGCCATCTGGTTCGCACATGAGCGGAGCGCCTTGCCTTATGGCAAGTACTCATCGATGATACGCATATCCCAGGATAAGGGTTCTCCACTCTCGGCCTCCCTCAACAAGGCGGAGATCGCCGTACGTTCGTGCACCTATATCGGGCGAAAACGCCCGTTTGTCAAGCAAAAACACAAGATTTTGGATGCGAATGGGGTCGGGACCGGAGGGGAGGTCCGACTCTGTTGCTTTAGGGGTGGCGGAGGGAGTATTCTGGAGGGAGAATCAGGGCGGCCGGACTCGCGGGGCGAGTCGCCGGCGAGTGGCCCTGGGGAAAGACAGGTGCGACATGACACGCGAAGAATTGCTCCGCCGGATTTCGATTGATCCGAATATCTGCTTCGGCAAACCCTGCATTCGGGGCCACCGAATCTGGGTGTCGCTGGTGCTGGACCTGCTGGCCAGTGGCATGAAGCCCGAGGAGATTCGGGAGGAATACGACCTGACGGAAGAGGACATTCTCGCGTGCATTGCCTACGGCGCGGAGATGGCCCGCGAGCGCTACGTGGACATCCCCGCGGAGGCCGGGACATGAAGCTCAAGCTCGACGAGAACCTGGGCAAGACGGCCGCCGCAATCCTGCGGTCCGCCGGACACGACATCCGCACAGTTCCCGGCCAGGGCCTGTGCAAGGCGGCGGACCGTGAGGTCATTGCTGCTTGTCAGAAGGAGCGGTGCTGTCTGGTGACGCTCGATTTGGATTTCGGTAATCCCCTGCTCTTCGACCCGACCAGGTATGCCGATATCGCGGTTCTTCGCCTGCCGGCCAGGGCTTCCCACCAGGATATCCTGGGGGCGTGCCATACCCTGATTGGCGGCCTGCAGAAGCAAAAGGTCGCGGGAAAGCTCTGGATCGTCCAGCGCGGGCGGATTCGCGAGTACCAACCCAAGAACGAGGCAGATTGACGCCGGAGTGTACCCGGGCAACAGATTACTCATCTTGCGTAGTCTGCGCACATGCCCTACTTGATCTATCTCACACAAAGCCACAGAGACACCAAGCTCGGAGAGGGTCACGGCTGCGCTTATCTTCGTGCCTTTGTGCCTCCGTGTGAGCATAGTTCGGACTTCGAGCTTTCCGCCAGATGGTGGGCAAATAGCCCACCCTACCTACTTGTCCCTTGTCACTTTTCGCTTGTCACTGGGCCACCCGGCCGGGCCGGGCGGTGGCCGATAAAGGGGGTGATTTCTGTACTTTTCGGGTCTTTTTATGTGCCCGTCCCATAAAAGGCTAAAGGTTTCGGGACTCCTGTGCCGAAGAGATAGGTAAGACCTTTATGCGGATTGCCAGTGCTGATAAGTGGGTTTTCAGTGCTGGCTGCGGCCGTTTCGCATGATATCCGGCGCGTTCAGAGCTCATTGACGGAGACACAGATGAGAACAGTGGCAGTGGTGAACCAAAAGGGAGGTTGTGGCAAGACGACGGTGGCGATCAATCTGGCGGCGGCGCTGGCGGACGTGGGCAAGAAGGTCCTGCTGGTGGATATGGACCCGCAGTCGCACTGTGCCGTCGGACTGGCGGTGCCGGAGGAGCAGATTGAGCAGAGTATCTACGATGTGCTGATCAGCCGCAGCCGCAATGAGCCGATGCGGCTGACCGAGATCCTGTGGCAGATCGGGGAGCACCTGGAGCTGGCGCCGGCCAGTATCGATTTGTCGGCGTTCGAGCAGCAGATGGCGGGCATTCCCGACCGCGAGTGCTGCCTGAAGAATGTGCTCGAGGATGTGAAGGAGGAGTACGATTTCGCCGTCGTCGATTGCCCGCCCGCGGTGAGCCTGCTGACTTTCAACGCCCTGCGGGGGTCCACGGACGTGGTCGTCCCCGTCGAAACCGGCTATTTCGCCCTCCACGGCCTGAGCAAGCAACTGGAGACCCTGAGCATCCTGTGCAAACGCTGCCAGCAGCAAGTCTCCGTCCGCGTCCTCGCCAGCATGTACGACATCCGCACCAAGATGGCCCGCGAGATCCTCGCCGAGCTACGCTCCCACTTCGCCGACCGCATGTTCAAGACCGTGGTCAACTTTAACACGAAGCTCAAAGAGGCAGCCAGCTTCGGACAGCCGATCAACGAGTATGATCCTGCGAGCAAGGGGCAGCAGGATTTCCGGCTGCTGGCGCAGGAGCTTATTGGGGGCGAGGAACAGCCGCAGGTCAAGAGCAAGCGGCTCGTGGATTCGCTGGCCGACCAGCTCGAAGCGATCGGGGCCAGTGCTAACGAGCTGCTGAAAGCGACGAAGCCGCCGATCCCCGTGGTGCCGATTGCGACGCCGGAGCCCGCCAAAGTCGAGAAGGTATTCGCCATGCCGGAGCCTGTGAAGGTCGAAGAGAAAATCGCGGCAGAGAAACCGACCCCGATTCCAACGCCGGCACCCGAACCCGCCAGCGTCACGCCGGAAGCGTCGACCGCCTCCGTCGCCCAGACTTCCGAGCAGACCTCCGAGCAGACCGACGCCAAGCTCTCGGACTACTACGGCGTCAGCCAGATCCAGGACGCCGTGGTCTTCGTGACGCTCTACCCGCGCGCCGCCAGCGTGCAGATCGCGGGCGACTTCAACAACTGGCAGCCCGCGACCACCCCGATGCAGCGGATCGGCCAGAGCGGCGTCTGGCAGGCCAAGATGAAGCTGCCGCACGGCACCTACCGCTACCGCCTCGTCGTCGACGGCCAGTGGCAGCAGGACCCCTACAACGAACGAACCGAGATGAACCCCTACGGGGAGTACAACTCCATCATCGAAGTGAAATAGTACCGATCGATAGACCGAGATAGGGTGATTTTGTTGAGGAGAGTGGTCAGACCGCCCGGGCCCCGCCAGGCCCGGCCCCGCCACCGCGTGCAAACCTCCCGGATTGTGCAAAAACCGAGACGGGAGGACTTTGTCTTTGACACGATGGTCCGATAATCGTATTCTGACAGAGAATTCATTTGCCATTGTGCATGCGATGCGGGGCTGACAAGGCAATCGAGCATGGATGCTGCGCCAACGATGACATCAAAGGTTGTTGCCCCTGCCTCGCTTCCCAGGGCGAATTCGCGCTGCCGCCCCTCGGCCCGCCGGCCTCGGACCCCCGCCGCATCTTGGAAGTCACGCGATGATGAGATCGCCGCACCTCGACCGAGCTCGTCGCCCGAGCCGTCCGCTCTGAGGCCTCTCGATGAGGCTCTCGATGCGCCGAAGTTGCTCGGTCGCGCCTCGCTCCTAAGAAACTGCTTAGTCGGATGGGGACCCCAAACGCGAAGAAACGCGTTTGGGAACCCCTGCCAGGTCTACGCTCGCGTAGACCTGCGCGACTCGAGGGCCAAGACATGCTTACGCCAGCGTAAGTACGTGTTTAGCCTCGAAGACGTAACGCCGGGTGGTACGGACAAACTTGTTTGCCCGTGGACTTTCGGAGGGTTATGCCCGATAGGACCAGCACCGTCAAACGAGTTGGCAGTGTCCCAGATTCTTGAGTTCCCGTTGGCACAAGCCCCGGAGATGGGTGGCAGCGGCAAGGCCGAAGGCTTTGCCGATGGCGGATGGGCAAACCATCGGCAAGCTGCGCTTGCCGCTGCCACC
>Ga0315289_10010356_pt1 | contig 13360 bp, 8 predicted proteins | sample YL17G11_40_MG_FD_203452 | JGI IMG/M metagenome (GOLD analysis project Ga0315289, IMG submission 203452) | Sediment microbial communities from Yellowstone Lake, YNP, Wyoming, USA - YL17G11_40 | ecosystem: Environmental > Aquatic > Freshwater > Lake > Sediment | place: USA: Wyoming | collected...
GAATAGGTTCCCTTTGTCGTCCAAGAGTGCTGCGCTGTTGCTGTTGCTCCTGATACGAAGGGCCCAAGCCATTCGCTGAAATTCCCGTCACCCCAGTCCCATAAGTAATAGACTTGATCGCCGTCTGCATCAGTGGTTTGGGTTGAGTAGAGATAGGTCATTCCGATCTTCCCGGAAACCTGACCCGACGGTCTCTGCGGTGTTTCCGGAGAGGTATTGGTCTCTCCAGCTCCATAAGCAGTAAAAGAATGCGCGTCGGGTGCACCGATATACGGATGGTTTTCCGCTCTCCCTGATGCATCCTCTGCATGGATGTAATACGACACCGTTGTACCATTTTCCTGTGCAGGGATAACAGCATGGTAGTAATCATCTCCCACTGGCTGCATCTGAATAAAGTTCCAACTTTGATTGTCTATTCTCCAATAGACACCTGTTGAGGCAGCGATGAGGTTTTCTCCGCTATACGGATAGATTTTCGCTTGGATATCATACCCGTTTTGGCTGGATTGATTGCCTGTTAGTGGTGTGTGTTCTATGTAGAGCATATATCGGTCTGTTATGCCCATGATTCTGCAGTGAATTGCATCGCTTGATACCCAAGATCCCGTGAATCCAAGGACTTCGTAACCAGGCATCGCATTTTGGTAGGAGGTAATCGCATCATCATCCCATTGATCTCCCATTATTGGAACGAAGACCTTGTTGTTTAAAATGAAAGAGTTCGTATACGGTTGGTTATTGGGCGTGTACACTCGTACCACATGATAGGGTGTTCCATAGCAACTTGTCTGGGACTCAAAATAGTCAACAGCTGCTTCAATCTCATCATACTGTGAATGGCTCGCAGGCACTTCACGAATCAAGATCATGTCAGGTGAAAGATACTTGCCCCAACAATCAATATGTTTAATATATTCACCGTTCACATCAGGGACAACATGATACGTTTGGATTCCAAGATAATCATGCACCATCTGGTTTATCTCAGCATGGGAGAGGCCTGAATTCTCTTCCCAGACAAGACTGGTGGAGACGGCGATACCCTGCCCATCCGTCATATAGTTACCACCGGCAGTTTCGAGTGGCATCGTGGAGAGTGGTAAGCTTTGGTTACTTGCGTATGCAACCGGGATGAAATCATCATTTGGTCGCGGTCGATTATAGGTGAAGTCAACAACGCCTTGTTCGGAATTATTATTAATAATGAACCAAGGACCATAATCTCGTGTCCAATACGAATCAGTTAGAGCGATAAGATAGCTACAATGACCGAGGTCTATTCCATGGCTTTGATACTGTGATTGTACCGTATTTTTTTCAGAAACGCTTGCGACAATAGTAACCACATTGACGTCTTCTGCCATTTCTTTGATGATGTCATAGGAGATACCAAAGGAATAACGGATGAGTGCACCTTGCATCGGTTCGAATTCTGCTGGTTGGCGTATCGACGCAAATGAAGGGGAAAATACTGAGTATGAGGTTACTGAGTTTTGAGTATCATTCGCTTTATGTTGTTGAACGGTTGTGGCGCTTGCAAAGGTCACACAAAGGAGAATAGTGACCGTAAGTACGCTCCAGAACACCTGTTTCTTTTTAACCATAGTTCATATCCCCCTAATGTTTCATACAATTATATTGGTGTATTCAATCGTAACTTCTCATCATATGAAGATATATTCTGTTCGGCTTTGAGCCATACTCCGAAAGGAGCGTAAGGTGTTTTCCTTTAACGATGGTAAGAGTGCACCAAACGGTTAGACTTTTATCAGAATCTCAAAGAAATGAAAGAGATGAGGGAAGAGTTTTTCGAGGAGATCAACGAATCGTAAGATGAACGGTATTTTATATGGCATGGTGATGTCCAAGGGATCTGACCAGTTGCTCTCGGCTCCGTTAATGTCTTTTGCTTTGACTCGGATGGAATAGTTACCTTTCGCAGTCCAAGATTTCTCTGCTGTCACTGCTGCTCCTGATGCAAACGGTCCAAGCCATTCACTGAAATTCCCGTCACCCCAATCCCACATGTAGTAGACTTGATCGCCATCCGCATCCGTAGTTACTGTTGAATAATTATAGGACGTTCCTATATTTCCGTTGGCTTCTCCTGTTGGTTTCGCTGGTTTCTCTGGAGGCGAGTTAGGATTTCCTACGGTGAGTGTCGCCATGTAAGGTATTGTATTGAATCCCGTAACGACAAGTTGAACTTCACCAGAGACACTGATCGGTTCGAAGAACTGGATTATCGCATGTCCTGTTTCATCGGTGTATCCATTCCCTAAAAGCTGGTCTTGATAGGAAATTGCACAAAGAGCGCCCGCAAGTCCAGAAACGTCTAGTTCAAATGTCTCCGCTCCATTGAGAACGAATGAGTCGTGTGTTACAGTCATCGTAGCAGGGGTATCGGTACGAACTTGTACTGAGGGATCACCAAAGACAGTCCAGGTATCGGTCATTTCCCACCCATCTGCATTATATTTATCATTCATGGACATCGCACCATTATAGCAAAGAGCACCAAACGTAGTTTTTTGATTATCAGGGTACATTCCAACTAAGATATTATTGAACTCATCCTGAGCTTCCATGGGTGGATTCCAACTCTGACTAATAGAAGACATATATGCTCCGATTGCCCCTGTTGGTTGACCGTTATGCGTTGCTCGCAACCAGGCTTCTCCAAAACAAGTGCCGCTGTTAAATTCACCATTATTACAGGCAACTGAAACGATGAAGGGAAGCATGTTGTCGTTGGTTAATGCATTTACGTTACTATTGCTAAATGAACTTGTGCCCCACGATGTCATCGAACCATGTCCACAGTAATTAATGATGCTGCGTCCTTCGTCGTTAAGTGCAGTGGAAATCATACTGGTTGTAGGCTCGCCGGGGGCATCTCCACCGCCCTGACTGCCGCCATAGAATTCATCGACGAATGTGTAGGTAAAATTCATCAGTAGTCCACGGATGTTCCGTATATGCTGGTAGTCATATTCATTATCATCTCCGACACCATACTCAGAGCCAATCCCTATACCTTTCTTATACCACTCAGCACCAATCTGAGGGTCACGTTCGTAAGCAATAGTTCTATTCACCTGTGTTTGAACCTGAGCAATATTTTCTGCAGAGAAACGTCCAATGAAGATATCTGGATAGTGATCAGATCCTACGACATATGAGTAGCAGGGATCTGAAGCACCATACTCAGGACCAGACCCAGTCTGGTATAAATATACTAAGGTAGGTGTCTGGGCTGCATCTCCAACGAGAAGAACAAAGGTCAGTCCCTTCGTGCTGTAATACTCAGCAATGTATGTTTTTATCGCAGCGGCATTGCCAATCGTTGAAACATCGACTATTTCTGTGGGAATTCCTTTCATATTCTTCCATTCGACGAAGGGAAGCATTGCATCATGGAAATTATCATATGTAATGATCAGCATATTACCCTGCTCAGAAACAGGGTCATACCTGGCTCGATTAAAGTTAATAAAGTGATACTGATAAATAGGGAGGAAGTCGCTGTCGATTTTAGCAAGGGAATATTGAGTATTACTGCTCTTGGTAATCGGGGTTGTTGGGGAGATTTCAACTGTGATGTCGTTGTAGAACCGTAGGGTCGCTTCACCAGGATTATATTGGAACGGGTGAATGGTGACGACTTGGCCGCGGAAATCCCTCAGATAATACGGCTCTTGGAGTTCTGCGATGCTTGTTGGATACCATATGTTTTGAGAGTAGATGTCACCAAACTCATATGGCACATCCGCTGGATTTACCGTTCGTAAGAGGTTTCCTTTTGAGGGAGCGACAAAGATGTTTTTGTACTCCTCGTAGGTCGCCGCGATAACTCGGATAGTCATGATGGCTCCATTTGGAATAATGATACTTCGAGATAATGAGGGAAGGTCAGGTGCACCTGCACTAAGGCTGTTCGGTTCTTTGCCTAAGGCGATGGTCATATATTGTTTATTATTAATCATCACTGGTGTCATAGAAAACGTATCTAGCGTATAATGAAGGGTGGTGATGTCCCCTCCAGGTTGTACTGCAATAGTAACACCATCGGTGCTCGTAACATTAATGTTCTGCGTCTCTGGTGATAGACTACCAATGCTTGGTAGAACGCTTGCTCCCGTAACAAAAAGGCCTACAAAAAGAATTATTAATTTTTTTATGGTTTTCTTTCTCATAGTATCCCCCTAATTTTAAGCTGGATGTATGATGTTTTCATTTGTACTTAACCCTATAATCTCTATATATACTTTTCTTTTCTCTAATCTTGCATAAACATAGTTCTATAAAAATGTTTCAGAAAGAAAGGCTTTGTGTAAGAAGTCGGAAAAATGTGTGATTTTTTACACAAAACCCTATGTCCCCCAAAGTTTATATATATCTCAAATCTTATTATATAAATAACGAAGGAGGAATTTGTAATGATTTATAAGTATCGAATAAAGAAAGAAATAATGGTTGGAATCTCATTTATTCTCATTTTCTCCGCCCGGATCCCTGCTGGCATTAGCTCAAATCAGGTTACATTTCTCGATGAGCCACCAGGCATTGTATGGAGTAAAACATATGGTGGGGTTAATGCTGATGATGCCTGGTCTGTTCAGCAAACATTTGACGGTGGCTATATTGTTGCAGGAAGTACCGAATCATATGGTGCAGGTAATTGGGATGCATGGCTGATTAAGACAGATAGCGAAGGAAACGAGTTATGGAATAAAACCTATGGGGATAGTCTTGATGATAATGCGCTTTGTGTTATCGAGACAAGCGATGGCGGTTATGCAGTTGCAGGCTATACGGAGTATTCTGGAGGTAAGTATGAATTATGGATTATTAAAACGGATGAAAACGGGACGGAAATGTGGAGTAAAAACTATAGAAATGGAAATAAGGTATTTGGATTTTGCATAATCGAAACTGAACAGGGATATGTAGTTGTGTCAGAAGCGAATGATGATGCGTGGCTTGTAGGAACCGATGAAAATGGGGAGATGATCTGGAATAACACTTTTGGAGGAATAGAACCAGATGAGGGAAATGCAGTGATTCATGACCATAATGGGGGCTATGTGATTGTAGGAAAAACATATTCATTTGGGTATGGTCATTCTGATATATGGCTCGTAAAAACAAATGAAACTGGCGGGGAGCTTTGGAATAAAACCTTTGGCGGAGCGGGAGATGATATAGGACGGGATATTATCCAGACGAATGATGGCGGGTTTGCTATTACCGGTGGCATTACCACCTCTGGTGGATGGACACATATGTGTCTCATTAAAACTGATGAAAATGGGAGTGGATCCTGGAGTAAAATATATGAAACAAACGATGTTGACTGTGCATACTCCCTCATACAAACTGTAGATGGAGATTATCTCATAGCGGGCAATACAATTTCCTTCGACCCTGAAATCGCTGACGCTTTAGTGGTAAAAGCCGACGAAAATGGAAATGAAGTATGGAACGTGAGCTTCGGTGGCGAGGAGTATAATGCTGCAATATCCATCATTCAATCAAATGACGGAGGATTTATAACCGCTGGAAAATATAGCAATGATGCCTGGCTGGTAAAAATCGGGTACATTCCTACTGTGACAATTACGAAACCAAAAAATGGGCTGTATTTCATGAATTTTTTCATTCGGCCGTATTTATTTCGAAGTCCTTTGATCATTGGGCCTATTGATGTAGAAGTCGAAGTTGTCGATCATAAATATGAAATTGAGAAGGTAGAGTTCTACATTAATGATGAACTCATGGCGATAGAGACCTCGGAGCCGTACGGCTTGAGATGGAATGAAATGGCATTTGGCAGATACGAAGTGAAGGTTGTTGCGTATAACTCCAATGGCTACACAGGTGTCGACGAAATTAAGGTCTGGAAGTTTTTCTGAATAATTTATGCACCCCTGTTAAAGCCTGGCTTTGTCCTAAAACTCCCCTTCAAGTCAGATTTTTCGGTCAAAATGCAGACTTTTGAGTCAAACACGACTGTTATGGCAAAGCCTTAACACCCATAAACATTATATATATGATAAAATATACAAGATTCATATATATAACAGATATTATACGTAGAACAAATATTTGATTCGTGAGTAGGAGGAAAAGAAAATGATGCGAAAAATAAAAAAAATTGGGTTAGTTTTTGGGCTGCTGTTCGCCGTTCTAATGATGTCAACTCCCATGTTAGACTCTATATGCAGAGGGGAAAATGAGGATCCGCTAACACCGCAATTACCACTTAAAGTTGGTGATTTGCTTTTTATGGACAACAAAGGTGATGACAATGATGTAATGATTGGCTTATATAATGACCATGTTGTCCTCTGTGTTGATAATACTACTCCTGGAAATGAGTTGTTCATACAAGCGTACGGAAATGTTAATTATTGCAATTTTAGCTATTTGACTGGACAATGGGAAATAGGGGGATGGGACACCTTTTTAATTGCACGAGTAAAAGGTATACAACCATGGCAAATAGATGATGCAGTCGAATGGGCGACACATCGAATAGGTGAACCTTACCAGCATTGGGAGTTGTCTAATTGGACGGTTGAAAAGTGGTATACCCCAAATGACCCCGAGCATCCAAATTCCACTGGATGGTACTGTTCAGAACTCGTATGGGCTGCATACTACAATATAGAACCAAAGGGTACCTTTGATATTGACAATAATGAATGGGCAAAACATCCATATGGAAAGGCGTGTGTTAATATGGGATGTTTTGGAGAGTGCTATATTCCTGAGTGGATGAAAAACTACATATGTCCATATATATTTAAAAACGAGATACAAATCGATGACAATATCAGCACTGTATGGAAGGAGACAGCAATCTCTGGATTTCTACCTGGGGCTCAAATTCAATTAGAGAGCGGTGGGACCGTAAACATAGAGAACGTTCAAGTTGGAGATGTCGTGGCTTCATATGATGTGAGGCAAGACCAAATTGTTCCTGCTAGAGTGACAAATATTTATTGTTATGATGCAGGAGAAGTAACAGGCGAGTTTATCGTGATTAATGGTGATTTTCAAGTAACGGCTAATCATGTATTGTACATTAATAATTGTTGGGTGCGTGCCAGGGATATAAAAGTAGGTGATGAATCGCTGAGTTACTCAGGCGGTAATCCTCAAATGATAACAATTAATGAAGTAGAGACGGAATATCATCGTGCTTCCTGCTATGCATTAGAATTAGATAGTGGGTTGGGGGTTTTAGCATCATATTTCGTTGATGGTACACTCGTATGTGAGTAATATCATCAATACTTTTTTTTTATTTATTATATTGATTTTACACACTTATTCGTCTCGGATGTAGATACAGGGATACCTGTTGCTTGTGTCTCTCCGTGAAGACGTTGATATCAAAGATTTCATATAATTTGTAGATTCATGGCTTTATGTAAAGGGGAGGAAAAACTCCTGACTTTTTACATAGATAGATGACTTTTTACACAAGTGGCACTTAATACACAAAGCCAGAAAGAAAACCACTATCAGGACCTATTTTGAGAACAATAATGCAACAATGATCCATCAAAGCATTGACGGAGAGACCTTTAGGACGACATTTTCAGACATAGGGTGATGTTGGTATGATTTTTCCCGGGAAAAAGGGAAGGCTTACGCTGAGGGGGTCCTATTTTTTGTCAGAAAAGCTTCTGTATCGCTTCTTTTTATGGTGGTTTGTAAAGGATTATTTCCAGGTCATCAGAATAAAGAATCGATCGTCTGAATATCAACATGGACATCCCGGTGTATCGTCCGCCAAGGATGTGTCTGAATATCTGCAGGAGGAGATAAGCGATAAAGACCGCGTAGATGTGAAACACCAGCGCAGTCATGGTTCTGCCAATGGGTTGTTGCAATCCAAAGTTCTGTTTCACATCTTTGAAAACAAGTTCAATCGGCCATCGTTCACCATAAAGAGCGACGATAATTTCCGGAGGGAGACTTGTGATGTTGGTGAGAATCTCAAAAGGTTTTTTATCGTCTTCGTAGACGCGAATCCACCGCAGCCTCGCAGTCATCTCATTAATAGTGATGTAGCCGTCTACTATTCGTTTCCCGTCAATAATTTTCTCTCTGTCTTCATCAAGGTAGAGTATCGCTTTCTTGAGGCTGTATTTCTTCCGAGGTGTCACAAAAAAGATCTTTGCATCGTACAATCGTTGAAAGCGTACGTGGTCGTAATAACCCTTGTCTATGACCAGGATGAGTTTGGTTGTCTTGCAGGTTTGAATGGTTTGTGTCACCAGCCGTTCAAATTCGTTGGTCTCATGGATATTTGCATCGGTGATACGAAGGGCAGTTGTGCTATCGGCGTTGATGCAATGACCAACATGGATGTGTAGTCCATACTCCTGTTTCCCAGTCGGGGTATAGTATCCTGTTTTCAGGAACGGAAATAACCCTTTATTCAATACCACGAGTGAGGCATCCAAAGCAACCAAGAGATAGTTGCTCAATGTGTCTATCTTCTGCATCACCTCAGAATAGCCGGTTTCCTTGTAGACTCCTAGCCGTTGAGCATCCTGCTTCAGCTGATGAAAAACAGATATTACAAACTCGAGATCCATTGAGTTTATATCCCGTGACATCTGAGAACGACTCGGTGGACCATTAGGAAACAAACAAGAATAACGCAGTCCCTCATTGGAAGAGAGCGCCTCATGAAGCTCATCAACAGAGTTCAGACCGTAGACATGCATCCCGACAATGGACCGCAGCTCTCCTCCAACAGAATACTGTTTTCTGTATTTATCCAGCTCATTCTGCCAACAAGTGTTTAACATGTTGTCAAATCCAGTAATGGTGAATATTCTCTTCAGTCCAGCATATCGTGATGCCAAGGCAAAACTATTTCTGTCTATACATCCATTCAATTCTTGTATCAAAGTGCATCCCATCCCAAGTACGTTATGCATCATTCCAGTGATGTTTATAATGATGGGATGCATTTTTCATACATCAATTTTGGCTGCTTATTTTATCTAAAAAAGTTTATGCAAGTCTAGAGCTTTTCTTTTATAATAAAGCTTTTAGAATTGGTGGAAAAAAATAGTTTTCGGATATTTCCTCAACTTCATACATGACGTAGTTTTCTTATAAAGAGGGATAAAATGCAAGTATGTATTGATATAGGACAGATCCAGGCAATCCATCTGTGATGTCAATGCGAGAGATATCTCATTTATATTCATTAAAAATCGAACAGGTTTTTTTGTTTGGTAATCTGTTGCAATGACGAAAAATTTTCTAAAATAGGTTCAATGCGTTTCCTGGAGAACTGATGCTCGTCACAAAGAATGTGGATTACGGCGGATGGATCCGGTTTTGACCATTGAAGAGAGTAGTCTTGGATGATGGTAGGTTCAAGAAATATTTTTCTGACGGCCATAATTTCATCAGATGATAGTTTCTGTTCGGAATCAGGGATAGTTTCCAGTGCGCTCTCAAGGTTACCTTTTTTTTGAAGAAGTTGGAGGCTTTTTTTAGGACCGTATCCTTTGACTCCTTCATTAAAATCCGTACCTAAAAGGATCGCGATATCTACGAGCTGCTCCTGCGAGATACCCAATTTTTGAAGACCGGGTTCAAGGCGGATACACTCTGGGTGAACGGTGGTGTATGCTTGTTTGTTCGGGAGTTTTCGTTTTTCTGAGGATGTTAAGTTTCGTATTAAGACAGGTGACCCAAAGAGGAGACAATCAAAATCTTGTGATCCGACCGCGTACGCGTCACCTTTCTGTACCATGTAGCTTGCCTGCGCTTCTCCTTCGGATGGCGCCTGGAGATGCGGGATTCCAAGTGCTTCGAGGAGTTGTTTGCTCTGCTCAATGATCTCGCTTGTTACCCGAGAGGTTTGCTGTGCTTTTGATTTAGCTTTTTCCAGGTCGCCTTTTTCGAGTGCTTCTTTCCATTCCCGTTCTGCTTGCTCTTTTCGTTCCCGTCGTTGTTGAATGGTTCGTGCTTTTAACGGATGAGGTGTTCCATCAAACACATACACAGGGCGGATCTTCGCTGCTACCAGGTTTGCGGTTCGATACAACAGACCAGATAAATGCGAAGTGACCCTTCCTTGCGCATCTTTTAGAGGAGTACCATCACGCTGCCGGATGCTTGAGAGAAACTGATGGAGTACGTTGTATGCATCGATAACAATCACTCGATCTCTGAAATCATCAAACGCACATTGTTCTTTGGGGAATAATTCTTTTAAATCAACACCCATCGCAAGACTACATATCTTCAAGGGATAAATGCTTTTCGAGGTATCCGATACGTTTAAAGAAAGAATATCCATTCCCTTGTTCGATGAAACGAGACCTTATTTCCATGCTAGATGTAAAGGATGACCTAGACGACATCATCAAGCTCAGCATAAAACTCAAACGACAATCAAAGAAAGAAAAACGTATCGAACATTTGAAAGGAAAAACACTCGGGATGATGTTTGAGAAACCAAGTACGAGGACACGGGTTTCTTTTGAGACAGGAATGACCTTACTTGGCGGCCATGCAATCTTTCTTTCCACCAATGATATCCAGCTGGGGAGAGGAGAAAGCATCGAGGATACCGCGCTGGTACTCTCCCGCTATGTTGACCTGATCATGTATCGTGCAAAAAGTAACGACGCGATGAAAGAGCTGGCAAAACATGCGACCGTACCGGTCATCAACGGGTTAGACAATAAAGAACACCCATGTCAGGTGATTACCGACCTTATGACCATTCAAGAACACAAAGAAAGACTCAAAGGATTGCAGTTCGTGTATCTTGGCGACGGGAACAACAACATGGCACATTCATATTTGCTTGGCTGCGGGATAGCAGGGATGAATATACGGATCGTTGCACCAAGACAATACTGGCCAGAGAAATATTACTTGGAAGAAACAAAAAAATTTGGAGTAACTGTAGAAGTCACTGATAAATTACAGAATTGTACCACAGGTGCTGATGTTATTGCAACCGACACCTGGGTGTCCATGGGTGACGAAGCAGAAAAAGAAAAACGAATCAAACAGTTCAACGGATACACCGTTGATACAACACTCATGAGTGCAGCAAAACCAGATGCGATCTTCCTCCACTGTCTCCCCGCGTACTACGGATATGAGGTCACCAAGGATGTCGCGCACGGACCACAGTCAGTCATCTTTGATGAAGCGGAAAACAGGATGTGGGCGCAGATTGGAATCATGGTAAAATTCTACCGAGACATGTTCCCATAATTGACCAGTATTTCACTTGCCACGGTCCAGGCAGGAAGCATATCAGGATAGAGAGAGACGACGTCGGTTGAGATTGTTTTAATATCAGTATGAAACATGCCTGAGGGAAACCCACCAATGATACAGAGGACATGGCGTTTCTTCTGTTTTTTTAACTCTTTGAAATAATCCTGGAGAACAACCGATGTCCCATCCTTTGAAAACGTGATGACCACGTTTGCTTGTACTTGTTCAATTACTTGCTTCAGAGGGATGTTTTGCCGTAAAGAAAGAAGTGGTTGTTTCTCATCTGGGACTACATGCGTCTCAAAGAGTTTTTCAATGAGCCCGAGGAATCGTTCGTAGTTGCGCATGATTCGAGTCTCTGGGTTCACCGTGATAACCGTATCATTTCTGGTATGAACAATGACGTTCAACTGGCCTTGTTTATTCACGATTGACTCCAGAGCTGTGAGCAAAAAAAGATGGGTGATATCAGGTCGTCCTCGTCGTCGTCCCTCTGGGAGATTATTCATCGCTGCATGATGATAGTTCGAATCCAGAAGAATCTGTGTCGGTTGTTTCCCCCGTTGCCTCGCATGCGCGATCACGGCAGGATGACGGCTGAGTTCAACAGGCATGAGCTCTACTTCAGCCTCTGCTAACACCAAGGTCAACATGCAAGGCCTCAGCTGAGGATTTCTTCAAGCTGGTTCTGTTTTATCGCATACCGTATTTCTTGTGCGATCCTTCGGCCTGTGGAAAGATCAGTTTGAATCAGCTCAGAATACGGTGAGCCTGCGATATACGGGTTGGTTCCTGCGACAATGCGAGCAGATATCTCAAAGACCTTAAACTCCAGGTCCTCCGTCACCACCGTCTCAAGGCAGAACGGGCCGATGATACCGCCGAAGAGCTCAAGTGATTTTTCTACGACTGCTTCCCCCATTTTGAAGACTTGTGGCAAGAGTGATTCCCGCATCACAATCGGGATGTTGCCCGTGACGACGAACGTCGGGTGAATCCCCAGTTCCTCAAGCTCTGCGATAGAACCAAGTCGTTGCACCTCATCAATAGTGGTCTCATCACGGCGATCCATGGAAAGCAACTGCAGACTCCCTTTCGTCAGCTTGTACGCGTTGTCCTGAATCGGGGAATAGAAATAGTGAAGATAGTACCTTGTCCCCATCACAAACTCCTGGATCGTATACGGTTTATCATGCTTCACTCGTTTGGAGAACTCTGCGAATGTTTTTGCGATAAAGAACCCTTTCCCGCCTTTCGCACCATGATATTTTACTATCACTGGTTTCTCGATGTTCCGCGGGTCTTTAATCTCCTTTGGCATCGTAATTCCAGCACCCTCAAGCCAGACCCGTTCTTTTTCACGGTCTGACTCCCACATCAACACATGCCGGTTTCCAAACGTGGGTACCTGGAGGTTAAGAAAATTCTTCGGACCAAGATACTCGACAAACGAACCATGCGGGATCACGATTACGTTTTTTTGCCGTAGTTCATCAGCGTATTTCGCGATATCCTTGTAGTTGTCAACGGCGAAGAATTCATCTGGTTTTCCCAGTGGAAAGGCGTCGTAGAATTTCTTTACTTCACCAACGGAGATCCCCAGGGTTTTGAATCCTTCTTTTTTTGCGCCGTTAAAAATCTGAAGACTGGAATGTGAGCAAACTGTTGCGACCGTCAGGTTTTTTGTATCATAAGTGGAGAGTAGTTCTTTGATGTTTACTTCGGTCATAACTTATCTAACTCCCAATGTCGGGATAACGCAGCGCCTTTTTTTATCAGTTTCGATGTAAAAAAAATATATTGAAAAGCAGGAATACGGTTAGAATCGTTTTCTGTTGTCCCGCAGGCCTTCAACAATTTCCTTACCAAAATCAGTGAGCCGATACAGCTTGATATCCCTATGTCTGCCGCCCTCAATCTGCTCCACAAGATTCAAACTCATCAGCGACTCATCATCACGATATCGAGAATTCATGCCGCGTAACGCTCCAATCACGTTCGTCGGTGTGGTCTTGACATTGTACGCGATCTCAGAGGTGTAACTGCCACTTGGGCTAATCTCAAACAGGTAATCTGC
>Ga0315289_10010358_pt1 | contig 13357 bp, 16 predicted proteins | sample YL17G11_40_MG_FD_203452 | JGI IMG/M metagenome (GOLD analysis project Ga0315289, IMG submission 203452) | Sediment microbial communities from Yellowstone Lake, YNP, Wyoming, USA - YL17G11_40 | ecosystem: Environmental > Aquatic > Freshwater > Lake > Sediment | place: USA: Wyoming | collected...
TCTCCTGTAAAAAGGTAGCGATTGGAGCCGTTGTTATCAAGAGAACCAACATCCAAAACATTAACATTGTAGAAATGTTTAGGATGGATTGCTTTGATCTTTGTACAAAAAACTCTCTGTTCTATATGTGCCACGGTTACCTACTTTCGTTATAGTATTCTTTTTATTAACTCTTACCTTTTCTTCTCATCAACATCAAAAGCAAGTAACCTTCCTTGCTTGTCACGTCCCAAATTTTCTGACCGAATGTCTGGTGATTCAATACCAAGCCTATTATAACTTCGCACAATTTCACTAATATCATTTATAAATTCTAGCATATTATCGTCTATTTTTTCTTCGTATTCGCTCTCATCAAAATGAGAAATATATGCGATAGGAACTCCCTGTGTGTCTAGCATCTCCGAAAGCTGATGGAACATGGATTCATCATCTTGATCGATATTTAGTTCATCTTGTAAGATGAAATATGAGTGGTGGGTAGTACCATCCTTAACTTCATCAACATCGTATATTTTAACGAACGATGGGTAGTGTCCGTTCATTATCTTCTTAGCAAATTCGTATTCGCTTTTTGATGTTGTCTTTTTAAGGATACGTTTTTTTCCGGCATGATATGCTTCCCCAAAATCACCGGAGCCAGCAAAACAAAGGTCATCTGGATCGATTTTATTTCGAGTGTAGAACACATCTTCCGTTGTTGAAGATAGTACAATCTTTGCCTGCGTACCTACTTTATTATAATGTTCTTTTTTTATTACTTTGATCGCCTTTGGGTTATAAATGATAATATGTTTTTCTGTTCTTGATGCTTGATGTCCATCATAACCAAGAGAGATCATCTTTTCTAAGAATAATTTAGGCTCACTCTTATAAAAATCGAACCAGATGCTCTCAAAGGTTTCCTTTGCTGATGAAGAGGCTAACATTGCTTTCTTAGCTTTACGTTTCGCTACAGTCGGGTTTTCATCCCAATTAGAAAGTGTACCTTCTAGGTCTGGTGCGTGGTCGATTAAAAAATCTACATCAGATCCCTTAGCTGGCTGAGACAAGGACACTAGCTTTCTAGGCTTCAGCTCAACTGTAAGCACGACACCGTTTGGTGCAGCGTAACCAGAAGCATCATCTTTATCTTTAGTGAAGTAGAAACCTATTCCTTCTTGATCTTTGGCTTCGTCTCGTCCTACATATTTCAAATCAAAGACTTCTGAATCCACAGTTCGTCCGTGATACCAAACATCAGCCTGTTCTGCTACGACAAGTTCATACTTCGATTTAACCCTCGCATACCAGCTTGGCTCTTGCATTAAAAAGGCGATAGAGGCGATCTCATCAATTTCAAAGTCCACCCAAAAGCTGACCTTAGTCGGAACAAACGACCACAAATACTTCTTAGTTTCTTCTTTGATCTCAGGAAGGATCTTTTTAAATTCTGACGTATCTTTCTTTTCAACAGCCCAGATACTAACGTGAGGTCTTGTCTCAGCGTATTTAGAGATACGCTCTTTACCACAAATATCTTCTGCAAAGTCTTCGAACTTTTTAAATTCTACGGGAACAAAAAACTCAAGGACTAGGTAATCGAAGTCCTTCCCAGATAGAATGTCAAACTGCTTAAACTTGAATTTAGGTTTGATTGCATTCGCAGCAAGTACAAACTTATGTCTCTCGTCGGGGGTAAGTACCCCTTTGATGTAGGCGGCTGAAATATGTGGCCAAGGTGACTTCATCTCAACAGGCTTAAGGTCATGTTTTTTAAATACAGCCTGAGCTATAAAGTGGATCTTCTTATACAGACGTTCGTCAAAATCCCATGCTACTAACACAGACTTTTCTGAATCATTACCTGATGTTATAAAATTTATATCAAGTTTTCTCATTTTATGCCGATACCTTATGTATAATATATGGGGGTTCAACATATGCCAGAAATAAAAGAATACTATTTCACAAGCCAAGATCGAGATTCCCATGCGGAGCTAGATATGCTCTTCACGTCGAAACCAGAGACTTCGATTAGGGTTTACTTCGATGGTAAAATCATCCTTGAGCATATCAAAGATGAAAACAAACCATCAACTCCTTAAGAACGCCTCGATCTTACCTTTACTCTGAGATCCTACTAACATCTCAGACAGCTCTCCATTTTTAACTAAAACTAGTGTTGGTATCGATCTTATACCCAAGTCCTGAGACACTGTTTGGCATTCATCCACATCCATTTTAACAAAAGTAACTTGGCCTTCATAACTACCTTCGATCTCTTCGAGTAGCTTTGCCATCTGCTGGCATGGTTGGCACCACGTTGCGCTAAAATCAATTAAGGCATTCGCCTTTGTCTGTAGTAGTTCTTGGTATTCTTCTTCCGTTATCTTTCGCATCAGTAACCCCTTTAAACATTCTATATGATTGAATCTCTCTTTACGCTTCCCATGCTTCATAAAGGTCGTCACTAAAACAAGGCTCATTCACTGCTACAGATTCTGCTTCCCAATTAGCCAACCTTTTATCTGCTATAGTCAGGTACTTTTTTTCCTTCTCGAAACCAATGAATCTTCTCCCCATAATCATCGCTGCTACACCTGTTGTCCCTGATCTCAAAAAAGGATCTAATATGACATCACCTTCCTTCGACCAAGAGCTAACGTGGTCTACAGCTAAAGCTAAAGGGAATGCAGCTAGATGAGACAGCATAATCTCGTTTCCGGTTGTGTATGTCCAGATATTATCCCTACTTTCTTTTTGGGCTTTTTTCTTAGTAGGCTGGTCGTGAAGAAGGTTAATAGTATTTGGCTCCCCCTTAGTGAGGATGAACATATACTCAAAGGCTTGTCTGTACCTGATCTTTGATTTTAATGGGAAGGCTCTCTTGTGGAGCATCACGTCATGAATAACAAAACCATCAGAAACAAAGGAAAGAGCTTGGCGAAAGCTACTACCTTTATCATCAGGAGTATCACTTACGATCCAAACAACAACACCGCCATTTTTTACCACTCGATGGAGATCAGATGCGACATCTCTAAAATAATCCCAATTCATTCTCTTTTTATATTCTCGTATGCCGTCGTAAGGTGGGCTAGTCACAACCAGATCAACTGAAGCGTCTGGGATTTTTTTTAGTAACTTAATACAGTCACCTTGTTTTAGAACGTAAGGTACGTCATCAGTAAGCATCAGTAGTAATCCTCTTAATTAACCATCACAGTTTGTTTTGATTAATCTTGGAATTAAATTGGAGGGTGCCGTAGACTAGAGAACACACACAAAAACAGAGTAACAGATAACACGTTGCGTTTTTATTTTTCCGTCACAAGAGTACATCTCATCAGAGAATTTAGTTCAATCGAGTGACGAAACTAACTATAAAAAAACACCAATAAGCTACTTAATTGCTAATTCATCATCTAGGTCTTGGCACTTAAGCCTTGCTCGCTTATTATAATGTGCCATGACAGAATTAACGTAGCCTTGGTTAACGAAGCTGCCCTTCTTACATATCTTTCCCTTTCGGCAAATATAAGGTGCTCCAGCGTTGTAGGCGGCAGCCGCTGATTGCACTGAGCCATGCTTCTCTAACTTCTCATTTAAGTAATCAATCCCTAACTTTAAATTGGTCTTCCATTGTAAAAGATCTTTCGAATGCCCTTTAAACCCTAACATACGAGCCGTTCCGAGTTTAAGTTGCATCAGCCCATAATGGATATCACGGGGATCTTGCCTACCTATCACTTTACTGTTGTTGGACGATTCCACTTGTGAAATCGCCAGCACTAATTGCGGATTTATCGCACCAAATTTTTTGGCCTGTCTGATAAGATCACAATCCTTGATCACCTCCCCTTTAGCTGTTGAACATAAGCTCAAACCGACACAAAGAAGTAGAGATCTCATTTTGTGAGATACCATAAGCATTCTCCTTTCATCACCGCATAAGTGCTATTCGTCCCCCTTTTCTTGTGTGTGTCTAGTGTCTAGGATTATTTAATCTTGATTTACAGCCTTCTTGGCCATCTCCATTAGCTCTTCGGGTGTTTTGCCTTCAGTGGCTTTCATGCTAGTAACAAGAAAATTAACGGTGACCTCGAAGTTAAGGAGGTCACACATCTCTTCTCTTGTTACTAAAACAGGTTGATTAAGGATTTTCCTGAAGATGGTAATCCCTTTTTCAAGTAGTTCCCGATGTGATACTTTAGGTTGTTCTAATTCGTTTGCTTCCATTCTGATGCTCCAATTTCAAATGTTATCATAACACATCGACTACCCGATGTGGTTAATCGTTATTATCAACGATTTGGAGAACTGCTCTCTTACGTTCTTTTCCAGCGATGGCATATAAAATCCACCTAACTGAATCAGCAGTTTTTCCGTTACGGCCAATTACCTTGCCGATGTCAGACTTGGCGACGGTAACTTCAAACACTTTCGCTTGCTCGCCTTCAATCTCATTCAATCTAACAGAAGTTGGATCATCCACAAGTAACTCTAGCGTCATTCGTAACCATTCAGTTAAGTTATTCCCCTTTGCCATCGTTGTCTCCTTCTAAGGTTAAGCTAAGTCAAACAGTTCCAGTAAGTCTGGTGGCTCTGGGTGATAGTGTAACGATCCATCTGACCACCGTACTGTTCGCTCTGGTGCGTGCATATTAGAAGGTAAAGAGCCTATCTCTTTTAGTTCTTCTGTGTAGAACAGAGCTAGATCCGGTACGTCACGATGTTGTTTGGATATCACCATCATTAAATCTTGTTCGTCAACCAAACCATGTTCTTCCAGAATTGTCTTCCAGCATCTCCTAGTTAAATTAGAGACATAATCCAAATAGGCTCGATGCAGGATACGACCACGCTTTGTATCATCCATCCATTTACGGACGGTAATAACCGTTTTCTTGAGGGCAGCACTGTTCTCGACAAAGGGTTTAATTTTCGTATTGTAATCTCGTTTGGAGATCTTATTGAGCTGATAATCGAAAATGAGGTCTGTGGCGGCCTGTCTTTTGGGTTTTGGGACGTTACCAATGAAGTCCTTGAACACTTCATAGAAGGTCTTCTTTTTCCAAGACGTGTCCTTGGCTGCATCATAACTGGCCTTACTATCATTATCACCATCGGTCATGTCGTAATCGATCATCTCTTTATAGTTACTAGGCATGTAGGCATGGAACTGCTCTATTTCAGCAATCCGATCTCTAGAGACAAACCGTGTCATCCGAAAAATAAGGTTCTTCCCCTCGTCGTCTAGAGGTGCCTGATCTGCAATAAGGGATTCGAAGCTGGATAGTTTACTCTTGTTAGTTTGCCATGCACCACCTGCTTGGTGGTCGCAATCGATCCACTCGATAAGGGTGTCTTTGAAGGGGTTGAGAAGACCTGGGAAGTCGAAAAGGATTACCTTGATCGGCTGTTTAAGGTCGGGGAATGTTTTTAAAAACGACTGAAGTATAGTAAGAGAACCAGCAAGCACTACAATTGTCTTATTGCCACACTCTTGTAGAAGTGGGTTTACGTTTTTATACAGATCAGAGGCTACCCACCTTGCTTCCAAATAGATTGGAAAATGATCCCTCAAAGGCACCAGTTGGCGAATAATAAGCGGACTATGAAATGCGTAACCAAGTATTTGTGCCATTGTTAGTAACCCCCACTATTTATTTTTTGATTGTATAATAACGTATTATATATCCTAGCCCTGTTACACAAGCTAAAAATGCAAGGACTGACAAAACGTGTGTCAAGTGTGTGACTACTAAGCTAAGAAACGCAAAGATAACCGCACAAACCGCCACCACCGTGGAGCCAACCAATAAGGACAAATATAGCTCATAAAACCACTTCATCTTAACATCTCAACCCAATCGGGTTTCTCCAAATCATAAGTTCTTTCACCTGCACTATTCTCACAACCCTCGTTCGTGCAGTACCACTCGTAGTCTGACGATTTATCTAAGGAATCACAAGCACTAACTATCCCAGCGCAGCTTCCACACATGGCACCCATAACCACCCACGCCTCTTTTCGATTTCCACCTAGAACTACAAACCCATTTGTTTGGTTCCACATCTTCGCCTTCATCTCTAAGCCTTTCTCCTATGGTAATCATCAAATACAGTTAACTTGGTCTTTCGGTTCTTCCTCTCAGCAAGCCATAGATGGTCTAAGCATTCAGACGTTTGGATGGACGATTGGTGAGAGATCACTACAATTGTTCGCTCTGGGAATGTCTCTTTAAGTTTTGGAAGAACTACTTCGGTGAAGGCTGTCATCCCTGCCTCATCGAGGTGACCTTCAATTTCATCTAAGCAAAGAAGGTTTGTTTTCTTATTAGGTGGTATCAGCTCTAGTTGACTAAACAATAGCACACGAGCAGCTCTATTGTACTCACCTGCACTAAGGCAAGCGATAGGATAAGGTTCAGTTGCTGGATCGTTAGTGGGCTGTATAAAAAAGTCTAGATCCTCTAGATCTTCTGATAACGACCAGTGATAAGGTTCTTGAAAGAACATCTTACTCCAATGGTTGGATCTATCGATCATCTTCTGGCAACGCTTTTTAAGCTCATAAACCTTGAAACCAGTTGGACTATAAAAGTCGTACATCATCTCAAGGATCTTACACTCGCTTTCGGCATTCTCTTGCCCTGCCACTTTTGCTTCTAGGCTATCGGCTTGCATACGTAAGGAGACAATGCTGGTTTGTTGTGTTCGTAGTGAACCTTTAAATTCATTTAGCTCTTCTACCCTACCAAGAAGAATAGCTAAATCCTCTCGATACAGCCTATCACCTTCTTCTAATTGAGTAAGAGGTTTGAGCGTAAGAACGACTTCAGTCAGTTCATCAAACCTGTCAAACTGCTTGATCTCGTCGGTAAGTATTGGAAGCCTATCGGCTATCTTCTTAAGCTCGTCGCTATGATCTTCCTTCAACGCCTCTGGGAAGCCGAGGTTCTTAGCTTCAACTTCCATAAGATCGTAGGTTGTCTTCCATTTAACAAGAGCTTCTTGTTCCTTCTCGTAGGCTTCCCACTGTGAGAATAAGTCCTTGAGCTGCTGTAGTTCAGCTTCTGCTACTGATAGCTTTATGCCGAAATTTGGATACCTCGCAAACTGTTCTTGAAGGAGGGAAACCTGCTGACTCAATTTGTCTGCTTTATTGTGGAGTGCTACTAGCCTCACACACTCCTTCTCACTCTCAGAGATCTCCTTGATCCTAGTCTCGATGACCTTCTTGCGCTCACCTGCTGTAAGACCTTCGAGAATGAAGGTCAACGGCTGCTTACACGTAGGGCAGGCATCCCCACCCTTCTGGAGTAGCTTGTAGTGCTCTTCAGCATCTAACTTTTCTTTATATAGCTCGGTCTTTCTTTTATCTAATTCTGCGCTACTAGGAAGCTCTTGAAGCTGTTCGCTTAGATCGTCTAGCTCTTTCGCTAAAGGAGTTATTTGCTTCTTAAGTCTCAGCTTATCTTGCATCTGACTTAATGCGATCCCCCTCTCGGTAATATCTTTATGCTCTGGCTTATCTAAGCTCGGCATCTCAAGCGTAGCCTTTGGCTTACGATTTTGATGGGGAGTTAGTTTTGTCTTTAAAAATACTTCAAGCTGAAGCCTGAGTTTAGTCTTTCTTTCCAACTCCATCTTTGTTTTAAAAAGTGTTTCTTGCTCACTCTTTAACCATTTGATATCCATACCTTGAAGTTGAGTGAAGAGCGTATGATATTGATTCCACGCATCGATGTCTTTTCTTAGTGCGGCCTGTTCGTCGGTCGTTACTTGTATTTTTTCTTTTATTAGAGTTAAGGCAGTATCACAGTTTTCAAGCTGTAGCTCCACCCACTTCTCCCCAGGGAGTTCACCCAACGCTTCCATAACAGTATCAAGTCGTATTCTATCGCTCTTTAAAGTTTCTAGCTTACCTTTGCTCTTATTGAATTCCGTTTTATAATAATCAAACTGCTTCGAGTAAAAACTATCGATATTGAAGAACCCTTCTAAGTATGCTTTCTTCTCGGATGGTTTACCTTTGATAAGAACATCGAGAGATCTTTGATTGATAAATACGAAGAAGTTAAAGTCATCCCTAGAAAAACCTATAGTCTTTTGAAGTAGCTCCTGCACATCCGATGGCTTATGAGACACCTTAATAGGTAGATCATTTTTAATGACCAACCACGCATCGACGCTTTTCGCAGGAGTATAACTAAAACTCCACGTATCGGTTTTGGTTTTGAATCTGAGAGTTCCCGTAAAGCTAGGAAGGACAACCTTCTTAAAGTTACCTCTAGGGCTTTTCCCTGTTATAAAAGCCACGAGCAACTCAATAAGGCGTGTCTTACCTGTACCGTTAGATGCCTTGCCGTCAGCAGAGGCATCAAAATTCTTACCACGAAGGAGCGTCAGACCATTATGACTAAACGGTACTAACGTCTTTTTTTCGTAGAAGCGATCACCCTCAAATTCAAAATCCAAAAATTCAATCATAACGTCTCTTCTGTACAGAATTTTGCTTTTAGTTCGTTCATCCTATCTTCATGCTCACAAACCAAGTTGTTGGCATACTCGTAAAACTCTGTCAACTTCTCTGGGTTTGTTCCATTAACAACAGCATCAGAGATCGTACCTAGAACTAAACTCCGTACTTGTGATAATGCCACATGGTGTTGAAACATTGACATCATAATGAACGACTCACACTCACCTATACTCTTAACCCAGCTTATCTCACTACTTTCTCTCACGTCATCAAGAGTAGTGTTTTTAGACGTATCCAGCTTGTGATTAAACTTAGTATACATGTTATCTTGCTCTTCCATTATTTTTTCTCCTTAGACATATGTAAATCAAGACCAAGATCCCTAGCTGTTTTCGTTGTTAAAAGATCAATCAGACCTTGAGCTGAAGATCCTCCACTCGATGCTCCCATTTGAACTTCTGGTGTCCATTTTTGTTTAGCAAATTCAGTAGCATACACCTTATTAACTTCAACCCACGCATTAAGTTTCTGAGTTAATGCACCGTCAGCCGACATAATAAGTTTCCTCTTTTCGGCCTCACCCTCACCTTCCAAGATATCCTTAGATTTTTTAAGAGCGGCAGATTCTTTATCGAGCTTTGCTACCTCAAGACGCTTCTGGGCTTGAACAACTTCTTTGATCTTCTCTTGCTCCTGCTCGTACTGAGCTGTTGCAACCTTGGCTTTACCTTCAGCTTCGATCTTCAGCTTATCTTGCTCTGCTTTTTGTGCTTCAGCTTTTGCTGTTGCTACCGCCATATAAGCACGCTGTTGTTCTGCGATTTGTTTTTCAACCGCTTCACTATAGATAATGTCTTTGATCTCAAAGTTAGAAACTAAAATACCAGTCCCATGCAATGGGTTCTTCTGATATAAAGGCTTACCATCCTTATCTTTCTTTATGATCTTAAATACTTTTGTAGTTTTTTCTCCTGTCGTAGAATCCACTACCTCTTTTGTTGCTTCTTCAGTCTCATAAATACCATTTTGAATTTGATCCCAAGCCCAAAAGACATAGTCATTTCTTTTCTCAGCGTATGATTCCCTAGCTGTCATGGTATTTGCCGTAAGCATAAGAGCGTTACGAACAACCTTTAGTACTAGATTTTGCTGAAGATCCTCAAATGATTTGTAGCCCGACTCCGTTACAAGTGCGACAGCCTCTTTAGGGTTTGTAGGCATCGAGATACGGATCGTTCCTGAGATGTTGGCGGTAGATCCATCACCAAACCGCACTACAATTGATTGGTCTTTCTTTTCGCCTTCGTCGTTATCCTTCGTGAAGTGGAAGGTGTCGGCTTTTGGCCAAACTTGAATGTCACCGAAGTTTCGTGCGTAGACACCTGGGTTCATGATGGCTGACATCTCACCACTAACAGCGGCTTGCTTAATGTGGTATGTACCTCGATCCACTGTATTGAAGCACTGACATCCTACAAATAAAATACCGAGCACAACAACCACTAGACCAATAAGGCCAAGTTTTTTAACAAAAGTATCCATAGTAACCTCTTAGTTTAAAGTACCTCTAAAAATATCCAATTCTTTTTTGAGCCGTTCAATTTCTTGATCTTTCTTTTTTATTTCATCCTCCCTACGTTTAAGATCCTTGTCTTTCTCTCCTGCGATGATCTTGTAAAAATAATAACCCACAACAAACAGCACCGCTAAACCAATACTTAAGTCAATCACGATTGGCATCTCTCACCTCATCCAAATAGATCCTCGTCTTCTTCATACGTTTCTTTTGCTTTTAATATCTCTCGAATCTCTTGGGCTTCTTTATCTTTGCCTAGCTTGTCGTATAACTGAATAGCCCTTTGGAAATTACCACCGTCTCGGCATAGCTCTGCTGCCAAGTTCATAGCATCCCTATCACCATCCTCAACAAGCAGAGATAATTTCTTAAAAAATCCCACTAGTTTGTTATCTCCTTACTTACACCGATACCACCAAAATTCTCCTCAAATTGCTTAACAATCTGGTCTTGATCTGGTTTAAGCGTACTCATCACCGCCTTAGCGGTGTCGATGCCTGCGATATAAGCATCGACAAGAAGATGTATAACCTCTTGAATTGGAATACTGCGTGGTTCTTCTTCAACGCAGCAACATGCACCACAGCACTTGTCGCCTTCTTCCTCTTCTTCCTTGCAGCTGCAAGTACATTCCTCTTCTTCTTCCTCTTCTACATCCTCATCTTCATCTTCTTCACAAAAGCCGCAAAAACAACCAGTGTCTTCATCTGAAGAACAATCATCATCTTCATCATCGGCTTCTGCAAATTCAGATTGTATTGTTCGTCCTATAGTTACTTCCTTCAACGCTCTAATTCTACGGGTTGAGTTCACGTTGTTTTCAAGTAAAGACAACAGTAGCTCTTTTTTCTCATCTCGGAGCTGCTCTAGGATCTCTCTTCTCTCAGTTAGTAATGATTGCTCAATCTTAATAATTACATCTAATGACTTCATAAATTATTCCTTTTCTTCTACAACGTTAGTTTTCAATAATTCTGGAGCGTGCATCTTATGGAAGGCACTTGCTCTTGTGTAAGCTAAATCCCTGTGTTTATTTATTGCGTCTAGCATCTTAACGGTGGCAGCCACAACGAGCCTACGTTCGTCGTGAACATACGTCCCCAAGTCTGATATGAGTTGCAGAAAGATGCCGACAATATCAGCAGCCGATTGGTGGGTGAGTTGAAGTCCCCCAGGTGTCTTGACCGCCTCCAACATACTATTGTGCCACCTTGCATAAAACGGATCACACAGGTTACCTAATTTCTTCTTAGGATCTACTAGGTAGTACAGTGATTGCAAATGACTATCCATCGCTTTCTCAAACAAATACTTACAAGAAGTTGTTGTTGCTTGTGTAGAAGAAATCAATTTTAGCGCATTAGAAAGTGCAGCACTATACTTACCGCTATAAACACCTTGGATAAGATACGCTACGAGATTAGGCTCCGTGTTTGGGTTATCCACAAATTGACCTACGATCTTACGGATAACTTCTACATCCTGAGTATCAACCTTCTGACCGCCTTCAATTGAAGATAACACCGCTTCTAAAGTAGCTAGAGCTTGACGAACAAGACCACTAGAAAACTTAGCGATATTCTTGAAGATAGTGTAAGCCTTTTCTATCGCAGCTTGGGCTTCCTCGCTGTTGGAGAACTTCTCTTTCGGAGTGAAGTAGTCCCGATTCTCTAGCTTACATATCTTAGCTAGGTAGTCTGCAATAATATCATCGTCAACACGACTAACTGTTAGAGGACAGCATCTGTTAATGATGGTTGGCAAGAGCTTTTGTGGATCAGTAGTAAGGAGTAGAAAGACTACTCCTTCTGGTGGCTCTTCCAAAATCTTAAGAAGTGCGTTTTGGGCTACTGCCGTTAAGCATTGGATCTCGTCACAGATAAATACATGTGCATTGTACTGAGATGCGTAAGCGGTACTTTCGATTACGGCACGTACAGTATCAATACCTCGTGTGTCGGAAAAGTTGATCTCATCCACCCCTCCGTAATAACCTCGTGTGACATCCTTACAGTAATCACACGTACCACAAGGCAAACAAGTGTCTTGATCGAAGTGTTCACAGTTGATGTAGTGAGCGACAATACGTCCTAAAGTGGTATTATGGCTAATAAAACCATTAGAGAAGAACGAATGTGTTTCAGGTAAGCTAACATCATACACATACTTTTCTTCGTTTACTTTTTCGATTATCTCTACTTTGGACCAGTAATAATGTAAATCAAACAGGCTTTTTAGCTTTTGATAATCATCAGTAAAGTATTGAGATAAAGTTGTACCTTCAGTACCATTTAGATAGTCTTCAAGCCGATCATAACTCCAATTCTGACCACCACCTGAATTAATTGCTACCTTTACCTTCTGACCGTCGATAAGATAATTACCGCTTTTATCGAGGCGATGTTTGTTTTTAATTGCATCTAGATACTGCCTAACTCTTGGTATGACATCAAAATTTGGATTTCTTCTCTTAGGTACATAGTGACTACGTTTAGTTTCAGTTAAAAATCCAATCTCTTTCATAAAAAGATCTAAATCGTTGGATGCAATATTCAAACACCAATAAAAATTGTCGTGTATCTCTTTTGATGTGATCGTAGATACGACTCCGAAATTTAATAACACCGTTTGAAGCTGACGAATCAATCTCTCCGACGCACTATAAGCACTAACTCTATCGCCGTTCCAACCACCATCACCTTCAAAATAAGCACGAAGAAAGGCAGCTACTATATTTTTAGGTGATCTTAAAATAACGGATGGTATACATCTTGTTCTTGAGTGTCCTACTTCTACTCCTAGCCATTTAAAAAATGCTATTCGTTTTGCTCCACTTATCGTTAACTTACAAACACCATTCCCATCATAGACTTCTTGTAACTCTGCATTAAAAATGGTTTGATATAACCTTTTAAAATCAGATATTACCCAAGCATCTTTGTTATAGAATTTTATGTTTCTGACCTCTACCGTTGCTTCCGCTACAATATAACCTAAAAGGTATGCCAAATCTTCTGTCATCTCTTGTGGTAAAAAGTAATCAACTCTAGTATTTGCTGCTTTATATAACTGCGAAGCAGAGAACAATGCAGATGAATATAGCTCCTTATACTCATGTGTTGTAATCCCATGTGTAGCGATGTGGGTGCATAAGTTTCCAAACGCTTTCCCACATACTCTACATGTAACTTCACTACTAGGAGCAAAGTCAGAACATATCTGCTCTGATTTACACTCCATATTACAGTCTACACAGGAAAATAATGCATGATCGAAATCTGAGCAGGTGAAAGAAGATAAGTCAGGAGCTT
>Ga0315289_10010363_pt1 | contig 13354 bp, 9 predicted proteins | sample YL17G11_40_MG_FD_203452 | JGI IMG/M metagenome (GOLD analysis project Ga0315289, IMG submission 203452) | Sediment microbial communities from Yellowstone Lake, YNP, Wyoming, USA - YL17G11_40 | ecosystem: Environmental > Aquatic > Freshwater > Lake > Sediment | place: USA: Wyoming | collected...
CCACCCGGCAGCAATCGCGTCCTTCAGCGCGAGCGTCCTGCCCTGGTAGCTTACCTTGACGCTCTCCCACGGAACAGCGAATGGGAACGGGTCTCCTATCATGTTCCACCCGCTCTGTCCGCGGGTGAGGGTGATGTCATAGGCTCTCGTCTTGTCGGTGACCCCGTCAACGACAATCGGAAGGTCGCTGGTGGCATCGAGCCAGAACCCAAGTCCAGCGGGCGGCGTATCCACCGTCGAGCCGGTGGGGTGAACACCCGGGTTCGCCGGCCACGCCAGCGGATTATCAGCTTCCCCAGGGTAGTTGATCTTGGCATAGCCGTCGGCATGGCCATCCATCAATGGCACGAAGCGGGCCAGCCGGAAGTTTGTCGTTCCGAACAGCTGGTAAGGCGTCACCTCCGACGGAAGCGGATAGGGAACCGAGAACAAGTGGCGGCCCGCTGGCACCACGTGCGGTTGTATAAAGAAGACCAGGTAGTCTTTGGCGGGCAACGGATCCGCCTCAGCCGTCGGATCTCCGGACACGTAGAGCGTGTGAGTGCCGGGCGCGAGCGGCGACTGCCCGCCAACCGGCCACTGAAAGGTCAGCGTGCCCGTGCTGGCATCATATTGGACCTTCGGATCCGAATCAATCATCGTGCCATCGAGGACGATGTTCTGGGTCAGGTCATCCGGCACGCCGTCCTTGTTCGCGTCCTCGTAGTCGAGATAGACCTTGATGCTCTCCTTGCGGACCAGGTAGGTGCTCACCTTGAAGGTGGGGGTGGTCGTGTCCAGGATCTGGCCGCGGGAGGGAGATACGATGGTGATCTCAGCAACGGTGTGCAGCGCGCCGTAAACGTCGAGCACACCGTGCCCGTACAGGCGCGGATCCAGCACCCCCGACTTGGGTGCCCTGGCTCCTCGGTAGAGCCTGCCTGTAACCTTGCTCGGCGACACTCCAGCCGAGATCAGCAGGGCTGCCGCGCCGGAAACGTGCGGCGCGGCCATCGAAGTGCCCGACCAGCCCGCGTAACCGTCTCCCTGACCTGTCTGCCAAACGGTGCTCCAGATAGCCTCCGGCGTATCCTCCGAACCATCCCCTCCCGGCGCCCCAATATCAATCTCCGGCCCGAAGTTGGAGTAAAAGGCGATTCCCTCATCCGACTTCAGGGCCGACACCGCTATGCACTCCTCGTACCCCGCCGGATAGCCCACCGTGCCGGAGTCGTTCCCGGCAGACGCAACAAGAATGATCCCGGCAGCGTACAGCTCCCTTATCTTGTCATGTACGAACTCGTCCGGAAACGGGCCGCCGAAGCTCATGTTCACTACCTGAACGCCCTGCTGCTTCGCATACTCGAGTCCGTCAATCTCGTCAGCCACGCTGGCCCCGAGAGAGAAGTCCGCAAATATCTTCACCGGAAGAATCTTGACGCCGTCCCAGCAGACGCCAACGACGCCTATGCTGTTATTGCCCTGAGCAGCGATCGTCCCAGACACGTGCACGGCGTGGCCGGCGAACGGATCGGTAGGCGCATACGACGGGTCATTATCGCCATTCGCGATATCAATCCCCGCGAGAAGCCTGCCCTGGAGGTCGGGGTGAGTTGGGCTTATGCCATCGTCCACCACGGCAACGACGACAGTGGCTTTCCCCTTTTCCACGTCCCAGGCCTTGGGCGCATTGATCATCCGCATCCCCCAGAGCTGGGACCACCTCGGATCGTTCGGCACGGCCTCGCGGTAGCGGTAGTAGTTGGGTGTCGCCGCGACAATGGTCGGAACCGAGGTGGCTCTGGTCACAGCAGCATCTACGGTCGCGCCCCGAGTAGGTATCAGCTCGACCAGGTAGGTATTGGCGAGATGCACCGGTCGAACCATCTTGGCGCCGATCGTGTCAAGTGCGCTGGCCAGCTCTGTCTGCGTGGTGCCCCCGGCGACACGGATAACTAGCTGGTTCGGCACATAAGCCGGCCGGGTCGTTGACTGCGCCGTGGCCGACTGCCCGGCCAGCAGGAGCACCGCCAGCACAAGACCGGCCCATCTGCAGCGCATGAGTTGGCTGTATGTATGGTTCAACTTCTCCCGTACCTCCTGTCGTCGCGCCCCGCCTACGTACGTCCCGATCCGTCGGGATGTGCGCACGGCGCGACCAATCCCTTGCCCATCTTACTGGGTGGGCGGCGGTGGTGGTTCCTCGCCCCTTATGAAGACTTTGTAATCGCTATACACAAAGCGCCTGTTGGACTCTGCGTCCGGGACCGGGCCGGGCTTATCCCGGCTTGACCGGGCCCCCACACGCCACCGTATCTGCTTGCCTTCGGGCACACTCGCAAACGCATTATAGAGACCTGCCCCAACCGCCAGGCTGATCGCCTGACCGTCCGTGCCGGACGGGAAGTAGACAGTGCTGCTCGCGTATTTCACCGATGTGCCCGCCGTTTCCGGCACGTATAACGCCTCCACGATGTAGGTGTCAGCGCCCCCTCGCGACCGCCACTGGAAGGTCACGCCATTCAGGTTTACCAACGAATTCTCGGCCGGCGCTATCAAGTCGAGGCTAGCGATAGGCGCTATGGGCGTAGCCATACCAGCAAACTTCCTCTCGGTCTCGTAGTACATAGCCTCGCCAACCGACTCCACAACGTAAACCGCCGATACGTAGTAAACGTGGGGCACGCCAAGAGTTAGGGCTGGAACGTCCGTCGTGCCCGTCCCCTGCTCATGCGTTTGTGGGTCCACCGTGACGTAGTCCACGTCCCTTGTGGCGGTATCATCATACGCCACTCTGAATGGCAATGGCCCCAGAGACACGAGCACCGGGCCATCAACGTTATCCCGCCAGACGTGGTACTCGATGACGTTCGGCAGCTTGGCTAGCTTGTCGCGCTCCCAACTGATTTTTACGCCCGGCGTAGCTATCGGCAAGGACCCAGGGGCACCTGCCTCCGCAGTCACCGAGCCAACATGCTCGCCCGTGGTCTGGAACATGTTGATCACTGCCCACAGCACACCCACGCTGATCAGGGTCTTCACGATCGAACTCATGCCTCCCATCTTCCTAGTCGTGACGGGAGGAGTGCCTGTCCTGGTCGCCGGACCGGCCTTCACACGTGGCACTTCCGGCATATCGAACACGGCTCGGGCCTTGTCCTCAGGCTTGATGCCGCGCGTCTGCTTTGTAACGGCAGCCGTTGAGTTGTCCGGGTCCACTTGCTTGACGATTACCTCGCCAATGACCTCGCGCTCGCGCGTGATAATCATCCGCATGCCCGCGCGGATTCCGTCTCTGGCGCCCTTGTTCAGCATCACCTCGTTTGTCCTGATCGTGTTCTGGACCGTGGCCTCCGGGATGATGTAGTCAATCATCGTCCTGACAGCAAGGTAGGCGGCATTGTCGCTAGCTTCCGCGATCAGCTTGTCGTCGTCTGCCGCGTAGCCTACGCGCGCGTTGCTGCTGCCAGTCTGGATGGCGCCATTGATCACCTGGCCGGACGCCTGGTCCACCATCCGCACGACGATAGTAACCGCCGCGCGCCGACCGTCGCCGGACCCGCGCAGCTCGACCGCCTTAACCGCGCCTTCGATCATCGCCTCCGCCGCAAGCGCCTCCCCCAGCCTCGCCCGCTCAGCGCTATTGAGCGGCAGCGCGATTCCGAGCTCCTTCATCTGCGCTTCCATCTGAGGGCGCGTGATTACGTCAAAACGGTTTGACTTGCTGAGCTCGATTACGACCGCGTCCGTCGCGAATCTGGCGAGCAGGTTGCCCTGAACGCCCGACTCGTTCCCGAACTCGATGACGCCCACTTGCATGGGCGCCGCCCCCTGTGCCGCGCTCGGCCTCGGCGCAATCACGCCTACAGAGACGAACCCCACGATCGTAGCATAAGATACCAGCCTGTATAGCCTTGCCTGTCTCCTCCGATTCAACGAAAACTTCCTCCCTAGACTAAAGTCTTTCTTTCTCGGCGCCTACCTGGCAACCATCAGCACAGCTACCGCCTTGGCAACTTGTCCATCATCGCCCGTGGCGTGAACTTCGCACAAATACACACCCGCCGGGGTCGGCGCGCCGCCTTCGTCCCGGCAGTCCCAAACAAACTGATTCAGACCCGCCGCGCGGGTGGCGCCGCTCGCCACCCTCCTCACCGCCCGGCTGCCTGTCGCCGACTTGATCGCCACGTCCACGCTCGCCCCAGTCGACAGGCTGCAGCTAATGGTCCGGCTTCCTCCCCGCCCGCCGCTCGCGGAGAGTCCGCTTATCCTCAGCACCCCCGCGCCGGCCGGCACAGCCTCAATCCGAAACCCCCTTGCCGCAGCGCCGGACGCCAGTCTGAACCGGTAGCCTGAGCAGGTGCGCATGAACCGCCTCGCCCCGGTCTCTTCGTCAACCAGCGCGAGGTTCACGTCTTTTGGCAGGTCCCCGATCCCGGGCCACGTCATGACAATGTCCGAGTCCTGCGAACTGGAAGTAACGGTGAACTTCCAGACCTTTCGCCCACCCCGGGAGCGGACGTCCACGCCGTAATCTCCGGCATTGGCGCTCCAATCGGGATGCGGGAAACTCAGATAAACGTAGGGTCCCGCAGTCACAGCAGGCGGCTTCTCGACATCGCGGAACACGTCATAGCCGTCCGTCGCGTCGCTGGACAGGCCGAAAGAGATCGCATCGTTTGCCGAGGAACCGGCCCGCGCGACGAGCCGCTGTGACCAGATGTCTGCCACCTCGGGGGGCGCAGCGTTGGAACTTCCCATACGCGACCGCCCACGCTCCTGCCGGCCGATGAGCAGCCGACAGTTCTGGTACGCCTTGACCCAGTAGCCCTCCCACTCATCCACGCTGTAACTCAGCTCGTAGCGCCAGCCCATGTAGGACCACAGCCCTGACTTGATAATAAGCGACGCATTCGCTTCCCGCATCGAGATCGGGGCAGCGCTCCCAACCTGGACTGTTACCGCATCGCCATACCACCTGACCGAGTACGCCGCGGCAGTCCCGTGGTACGGAGCGCCGATCAGGTTCCAGCCGGGGTACAATTCTATCGCCACCGGGTCCGGCTTTGATATCTCGAGAGCCGCCACAGCGTCGGATGCGAAGACTGAAAGCGATGTCGTTGGCGTGTAAACGAAGTACCCCTTGCCGACCATGAACCTGTTAGCAGGTAAATTCGGGTACTCGTAGTACATGCCGACGAGCCAGGTGAGGAAGTTGAAGTCGGTTGTGGCCGGCGGAGCCGGCACCGTGTCCAGCCAGACCTGTGAGCCATCCGGGCGGCGCAGCACCTTCCACGGGTCGCCCTGAAGGGTAGAATCGTCACTCGTGTAATCGAATGGGACCGAGATCAGGCTGACCCCTGGGCTAAATGTGTAGTAGGTAGAGCCTGTCTGGGCATTCGCGCAGGCAGCGAGGACCAGAATTCCAAGGAGAACTGCCGTGGAAACTGCGGCGCGAGCAGGGCAGCGCAAACGAGTACCGGTGGTTTTTCCCAAGGTAATGGCAACCTCCATAGCCGCACTTCGTAAGACATTCCGGCACGGCAACAAAGAAACGCGATGATCAGCTCAGCTCGCTATAATATAGCATAACTGCTGATATTCAATCAAGCAAATTTACCAGATGCAGCGCGCCTTCCGCCGCCATTTGGCTCTGCCACGAAGGCGCGCTTGAGACTAACTTGTCGGATTCTGTGGTTAGCTGCATCCCGCCCGAATTCCAAAGCGTTTCCGAGAAGCAACTACATGCGGCCACCTGGCTGCCCCACCTGTTCCCATATCTCTGCGACTTGTCGCCTGGTGTCCTCCAGACTCCTCTCGGTCCAGACCACCCAGTCAGCAAGAGGCAGTTTCTCGCCTATCGGCATTTGCGCCGCGACCCGCTGGCGCGCCTGATCAAGGGATAGACCTCTGGTTGTCAGACGATGCATCTGCGTCTCTTGTTCCGCCGCCACGACCACGACCTTATCAACCAGCCGCGTCAGACTGCATTCTACCAGCAGTGGTATTTCCACGGCAAGTATCTCGCGCTGCCTTGCCCTCCTACGGAACTTCCGGATTCGCTGTTCGAGTATCGCGATTATCGGTGGGTGAGTGATGGCATTAAGCACCTCGCGCGCTTCCGGATCACGGAAGATAATCTCTCCGAGGGCCGGCCGGTCTATGCTGCCGTTTGATGCAATGACAGAAGGGCCGAACCGGCGCGCGACCTGCTCGGCGGCTGGCGTTGCTGGGGCAAGCACCTCGTGCGCGACCTCGTCCGCTGATACAGTTTCGGCGCCAAGCTCGGCGAACATCCTCATCACCGTCGTCTTTCCGGTCGCAGCTCCACCGGTTATGCCAACTACCACAGCCATTCCTTCAGCGTCAATCTTAACAGGAAATGGACGCTGCAGGCAAGGGAATCCTCTGGACTGATCGCTGACTGCCAGTCCCGCCCATCTGGACCGCAATGCTCATGTCATTCTGAGCGCCAGCAAAGAATCTGGCACGGAAAAACAGATTCTTCATTTCGTTCAGAATGAGAGTATGGAGCGTGGCCACGCTTCTCGTGAATTATGCGGGCCAGGAAGCGTAACAGTAATCCCCACGGGTGAGGAGATGGCTGGCAAAAGGACAACGGGTTTCATCGGACCCAGCGCAACCAGGACGCCGATGGCCTCGCCCCCGTACATAGAAAAAGGGACATCCCGATCGCTCCCGGGATGCCCCTTCTTCAACGGCCACTACTCCGACTCTATTCGTCGTTCTACCATGTAAACCTGCGAGCCAAGCGGGCGCCACCTCAGCCCAACACTCGTTGAAATCTTGTAAAGCGCGTCGTTAACAGTCCCGTTCTGCACGCTCACGTTGCTCACCACGGCGCTGATATCGGCATTCACCAGGATCACTGCGCCAAACCCCGCACTCACGTCCCGCAGGGCCGAGTAAAGCTCCATATCGTTGATGGTGACGCTCCCCACCATAGCAGCGCCCATCGAACTCACCTGTGTCGGCACAAATACCGCTTCGACGAACTCCCTCTGCCGATGCCGCCACTCGACCAGGATGGTGAGAACCTCTCGAGGCTGGCCGGCCTGGCCAAGAATCCACGGTATCACCTGGCCGGAGGCCCCGACGTCGCCATCGAACATCAGGCTGGCGCGCCCTATGCTTTCCTCATTGAAGCGCACCCAACCCGGCTCCATCAAATAGACCCGAACGTGCTTCTTCGTGGCATCCTTCGGCTTGAGAAGCAGCTTGAAGAAGCCCCTTCCGCCCCACGCGCCCGAAGGATCGAGCTCGAACGTAAGCCCGCTGCGCAGCCACGCGATCGCCGGCTGCCCGGTCGTCCACCTCATCGGCACCGAGGTCTCGGTGTCAGGCGCAAACTGAACCACAGGCACAGGCACGAACCACGCCCGCACCACGTCCCTCAGCGGCGTGCGCACGACCACCAGAGCTAGGATGAAAACGGCAACCGCAGCCGCAAACACCCTCGCCGGCACTCTGGAAGCAAATACCTGGCTCCAGCCGATCTGCCATCGGGTCTGAGCCTCTCGCTCCGCTTCGCGCTGCAGGCGCACTCGCATCGCCACATTCCACGCGAACCCGGGCGGGGGCTCGACCTCAGGCAGCGCCGCCAGCATCTCCCAAGTTGTCCTGAACGACGCGTAATCGCGCTCGCACACCAGACACTCCGCCAGATGCCGCTCCAAAGCTATCGCCATCGGGCGCTCCAGCGCACTCTCCAGGTGATCGGAGAACAACTCCTGGGCTTTATCGCACTTCATGAACCGTAGCTCCTGTTGCTCGCCAAAGCTGATGACTTATGATGAGTCCTATTGCGAGCTATAGAACACCTCGAACCGGCCGATCGTGCGACCGTTCTGCCCGCCGTCCAGCGGGCGAACACTGTGCCCCTTTTCTCAACACTTTCCTAATAGCTTGACTTGACTACATGTTAAAAAGTTCCCGAATCGGTTCCAATCGTTCTTTCAGCGCAAGCCGGGCTCTGTTCAGCCTCGACTTGACCGTCCCGATCGGGAGTCTCATAATCCCGGCGATCTCTTCGTAAGACTTGCCCTGGGTGTGATAAAGAACCACCATGATCCTCTGATACTCTGGCAGCTCCTGAATAGCCCGGTTCAGCATTTCGTCGCGTTCGACACGCTCCACCACACTTTCCGGACTGGGAGCCGTGTCCTCGACCTGCCGCGTCACCGTGTTCTCTTCCAGCTCTACAAAATCCTGAAGGGAGGTATGCAGATGGGACTTCCGTTTCTTGCGCTCGTCCAGGTAGACGTTGGTGACGATGCGGTAGAGCCAGGTGGTGAAGTTGGCCTCGCCGCGGAAGGTGTTGATGGCATTGAAGACGCGGATGAATGCCTCCTGGGCCACGTCGCTGGCGTCGTCATAGTTGCCGGCCATCCGATAAGCGAAGTTGAAGACCCGCTTCTCGTACCGCCGCACGAGGTCGTTGAACGCTGCAATATCGCCCTGCTTGCAGCGCTGAATCAGAGACTTCTCCAGAACCTTGTCACTGAGGTCGCCCATCGGCGTCTTTCGCGGCTCCAACGCAGTCCGAGGCATCCTTCCACCTCTAGGGGCTGCCTGCCCGGCGAAGGGCCTCCAGCTCCTCGTCGGACAGGGCGTGCTGTGACCGCCCTTCTGCAATCTCCTTCGCATAGACCCGGGAGTCCGACCGGCCGTAGAGACTGGAGAGCACCAGGCCGCTCATTTCCCGATCCAGAAGCGCAAGGGCGAAGCTCTGTTCCCCGCCCACGTCCGGAAAAGCGTCGAACCGTACGAGTCCTATCCTCTGTACAGTACGCCCCAGCCGCTCATCCAGCACGTTGCCGCGCTCGCCGAGCAGCACGATCTCCTCCTCAGCTCCCTCCAGCCGTCGGGCCAACGCCTCGATATCCCCGCGGCCCGATCCGTGCGCCGTCGCCGCGTGGGCCCTGGTGGACTTCGAAAGCCGAGCCAGTCTCACGCCGAGGAACAGGCTAAACAGCACTAGACACAGCACAAGTGCAGACGATACCAAGAGCATTAAGGGCTCGTGGGCACGCACGAAACCCAAGAGTGAGTCAGTCCAGTTCATGAAGCTCCCTATCCTCCAGTCGCGCCCATTATACCACAACTGCTTGCGCTTCGGGCAATTTCGCGGTATAATAACAGTGACTTTGGAGCCGTGGGGGCGATTGGAGTCGACAGGGAAGTGGCGGGCTTTAGCTGCGGGCCGAGGCGCCGCTGGCCTCGTAAAAAGCGGCAAGCCTATAAACGGCACAACTAGCTACGCACTCGCTGCTTAATTAGCAGCGCATCCGCCCGGCCTATTCCGGCATGGCCGGATACGGGTGTCAAAAGAGCCGGATTGCTCTTCCTGCAACGTCCGTAGCGGGAAGAGGACACCCAACGGACTGGCAAAGAGGAATCCTGCCTGTGGGAGTCCTCCGCGCGAGACTTAAAATATAGGCTACGCATCGTAGACGCTAGGCTTTGCCCTTCTCTGGACCCGGGTTCGAGTCCCGGCGCCTCCACCAACCTTCGCTCTTCGCCGAAGGCTCAAAGCTTCGGATGGCAGGCCACACAAAGGTTTTATGCGAGCTTCGGCGCGGAAAACGAGCGCCGAAGCATAAATCCAGTGCAGTGCACGCGTCCCTCATCTGCCGGATCGTTCTCGAACACCGGTCTGCAGCGGAACGACGAGCGGCTTTTTCAGGAACAGCCCTATAGCTCCTTGATCCTGGACTTTGTACACGCCCCGCGCCCTAGGGGACCAGAAGGCGTATTCGGTGCATCCTGCGTACAACTGGGTGACCCGGGCCGGGCCCAGGTTGCGGTCCACCACCCCGCCGTTGTCGAGCAGCTTCCGCGCGGCCGGTATCGTGCTGATGCGGACGTCACCACGTACGCAGACGTCCAGCGCGTCGTGCTCGGGATCGCTGGCGGGGAAGTACCACCGTCCGTCGCTCCGGAGCTGGACGTGTACGTGTCGGTGCCCCAACCGCGTGTCGACGAAGATGTTATAGTCATAAGCGCCGGAGCTGTTTTTCGAGCGGGAGATGACTGAGACGCGGGAGTCCTCAGGGATTCTCACCCAGTTCGCATCTATATGCGCCAGAACGGGCCTGACGTGTCGGATGAGGATCTGGTTGGTGCTTACCGGAGCGATTACGGCGAGGAACGCAAGTCCGCCAGCGACAAGGCTGAACACACGCCAGGCGTGCGCCCATGCCCACACCCCTCTGAGCAGACAGCTCGCCTCCACCGCCAAGACCAGGGCCAGCGCGGCAAATGCTCCGCTCCACGGCATTTCGTCCGCCAGATCGCCACCGCCGATGAGGAAATGGATGCCCCACAAGGCCAGCCCAATCACGGTCAGCGTCACTACGATGAGGTCGAAGATGACGGCTCTTCGCGCGGCCCGCGGGCGTTGCCTCCCAAGGCCGACAGCTATATGCAGTGAGGCAAGTCCGATCAGGGCCAGCAGGGCGCAAATCACGATTACGCCGGCGAATATCTCGTCCGCGAGGACCTGAAACATTTCCCCGCCTTGGTGGGTCTCCTCGAAGCCGTAGATGAGTAGCGCGACCGCCCCCAGGCAGGATAGCACACCCAGGAAGAATCGGAACCATATGATAGGGCGCAGCAGAGGCACCCCGCCCAGCCTTATCCCGCCTGGGTGAGAGACTTCATCGGACGGCTGCGCCATATCCGCATCGCCACCTCTCTCGGCTTGCAAGCTGCAGGAGACGCGGCATCCCCGTGTCAGTTGCGACTCGCCGGTTAGAGCCCTCCAGGCTACTGTCGGTAGGTCCGTACCACATCTTATACGACGTAGATACGGAATTCCCTTCTATGCTTCGGGACACGCCTTTCGTCCCGAAGCAAGCCTAAGCCAACGATGGAGTGTGGCACGCACTGCAGAGCGCGAGCTAGGAAGGGTGACGGTTTTGTACGCCGCCTGAGTCTGTGACAAAGTCCTTTGGACTGAGATCAGGCGGGATGTTACCCCAAAATCTGCTCAACCGGTTCTCTTTCGCACCGCCGGGGGCATTTCTGGTAATCGTCGCGGGTTGAACAATTCGTCGGTCGCCGGTGTCTTATTATTATGTCGGAATCCGAAGCAGTCGCACGCTCTATGCTCAACCAATATGTCGAGCACGTCTTAGCTGACCTTGGAGAGTCAGTCAGCGCCATTCTGCTCACGGGCAGTCTGGCCACGGACAGCTACATCCCTGGACCCGGAGATATCGACCAGATCACGATACTCAAGGACTCAGCGACCGAGTGGACCGAGAACCGAGTGCTGGAGCACATCAGTAAGACTATGTCCGCTTTCGGGCGAGCGATCAACATGGCCACGGTGGTCTACCGCCGACACGATCTGGAGCGACCGTGGATGACGGAATGGGATCTGCAGCCGGAAACCAAGCATCTGGTCACAGTTCCAGAGGAACTGCTGCGCATCCACGACCACGCTGTGGTCATGTACTCGCATCGGTTCAGTCTGTCAGCGCTTCCGCTTCCTACTATGGATGAGATGTTGGATTACGCCAGGCGATGGAGATCGTGGAATGAAGCCTGCCTGCAACACCACCCACTACCAGATCCCATGCCTGTCCGGCTCATGGTTCAGACTGTTTTGTCCAGCGCGATCTGGCATTACTACTTCGCTACAGGGCGGACGTGCTTCAACAAACATGAAATAGCAGGTCGGTTGAGAGCGGAGGTTCCAGGCTACCAATTCCAGTCAGGACTAGATGCGGCAACTAAGGTCCGCCTTTCGGCTTTCGCGAACACGTCGGATGACATTATAGAAACTCTGACTGACTGCCATAGGGACATGATGGCATGGTCCAAGGCGCACCCGGCCGGCTCCGTTCCTGTCTCGGGTGATCTGGGCTAATGCACAAGTCTCTGCCACATCTATGCTTCGGGACACGCCTTTCGTCCCGAAGCAGACAGCACGACGGAGTGTGGCACGCACTGCAGAGCGCGATGCCGAATAGGTGACTGTCCCGGTTTACCAACCTTTACCAGTTCCCAGTCGCTCCTCCGCCTGAAGAGCCTTTATTCAGCTCCTTAAGCTCCCTCTCTGCCTCGCCGGTTGAGACGACCATATCGTAGTACTTTCCATTGCAGTACCACTGGGGATTGGCATCCTTTAGTCCCTGCCAGTATTCGTATGAACCTACGAATCCACCTTTCGCGGGATCGTATGTCCAGGCCTTGATAATTCTCAACTCAAACCCGATAAAGTTGCTGCCGTGCACTTCCTTGGCTGCTTTGTAGAGTTTAGGCTCCCAGACGGTTTTCTGGTAACGCCCGACGGCATCCGCCAACTCCTGCAACCTCTTCGATTCCGAACCGCCGCCACCCTTGCTTTTCTCGTACAACTGCACGTATGTGCTACCCCAGCCCTTGGGAAGCTTTCCGCCGTTCTCGGCCATGACCTTCTGCCGCAGCTTTTTGAAATCTTCGGTGGAGATTCTGCCCGCGTCCAAATCCCAGTTCTGGAATTCCTTTTCATTGTTTATAAACTTCATGGCCTCCGCATAGGATCTCAGAGTGATGTCTTTCCAGGTCTTTTTAAGCTGCTCGTCGGAGATCTTCACTTCCTGCTTCCATGCGAGCTCGCCCATTACTTTGCCGCTTAGAATCCTCATTTCGCCCTTGAGATCACCAGGCTTCCTGTTGACTGCCTTGCCCAGAAATTCATACGGGACCTTGACCACATATTTCTCACCCTGCTTCTTGAAGTTCTTGTAGAGATAGTAGTCCAGCTGAGTCTCGATAGCGCCATGAGCGAGCTTGTCGCCTTTTTCGGTGTAGGAGAAAGCATCGCCGACGATGCTGTTGACCTTAGGATGGACTTCAAGGTCGACTGCGCAGTGGGCGAGCCATCCGTAAGAAAAGGCCAGTTCCACACGGGCTGCTTGGATGGATTTGGGATTGCCCGACTTCTTTGCAGTCGCCAGATGAGACCGAGCTTCCGTAAGCATCTTGTCGGCCAGATCGGCTGTATTTCCGTAGTGGCTCTCTTCGGAGCAGATATCGGGCGCAACAGCCCCTCCGCTGAACGCCTTCTGGCACTCTGGGTCTTTCAGCGCTTCCCTGAGTTCCATTGGGGCATCTTTGCCTTTCTTGATGCTGTCAATCACTCGTTTTGAGATAATGAAATGCCCATACGGCCCCGCAGCCTGGGCAGATGGTACTATCGAAGCCGCTATTACGATGGTAAACAAACACGCTGTGAGCTTTCTCATGTCGAGCCCCCTGAAATGTCGGATATCTCATCCGTAGCAACTGCCTTATGCCACACATCGCAGAAAATCGGTTGGTTTTATGCGCCTCTACTGAATTACCCCAGGAGACAGGGCGGTAG
>Ga0315289_10010364_pt1 | contig 13354 bp, 9 predicted proteins | sample YL17G11_40_MG_FD_203452 | JGI IMG/M metagenome (GOLD analysis project Ga0315289, IMG submission 203452) | Sediment microbial communities from Yellowstone Lake, YNP, Wyoming, USA - YL17G11_40 | ecosystem: Environmental > Aquatic > Freshwater > Lake > Sediment | place: USA: Wyoming | collected...
GTATACCATCCTATCCCTACATTTGCCAGCCATTGTGTGCTGAATTCTGTAAAGATAGTTGTGCTGGAAGCAGGCAATTGCTGCGCAGAACTATAAACTACAGCTCCGCTAGCGTCGCTTTGCCCTCTTCTTATAGTATAAGTGGTGCTAGTTGGAATTCCAGTTTTTACATCAGGGTTAGCTCCAACATAATTGCTTATTTTTTCATAAGTGAATGTTACATTGCTTCTTCCATTTATAGGGAATTTTGGATTATACTCTAAGTTATTCAATAAAGTATAACACTGATTAGTTGGCCTTGCTGGAAGAACATTGAAATTCTTAGCTGCGCTCTGGTCTGTATGGCTTGCGCACTGGTCATCTATAACATTAGTTGTTATAGTTGCTCTATAATTATTTCCAGCTAAAGTAGGTGTCCATGTAAATGTAACTTCTTGCTGTGAGTCAGCAAATAAATTTACCTGCTTTGTTTCAGTATATGCTAAAGTTCCGTTTGGATTATATACATTCAATATGACATTTGTCAAAGCGCTGTAATAATCATTGAATCCAGAAGGCGTATAATAAGGAGGAGCAGTTGTCTTTCTGAATGCGCTTGTTACAGTTGAATCGACTAATGCTGGAATATTGATCACTAAAGGCTCATTAGCATAAACGCTGTTTGTTATTGCAAAGCTGTCTACTGGTGAATGGCAGTTGTTTGCTTTATAGAAATATACATTATAATTGTAAACTCCGCCTGTTCCATAATCCTCTGCAACAGCCCCCATTGGTATGTATCCTTGTGCAAAGAAATATTCAGCATATTGTGTAATGCTTGGTGTTCCAGGATATTCTATGCTTAATAGGTTGCTTGCTCCTGAATTTCCATTAAACCATGCACTTCCAGTTACATATCTGCATGTCGCATCTGTGCATGTAAATGCTAATCCTTGGACATTTGTCAAAGGAGCATTTGTCCCATACGCATAAAACCAATTGTTTTCAACATTTCCTGCAAAAACAACAGGCAATACTGCTATTAATAATACAACAGCAATGAACATCTTAATTATTTGTTTCATTTTTAATTTCCCCTCCTGATGATTATAAAATAAAATAATAAAATATTTTATCGTGTTTGTATTATAGGTGATATGACTCTTCCATGGCCATGGCCTGGAATTTCAGGATTTATTATTTCAGGGCGACCTGTTTTGTCATGGAATCCTCCTGCTCCTTTTCCTGTAGTCTTTCCACCTACATTATCTAATCCAGGCAATTCTCCTGTCATAGCTCCCATCATTAAATATCCTTTTGGCATAGCAGCTCCTGCGACTAGCAATCCTTCCTTAAGAGCAACTTTGTTTCTCTTTACTTTGCCTACAAATCTATGAAGATAAGGTCTTAAATCTCCTTCTTTTCCGCTTCTGCTGTTCTTTGGACTCATCTGAATTGCGAATAATCCGTCATCAGCTGTAACTACATTGCATCTTGCTCCTATAGTGTATGAAGCAATTATTAATTTATTCTTGAATTGCCCCCAAGGAACACTTTCTAGATTATTATCCTCGCAAGGTACAATGTATCCTCTATCCTCTCCGAATTGTCCTCCTACTCTGAATATAGTTTCTGCAATCTCTCCCCAGCTTGCGCGATTTCTTTTAATAAATACTGGAACACTATCCGGATTCTGAGGATTAATCCTTTTTGCTTCTGCATCAGCAGCTTCATATTGCTCTTTTATTTCATCTCTGCAGTATTCTGATTGTTTTAATATAGCTTTGAATATCTGAGGTAATCTCTTAGCGCTTGGTTTTTTCCTATATAATACTGACATTACTGTATCCTGCCCAGGGAAATCTCCAACAAGGCTTGCAAGCCCTAAACTTCCTTCTGTTACTTTTTGTGGCATAATCTCTGATAAAGGCAGTTGTTCACTTGCTGCTCCGCTCAATATTCTTGCCAATGTTTCATAATTAAATCCATTCTGTCTAAGGTCTTCAGCTTGTGGTTTTAATCCTGAGCTTTCGAATGCATTTGCTAATTGCTCAAGATCCTTGCCTTCTAAAATATCAATATTCACAGTTTTTCCTATAGTGAAAGGTTTTGCTTTGCTTGCAACATCATCTCTGCTTTGTCCTGTTCCAAAACCCTTTATGTTTGATATTGCTGTAGAAGATTTTTCTCCTATATTATTTCCATATCTCACATCAGCTCTGCTAGGTTCTTTTGCTCTATCTTCTTCTGTTGCTTGTGGTTCTTTAGATTCAGGCATTTCATGCCTGCCGTCTTTCCTTCCGTTTTCTGCTTTTTTAGGTTTTTCAGCAGGTTGAGCAACATCAGTAGCTCTTTTTGAATCATCTTCTTTAGAAGACAATTCATTTGCTAATTTTCTAATTTCAGAATCTGAGTGTTTTGCAGCTTTTTCTGCTTTCGGAATTAAATCTTCTAATTCTGCCATTGCTTTATTATCTTCATCGCTTGGAGTAAGGTTAGTCTCTCTTTCTAGATTAGACCTAGTAAAATATCTGTGGCTGATTGGCTTGCTTCCTTCATGGACTGCATTAGGTGATTGGACTAAACTTCCAGGCACATTTTCTCTATATTGTCTGATAACGCTCAATACTAATCCACGTTTTTCTCCATTTATTCCCCTGATTATATTGTCTCTTACAAAGCCAATTCCTTCTACATTTTTTTGAGTTCTGATTTGGTCAAGATTTTGAATATCTGGTTTGAAATATCCAAAGTGTTTGCCAAGAACAGCCTTTGCTTTTGGATCGCTAACAAATAAGTATGCAACATTTATGTCAGATTTTAGGGTTTTTCCATAAGGGTCTGCTCTTAATCTTTCTAGTTCTCCGCCTTGAACGCTTGAAGTCAGAACATTGTCATCTCCGCCATACCGTCTTAACAAAAGATCAAAGACACCTTTGTCATCAGTATATACTACTGTAAATCTGTCTTTTAATCCTTCAATATCATATTTATCAAGATCTTGTATTTTTTGTATCTTTCCAGCATTAACTAATTCCTGCAATTCTGCAGGTTCTATCATTATTTTTTTAGCTGCTTCTTTCTTCTCTTGCGCTGCTGGTTCCTGCGCTTTAGTTGGCTGCTGAGCCTGTGCAACAGCAATTTCAACTGGTTTCTGCGCACCAGCAACTCTAGCTTGAACATGCGTTTTTAATGCTTTAGCATACTCAGGTCCAGTTAATCCTGCAAAACTTTTGTCATCTCTTGGGAAAACCTGGCCGCCTATTTCAAAAGAATTATTTTTTCCGTTATACCTTAAACCAGGCATTTCAGAAACTAAGCCCATTGCTTCACAATCTCTTTCCAAATCTCTGATTGTTTCATCCTTTACTTTTGATTTACTCTCATAAGCTTCAATTCTTTTATCATAAGCCTCGATTCTTTTTACAGCATCTTGATACTTAGCACTAATCTGTCCTATTTTTTGGTCCTGAATTTCAAATCTTTTATCAAAGTCTTTTTTGAGTTTTGCTTCTAAATCTGCTGCTGAAGTTTGTGGTTTAGGTGATTTTTTTCCTACAGTAAGTTTTCCTTCTTCAGAATCAACTTCTTTTTTAGAAGCTGTTTGTTTAGGTTCAGTTTTAGAAGGAGCTATTGGTTTAGGTTGATAAGAAGGCAAAAGATAATCTCTTAAGCTAGTTGTAAAGTGAGTATATCCTAAAAGTTCTGAAGCAGCAGCTCCTGCAGCAATAACTGCGCCTGCTCCTAGAATTGCGTATGTTCTAATATGACCCATTTTCTTTTTAGGTTCAACTGGTTTTGGTGCATAAATTGATGCTGGATTTACTGGTGGCATTTGTTCTTGTTCAGCAGCCGGAGCTGGTTGTGGTGTAGGATCTTCTGGTTTATCTTCCGGAAATATTTTATCTAATTCATTTGCAACTTCTTCATTTGGTTCTGCCATGTTTTTAATCACCTTATATAGCTATATAATTATAAGTCTCTAAATCCTCTTTATCTAAATGATAAAATGATGAGCTTTAGACCCCCAAAAATAAAGCAATTCATTTAGTATTACTACGGAGTAGTTATACCCCTATTTAAATGTTTCGGTTTTGTTAGCATTATAAAATAGTGAATCATTTTTTATCCTATTTTGTGCTTATTGGAATTCCTTCTTTTTTATACTCAGGATCATCTTTATTCTCATTATGATAATTGATAATTCTTATCCCATACAATGCGATAAGATAATCCACAAATACTTTTCCTGCCTTCTTTTCATCCGCAGTCAATTTTTTTCTTCCTTCAACAAAATCTTTTGTATCTTTATAGCCCAACATCCTGCTTATTACTTGATTGTACATCATCTTAGTCAAAGAATCAAGCTCATTTTTTCCTTGTTCCCAGAATAAAGACAATGTCCCCCCTTCAGATTCTATCAGGCTGGCAAAATTATTGTCTTTATTTTCATTTAATGGCAACCCAAAGCGGACTGTTTCACCAGCTGCTAAAGTTCCGTCTTTTAGCCTTTGCTGCAGGCTGCATATCCTGTAAATTATGAAAGTGCTGTCAAATCTTTTTTTGCTTTCATCATCTTTGTCTCCCAAAATATCTGCAAATAAAGTATTATTATCTAATTGTATATACTCTGCCAAAAGCTTTTGAAGTTCAGCTGCTTTTTTTTCACCCATAAATTCTTTAAATTTCCCAAGAACATCATAAAATTTAGCAGCTCTATATTGCTCATATCCTGTTTTTTCATCAAAAGTGTATTCAAAATCATCTGCTTTTCTGGATGAAGCTATGCTTTGGATAAAATCATCGCTCAATCCAATCAATGCTTTAGCAATAGAATATCCTTCGCCAAATCCTTCTTCTTTAGTTCCATCTTTTTTATCTGAATCAGTTTCTAATTTTTTAATTAAAGTGGAATTATCCACTTTCAACGCATCTTTTTCTTTTCTTAAAGCATCGACTAAATTTTGTAATTTTGCAGACCTTTGTTTATAATCATCGTCTCTTGCAGCAGCATCTTTTCTAACAGCAATAATATCTTTATTCAATTTTTCAACTATTTCTAATAAATTATTTCTATGCACATTTGTTGAATTTGATGCACTTTCAAGTTGAGCATATTTAGATTCTAATTCACTTTTCTCTCTTGCAGCTCTAGCATATTTGTCAGATGCTTGGGCATATTGATCAGAAATCTTTCTTTTTTCTTCATCATCCTGTTTTACTCTAGTTTCTAAAGCAGCAACTTGTTTTCTTGAACAATCACGTTCAGTTTGCATTGCTCTGAATTCGCTTGGAGTTGTCCTTGTTCCAAAATACATTGCACCAAAACTAAGCAAAGCTAAAGTAGCAATTCCTGCAGCATACCCTAATTTTGGCTTGAATCTCTCCCATTTTTGATGAAATCCGTTTTCCTCTCTTTTACACATTGATTCAATTAAAAAGTCTGCATTAGCTTTTAATTCATTACTATCTCTTATTTGTTTTTTTACTTGCTCTAGCTTTTCTATTGCTTTTTCTAATTTAGATTTTCTTACACGCACAGTATCAGGAATATGGGCCATAGCAAGTTGGAGAGTACGAAGCTGTGTTTCAAAATAATCTATCTGTCCTCTTGTTAAAAAATAAAGATCAACCTCCCTTTCTCCTAGACTTGCTTTTGCATGAAAAACGCCTTTTTTTAACTCCTGAAGTTTTTGGTGAGCTTGATAAAGGCTTAAGTAGATAGAATCAAGAACTTCATCCCCTTTTTCAGTATTTAAAACATCTAAAATATCCTGGTCAAAAGCATATTCACGGATCTTTGGCTTAAGGTTTTTTCTCCATTCTTCTTCAGCTTTCCTTAATCCTCTATAAGCCAGAATAACTTGTGCTCCTTCGACAAAAAAACCACCTACACTTTGTAAGATTGAAATCGGAAAATTTCTTTTTCTTTTCCAATCAATTCCAGAAACACAATTTCTTAATCTTTTCCAGCTAAGTCTATTCTGCTGTTTACCCTTGTCAGCTTTATTGTCCATAATCCTCTAACTGGTAAAATCAGAACTATTTAAAACTTTCTATTTGTCACTATTTTATAATAGTGAAAATATTGTAATATAATAGTGGGGATGCTGGGACTTTCACAGCCAATTTTGATTTGTAAACCACATTTCCTCAGAGTATATGAGGCGGGTTCGAAAAATTTAATTTTTGATACCCTCTGGTTTTGCTTGCAAAAAAGGACGTTTTGAACCCAGATTAGCCGGTATCACCATCATTAATCATCGCATTTGCTCATTGCTCCAATTACTGGAGCCGGCGATAATAGCCAGGTTATATTACATCCCCTTAACCCAAATAAAAAGATAACCTATTTATAAAACTTATCTTAATATAGGGTATATGATAAGCATCGATGGTTCTACTCTTGAAGGCGGAGGCCAGATAATAAGGACAGCTTTAGCTTTGTCCACAATAACAGGAAAGCCTTTTTCTGCATTTAATATAAGAAAAGCTAGAGAAGCTCCTGGATTAAAAGCACAGCATCTTCACTGCATTAAAGCTCTAGAAAAATTATGCAGCGCAAAAGTATTTTCTGCAGAATTAGGCTCAGAAAAATTAGAGTATTATCCTCAAAAAATCGAAGGAAAAACAATCTCTGTTGATATAGGAACAGCAGGCTCAGTTTCTTTATTGCTTCAGTCAGTCTTGCTTCCTGCTCTGCACGCAGAAACTAAAACAAGGTTTAAGATAAAAGGAGGAACATCAGGAAAAGGCTCTATGTCTTTTGATTTTTTTAAAGAGATAATCCTTCCTCAATTAAAACGATTTGCAGACATTGAAGCAAAACAGGTTCAAAGGGGATATTATCCTAAAGGCAATGGAAATGTAGAAGTTATAATAAAGCCAAAAAAGGATTTCAAAGAGATTAATTTAGCAAAACAAGGGACTTTAGTCCAGATAAAAGGGATATCTCATGCTTCTATGGACTTGCAGAACGCAGAAGTCGCAGAAAGGCAGGCAAGGTCAGCAAAATTGATTCTTTCCAAACTGAATTGTCCTGTAAATATCCAGACAGAATATTCAAATACTTTGTCTCCTGGCTCAGGAATTACATTATGGGCAATATTCTCAGAAGACGAGAATAATTTTGATATCCTGGATATATATAATCCTATAATTTTGGGAGCAGAAGCATTAGGAGAAAAAACAAAGCGCGCAGAGGTTGTTGGAAAAGAAGCAGCAGACGATTTAATTAAAGAAATTGAATCAAAGTCTCCTGTTGACAAGCATACAGCAGATAATCTAATCCCTTTCTTAGCAGTTTTTGGAGGAAAAATTAAAGTTTCTGAAATAACTTTGCATACAATGACAAACATCTGGGTCTGTGAGCAGTTCTTAGAAAAGAAATTTGAGATAGATAATGAAAATAAGATAATATCCATACCTAAATAATCAAAATTAAAACGTAAGATTTTTAAATAATCCTCCAAACCTTTGTCTCATGGCAAATAACCACTTAATATGCATATCATGCAAAAAAAGGATAGCTAATGATATAGGCAATGTCAAATTTCTCTGCCCTAAATGCGGAAAAACAGAGATTGTCAGGTGCAGGAACTGCAGGGAAATTGCAGCTAAATACACATGCCCTAGCTGTGGATTCACAGGGCCTAACTAAGGGATTCTGATGGCTCAAGTTGTTGTAACATTAAGGATAATGCCTAAGTCTCCTTCTGTTAATCTTTCTAAAATTGAAAAAGAAGCATTGGATAAGATATTTGCTTTTGCAGGAAAAGGAGATACAAAAATAGAGCAAACTCCAATAGCTTTTGGCTTAAAATCCTTGAATATAATCTTTATAATGAAAGAAGAGCAAGGTTCAACAGAATCTTTAGAGAATGATATTGCTAAGATTCAAGGAGTTCAGTCAGTAGAAGTTACTGATGTTAGAAGAGCAGTTGGTTAAGAATTCTTTAATATCCTTATTAATTCATTTAAGCTTATGTTGCTTCTTATCCCATCTCCTTTGAAATGTGTTTTTGCTGCTCTGAATCCTTTATCTTCTATTTTTTTGATTATATCCTCTTGAGGTATTATATTCAGTTTATTTTTCTTGCATATCAAAGGAATATTATAAAATCCAGCAGAATCTATTTTTGACTCGTCTTCAATGATCCTTAGGAATCTTGCAGTTGCTTCATCTTCGCAGATATTAATCATCTTATTTACAAGCTTTGTATCCCACAATTTTCCTGTCCACAAAGGCCCGGCATTATTATATACTCCATGCTGCTTGATGATATCATCAGCTTTCTGTTTTCCTTTCTCGCATCTGAAAAAAATCCTGAAATAATGGTCTTTAAAATATGAGAATATGGGAATCAGCGCTTTTTCATTATCAGCTCCTATTAACTGCACTTTTCTAATCAATATTCTCAGCCCATTCTCATGCATCGCTTCATTTCTCAGGGGCATTGCCCAATATTTTCTCAGGCATGCCTTGATAGTGCTTCCAGCCAAGCATGCAGTATCAGTTGCAGTGACAGCAAGAATCCCGTCTCTCGCTAATCTTGCTATAGCATTATTCAAAAAAGGATTTGGGCTTCCAAAAGGGTCAATATCAATATAATCAAATCCAGAAGAATTAAGCATGAATTTATTTGCATCATTCATTGATAGTTTTATCTTCTCTTTTTTATTATAATCTTCTTTGCTTTTTATCTCAATGTATTTTGTAAATCCATTCAAAGCAAGATTTTCTTTTATAGAATTATAAGCATTAAGATTGATATCATTTATTGCAATAGATTTTATCTTATCCTTAGCTAACTCAAGAAGAAATCTTATCTCTCTTACCCCAGATCCTGCCAAAGGAGAGCCAATCTGCATATTTTTGTTTTCAACAGCATTCAGCAATAAAACAGAGATATCTCTGTTAAACTTCATGATTGGATTATAGAATACAGGAAGTTTTCTTGACACTATCTTTTCTAAAGGAACTTTGATTTTTGCGAGGCCTTCGACAATGGTTTGGAGCATAAATACAAGTAGAGATTAAGGGATTATAAAGGTTTTTGAAAAATGAAAAAAGCAACCTTTTAAAACAAATTCATTTTAACTCCCAAAAATGGCTCAAATCAAAACCTTATTAGATATACTGGAAGCAGCTAAAACAGACGTTGCAGCAAAGTTGGATGGTAATCTAATGTCAGCAATATTATATGGAAGTTTTTCTTACAGGGATTTGAGCACTCAAACATCAGATTTTGAAAATCTCCGTGGAGAAAATGGAGCTATTGACAGAAAGCCAGATTTTATAGTGATAGTATCTGATTTGGAGAAAGCGATAAGGGCAGTTGCAGGCTCTAATCATATTCATGAAGATGCTGTCAAAAGGTTATTGTCCTTTAGAAAAGATTCACCTTTCTATTTCGGCTTGTCTACATGTGTAGAATACGATGTAGAGTTAAATAACAGGGCAGAAAAAGCAAGAATTCCATTTAAGGTAGGCATTATAAGTGAAGAAGAGTTCTTGAAATTGCCGTCAGGCCACAATATATATCTTCCTTCAAGATTAACCAAGCCTACAAACATAGTTTATGGTGATAAAGGAGCTGTAAAAGAAGTGAATGGAAAAACTGAGGAATTTATGGATTATTTTGTTGAATTGGCTTTAAGGACAATGCCTAAGAGATTCACAGGAGAGCAATTTGTCAGGAGATATCTTCTTGTGACTTATCTTGCAGAATCATACAGGATATTTGATTTGATAAAATCAAAGCATATGGTAATACTTGACAGCGATTTTTATGATACACAACAAAACAAGACTGTAACAATGAGGTCCAAGCTTCAGGGAATTGTGGCAAAAAGGCTGTTAGGAAGAGACGATTTGGAATTGATATGGAACAATAGTTTTTATGATGCAGTTTTTGTCAGAAAACAAACAACTAGTTTAGCAAAGCTCTTTTATGATTTTGCAATGTACAATCTGGTTTCTGCACAAATATCCTTGCACAAAAACAGGGTAACAAACAAATTGATTGGAGGAAATAATGTAGATTATGTGTTGAGGAAGTTTAGACAAACTATTTCGACAACTTTTTAAACAATATGCCTTATTCTTTATCTTGTGAATAAACATGCCAATTCGCTCGCCAATCTGTGCAATTGAAGGTCATGTAGACCATGGAAAGACTTCAATACTTGACGCTATAAGAGGCACAGCTGTTGCAAAATCAGAAGCAGGAGGGATTACCCAGGCTATAGGAGCATCAATAATACCTGTCTCAACTATAAAAGATGTCTGCGGAGATTTATTGAAAAAAATGGGTTTTAATCTGACTATTCCCGGATTATTGTTCATAGACACTCCAGGCCATGCAGCATTCTCTAATTTAAGGAAGCGAGGCGGAAATCTTGCAGATATAGCAATTGTTGTTATTGATATTAATGAAGGAATAATGCCTCAGACTAAAGAGGCTATCGAGATTCTTAAGAATTATAAGACGCCTTTTATTGTAGCATTGAATAAGATTGATTTAATAAAAGGCTTTAAGAAAGTTGAAGGTCCATTGCTTCAAAAATTAAACTCACAAGATCCTGTTACACAAGGGTTATTTGAGACAAAGCTGTATGAAGTTGTAGGAAAACTGCATGAAATGGGCTTTGAGTCAGAAAGGTTTGACAGGGTCTCAGATTTCACAAAACAGGTTGCTTTAGTTCCTTTATCAGCAGCAACAAAAGACGGAATTCCAGAGCTATTGGTGGTTTTAGCAGGCTTAGCCCAGAAATACCTGGAATCTTGCTTAAAATGCGATGTTTCAGGAAGAGCAAAAGGAACAATCCTAGAAGTAAAAGAAGACAAAGGATTAGGAAAAACAATTGATGTTATTCTATATGATGGAACTTTAAAATTAGGAGACTCGATAGTCATAGGCTCATTAGGAGAGCCAATTATAACGAAAGTAAAAGCATTATTGCAGCCAACCCCTTTGCAGGAAATGAGAGAATTAAAGACAAAATTCAATCCTGTATCAGAAGTTATAGCAGCAACAGGAGTGAAGATTTCTGCTCCAGATATAGAGGAAGTTATTGCAGGAATGCCGATACAAAACTGCACAAAAGATAGTATAGAAGAAGTAAAACAGGAAGTCCAAAAAGAGATAGAAGAGGTTGTTATTTTAACAGAAAAATCAGGGATTATAGTAAAATCAGACACACTAGGCTCTTTAGAGGCATTGAACACTTTATTGAAAGAAAAAAATATCCCTCTGAGAAAAGCGACAATAGGAAAAATAACAAAAAAAGACATCTCAGAAGCAGAGTCAATCTATGAAGAAGATCCTTTCAAGGCAGTTATTCTCGGATTTAATGTAAAACTGGATCCAGAATTAGAAACATCGGTAAAAGACTCAAAAGTAAAAATTATAACAAATAATATCATTTATAGACTAATAGAAGATTTCGAAAAATGGCAGAAAGAAGTGCAGAAACAGCAGGAGCAGAAAGAGCTTGAGAAAATACAAAAGCCATTCAAGATTAAGATTCTTCCAGGCTATATATTTAGGCAGTCAAATCCCGCTATCTGTGGCATAGAAGTCTTGCATGGAACATTGACTACTAACTCTCAAATAATGAAAAAAGACGGAAATCAATTAGCAAAGATAAAATCAATAGAAGTTGACAAGGAAAATGTTGAAAAATTAGAAAAAGGAAAGCAGGCAGCAGTATCTATAGATGGAGTTACAATAGGCAGGCAAATCATAGAGAATGATATCCTTTACGGTTTTGTCTCAGAGCAGGAATTCAGGAGATTAAAAGACTTGAAAAAGCATCTTTCAAACGACGAAAAAGAATTATTAAAAGAGATAGCAGAGATAATGAGAAAAAACAACCCCGTATGGGGTATCTGATTTATTCTACTATATCTTCGATAGGCTTTTTCTTCTTTGCTGTAGCTGCTTTTGCACCAGCTTCTTTGGCAGCTTTCTCAAGGTCAACCCCTAGCTCCTTAAGAGATTTTATATGCATCTGCATAAGCTGCTCAACTATAGTTAAAATCTTGATCATTTCCTCTCTTTCTTTTGCTAAAGTTGACAAAGCGCCTTTGTGAAAGCCTATTTGCTCATCCTTTGAAGCTCCTTTTTGTTTTTCCATTAAATCACCTTATTGGCTGTTTAATGGTTAAATATAAGTAAGATATATAAATATATTCATTTAACCTATCATCAATTATCATGGAAACCAAAAACTTGACAATAATGTTTGTGGATATATCCGGTTATACAAAACGGACTTCGCTCACAACAAGGGAGAAATTCATACATCTCTTGGATACTTATAAGTCTATAGTAGAGCCTGTATTCTCCGAGTATAAAGGAAGGATTGTAAAAGAAATAGGCGATGCCTGTCTTGTTGTTTTTGAAAGCCCCACTAACTCAGTTCTTTGCGGAATCGAGCTGCAGAATAAAGTAGCAGAACATAACAGAAGTGCAAATTTCAAAGACAGGTTCCATATCAAGGTAGCAATAAACGCAGGAGAAGTTCATTTAAAGGATAATGATATTTATGGAGAGCCTGTAAATATCGCATCTAGGCTTGAAAAAATGACTCCTCCTGGAAAAATTTATTTTACAGAAGCAGTATTCTTAGCAATGAACAAGAATGAAGCTCCTATCCAATATATCGGAGATAAAAAAATAAAAGGATTGCCGAGAAAGCTAGGGATTTATTCTGTATTAAGAAAATATGATATCTCAAAAATAAAAAAGAAAAAGAGAGAAAATAAACGAAAAAAGGAATTCAAGAAGTTAATCACTTTCATTATCCTTATTATCTCTCTTGTTATAGCTTTGACCATACTCTTTTTATATTTCCCTAATATAAAACTATTCTAAGAATTTATTTAATATGTATCTCTAGAATATCAGAATCTTCCAGGACTTTATCCAGCCTTCTGAAAACCTGTCCGTCAAACTTTGCAGATTTTCCCCATACTCTCGCATATTTGAATTTTTCAACAAAATCTTTATGTAATTTCAAGCACACATCCTTTATATTACATCCTTTAAACATTATCAAAGGCTCTTCCATATCTGGCTGCTTATTGACCTCTTTCAAAAATACCCTAATAAAATTCATTTTAGTGTATACCACCTCTTTTAGCTCTTCAATCCCAGTCCCTAATTCTCCAGAAACAAGAACATCAGGTTTAATCATATCTTTAATCTCCCTTAACCTATTGTAATCAATAAGGTCTATCTTGTTCACAACAACAAGAGACTTCACATATTTTTTGTTTCCTTCAATAACATCAATGAATTCATCAGCAGAAACATCGCTTCTGAATAAAATATCTGCATTATTTATCCTCATCTCTCTGGCTATATCT
>Ga0315289_10010367_pt1 | contig 13352 bp, 6 predicted proteins | sample YL17G11_40_MG_FD_203452 | JGI IMG/M metagenome (GOLD analysis project Ga0315289, IMG submission 203452) | Sediment microbial communities from Yellowstone Lake, YNP, Wyoming, USA - YL17G11_40 | ecosystem: Environmental > Aquatic > Freshwater > Lake > Sediment | place: USA: Wyoming | collected...
TCCAGGTTTTGCTCCAAGGCCCCCACACTCCCTTGTCATCTTGGGCACGCACCCGCCAATAATACGGCCGGTCGGGCGTCAGCAGCCCCGGCTGAGGCAAGCTGTACTGGGCCCTGACAGTAACCTTCTTCTGATTTTGCTCTTTGCCCTTTTCTTTAACGGCGTCGGCGGTTCGTGAGATGAGCTTGTAGAAGCTCATCGACAGCGGCCACCGCATGTCGGCGCGGCCGGACAGTTCGAAGTGGTAGTCGGCAATCGCATCGCCGTCGGGATCCTCGGCGGCAGTCCACTGGAAAACGACGTCGGTGCCGTCGGACTGGCCGCCATCAGGCGGGTAGACCGGCGCTTTCGGCGCCTGCGGCGGCTGCGCGGCCGAGCGCTCCACCCAGCGGTGCGTGATCCGCACTTTGCGGTCCGCGGTGGACTGATCGCTGTAGGTGAAGGCGTTCTCGCCCACGGCCATCTCCGGCAGTGCCAGGGGGGCCATTTGCACGTCGTTGATGACCGCCAGCCGCCGCAGCCGGGCGGCCCCTTGCAGTTGGCACTTGAGCTGGTACTCGTAGTAAGGCGGTCCGACGGTCGAGAAGAACTTGTCGAAGTTGTCTTGCACGGGCCGCCAGGTCTTGCCGTCGGCGGAGATGAAGAACCTGGCATCCGCGCCCTCGACCTCCAGCCGGCCACCGACGAAGACGTAGGGGCTGCGCATCGTCCAGACGATCGTGCCCGTCTTGCCTTCCGCCGCGGCCAGGCCGCCGCCCGCTGCCGTGACGTTCTCCACGGTCGTGGCCCCCTTGCGCCAGGTGGCCTTCGTGAAGTCGGGGCGATACTCCCACAGCCCGTTGCAGATCGTCCCCTTGTACGTGGGGCTGACCTTCAACATTCCATGATGCTTCAACGGACTGAGCTGCCCCCACCGCCAGACGATCGCCTCGCCGGGGCGGAGGACCATGTTCATCGTGTGCTCGCGTTTGCCAAAGCGTTCCCCGGTGACCTGCCCCTCAAAGAAATAGATGGCGCACATGCCCGGTCCGTCCCAAAAATTGTCGGGCATCAGGATTCCCTTGGAGTGCGTGCGTTTGACGAGGTCATGGTCGCGCACGATGTCTTGCTCGCCGGCCACGGTTTGGTTGTCGCGCAGGAGGTAGATCGAGTGCATGTCGCCATCGTAGAAATGCCAGCCGTTTTCGTAGAATGCCTGGGAGATGCAATGTCCCAGCGCGCGGGCCGGCGCCGCCTTCAGGCCGGCCTTGCGCCACAGCGTGCCCATACAAATGGAGTCGTTGCCGCAGGTGTTGTAGCCGTAGACGTTGAAGACCTTGACCGGGTCGCCGAGTTCGTTATTGTCCCCGCTGGAATGGTGTCGATATTGAATCTCCTGGAACCACAGCGCGAAGGCCTTCTCGGCGTCGCTCATGCCGGGCGTGACGGCCGAGGATACCATCTCCTCGACGCTGCGGAAGCGGTTGCGGCCGTTGGAAAGCCAGGGGTTGATCAGGTCGGTCTCGCCCGTGTTTTCCATCCGCACCGAGCGGTTCGACTCCCAGGTTTGCAGGAAGGCCCCCTCCTTCGAAATGCCGCAGCCCATCGGCGAGCGGCAATTGCGGCCGTCCATCGTGCCAGTCTGGATGACCGTGTACTTGTGCAGTCCGGTGCTGATCTCCTCGACGTGCGATTTCGCCACATCGGTAGGGTGAGTGTCGGTCGACCAGGGCTTCGGAGTGGTGTCTTCGCCCGTCGCTGACGCGAAGACCGTCAACATCGCAATCAGAACGTTGTACATCGCAGTCGCTCCTTTCTGTCGTCGGCAGTCCTCGCTACAGCTTGGTTTCGCGTGCTGCCGTATTTCATGCCTCGGGACACGCCGGCCGTTCTTAACATCGATCGTGGCAGCTCGGTGCGGCAAGGGCAAGTGCCGCGCGCCTCAGACCGCATTATAGCCGAGGGATCGCTGGATTCAACGAATGACGATGCAGGTCTCAATAAGAGGATCATTCGGCCATCGGCCCCCAGGGCTCGATCTGCCGCAACTTCTTGCCTTCCAACACCCGGTAGCAGTCGGGCAGATCGAACGCCCGCAGCACGCCCGGCAAGAAGCACGACAGCGGCCACCGGTAGTCCTCCGCGTCGGCGACCTCGGCATAGGAGGTCAAGGCGTTCTTGAGCGTCACTTGGACCACGCGGGGTGCGAGGATCGCCGCAAACGTGGCCGGCAGTGCTCCCCAACCCTTGGCGGCCAGGTGCACCTCGCGATGGCCCTGGGAGCCGAGCCAGTCCAGCACGCACAGCAGGTCGTGGGTCCTCTGGCCGACATAGGGATAGTCGAGCATCAGCGAGTGGATGGCATAGAAATAATCGCTGCCGTAGGGCTTGAGGAACTGGTCCTTGCCGCAGGTATCGGGCCGCGATTCGCCGATGCCGCGGACATCGCAGGCATAGAAAACCGACTCCGGCTCCTTCGCCACAAGCTCGGCCACCAGCGGCTCGGTGCGAAGCTCGGCGTCGCTCGAATGGTGAGCCACGTACAGCACCGCGCGCGGACGGCCTTGCGGCGGTCGAGAGACGTGTGGCGCGTCGGCAAGCATGTGGACTAAGGCATGGATCCCCGGCTCGCTCTCCACGGCATAAGTGGTGCAGTGCTTCTGGGGATACTTGCGTACGGGAAGTGGGCGGAGGATACGGTAGTCGGGCGCGGCGGTCCGCCGCGGCAGTTTCAAAGCGGCAACTACCGCGCGGCGGAGTTTATCTTCGTCCCCGCTTCGTCGCTCGCGGGCAAGCTTCTGCGAAATCTCGCGTGTGTACCAGTAGACCGGCCGCGATTTGAGCTCCGCCACCTGCCCATGCGGCGTACACCAGAGCGTCTCATCCTTTTCGATGACCAGTTCGGGTTCGGTGTCGGCGCCGGATTTGCCAGTGGCGCGGTTGAACCAGCGATACATCGCCTCGCGGCTCTCCCGCGTATAACCGTGGGGATTGGGACCGATGAACAGCGCGACGTTTTCCTCGGCGCCCAGCAGTCCGTAGAGCCGCTTCAGTTGCTGGTAGGCTTCGATCGTGCCACGGCAATCGAAAAAGTCCTTTTCCTGGCCCAGGACGATGACCGGTTTGGGGGCCAGGGCGGCCAGGAAATCGCTATGGTCCAGCCCCAGGGCCAACGCCCGCGGAGGGCACTGCTCGGTGTCGGCGGGCAGTTCGTTCTCCATGTTTCGCCGGAAGGTGGTGACGAAACAGGAAGGGGCGGCCATGGTCCAACGATTTTCGACCCCGCACAGCCACGTGGTCATCGTGCCGCCGCCCGAGTTGCCGGTAACGCCCACGTGGTTTGGATCGACTTCACTGCGCGTGAGCAGATAGTCGAGTGCGCGGATCCCGTCCCATGCCCGCCATGCGCCGAAGAACTCACCGACCAGGAACTGCTGGTTGCCGCACAGCAGGTGCTCGGGCACGCCGGGACCGATTCGCGATTTAAGCTGCGCGTCGGTGTATTGGAACCGCTCGCCCTGGCCGATGGGGTCGTACAGGAGAACCACGTAACCGAGCCGGGCCAGCCCCTGCGCGAACGCCTGGTACGCCTCGGCGGCCTTCGCGTTGTACGAATGCCCGCAAGTGCCCACCACGCCGGGCAGCGGGAACTGCCGTCCTTTGGGCACGTAAAGGTTGGCCGTCGCCAGGAAATCAGGGCGGCTCTCGAAGATCACTTTCTCGATCCGATACGCATCCCGCTCGACGATGCCGGTCACGCGCGGGTTCAGCGGCGTTTTTTCCGGCAGCGGTCCAAAGCAGCTTCGGATCTTCTGGCGGACCGTGGCGACGTAACGCTCGGCGTCTTCCTTGGTTTTCAGGGAAGCGCGGAGCCGATCGCCGGCTTGTTGCGCGTCGCGGACGCGCCGCACGAAATACTCCTGGACCATCCGCGGGAAGCGGTTCAACGGTGCAGCGGTGTCGGCCGCGGGGGTTGCCGCGCAAGCCGCCTCCCAGCACAACCAAGGCGACAGACCGAGCCCGAACAAGCCGGCTCCGGTCATGCGAAGCACATTGCGGCGGTCGATCCGCAGCGATGGCGAAGAAAAGTATCCCGGCGCTGTCGAGCGGTACGCATGGGGCATGTGTAGTCCTCCTGATACGCGATAGTTCTGTGCGTTGACGGGAAACGGTATAACCACTCAACACTTTACCACAATGCAAAGGTTATGGAACCGTTCAAGCGGCAACTACGGCGTTACATCGCCGCCCATCCTGACCACGGCTATGGCATCACCGACTGGTGCGAAGCTGAGATCGTGATTTCGGCTTTCCCCCCGTTGGAGCAATAGGGAAGGATTTTTCTGGCTAACCTGCTGCAGACCGCTGCTGCGTTGTGGCCTCTCGCTGCTGGACCGTCGTTTTTTCCTGCTCAAGCGCCCGCTCCAACCGACGCAGCAAACCAGGATCACCGAGGGCTTGGCCGTATTCGAGGGCCAGCCTCTTCCACTTGGGACGCTTTAACGAACAATGCTGTCCTCGCAAACGGAACTTGCCAAACGCTGCAACCTCTCGTAGATTAGCAACTACGGAGTCGTGAGCAATCATTTTTCTCGGCATGGAAGTGGGGCTCGCCGCCACGATGCCAGTTTGACATTGCCCTGGAGGATCACGCCCGACAATGCGGGCCGACGCCGATGGGGCAGAAAGGTAGGTGGGGACAAGCAGTTTGCGGGTGTCAAACCGCTGTTTGAGCCGCTCAGCAAAGCCGGATTCGCTTGGTTTTCCATCAACTACCGGCTGGCGCCGAAGCATCATTTCCCCGCACCGGTCGAGGACGTGGAGAGCGCCATTCGTTGGGTCAAGGCACACGCCCGCCAGTACAGGGTCGATCCCCAGCGGATTGCGCTAACGGGCGAGTCGGCCGGCGCGCACCTGGTGGCCATGGTAGCCGTCCAAGCCAAGCCCGACACGCAAGTGGCGGCGGTCGTACCATTCTACGGGCCGTTCGACCTGGAGGGGCTGGCGCGCTCCAAGTCCAATGAGCGTGCGGCACAAGCCGTTCTGGGGCTGGTGGGCGCGACCCAGTTGAACGAGGAGGCGTATCAGTTGTTGCGCAAAGCGTCGCCGATGAACTATGTTCACCAGGGCATGCCGCCCTTTCTGCTCATCCACGGCACGGCCGACACGATCGTTCCCCATGAGCAATCGGTGAAACTGTGCGAGAAGATCAAGTCGGTGGGAGGCGCCTGCGAGTTGCTTTCGGTCGAGGGCGCCGACCATGGCATCGGGGGATGGGAGAAACATCCCCAGTTTCAAGCCTACAAGTCGAGGCTCGTCGAGTGGTTGAAGGCCACGTTGGACAGGCAGGGCGATCAGGGACCGGTTGCGTACCGGACTGTGCGGGTCCGTGCGTTGCCGCCCCCGGCGATCAATGAGCTTCCGACCCAGTGAGTTTTGGGCTGGAGTCGCAACTTGGGAATTGGCTTCCATGGCTTTGCGGATACGCCCCAGCACAATGGGATCATGAAAGGTAGCCCAAGGAAATCTCGTGCTGAAGGGGTCGTTCAACAAATCAAGGCGCTGGCCCGCGAGGATGCCGGAGCCCTCGACGACCGTGCGTTCCTATGGGATGTCGAGCGCGCGATGCAGAGAGAAAGAGCAACAATCCAGAAATGCCCGGAACCACGATCAACTCTCTTTGCCATAATTGGCCAACGGTGCGTTCGAAGGACGCTTGTTGACACCGGTCCCATCGTAAGCACGAATATCGGTCCATTGCGGAGTGCGCCGCAGGTGAGTCGCCAGGACGCCGCTGATCAAATCGTTGGCTGAGGGATCGAGATCCTCCAATCCGACAGTATGTCCTAGTTCGTGCTCTACTACTGTCAGTAGATCGATGTTGTCCAACGCCTGCGGGTCGATCGCCTGCTTTTGGCCGACAAAGGCCGGAGTGGTGAATTCCTCGTCTTTGGCAGGCGTTGGATCAACAAACCAACCATGTCCGGCGGCGTTTGAATCGATCGAAATCTGCTTGCCTTGCGCCAGCCCGAGATAGGAGCCGGGCAGAGGAGTAGCGCCATCCCAGCCGTAGTACGTGGTGGCTGCTTGATCCGGAGCGTCCCATGTTCTGCTCGCGTTGACATCGCTCCCCGTGGCCACTGGGAACGTGGCCACGACACGGTCATCGTAGGGATCCCCGGGCGTCTCATTGTCGTCGATTTTCGTGAAGGTTCCGCGCGAACCCTTGGCCGGAGTGTCCCACGACAGCCACCGATCCTGACCGGGATGGCTCGGATCGATGCGCAGCAGCGCGATCCGGCCGCTGCCTCCCTCGGGAATCAACCAAACGAAGGTCTCGCCGGTCTGTTCGTCGACCACCGTCTCCACCCCGTGCGGATGGAAGTTCGTATCGCCGGGCGTCTGGGCATGGGAATCGCCGGGCATCTGGGCGATTGTCGGTGGCACCGGGTGAATCGTCACCGTGGCTTCCTGGGTGTTGGGATTGTAACCGCCGCGCGGCAAGGGCTGGGTGAAATCCAGCTCGACGACTTCACCCGTGTCCGTCTTGATGCCGACATCCGTTGCGGTAATCCAGACATGACCGCGGGCGTCCACCGTGACGGCGTGAAACTCTGTAGAGCTAGTGCCAAGACGGCTCTTGATCTCGTTGAACGGCGACTTGGACAAATCGTAGGTCACGATTTTCTGGGTCACCGATCCGTCTGGCCTCACGGCGCTGAGATCGATATAAGTCAGCAGACCGGCACTACCACTGGGCGCAATGACCGCCGTCGGTGACGTCGGTGACGTTTTCAGCACCGCCCCAGACGTGCCATCGATCAGTTGCAACAGTACCGTGTTCGACTGGGAAGCGAACTGCTGCTCCGATAACGTGTAGCCGATCGGAGGACGAGGGTTGCTCGTGACGGGGACGGGAAGCACGCTGGCGATGGGAGCCAGCAGTTTCACCTTCTCCACCAGCGGAAGCACGGCATCGATTGCCACCGGCAGCCCGGACGAAAGGTCGCTCTGGTTTCCGGCAAGGTCGATTTGGTAGACCGCGTAGCTGTGCGTGAACGGTGCGGAGGCGGTGTCACCTGGTAGACTCCGTCGGCCAATGGCCCTGGAACCGCGGCATGGAAATCTCCCGTCGCTGAAGGTCCCTCGGCCGCAATCGGGGGCGTGAGTAGCGCGCCGCCGCGTCGAACTTCCACCTTCGCCGAGACGGCACCGCCAGCATGGAAATCGAATCCCACATCCCGCGTGTGTTGGGTCGCGGCATTCGATCGGCCCGTAATGTCTTGCGCGCTCAGCGCCGGGGGCTTGTCAAGAGAGGGCGGGGTCGTATCGATGACCAGATTGGCGGTTGCGCTAGCCAAATTCAAGATGCCGTTCGACGGCAGAGTGAGATCGGCATTGTTATCGGCAAGGTCGGTAATGGTACCACCATTCAAGGCCAGGGCTGCGGGATTGGAGTAATGCAGTTTCGGCGATCCATGGCCGGGCTGAACCACGTACTGAAAACTCAACGCATCGGTGCCGGTCCCACCGGTGTACGTCGCGATCGCCGGCGATCCCGCCGTCCCCGCGTTTAGTGGGCGTACAAGCAAGCCCAGATGCTCCTGCTGAAGTTGCTCTTGCACTGGCGATTGCCCAACTGGGGGCAGGCAATGCGGCGAGTGCTGAAAAGACGCTTCGCGATCTTCTGCGTGCGCGGCCGGACGACCGCCGCGCCCGCGGCGTGCTTGGCCTGGCGCTGGCCGCACAAGGCTGCAAGGCAGAGGCGACGACCCAACTCTGCGCCGCGGGAATCGATCCTGGCACGATTCCCGACGCGGTTCGCACGGCCTCGCTGATGGTGGCGCAGGCGGTGCAGCGAACCATCACCGACGAGAATCAGCAGCTTGACGTCGTTCAGGCGGTCCCAGAGCTTCGCGGTGGTCAGTTCGGCCACCTGGCGAGCCGGAGCCGTGAACGCTCCGCCGGCGGCGAGTCGGCTGCCCAGTTGCTTGATGGCGCTGTCGATCTCGAAGGCATCGCCGAGGTCGATGCGCGCGACCGATCCATCGGGTTTGAGCAAGAAAACCACGTAGCGCCGGCTGTCGAGCACGCGCTCGCCGGGACCGCGCGGCAAGTAGCAGCGGACCTCGACGGCATCGACCATCGCCGCTCCAGGGCCGATCGCAGCGACCACCTGGTCCACATCGATGTCGGCCGTTGGCGAAGGTTGCTGCCCTCGCAAGCGGCGAAGGCGGCGTTCGATGTCATTCGCATTTCGTTCCAGCTCTGCAATCTGTGCGGCGGTGCCCTCTGGCCGGCTGCGGTCGCCAACCGCCAGACCTCGCAGCTCGCGCCGCACCTCGGTCCGCTGTGCGGCCAGTTCACGGCCTTCGTCCGAGTGCAAGTCGTCCTGCACAGGCAAGGCATGCCGCGAGAAAATGCCCTTCCAAGTCAAAACCCGACGGTACTGTTCGCCGGCAGGAATGCCCAGCCGGGGAGCCAACTCCAGATAGGTATCAAAGCTTCCGGGCCATGCCATCGATTCGGGATGAACGCGAAGTTCCTGGACAACGGCCAGCCGGTCGCGCTCGGAGAGGGCCGATGCGAAGGTCTGATGTAAATACCTTTCCCGCTTCGCCAGCGCACAGTCCAGCAACCGCCGCGCCGCGCCAACCTGACCGCGTGCCGCCGCCGTCCGGGCGAGATACCCCATGGTCTCGGCAGCGCGCGGATGTTCGCGGTAGTTTTCCAGCAAAACGTCGAGGGCACGTTGAAACCGTGACTCGGCCAGGTCGAAACGATCTGTGGCGAAAGCGAGCCAGCCGAGATTGACGTCAATTTCCGCCACATGAAGGTGCGATGGCCCGAACGCGGTGGCCGCGATGTTCCGGCATTGTTCCCATTGCTTCTCGCTCTTGTCGAATTCGCCCTGGTTGTAATAGACCATGGCGAGGTTATTGTGGCACAAGCAGCGCAAGTAATCTTGTCCCGCCGCAGAATCCACATCGAGCAGGAGCTGTTCGAAGATGGCGGCGGCCCTGTCGAAGTCTCGGGCGCCCTCGATCGCCTTGCCGCCATTGAGACGCGCGTAGGCTTGTTTGACCAGCCTCGTGCTGTCTCCCGCGGCCTCGGGAAGCTCGTAAATCGCGTTGGCCTGGTTAAACAAAGTTTGTGCCTGCGGATAGTCGCCCACGCGAAGCAGGAGCATGCCGAGATTGCTGAGACTCTCGGCCTGGTCGTGGGGCAACGCCGCTTCCCGGCGAAGATCGAGGGCCTTGGCATGACACGCGAAGGCCGTGGCGTAGCTCGACTGTTCGGTCTCCACCAGGCCACGAAGGTTCCAGTACATCCCCTGAAACCCTTGCCACACATCCGCGTCACCGATCGTGGCTGACAATTGGTCGAGCGTTTCACGGGTCGCCTGCATCCGTTGCCTCTGATATTGGTACAACGCAAGGTGCAGCCGGCCCAGCGGCACGAAGGCAGGCGAGACGTTCTCCTGTCGCAGTAGCCTCTCGAATTGGTTGATCCGGTCGTGCATGGCCTGCTCGCCCCACTCGGCTCTTTTCTCCCCGGCGGCGCAAATCGCCCGGGCAAGTGCCGGGTCCCAAATAGCGCGGGCGACGAGAATCTGCGCATCCCGACGGAGCATCTCTGCCGACCGGGGCAGCCGGCCCGCCGCATCGAGCATCCTCGCCACTCATTCGTCGTCAACCGGTGTTCCTGATTCGACGGCACGCTTGACCTGCTCGCCAAGAGTGATGACGGCGCACTCGGGGTCTTCCGGCTTCTCCTGGTCGACGGCCGCCGACTGTCGATCGGGAGATCCCGCGGCGGCAATGCGGCAAACTGACACCGTAACCAACACGAGCAAGATGCAAATGGGCAGCCAGTGGCGGTAGCGGGCCCAGGTTTCGGTCGCGGCCCTATGATGATCGCACTCGCTTAAAACAGGGGGTGATGTTTTCGATTCGAAGTCAGCGATGATCAACAAAGCGGGACTATTGAGAAGGAACATCGTTACGGCCACGTATGAAAGGCATGTTTGGTTTACATTTTGTGGCTTAATCCGGCGCTGGCGGCGCTCTTTGGAAACGGAAAGCCCAGTTCCTCAGCTTTCGTATGCGCGCGGCAAGCATCCTCTTCACGCCCCGCATTCCGGTAGAGCTCCGAGAGATCGGCATAGAATTGCGCCTCATTCGGGGCCAGCTTGGCCAATTGTTCATAGAGTTCGATGGCCTCCGTGGCGAGGCCTATTTGCTGGTACCGCATCGCCGCCAAGGCCAGCAGGCTGATTTCCGAGCTGGCGGCCAACTTCTTCAGTTCGGCCGCCTCGGCTTGCTCGGCAGCCGTGGCGATAGAGAATCTACCTTCGTATCTTTCCCCAGTTTTGCCGTCGTCCAAAGCTGCCACGACATCCCAATGGTACTCGAAGCCGGGCCGCAGGTCGCGCTTGCTGTCATAAGGAAGCGTTGTTCGTGTGGTTGTGGCCGACCAGATTGGATCCGGTCCCAGGTAAAGGGTCAGCTTGTAGTGGGTCGCACGAGATAGTAAAGGCCAGGAGAACACCGGCCTGCTGGCCGTCACTTTGGAATCCACAATCGGGCCAAGTCGAGGGCGAGGCTGGGGTGGCCCGCTGCGCGCCACGGTGACCCCTGCCGCAGTCATCGGGGGAAGTTCGGCAATCCAGCCGGCGACTCTCGGCTTGGAATGCTTCGTATCGGTCGGGAAAAGCACTCCCGACGGCTGACAACCGGACTCGGTGCATTTTGCTTGGCAGGGGCCCTCCAATCTCTCCATGCGCCCGTCCTTACGAAACGCCAACACGGCGCGATCCTGGCGACTCAACGACGCAAACGTCCCCTCACTCACGAGGACTTCCGTGTGAAGTTCTTTGTTCGCCGATTCGATCCGGGAGGCCGTGTTCACGGTATCACCGATGGCCGTGTAATCCAATCGTCGCGGGCTGCCGATCGTGCCCACCACGACCTTGCCGGTATGGATACCGATGCCAATGCGGAAGTCGGCCGCTCCAAGTTCGCGCCACCGGTCCTGCAAGGCATGGACGCGGCCGATGGCAGCCACCGCAGCTTGCACCGCCCGGCGCGCGTGGTCCATCTGCGATTCTGGCGCGCCGAAGATCACCATCAAACCGTCGCCGATATACTGATTCACGATGCCGCCATGGGATTCGATGACCGGCACGATCGCGGTGAAGTATTCATTGAGCAACCTTACGACTTCGTGCGGTGTGTGCTTCTCGGAGAAGGTGGTGAAATCACGAACGTCGGAGAACATGACGGAGATCTCGCATTCTTCCCCTTGCAAGTCGAGGCGGCGCGGGTCGGTCTCCATCGCCCGGACTACAGCCTCCGACTTGAACATTCCCATCATTTGTCGCATCCATCGCCAACGGATTGCAAATACCGAGCCGTATACCAACATGCCCAGAAAGAGCATGGCCACCGCTTCCACGTGCCAATGGCCGCAGCGAAAGGCCAGCAGGCAACCGATCTTCCATGCCCAGTGGTGGGCAAAGGTCAGCAGGGCTCCCCAGCCCAGGCTCATCCGCATGAGAGCGGCCCCCAAGCCAGCCCCAGCGAGCGTCAACAGCAACCAAGTCGTAAGCCACCAGGGTGTGGTGATGAAGGCGCCATCGCCGAGCGTGGCGATGACGTTGGCGTGGATTTCCACTCCTGCCATGCGCTCGACCTTGCGATGCAGCCAGAAACTGCGCAGGACGTTGGCAATGGACTGGTTCGAATAGGGCGTGCTATGCTGGTCCTGTTGGGAGCGATCCGTGACTCCAATGAGCACGATCGCATCGCGTAAGTCGACCTCTAGATCGTGGCGGCCTTCGGCAGCTTCCCAAACGGCGTGGAACGGCACCGTGGGAATCGTTCCTGGCGGCCCGACGTAATTGATCGGCATCTGGCCTTCCGCGCGCAGATCAATCAGCCTTCCCTGCCACTGTAGTTGCCGTGCCAAGTACCACTCTTCCGGCAAATGTTTGGCGCGCGAGAACACCGCGATGGCTAGAGCCGGATGCACGTCGCCCTGCCGATCGGCAGCACGAAGGATCTGATGCCTCACGAAGGTGTCGGTGTCCATGGTGAGGTTCACGAAGCCCAGGTCGTTCCACTCCGGCCGAAATTCGTGTTTGACACGCCATTGAAAGACGGGGCGAAGCGGCTGGTCGCCTTCGCCGAGCCACTCGGGAAGGACCACATTGCCCGCTTCCGCGACGGCGGCCCCCATGGCTTCTGCATCCCCCGGCCTTCCGCTCTTGTAGTACTCCGCGGCTTCAGCGCTGTCGGGCACCATGATGTCTATGCCTACGGCCGCCGCACGCTGCCGTCGCAGAAAGCCCACCACCTGGGCCAGTTCTGGGCTGATAAGCGTCAGTGGCTTGTCGAGGCGGCGTATCGATTCATCATCGATGCCGACGATGATTACCTTGGTGGTGCTCGCGCGGATGCCGCAATCGCCATTGGAAGTTCATCAGTGAGGCTCCTGCGCAACCACTTCCGCTGCCTTCGTGAAGAAATCACGTGCGCGTAATGCTCTGCTCCTCACGCTTGGCGATCACGATCCGGCGTCGATCGCGTAATTCCCGGTCGCGTCGGCCCACAGCCGGTACGGACTGCGGACAGCCGCGCCGCCGCCCTCCAGCCACCTCAAGAAGAACACCATGATCCCATCCACGCGCACGAAGCGACCGCCGAGCGCCCAACTCCCTTTCGTGACTGAGGTCGCGCGTCCGGCCTTTGGCATCCATTCGGTGGATTTGTTCGTTATCACCTCGTCCCAGGTGCCGATCAGCGGGTTCAACACCTTGAGTTCCGGTGATTGGTCGGCGGGCTCCTGAGCGAACGCGACGGAGAACAACACGAACCCGAGAAGTGCCGCAGACGCGATTGTGCAGAGACGCATGGAAGTGCTCCTCGTGCCAGTATGAAAATGCGCCGCCTAACGTAGATCGAACTCAGTTGCGGGCCACCGCCAAGGAGTCTCCCATGGCCACACACTGCGGACCGGTGCCATGCCCACGCTTGCGTGGGCATGTCGATCAGTGGCGTGTGCTGGACGATCATTGGTTTGTCGCGCCCATGTGACCCTGGGCATGCCTGACCGGTCATGCCTCGATTCTGACCCATGATGCATGCCGACGGCAAGCGTGGGCATGGCAACCGCTTCGCGAACTCCAATCCTCAAGAAGCTTGGTCCATTAACAGCTAGCGTGTTCCCTGTTGAAACACAAGAGTGAGGACAATCGCCACCACGACGAGTATCCAGCCGAGCGACCCAGTCACCTTAGCAAAGAACCGATAGTTGGTTTCATTGTTTCTCTCGTCATAGTGATCCGCCACGACGGACAGGAGATTCAGCGT
>Ga0315289_10010368_pt1 | contig 13351 bp, 3 predicted proteins | sample YL17G11_40_MG_FD_203452 | JGI IMG/M metagenome (GOLD analysis project Ga0315289, IMG submission 203452) | Sediment microbial communities from Yellowstone Lake, YNP, Wyoming, USA - YL17G11_40 | ecosystem: Environmental > Aquatic > Freshwater > Lake > Sediment | place: USA: Wyoming | collected...
TATCCAAAAATTTCCCTTGTATTTGAAAGAAATGGAGTTTAGATATAATCATAGAAACAAGGAGATCTTTGAAATTCTAACTAAAAACCTTTGCAATTTAGTGCCAGATCTTTTATAATCACCAAAATATAAATAAAAAGCCCCATTCAGTTTAATGAATGGGGCTTAACTTACTGTTTAAAAATAAGTTACCTAAAAACTATTTCAGCATTACCATCTTCTTAATATCTGAAAAATCATCTGCTTTAATTCTATAAAAATAGATCCCACTGGCAACCTCAAGTCCATTATCATCTTTGCTATCCCATTCCACCTCTTTTACCCCAGCAGTTAGTTTCTCATCCACCAAAGTTTTTACCTTCTGCCCTAAGATGTTATACACCTCCATTTTCACCCAGGAATCCTTCGGCAAGGTGAATCTTATAAGAGTCTTGGGGTTAAAAGGGTTAGGATAGTTTTGAGAAAGGCTGAAAACCGTAGGTATAGATGGAGTATTAACCTCTGTTACCTCCAAAGCACCTTTCAAGAAGACTGGCATAAATCCTATGCCAGTTGCTGAAGGTACAAATTCCAACTCTGATAGAGGAGGCCAATCAATGGTATCTACTGGAACATAACTGGTTGAATCCCATGAAGAACCGGTTGTAAAGTACATCTTAGCCACAGGACCACTTGCTACATTACCCGGAGGAAGAGTAGGAGTTGTTAAAACCCAGATCGCATACACAATCAGTTTGTTCTTATCATTTTCTATAGAAGTCAGATCGCTTTTAGCATCAGAATTGGTTATCCTTGTACCTACAAAGCTAATAGAATCACAGGTGATATCTAAATCTGTAGCAGAATCCGGAAATTCCAAGGGAATAGTGAATCCACCTAACTCCTCATCGTTAACTATATAAACATTCATAACTACCTGGGTATTAGGACGTACCTTTTCCAAACGCTCAATTATGACAGTGTCCCTTATTCCAGGGTCCTGAGCTAAGGTAAAATTAAAGCTTATTAAACAAAAGATAGATAATAAAAATACTAAGGTTAAGTTTCTTTTCATTTTTTCACCCCTCTCCTAAAAAAATGTTATGGTTTTTGTTTCCTTCTTTCCTTCTTTCCACCTCTCTACGAGGAGCAAGCCTGCGTAGGACCGTATCCGCCTTAGGCGGATTATCGGCTTTAGCTCTACATTATACAAATAACTACTTCAACATTACCATCTTCTTAATATCTGAAAAATCATCTGCTTTAATTCTATAAAAATAGATCCCACTGGCAACCTCAAGTCCATTATCATCTTTGCTATCCCATTCCACCTCTTTTACCCCAGCAGTTAATTTCTCATTCACCAGAGTTTTTACCTTCTGCCCTAAGATGTTATATACCTCCATATTAACCCAGGAATCCTTCGGCAAGGTGAATCTTATAAGAGTCTTGGGGTTAAAAGGGTTAGGATAGTTCTGAGATAGGCTGAAAACTGTCGGTATAGATGGAGTATTAACCTCTTTTACCTCCAAAGCACCTTTTAAAAAAATAGGTGTAAATGTAGGCCCCACTACAGGCACAAAATCTAAAACGTTACCAGGAGGGATAAGGACGGAATCTACGGGAACATACTGGGTTGAATCCCAGGTGAGACCGGTTCTGAAGTAAACTTTAGCTACAAGTCCACTTCCAGGAGCCAGGTCTCCACTAAACCAGACAGCCCAGATTAATAACCTGTTCTTATTAACAACATTCGTGCTATCTTCCTTCCACGATGTGGTATCACTTCTATCATTTGTCAAAGTAGCTGAGGCGGCTCTTGTCCCTACAAAGCTTACCGAATCGAGAGCGATATCCATATTGCTAACTGTATCCGGAAAGACCAAGGGTATGGTAAATGCACCTAAAGCCTCATCATTAAATATATAAACATTCAAAACCACCGGCGTATTAGGACGTACCTTTTCCAAACGCTCAACTCTGCAGGTATCCCTCACTCCAGGATCTTGAGCTAATGCAAAATTAAAGCTTATCAAACAAAAGATAGACAATAAAAATACTAAGGTTAAGTTTCTTTTCATTTTTTCACCCCTCTCCTAAAAATTGTTATAGTTTTTGCTCACTCTACTCCTTCTTTCCTCCTCTCTACGAGCCGTAGATCTTTTATCGGCTTTAGATATAGTATATGCCAAACCACCTCCTTAATGTTAAAATATTAGAGATGTAACTTCATAATTATACCCATTTTTTTAATATATAACCAAAGGCAAATAATTTGTCAACAAAAAAATTAAGATTTTTTAATTTTTTTAAAACAATGTGGTGAAAGTCAACCTTTGAATAAATAGTTGATTAGATAAACCATATCTAACGCTGAGAGAATACTTACACAGTTAGCACCTTTAACGCTACACAGATTAGAATGGATTCTCCCTCCAAACAAATCGATACTTAACCACATTTCAAGGAACGTTGTAATACATAACGTATAGTTATAATAAACTACGAAAAAGTTTGACCATTATTAGCATAAATTAGAACCTTAATAAAAACAAGCAAGGGGATAATCTTATGAGAAGAGCTAACTTAGATGTTACCATCAAAGAAACACCTCTTCTTTAAAGTTTAACCCCTCTTTTAAAAAGTTATGGGATTCCGTTTTGGAACGGAATCCCATAACTTTAAATCTCTAACCTGCCTTGAAGGAAAGCTCACTCACACCAAATTGGTTTTATTATAGGGAATACAGGGGGAGGACCGCCCTTAAACAGGTAGTTAATCAGGTAAACCACATCAGAAACCGAAACCTTTCCATCGTAATTGGCATCACTTGGATTAATCGGTGGCGGACCACCTTTGAATAGATAATTTATCAGATATACCACATCAGAAACCGAAACCTTTCCATCACCATTGGCATCTCCAATAAGATTACTGGCATCTCTAACAGAGTCACACTTTGTAGCTAACCAAGATGCCGTAACCGCATTGAATTTCAAACTATCTAAACCCTTATCAGTTACCAGTAATAAATATTTCAGTTCAATTACAGTCGTGGTATTAGGATTAGTCACATGAGCCATTGACATCAGCGTATTATTATCCTGCATAGAATCTTCCTGCTCAACTGACCAGCTAGCATCTGACATAAACTTATACAGGGAATCATCATTATATCCACTATAAGGATAGAGCTGTTTAGCATTGTTCAAAACGTGAGCGCTCAAAGGTGCGGTGCCGTGGTAGATGGTAGAGCCACCTTGCTTTACTTCCGCATCTAAGAATTTGAAGGCACCATAGTAGTTCAGGAACTCAGCACTGTCACCCTGCTGCCAGATTAGATTCAAAGCCTGATCATAACCACCAAAGTTATCTGATCCATGTTTAGCTTGGACATCCCAGTCACCCGCTATGCCAAAATAACCACCGGCTGGATTACCTGGGGCGATGTCATCCCACCATATCGGAGGCGGATTCCAGTACCACCAGTTGTAGACCAGAATAACCGGAGGGGAGTCGAAGACCATGACCTTAGAATACTTAGTCCAGTAGCTCCACCATGAGTGGTTTGTGCCATGAGAAGTAAGACGTCCTGGAAAAACAAGGCTAAACTTATCGTATATTACTGTGACCCTTGTGGACAATGTGCCCACTTGATACTTATAAGTCTCCGTCTTTATTTTAGCTTCGGGTAAAAAGTCATGGTGCTCATGTAACCAGGTAAAGCCCACAGTATCTCCCTCGATATCATCAGAGACAAAAACCGGAGTGAACTCAAAAATATAATTATTTCCATTATAGTACATCCCGTTGCCGGTCAGATCGTTATCTTCCTGGTGTCCTATGTTCCCTACATTGGAAACGACCGCTCTAACACGTAAATCTGCTGTGTCATATTCAGGATAGTAGAAGGTGTCAGTTACCACAAAGTGGAACTTCGCATACTCAGTATCCACATAGGTTTCTCCACCACCTAATAAGCCATTGTTAGACTCAACCATTATCTGGCCTACTAAGAAGGTATCTTGTTTCCCGGCTCCGCTGAAGGTCAGAGCGACATTCACCGGTGCCCCAAGCTGTGGGATACTGCATTGGGCAGGAACTGCAGTTACATAGGGAGGTGTAGTGAGCTTCACAAACAAAGTCGCTGTGCCGGTATTCTCAAAGGTCAAAGCATCGTTTTTGGTTCCTCCGTTTGTAGCCCATCTGACCGGACTAATCAACATTTTTGGGCTAAAGTCCTTCCCGGGAACTGCTGGAACTAACTCGCGTGGATCCTTCAGGTAGCGAATCGGATTTAAGGTATATCCCCCCTGAGGGGTGATAGCACCAGCCGCATCTAAATCATAAACATAGCTGACATACATAAAGTCTCCCACCCTCTCGGCTACTGTACCCCAAGCCTCACTTTCGCAGTCCCAAACATCACAGCCAGGTGTGGGGGTATTGGTCAGATTCACCTCAGGTCCCCAGTTCCGGCCACCAGTGCCAGATACTTTCTTATATATATCCGCATTTGCAAAACCAGCCAAAGATACGTCGTCATCACTGTACCCGGAGTAAACCACATAGAGATAATTGTAAGCCGCATCTCCCACCTTATATTCTACACCTGCGGTTGGCTTGGAAATACCGTAATTCCAATTACCGCAATCTGCGGCTACATACCGAGAAGCTATTTTGTGAAGGGTATCACCAGTAGCTGAACTCCAGTGGAATAAAGATACATCTTCTCCCTCGTTTCCAGTAGCAGAGGCAGTAAAGAATACATGGAGCACATTAGAATAGTCGTACACTGCAGCCACCTCAGTGTAATAGAAATTGTAACTTTTCCAATCTGGACCCCAATTGGTTATCTTTTTAGGTGTTAGGTTATTCCCGGCCATCCAGTCGCTACCGTCAACGGTGGACTCTACATAATATATCTCTCCCTGATAAAAGACAGAAGCTGTCTGATCATACCAGACAATAGCAACTTTATGTCCTGTATTAGTAGGGGAGGCGACTACAGGAGCTCCAATATAAGTGCACTTGCTATCACTAGGGAAGTAATAGGGTATTTTCCCTGGCTGAGTCACATTGGGTGGAAAGGTCACCGCAGCCGTATTAGGTGATTGACAGATCATATTTTGGCTTCCTGCAGGTCCATTTGGATCCTGGAAACAGCGTACATAACCTGACTCATAATCCGTCCCGAAAGCAGTTATGTGGATAAAAGCAGTATCACCTTTTAATCCCTTAGCAGTACCCACATAGGGCCAATGTAAATATTCAACCCTTGCATGACCATCTATTGAATCAAAAGGTATATCATACAAGTTGAACTGCCCTAATCCAGGAGTGGTCTTCTCTATGGCTAAGACAACGCCGTACATGCCAGTCCCCGTCGCTGGAGTCATTTGGTGGAAAGCTAATACCTCCCTGGAATTCGGCAGTATATCTAAACCACAATACCCGCCCCTGCCTGCCCAAGGAGTAACATGGATACCCGCGCCAGCATTATTCCAGCTTCCATCTGGGAAACGAGCATTATAATCGATATAGCGGTTCTCGGTCAGATCCGGACCCACCATATTCATCCAGTCGAAATGCAGATTCCCCAGATAATCATAGGCTATCCGGCGGTGTGCGGAACTGTTTTCCTGGTAGTCATAATAAGTCCAGCCTACGGTGTCATCTGTCATCGGAAAGAAATACTTGAACTCCGGGGTAGGCGTAGTACGGTACGGGTAGATTATACTCTCATCTACGGGCTTCATTTTCTCCATGCTCGGGAGCACTTTCTTCTCCACCGGCTTCTTCGCCCCAAAAGCACTTAAGCTTGCTATCAGCAATAAGCTTAAGGCTAAGACTAAAACTCTTTTCGCCATCTTTTGCTCCTTTCTTGGTTACTAAAACTACTTCCTATCTTTAGATAAATAATTATTAAACCTTAACACCACCTCCTTTATTAATGAAAAGTATTGTCTTTAAAACTTCTGCTTGGATTTCCTCCTCCTTTAATAAAAAAACCTGCCTAACTTTTCCCTCACCCCCTTTCCTCCTGTAAACAATTAAGTTGGCTCTTTGGTCTTTTAAGTTAGGAAAAAGTTAAAATACCTTTTGAGAAGTTCTTTGGAAAAAAACTTCTACCGCTTAACTCTTTGATCTTAAAATCCAACCTGACTAACACCCAAGACTTATCTCAAGACACAGAATACGTGCCACTTTATAATTAAACTTTTTCACTCAATTTGTCAAGTCTTTTTTTATTCTTTTTATCAATTTTTAATTAATATTTTAATCGACAAATTTTCTTAAAAGTTTAACCTGGATAACAAAATGAGACTTCAGGGTTATCCTTATCCCTAATAATCATTTAGATTAAGGTAAAATGATGATAAAAAGCTGTTTACCCCTTCATCTAAGGATAACTATGCATATTTTCCCAAGCCTACAGATTGTATATCTATTTATGTTACAGATCAAACCTTAAAGAAACCTTGTTTAAAAACAAGGGGTTACGGAGGAGGCCCTCCTTTAAAAAGATAGTTGATCAGATAGACACAATCAGCTACAGAGACAGACCCATCATGGTTTGCATCTCCTGCTCCCATGGGAGTGGGTGCAGGACCACCTTTGAAAAGATAATTTATGAGATAGACCACATCTGCAACTGATACCTTACCATCTCCGTTGGCATCCCCTTTGACATATTCAATCACAGTGATGGTTACCCTCACACTATCTGCCAGAGAACCGTCCGAGGCGATGAAAATCACCTTATAAATTGAATCGACTTGACTGCTATCTGGAGTGAAGGTGAAAAGACCTCTTCCATTTAAGCTATCATAAAAAACTGCATTACGTGGCAGAGAATCTGCGAAAAGTTGTGGAATAGTGCCATCCGGGTCTGTGGCACTGACTTTAAAGGATAAGGTTTCCTTGATTGCTGCTGTTTTATCACTAATTGCCGACAATTTAGGTCTTTGATTACCAGCCTCTATTACAGTAATTTGAACTAATTCTGTATCTGCCAAATTGGTTGGATCTGTAGCCACAAACCCCACTGTATAGACTCCAGCCTGTGTAAACGATGGATGGAATCTCAAGACACCTTTACCAGTTCCAAGAAAAGTTGTATAAGTGGCATTGTCAGGACGATTAAAGATACTTAGTGTGGGAACAGTACCATCAAGATCATAAGCAGAATCTGCTAAAGTTAGACTTCCACCTTCAATTATACTGGTATCATTTATTGGATAGATAACCGGTGGCACAGGTACATTATAGACCAGAATCATTGTAGTCCGCTGGAGACAGTATCCAGTATCAGATGGATATTCTGAGTCTATAGCTAAGAAAGAAATATAATAGGCAGTGTCTTGATTACTCTGGTTATAATCAGGATAAAACATAAGTGTTCCCGCACCATTCCCGCTATCTACAAAAACTGAATTAGTCAATTGAGGTGTCACCTTTAGTATCGGTATGGTCCCATCATCATCCGTTGCTTTGACATTAATTATCAAAGTATCTCCCTCGTGAACGCTTGTTGAAGAAAGACATTGAGTGAATTTAGGTTTCTGATTAACATTTATTACAGTTATTTTTACGCTGTCAACTGAGGTCATCAGCGTATCCTCAGAATCTAACACCTGGAAATAAACTACATAATTACCCGCCTGGAAATTGTCAGGTGAGAATCTAAACCCTCCCCTTCCGTTCAGACTATCGGTAAAAGTGGCATTAGTTGGTAAATTACTTGCCCTAAGAATAGGTATTGTACTATCCGGATCAACCCCCCTTATTCTAAAGCTGAGGGTAGCACCTTCATTTACTGATGTTGAATCATAAGGGATAGAAAGAACTGGAGTCTGATTCCCAGCTTCAAGCACTGTTATCAAGACCGTTTCAGTATCAGCTAAAGAGCCATCAGAAGCTATTAATCTGATGCCGTATACTGCTGATTGGACATAGGTTGGCGTGAATCTAAAAACTCCATTTCCATTACCACTATCATTAAAGACCATATAAGGCTCTAAGGCTCCGGTGGAAAGACTTGGTATGATGCTATCCGGGTCATCCGCATGAACCAGGATTATCAGTGTATCTCCTTCCATAACGCTATCTGGAGGTATCGTCTGTATAATAGGTCTCTGGTTTCCTGCATCTACAACCTGAATCAGCACATTTTCATAATCAACTAAACTACCATCGCTAGCATAGAAAGTTACCTGCTTTAATCCCTGCTGAGCGTAGTCCGGTATAAATGTAAATCTTCCTCTTCCATTACCGCTATCTACAAAAGCTGCATTTCGGGGTAGAGTACTGGTATATAATATTGGAATTGTTCCATCCGGGTCAGAAGCTGAGACATTAAAGGAAAGAGTTTCTGCCTCATTCACTATCTTCCAGCCAATTGGATTTAAGACCGGAGGTTTATTAGGACCTGAGGTTACAGTAATGGTAACATTTCTTATACCAGTCATAGCTGGAATTTCAGCATCTGTGCACATAAAGGTTACAGTGTCAACACCCACCTGGCTGCTGTTAGGTATAAACTTAAATTTGCCAATATCACTTCCGCTATCTTGAAAAGTCGAATTCAGAGGAAGGTTCGTCGCAGTCATATATAGAGGTCCACCATTCCAATCTGAAGTATCTCTACCCACCACTCTAATCCTCAGGGTATCTCCAACTACTACATTTTGTGGAGGTATAGAATCGATCGTTGGAGGTTGATTTACATCTATTATGGTTATAACCACATTCTCAAAATCGGAAAGAGGAGGATTACCATTGTCTGTGGCAATGAAAGTAACTGTACCCACTCCTGCCTGATAGTAATTTGGCTTGAAAATAAATATACCAGTACCATTATGGTTATCAGTGAAAGTAGAATTGAGCGGGGTATTACTTGCGCCTAAAATCGGAATGTCACCTTCTCGGTCAGTGGCTCTGACTGTTATACTCAAGCTGTCACCTTCTCGAACTGACTTTGGTCCAATCGAATCTATAACCGGGGGACGATTGCTGAACTGTGTCACCGTAATCTGAACAACTTCGCTGTCAGATAAAAACCCATCACTGGCGATAAAGGTAACATTATATATGCCTAACTGAGTGGTATCAGGCGAGAACCTGAAAGAACCAGCTCCATTAGCGGAATCAACAAAACTGGAATTAGTAGGGGTATTTACCGTTGTTAAAACCGGAATAGTTGCATCTGGGTCTGTGGCACTTACTCTGAACTGTAATGTGTCTTTTTGCATCACACTTCTGGGACCTATCGATGATAAAACCGGCGGCAAATTGACATTATTGACCGTTATTTGCACTACCTCGCTATCCGCCGAACCCACAGTATCTCTTGCGATAAATGTAACATTAAAAATACCAGATTGAGTATAATCTGTACTGAAAACAAACGAACCTGAGCCGTTCCCACTATCGGTTAGAACCCCATTAGTCGGAATGTTTAAGGCAGTAAAGATCAACCTGTCACCATTTATGTCCGTGGCATGAACTCTAAAGCTCAATACCTGCCCTTCATTTACACTCTTTGGTCCAATCGGATCTAAAACCGGTGGGTTGTTCACATTATTCACCGTTATTGCTACTACCTCACTATCCACTGCCAATGACGGATCTGTGGCTTTGAAGGTGACATTATAAATTCCTGCCTGAGTATAACTCGGATTGAAACTAAACGAACCAGCTCCATTGCCAGAGTCGGTAAAGGTTGAATTGGTTGGCAGATTGACTGCAGTTAAAACCAGAGAGTCCAGATCTGCATCAGTGGCATGGATTCTAAAGGTTAAATTAGACCCTTCGTTTACACTCTTAGCTCCAATCGAGTCTAATACCGGCGTTTGATTACCAGCACTCACCACCGTAATTTGGACTACCTCACTATCTACTGCTGAAGATGGATCTGTAGCTTTTAAGGTTACATAAAAGATTCCTGCCTGAGTATAATCAGGATTGAAAATGAATGAACCTGCTCCATTGCCTGAATCGGTAAAGGATGAGTTCGCTGGTAAATTAGTCGCTGACAAAATCAAAGAGTCTCCATCTGCATCTGTAGCATGAACTCTGAAGGTTAAATTAGCTCCCTCATTCACACTCCTCGAACCGATCAAGTCTAATACCGGTGCCTGGTTTCCTGCACTCACTACCGTTATCGCCACTACCTCACTGTCTGCTGACCCAACTGTATCAGTAGTGATAAAGGTTACATTATATATGTTTGCCTGGGTATAATCCGGACTAAAACTAAATGAACCTGTCCCATTACCACTATCCGTAAAGGTAGCATTGGTAGGAATGTTTAACGCACTCAAGACCAAACTGTCTCCATTGATATCTGTAGCGTGAACCCTAAAACTTAATACCTGACCCTCATTTATACTTCTTGATCCTATTGAATCCAAAACCGGTGCATTATTCACATTATTCACCGTTATTGCCACTATCTCACTATCCGCAGACCCTACTGTATCTGTAGTGATAAAGGTTACATTATATATGTTTGCCTGGGTATAATCCGGACTAAAAGTAAACGCACCTGCTCCATTACCACTGTCAGCGAAAGTTGCATTAGTTGGGATATTCAAAGCACTCAAAACCAAACTATCCCCATTTATATCTGTGGCATGAATCCTAAATGTTAGTACTTGTCCTTCATTTATACTCTTTGAACCAATTGAATCTATTACTGGCGGATTGTTCACATTATTTACTGTTATCGCCACCACCTCACTGTCTGCTGACCCAACTGTATCAGTAGTGATAAAGGTTACGTTATATATGTTTGCCTGGGTATAATCCGGACTAAAACTAAATGAACCTGCCCCATTGCCACTGTCGGCAAATGTAGCATTGGTAGGTAAGTTGGTCACACTCAAAATTAAACTATCCCCATCTGCATCCGTTGCATGCACTCTAAAGGTTAAATTAGAACCCTCATTCATACTCCTCGAACCGATTGAATCTAAGACCGGTGCTCGATTAACATTATTCACCGTTATTGCTACTACCTCACTATCCACTGCCAATGATGGATCTGTGGCTTTGAAGGTGACATTATATATTCCAGCCTGAGTATAGCTCGGGTTAAAAGTAAATGAACCGGCTCCATTGCCAGAATCGGCAAAGGACGAATTAACTGGAAGATTGGTGGCTGTCAAGGCCAAAAGGTCTAAATCCGCATCTGTGGCATGTATCCTGAAGGTTAAATTAGCTCCTTCATTAACACTCTTAGACCCTATCGGCTCTAAGACCGGAGTCTGATTACCAGCACTCACTACTGTTATCGCTACTAACTCGCTATCTGCCAAACCTACTGTATCCGTGGAGATAAAGGTAACATTATATAACCCTGCCTGAGTATAATTCGGACTGAAACTAAATGAACCTGTCCCGTTAGTGCTATCTGTAAAAGATGCATTGGTGGGTACATTCAATGCACTCAAGATCAATCTATCACCATTTATATCTGTAGCGTGGACTCTAAATGCCAATACCTGCCCTTCATTTACACTCTTTGGTCCAATCGGATCTAAAACCGGTGGGTTGTTCACATTATTCACCGTTATTGCTACTACCTCACTATCCACTGCCAATGACGGATCTGTGGCTTTGAAGGTAACATTATAAATTCCTGCCTGAGTATAATTCGGATTGAAGATGAATGAACCTGCTCCATTACCACTGTCCGTAAATGTAGCATTAGTGGGAATATTGGTAGCACTTAAAATTATGCTGTCTCCATCTGCATCTGTCGAATGTACACGGAAGACTAAATTTGAACCCTCATTCACACTCTTTGCCCCTATCGGCTCTAAGACCGGAGTCTGATTACCAGCACTCACTACTGTTATCGTTACTAACTCGCTATCTGCCGCACCTACGGTATCTGTGGAGATAAAGATCACATTATAGATTCCTGCCTGGGTATAATCAGGACTGAAAGTAAACGCACCTGAACCATTGCCACTATCTATAAAGGTAGCATTGGTAGGGATATTCAAAGCACTCAAGACCAAACTATCCCCATTTATATCTGTGGCATGAACTCTAAAACTCAATACCTGCCCCTCATTTATACTTCTTGATCCTATTGAATCCAGAACCGGTGCATTATTCACATTATTCACTGTTATTGCCACTACCTCACTATCCGCCACTCCTACAGTATCTGTGGCAATAAAGGTTACATTATATATGTTTGCCTGGGTATAATCAGGACTGAAAGTGAACGCACCTGCTCCATTGCCACTGTCAGCGAAAGTTGCATTGGTGGGAATATTCAAGGCACTTAAGACTAAACTGTCTCCATTGATATCTGTAGCGTGAACCCTAAAACTTAATACCTGACCCTCATTTATATTTTTTGATCCGATTGAATCCAAAACCGGTGCATTATTCACATTATTCACCGTTATTGCTACTACTTCACTGTCTGCTGACCCAACTGTATCAGTAGTGATAAAGGTTACGTTATATATGTTCGCTTGGGTATAATCAGGACTGAAAGTGAACGCACCTGCTCCATTACCACTGTCCGTAAATGTAGCATTAGTAGGTATATTAGAGACACTTAAAACTATACTGTCCCCATCCGCATCAGTAGAATGAACACGGAAGGTTAAATTAGAACCCTCATTTACACTTCTTGCTCCGATCGAATCTAATACCGGCGTCTGGTTTCCTGCACTTACCACCGTTATCTGCACTACCTCACTGTCTGCAGAACCTGTTGTATCGGTAGCGATAAAGGTTACATTATATATGTTCGCCTGGGTATAATCCGGGCTGAAGGTGAACGATCCTGCTCCATTGCCACTGTCAGCGAAAGTTGCATTAGTGGGAATATTCAAGGCACTCAAGACTAAACTGTCTCCATTGATATCTGTGGCATGAGCTCTGAACGTTAACACCTGTCCCTCAGTCACACTCCTCGGTCCTATGGGGTCTAATACCGGTAGATTATTCACATTATTTACCGTTATCGCCACTACCTCACTGTCTGCCACTCCTACAGTATCTGTGGCAATAAAGGTTACATTATATATGTTTGCCTGGGTATAATCAGGACTGAAAGTGAACGCACCTGCTCCATTGCCACTGTCAGCGAAAGTTGCATTGGTGGGAATATTCAAGGCACTCAAGACTAAACTGTCTCCATTGATATCTGTGGCATGTACCCTGAAGCTCAATACCTGTCCCTCATTCACACTCCTCGGTCCTATGGGGTCTAATACCGGTGCATTATTCACATTATTCACTGTTATTGCCACTACCTCACTATCCGCCACTCCTACAGTATCTGTGGCAATAAAGGTTACATTATATATGTTTGCCTGGGTATAATCAGGACTGAAAGTGA
>Ga0315289_10010370_pt1 | contig 13351 bp, 7 predicted proteins | sample YL17G11_40_MG_FD_203452 | JGI IMG/M metagenome (GOLD analysis project Ga0315289, IMG submission 203452) | Sediment microbial communities from Yellowstone Lake, YNP, Wyoming, USA - YL17G11_40 | ecosystem: Environmental > Aquatic > Freshwater > Lake > Sediment | place: USA: Wyoming | collected...
ACCAGTCAAAGGAGCCAGCTCGACGAGAAGCCAGTGCGTGTAGGCGTCACACTGGTGTTGGGACCGCTTGAGGGTGAAACCGCGGGGAGCCAGAAGTGCAAAAAAGTCATCCGGCTTAGAGCACTGGTGAGAGAAACAAACCCCTGAGGCTTCCTTATGGATATGATCCATCTCTGCAGACACCCATTCAAAGTAGACCGAAATGGCTTTTTTGCCGTTATATATAGTAGAAAAACTGCATAGATCAAATTCACCACGGGAGTAGGAATGATGATGGCCGGAGAGATGCGCACTCAAGGGGGTTTTACGCTTGCTGAACTCCTCAGCGTAGTTGCAATGAAAAAGACGACTTGTTGGAGAACAGCATTAGCAGTTGTCCTGCTTTTTGTTGTTTTTTTGTCGGGTTGTGGTGGTGGTAAGCCTAAGGTAGAAAAAATTACCGAAGCAGAAATAGCAGCACAGAAGAAGGTAATCCAGAATTACTATCAAGATATTGATAAAAAAGACTATGAGGCTGCTTATGACCTTACTTCTAAGAACTTTCAGAGAGGTCTGTCTTACCCCAACTTTGTCTATCAATACAAAGAGTACGTCGACAACGTAAAAGTTAAGTCTACGGAGTGGTTGGAAAAATACAGTAATAAAACTAGTGGCGTATTTAATGTCTCCTTTGACGCTGTTTATAAGAAAAAATACCCCGTAGGTGACGGGAATTTGCCGACCTTACATGTAATTGCAAAAGACGGTAAGAAATGGAAACTTGACTCTATAGGAATTGATACGGAGAAACTTGACCAGTCAACTACCCCTACCTCACTTTTACGGCTGTACTGGGCAAATGATATGACCATAAAAGTATCGTCCACAGACGGCAAACACGCCGAATATGTCGTAGTTACGGGTTATGGCTCGGTTTTCAGCAAATCAGAAGAGGAAGAATAGCCCTTTCTGGGTTAACCTTATACCTAAAAAAGCCGTTATATATAGAGTGAAGAGAGGAAAACATGATACGGGAAAGCACGGTACATAACAGGGTACAGAAGGCCGCATCTTGCGAAAAAGGCTTTAGCCTGATTGAACTCCTCACAGTTGTTTTCATAATAGGCGTTATGATTGGTACGGCTACGGTTGCTTTCTTTGTTGTTTCGCGAAATACCGATGTAAAAACCACTGCAGAAATGCTGAAAGAAGATTTGCGAAAAGTGTACGCTTTTGCTGCTTCTGGTGAGAAACCGAACGGTATTGACTATCGCTATCGGTACAAAGTTACTTTTAACAACAGAATTGAGGATCCAAAGGACTGTTATCTAATCCAAAAAGGAACCCCAGACGCCTTTGGAACCTACACCTATGCTGATATGACGCCGACGAAGTTTAACGCAAACAAAACAGAAGGCAATTACATAAAACCCAGTAACATGGGGTCCACGCATATAAATTATGGGGATTACAAAACAATATACTTCGTTTCTGCTGGGTCTATAACGATGGCTAACATAACTGGAAACACAGCCCCTGGTGGGGATATGGTTATAAATATAGTTGGTCACTCAAGCAGTAAAAGCGTAACCATCAGTGGCTATGGGAATATCTCTGATTAGAGGAGGCCTCAGATGTCGTCCGTAAGATTCAATAAACTAGTTAAAAGCGACAAGGGCTTTTCTATGGCAGAAGTGCTCATAGCAATGGTCTTATTTGTTAGTTCTATCGTTGGTTTAAGTATGATGCTTTTGTCGGGTAGTGCTGCTGTTACTCGTGGTTCCATGGAATCTCAAGCAGCAGAACTAGCACAGAGGAAAGTCGAAGAGGTCAAATCTCTCCAGTTCTACACCCCCTGGACGGGGGCTAATCAGGACATAGACGATTTTTACTGGGCTTTTGACGGTGATACCCCTCGAAGCAACGCCGAACAACTCAACAATCCCACCGTTGAAGACTACGGGTCTATAGCTCATAGAGGACAGTTCAAGAGGACTACTGCTATCCAGTACCAGACTATTACAAACGGACAACTTTCTCCTGCTGCTATGAATGACTATTGGGTTCCCAAAAGCAAGACCAGCAACAGTGTTGTTTCTCCGCAATTCGACGTGCCGAAAGATACAAGCAACCAAAGAGTAAGGGCTTTGATGATAGAGGTTAGAGTTTATTACAGGTTTGGAAATTTGGCACAGGAGAATGTATATGTTACCAGAGGAATAGTAAGCGACCTTATGGTAACTAGTGGTAATACCGCCGTAATAGTAATCAAAGCGATTTCACCCGCTACGGGTATGATAAACTCTGACACTAATCTCACGTTTGATATTACTGTTAAATCTGAAGGGTTGCAGGACGATTTCAATAACGGTACAGCCAACGTTGCAGCTTCGCTTTGGTATGCGGGTCGGACCGATATTCCCTGTAAAGAATATGAGGCTGGTGGAGTTACGGCACAGGTACTTAACAACGGAACACTTATAAGGTGCCATTTCAACCTTTCAGACCATACTTATTTCGATGTGGAAGAACAAGAGACAAAGAGTGTAATAGTAAGACCGGGTCCCTACAACCTCGCCGTTTACTGGAAGAACAGGGGTTGGGAGGACACCAGTTTCCGGGAATGCTTTACTGTACTAACTGCTCCACCTGTTTATGATTCTCTCTCGAACTACAACTGGGGTCACAAGGGTCAGTCATCAAGAAGGCTCACCGTCAACGGCTCCAACCTTCACGGCGTAACGATAACCCTTAAAAAAGGTACGACTCTAATACCGGGAGCCGTCTCTTCGAACGACGGTTCAACGCTAGTGGCAACCTTCAACCTGTCCTCAATATCAGGCGAGGACGAGTATTGGGACATAGAGATTACCACTATCGGTGGTACTGTCGTGTCTGATACCAACGCCAAACGACTGTACGTTAACCCGAGGTCTGTCATAACGAGGATTTCAGACACTAGTTCACCAAACTACTACCGCTGGGCTCATAGCGGTCAGACAGCAAGAAGAATCCGTATCGAAGGTGATTATCTCTACGGGTACGAGGATGCCATCCCGACCAACGAAAAACTCATGAAGTACGGTGGCTATACTACAACAGGTGAAGCCGTTTGGGTATCCGGTCCTACTGGTGACGAAGCAAGCCCGTTGAACCAATCGTTAGTACTCACGTTCAACCCCAGTACGGCGAGTGTTGGATACAACGCGACAAATAGTTACTGGACAGTCCACCTGAAGAACTATGGTGGGGTGGCCGAGTCGACAACGGACACCGGTAGGGTGTTGTTCAACCCGACCCCTACGATTACACAGGTAAGCCCGACTTCGGTTGGTAATTATTACGATTGGGCCCACAGCGATCAGACAGCGAGAAACGTCAGGGTAGAAGGTACTTATCTCTACGCATTTGGCGTTAGTGGAGCCGAAGCACAGATGAATTACAATTCTTATGCTACCTCTAAAGCGGGTATAACTACAGCACCTGCCCTCAACGACGAGAGCGATACGGATCCAGTTACGTTCTCCTTTAATCCCAACAGTGCTGACAGTGGCAGTTACTGGACTACTTCTAACACTCGTTGGGACGTACACCTGAAGAACTACGGTGGTACGGCAGATTCGGACACGGACGCAAAACGTGTGCTTATGAACCCGCCACCCACGATAACCAGGATTACTCCTACAGAGGGTGGTTCAAGCCCAAGTTACTTCGATTGGACTTACTGGAGTAAGGGTGCTACGCCTGTAAGGATAGAAGGTACGAACCTCTACGCACTCGGTGCCACAACGGTAGGCGCTGAAAGAAAACTGAAGTACAGTACTTACACTCTGGAAGGTACTGTGACAACCGATGCTGGTGCTGATTATGTTGTGAATAGTTCTGTTGCTACAATCATATCGTTCAACCCTTCTTCGGTACCTGCGTTGGTAGAGAATGTCAGGAATACACGTTGGGACGTTTACCTGAAGAACTATGGTGGTATAGCACAGTCGGGTGGTGATTCTTCAAGAGTATGGATGAACCCACCGCCTCAAGTTACGAGTGTTTCTGGTCTTGTTAGCGGGTACAGGAAGCAGGGTACTGTTGCAACCGTCACGGTGAACGGTAACTATTTCCAAAATAATGCGATGCTGTATTTGAGTAACAACTGGGACGGAAGTTGGCCTCCTCCTGCTGGTGTGCTGGTTAAGTGTTCCGGTGGTGTGACCAATAACGCTGGAACACAGATTACAGGAATAGCAGAGAACCTTGATAAAGCAAACTTCTATGACTGGACGGGTGGATCCTTGGGCTCCCTTCCGGGTACTTCTCCGCTTCTCAATATGACTTCGTACAGGATTTGGGTACAGAATCAGAACAGCGATCTGGCCTCGCAGTTCTGGGGTACCTATACCGTCACGCTTCAAAATGCAACACCAGCGATTACAGGTGTTACAAGTGTTTGTTATAACGATTGGGATGTACCGGTGACTATAACGGGTAACTACTTCGATACTACAGCAAGTAATATGGCAGTTAGTTTCGTCGATACGTATGGTTTAACTGGCACAAAGTCCATTGGTGGAAGTTACGGTACTGGACAATCAATTACAGGTTTGAATATGAACACCATAGGACTTCTGGACCAAGCATACAATATTACTGTTACAGATAGTGAAACTGGAAAGTCGTCTAACTACAACTATACAGTAGCACTCCCGGCTAGTGACGCTATTCAGATATTCGGAACCAATATTACCTTTGCAGGTTCGGGACAGCAGGCATTCTGGAACAACAGCGGTTGTAGTGGGTCTACTACAGACAATCCAAACTGGGCTCAAGACAATGGCGACCGCCAATACAAGATAATCGCCAAGAGGATGAGGTACTCACAGTATTGGGACTTCTTTGTTAGCGGTCTTACCGGTGGAGGAGACAAGAAATTCTGGGCCAGTGTAGGAACAGACTACGACCGTGCTAACAAGTGGGTAAGGACTACCGGTACTTGTCATTATGATGAGTGCCCGCTTTGGAACCGAGACGTTGACGTTAAAGGCTCTAATACTGGTGATAGTGGTTATTGCGTTAACTGGGGCGCTAGACTCAAGTTATATCCCTAAAAGGAAAACAGCATGAAATCAATGTCGGGTCTGATAAAGAGAATAAGAACTGACGAACAGGGCTTCCTGCTGGTCGAATTGCTAATTGTGATGGTTGTTTCATTGATTATGCTGGCTGGTATGGTCGGGCTTATAAGCATGGGGTTCCAGAGCTTTTCGTCCAGTAAAAATCTTCAAGCTCTAGCAGATGCTTCTCGCAGGGTTCTTCCAGCGATGGACAGGCAGATGAAGCCGCTTCTGCATATCAACGACGACGAGTGTGTGGCTAATTACAAAGTCGTTTCCCCTGCGGGTGTGTGGGACGGTATGAGTTTCTACGCTGACGTAGACAACGACAACGCAGGGTCCGACGTGGAGAACTACACAGCTGCCGAGAAAATAGAGTTTTATAAAAGTGGAGATAAGTTGATGCAAAGGACTACCGAACCGGGTGTAGGTGGGGCTGTTACCTCGACTTCGCTGTGTTCATACGTGGATACCGTCAGGTTCTACTACTTTCCTGCTGGAATAGCCCCTGGTAATGATTCACCACCAGCCAACCGTTATCAAGGTGACTCACCGAACGGCAACGCTGGTTCTATAAAGGTCGTCATAGAGCTGAAGAAAGGCAACATGACAAAAACCTATGAACAGAATACTTTCTTGAGGGTGCTGGAAAGGGATTAAAGGATAAGCAGAAGTGAAGAAAAAAACGGCAATACTGAAGTTAGTGGCAAAGAAGAAAGTCAGTAATGAAGAGGGCTATATCCTCCTTATGGGGCTGTTCGTTTTTATAATCTTGCTTCTAATGGGTATCGCTTTGGCTGTTATGGGAATGCAGGAATTTGATATAACTGCAAGAGTAAAAATGATGGACCAGGCGTACCTGATTGCTGACGGCGGGGTTAACGCAGCTGCCGTTGCCCTTGAGACCAACCCTTCCTACAGACAAGCACTTACTCCCACGTATCCGACCTCACCAGGAATAATAACCGGAACAAGTGATTTTGGCGGTGGGACTTATACCTACTGGGTTTATCAAAGCGAAATAAGACCAAACGACGCCAGTTATAAGGTTATAAAGTCAAAAGGAATAATAACAAAACAAAACAAAACAGCAGAAAGAACCATCCTTACTAGAATAGTCTTAGCCCCGGGAGGGCCAGAATACGACGCTTCGTTCGACTACCTTATTTACAACGGCATGGATTCTAACGATGATGGTGTTAGTGAACACGGCACATGGGCTCCTTCAGACGATGGGTTCAAGGTCAAATTGCCGCTTGGTGAATTAGGGTTCGACGGAATGTCGTCCTATCAAGGACACGCTCCGAAGGGCGCTTTCTACGTAGACGGTAGCATTAACGTGCCGGTCAGCATATTGGGTATCTTGAATATCAAAGGTAGAGTGGTAGCCACAGACGACATAATACTGAAAAATTCTGGGGCTATACACTTTGGGCAAAACGGTATAAAGGTATCGGGTAACCAAAGTGTCCCTGGTAATGTAATTGCAGGACTTGACGGTTCTGGGTCTGCTACTGTAGAGGCTGTTGCGAACGGTGGCTTTAAGTCTGCAATAAACATATCTGGTAATGTCTGTGCTGCTAACGACGTTACGGTTACAAGTTCTGGTAGCATCACCTTCTTTGATCCTCTGGTTGTTGGGGGAATAAGGGCTGGTGATATAGCAAAAATCGAAGGCTCTGTCAATATAGGACAACCCGTCCAAGTAACCACAAACGGTATTATAGCAGGCGATTATGTTGACGTTAAAAGTGCTTGGTTCACGGGTGTAACGATTAATGGAAATATATCTGGAGAAGGCAATCTGGCGATATTCTCTGGGTCTACAACAAGTGGTGTAGGCGTTTCGCTGAAAACCACCGCAGCTTCTAACATTACTACTGGACATATACGTTCCAACGGTAGGGTAGACCTCAGCGCCGAATACGCGGGCACCAATATTACTGTTGGTAGTATAACTGCTGGTAATGATGACGGTTCTCCAATTGGCGGTACGGGAGTATATGGATATATAGCGTCTCTGGGGGGATTTATCTTTACACCGAGCCTTAATGTTAACGGACAGATTAACTCTGCTGGCAAAGTCAAGTTTGAAACTCACAACGTGGCAAGTCCGTGGCTCCCTGCAGAATGTCGTATCAGCACACAGGGAATAAACGCAGGAAGCAACGGCGGTATTGGTGTTGAATGGGCTGGTGACGTATTTTGCAACGTTACTGCTGGAGACGTTGTGTCAGTTGGTGATATAACGCTTGACAACACCGACGGTGGTAAATGTACTCTAGGCAGTCTTTACAGCGGTGGAAATATAACTCTAGGTGTTAACGCTTCGTGGCTGACCGACATAGGAGATAACTCTATTTCAATAACAGGAACTCCTGCCATACGAGCCAGAGGCAATTGTAATATATTGTCTACTGACAACGTTACTATTCAAAGTGGCGACGTTTTAGTAGTAGGTAATATAGAGATTAAAAGTATAGCACCTGTCATTGGTAGCAACACGATACAGGTTGCTAGTGGCAATACCATTTATTCTGGTGGCAGTACTACCATAAAAAACGATAACTTCGCAGTAATAGGTTATTCGGCTGAGATAGGCAACATAATGTCTGTTGGAAACATTGATGTCAACAGTAATGACGCCAGTAATGTCGGAATATTTTACGCTGGCAACGCAAGTAATACTTCTACGCTGTATTTCCGTTGTGGCGCTAATGTACTTGGGGGTGACAGTTTTGCGGGTAACATGTGGGGTACCGGCAAGGTTACCATAAGGCACGAACAGGATCTTGTTTTAGGTGATTTGGGTACGTCAGGCCGCAGGATGGGTTGGATAAAGTCTGGCACACTCCTAAGAATGGAGCCAACGAATTGGTTCACTGATATATGGTGTAACGGCATGTTTGCGCCAGCCTATGAACTGGAGAATGGCAAGTCGTGGGCTAATATAGACCCGTATAGTGGCGGCCCACCTCCTCCAGCGTCGCCTGGAGCTGATACTGGTGTTACGACACCTGTGGTAGCGACACCTTCGCAGCCAGCGAAGCCGGCGAAACCTGTTGTTGCTTCGCCAAGTGACTCGACGAGTGGTGACGTTAATATGTTGAGGGAAGCAGGTTTGTCAGCTCCAGTTAAACTGTTGAAGCCTAACTGGGTTTACTTTGAAACTCTAGCAAGACAGAACGATATAGCAAACGGGCCTGAAACGAAAATCTGTCCTAATCCAAACTGTCGCAGGACTGTTAATTCCACCAACCCAGGAAGTTCCCCTCCGGTATTTCCGGGTACCTGTCCTTACTGTGGATGGAGCATAACTGGTGTTACTCCAGGACCGGCACACATGATTTATGACGGTGGGCCTGGCGACCAAGACCATTCAACAGACGGGACAATACATTTCAAGTGGGATAATACTACACTGTACAGCTCAAATGAAACGGTGTTCAGTAGCGAACCAGGCGTGGACATAGCGATAGACGTTCTCAACTGGGACAGCAGTCCTTCCACCTATACGGGAACGATAGTGGCAAGAGGTTACGTCTATATCACGGCACCCACCAGTGCCTGGGTTATCGACACTGGACAGAATCTCAACATAGTTTCTGGTAGGGACATTATTAACAGTTCTAGTGGAATATCCCTTATACAAAGAAAGGATGCACAACTCCACCTGTGGGCTGAACACGACATAAACCTTGAGAATATGAACATAAACCTTGTCGGCATAAACAGTTTCTTGGGGTCGTTCACGGCTGGCAACAGGGTAGTGTTCAATAGCAACTCCATCTTTGAGGACACGACCTTCAAATGGTCAAGATGGGCTCTAGACCCCGTTGCTTGGGCTCCGCCGTTTAAGGTGTTGGACTGGAAGGAGATTTAGTCCCGTTTTCCTCTAAATCCGATTTTCCCGAATCGGAACACTCGCTAAAAGGCCCCTTCCACCTCAGGGGCTTTTTTGTTTTCTGAAAGCATTTCCCACCGTTCCGATACTTACACCGACCTTCTATGCTACTTCAGAATAGCTGCTTCCCGATTCAAGCATCTTGACCATTTTGCGGTATCTGCCGGTAAGTCAGAAGTTCACTTCTTAACCGTATTATCTCTTTATATAAGTCCTTCATTGAGACCCGCCTTTGCCAGATACACCTGTTTGTCCAAAGCCCTTCCAGGACAGTCTTTTTGGAAGTGGCCACAATCCTATTAAAAATGCAATAATGAAACTAGGCAACATCCGCCATACCAGTATCTTAAATAAGAAATTACTGAGGAAAATTTTAGAATGGCTAAGCGAATAGATAGTAACAGGCTGAAAGTCTATTTTATTAATGACGCTGAATTTGACTAGTATTTGAACTCCGAGTTCACCCAGGACAAGCGTTGTGAGTACAACCATTGCAGCAACTGTAGCAACCCTGATGTCGTTCTTGAAGCCAAATGTCCATACAACACCAACAGCAACCAATATTGCCACGCCTATCGACGTCAAAGGATTACGCTGGTGTACCAAGAACGTTGTAATAACCCATATTGCAGTTCCCCCTAAAGCAAGCGCCACAAATTTGTACCATGTTGTATTAAGAGGGGGTACTATATCCAACTCTTGTTTTTCGGCTAGAGTTACCGGAAATCTGCCTTTAAGATAATCCCGTGTACCGACTGCTGTTTTTCGTGGTAACGAGGCAGCTGTGGACGCTGTCGCTTTGGCACTATCTTTGATTTTAGTATTGAATTCGGTGGTTTTTTCTCGGAGTTGCTTTATCCTGCTTTCACGCTTTTTCTTTGGATTTTTCCTGGAAGCCGGTTTACCGGAATATTTAGATACTATTTTTTCGTAACAATCAGGACAGTACTGACCGGCTTCTTTAAGTGGGTTACAGATACGGCAGAACGATTTGCCACACTCAAAACACGGTATAAGACTATCTTTTTCCGGGTGCTTTATACATTCCATAAATTACTTCTCGGGTGTAGTAGACGCTCGTTGTGCCGCTTAAGTTCTCCACTTCCCCGTCTCCAAGACTCGGATCGGCTCAAGACCACGTCACATGACGCAGTCTATCACGTTTTCCGACCGGAGCCCCGAGGGACGTAGGTCGGAAAACGTTAGCTCCTTGCGTTTCCGCGCAGGCGTCACCTCCTTCTCACCTCAGGCGTCTTATGTTTAGCGGGGCATACCTTACCCCGCGTCACTCGGTTCTAAACCCGCGTGTAGCCCCTGGCGAGCGCGCTTCAGTTATTCTGTTGCCGTTGCTGCTGCTGGCCTACAATCTCGGCAACTTCCTGCGCCGCTTCGCATAAAAGTATTGTGCTTTTGAAGCACGAAGGGATGGTTGAACGAAGTTCGCCCTGCGGTAAGTATTGTTTCTGCGGAAGGAGGAGGATAGTCTAGAAAGAAAAGGTGGCGGCTACTTTTTCATCTATGAAATGACTGCCCATGTCAAGCCTTCACCTCAATCCAGATAATGCTCACACAAGCCCAATCCTTTTCTCCCGTTGCGAGAGAGCCCATCGTACAAGAGCCACAAAGGCTAACTATCATTCATCTATCCGCGCACCAGAGCGCAATATGTAGTACGAAGCCGGCCGGTCTGCCAATCAGAGAGTGGGGCCACGCGGGCCATGAAAAAGAGGGCAAGGCCGAACCGGAATAGCCCTCAAACCGTTTTCCGAGCAGGGATGCTCCCGTACTCCTTCCTATGGGTCAACACCCAGTAAACTATCCGCAGCATTTTCCTGGCAAGGGCGACAGCGGCACACTGTTTGCCGTTCTTCCCCGCGATCCTGTTGTAGTAGTCCCGCAGGGCGGGGTCGCAGCGGTAGGCGACCAGCGCGCACTGCACCATTATCCAGCGCAGCCACTTCGAGCCCTGTTTGGTTATCCTTCCGTGGAAGACCTTTCCTCCGCTGCTCAAAGTGGAAGGAACAAGCCCGGCATAGCTGCACAGGTGCCTGGCGTCCGGGAACCTGGAAATGTCACCGATCTCGCTCGCTATGAGAAGGGCGGAGTAGTACCCGATACCGGGAATCGACATGAGGAGTGCAGTGTCCTCGTGCTGCGATACCTCAACCTTGATTCTCTCATCAACCTCCCCCATGAGCGCCGCCAGACAGTCGTGCAATCTGAGTGTTCAAGGTACCGAGCTGGAGGGAGATCTAGGCGGACGCGGACTGGTGGCCAGGTATATGTGAGAGCTGAGTCGGTCTCGATGGCCGGCTTCTGCATGCGATTATTTTCAAGCACGTCTGGAGCGTATTCTGATAAGATGTATTATCAAGTACGGTCATGGAGGTGCGAATTTATGAACGGGAGAGGACATATGAGCAGTGGAGTCCGTCTTACGGTCGTAACCATACTGGCCGTTTCCATCTTTTTATTGGGGCTAGGGGCCCTCTCGTCAGGGTGCGGGGGTAGCAGTGAGCAAGCTTTAGCGGATCAATACAAGAAACAGTGGACCGATATCATGAACGCGTTTCAAACGAGGGTACTTGCTGACGACAAGAAGACCACCGCGTTGATTAATGAGAACGACGCCGCAGGCGCAATAAAGCTCGTGAACCAGCGTATAGCGAACATTGACGAGGTAACCGGCAAGATACTTGCGCTGCGACCGCCCAAAGATCTTAGGAAAGTGCATGCGATAACCCTGTACTACCTTTCCAGTCTCAAAGACCAGTTCAAAGACACGAACGAATTTTACAATGCGGTTCTGACCGGTCTGCCGTCAAAGGACCTGAAGACGATTATGGACCAGGCGGCGTACAAGACAAGGGCGATTGGCGCGGAGCTGGGAGTCGAGCTACAGAAACTTGACATGGAACTCAAGACAGCAGGAGAAAAACCCAAGTCGCAGCAGTCCGCGACGCAGTCGGCGAATCAGTGAGGTATAGCGACTGCGAAGGGTTTTCGGCTGTTCCTGAACTCGAAGGACCCGTCCTCTAGTTACCCGGAGAGCTGCCCGTGAACAAGTGCCCTGTGCACCCCGACCAGGAAACCATGGTCCTGTGCCTCGGGTGCTGTTTGGTCTCTCAGACGCTTGATCTGCCGGCGGTATCGTTGTTACAGGTGAAATTTCTGGTCGGTTGATGGCCGATTCCCAAGAGGATTGGCTGGCGGGGCTTTCGCATCAAGGGCTAGGGATATCCCGGCTCAGCACCTCGATACCGTCGGCTTTCATCAATACCAGCTCCTCCAGGCGCACCCCACCCCACCCCTCGATATAGATTCCTGGCTCTATTGTAAGAACCATACCCGGTTGAAGCACGTCTTTGGAAACCGTTGAAAGTGTGGGCTTCTCGTGGACCTCGAGCCCCACCCCGTGCCCTAGTCCGTGGCTGAAGTTGTCGGCTAATCCCTTGTCGGCGATGACTTTTCGGGCAACTTGATCAACCTCGGAAGCCTGAATCCCTGGTTTGAGAACTGCCAATGCGGCATCGCTGGCCTCTTTTACTGCATCAAACAAATGCTTCTGCTGGCTGTTGGGTTCGCCCAGTACGATCGTGCGGCTAGTGTCGGTGCAGTAGCCGTCCTTCCTCGCTCCGAAATCAATGACCACAAGGTCGCCTTCCGCAAGCGCCCGGTCTGTGATCCCCGCGTGGGGCAAAGACGAGTTCGGTCCTGAAGCGGCCACCGTGTCGAAGGCGGCCCCATCGGCCCCGAAAAGCATCATCTTGTAGTCGAGTTCGGCGGCTATCTCACGCTCGGTCCTCCCGGGCTGTACGAGGGGAAGGACCTCGGCAAAAGCCTTTCCGGCGCATTCGAGCGCTTGCCGGATGAGCGAGATTTCCTGTTCGTCCTTGCGCGCCCTCATTTCCTCCACGATGCCCCTAGTCGTTTGTAATGTCGACCGGCCGGGGGACACCTGCCGGAGCAGTTCGACAAATTCAAAAGAGGCCGTTGCCTCAAAGCCTATCGACTCGACTCCTTCCAAGAGACTCGATATTGATTTTGTCAGGTCTTCCGTGTAAACAACCGTTTCCCACTGTTGCGCTTCTTTGCGTGCTTGTTCCCGATACCGCCCGTCGGTGATAAGCACGGTATCGTCTGGAGTCACCAAGGCGCTGGCGCTGCTGCCCGTAAAACCGCTTAGGTAACGCACGTTCTCCATCTTTGTGATTATCAGCCCCCCCAGGCTTTTTTCTTCAAGTTTATTTCTCAATTCTGAAAGTCGCTTGTGCATCGCGGTCTCCACTTGTGTTTTGCAGAATAGTATAGAGGCTTTTGCTTTGAATGTATCTCTATGCTTGAATCTAATCGAACCCGA
>Ga0315289_10010371_pt1 | contig 13347 bp, 11 predicted proteins | sample YL17G11_40_MG_FD_203452 | JGI IMG/M metagenome (GOLD analysis project Ga0315289, IMG submission 203452) | Sediment microbial communities from Yellowstone Lake, YNP, Wyoming, USA - YL17G11_40 | ecosystem: Environmental > Aquatic > Freshwater > Lake > Sediment | place: USA: Wyoming | collected...
CTATTGGCCCGCCGCCCACGCGCGCCACGTTGGCCCCTGGGCGACGTTCTTCCCGCCTTCGGCCCAAAGGCTTCCGGGCGGCCACTGTTGCGGACTGTCGCGGACTGTCGCGACAGTGGCATTGCAGCCCAGAACACGTCCGCGCGCGCGCATGCCCGCGCGCGTGCGTGCATACAATGGGAATGTCGCGACAGTCTGCGACAGTGCGCGACAGTAACGCCCTCATACATGGCCTCCTTTCAAGGCGATCCCCTCGTAGAAGGGCGTCTGGCCGCTGCCCCGTCGCCTCACCACGCCGGGAACGGCCGCCGCCAGGTCGCGGCCGAACGTCTGGCGGGTGGTGGCGGAATGGCGCCCCTCCTGCTCGCACCATTGCTTCCAACTTCCGTAGAGGTCGTCCGCCATCGCCCGGTAGCCGGCGCCGATATCGCACCGCTCGCGGACGAAGGCCGACACGGGACTGGAGAGCTCCTCCATGTCCCGGACGGCATCCTGGACGCTCTGGGGCTGCACGAACCGCCCACGCTGGTGCAGCCGCTTCCACCCCGCCAACGCCCAGAGCAGGATGCCCGGCAACTCGGCGGCCAGCTTTTCGGTCAGCCCGACATCCTCCCGCCCGTAGAAAGTCTGCGTCAGCCGAAGGATCACGAACCGGCCGGCAAGGGCGCCGCTGGCGTCGGTCATGCGGGGCAGTTCGTTCGTCAGAAACATGAAGCGGGTGGGCAGTTTCAGGGTCACCGAGCCCATGAACTTGCGGTCAACGGTCAGTGCATCCTCGCCGCTGATGCAGAGCAGCCGTTCAACAACCGTCGGGGTATTGTCGCCGCTGAACCGGGCATCGCTGACGATGGCCAGGCTCTTGCCGATCAACGGCTGGAGGCCGAACTGCCCGGCCAGACTGCCCGTCGTCGGCCCCGCGACGTTCGAGAGGCCGATCAGCCTGCCGAGGATTCGGCCGATGGTGCCTTTGCCCGACCTCTTGGGGCCCACCAGGAGGAGCATCTTCTGCTGCGAGGTAACGGCCGTGAGGCAGTAGCCGAACCACTCCTGGAGCAGTTCGACCTGCTCCAGGTCGTCACCCCAGAGCTGCTCGAGGAACTTGATCCACAACTCCGGGGCTTCCGCCTCGGGGTCGTAGTCGAAATCAAGGGCGTTGGTGGTGAACAACCGCGGCGTGGCGGGCAGCACTTTCCCGGTCGGGATGTGCAGGTTCAACGTTCGGCAAGGAACTATCTCGCCCGCGGGCGGTAGGGCTGAATCATCGGCAAGCCACGAGGGTGGCGTCACTCGGGCGGGGAGATAGGCATGGGTCCTCACCGTCTCCAGCGCAGCCTTGACGGTAGTGGGGTTCGACTCGAAATCGACCAGCTCCAGTTCGCCCGTCCTGCGGTTGACGACGTATCTGAGCGCCCCGTGCAGCCAGGGCTGAAGCTGCTTCTTCAGGGCTTCGTCCTCGACTTCAACGTAGCGGTTGTTACGCCATACCATCGCCGCCCCGGCATAGGTCAGGATCGTGGGCCCTTCCGGGCGGGTATGGAACTGCCGGATGAATGCCTCGGCCGTTGGCAACGTCCGTTTGGCGGACAGGATGGTCTTGCCTGTCGCGCGGTCCTTCTCGCCGAGCGCCACGTGGCCATCGGCATCGTCGGGCGCAGCGGCAGCGGAATCCTTCCGGCGCCCGCCGGGATCGTACTGCTCCGTGACCCGCTCCAGGGCCTTCCGGACGGTCATTTGGCCGTAGGTTTCCTGGCCGTGGCGTTCGTCCCACTTCGGGCGGAATAATCCAGATCGCCGAAACAGCCCGTCGATCTGGGCCTCGCTCTTCGTGTAGAACGCAAGCATGAACACCAGCGAAGAGTCGGCTTCGCTGGCCGACTTGAAGTGGCCCTGCCACCGGCCCGCCCAGAGGTCGGCGAACTTCGCGCCGCTCTTGCTGGCAGATGCCTTCTCGATGATCGCGTCGTCGGTCAGGCTGGGCGGGCTGCCGGGGTGACTCGGCGGCCCGCTTCCAGCCGATGATCGGGGCGGTTCGTCAAAGACCTGCCTGTAGAGCATGTCTAACTCGGCCTGGCGTGCCTCCACCTCGCCGGAGACCCCGTCCAGCCGCCGTCCTGTCACGGTGAAGAACCGGCCGGAGTCGTACATCTCGACTTCACCATCGTGGTAGCCCTTGCGGCAGCGTGTACCGGGCTTCCCGGCTTTCACGAAGATCTTCACGCCTTTGCCGGACGGGCTGATCTCGCTGTAGCTGTTCAGGGCGCCGACGATCTCGCGGCCCCAGGGCTTCATCTCGTTCGTTGCCGGGTCGATGCAGTTGTCGAGGTCGACGCCGCAGAATCCATCGTCTGCCGCGAACACAAAGCCGATGCCGGCGAGGGCCTCGGAATGGCACCAGGCGGCAAGGGCCTGGTCGAACGTCGACCACGTCGACGGGGCGGTCGAATCCGCCATGCCGCCGGTCTTGGCGTCGATGGGGCACTTCGTCTGCTTTCCACCCCGGTCGATGTGCTTCCAGCCGACCCATTGGGGCAGCGCTTTAAGGCTTGCAGGGATGCTCGACTCGAAAGCGGGCGAGTGAGCGGCGCGCGGAGGTAGTTCGGCCATGTTTTATTAGCCCTCTATTTATATTCGTACCGACGAGACACGACAGATGTCCGTCTTTCGCCTCACAGGTAGTCCCTCAACCCCGAAGTCTCGAAGCGATCCCGGAGCCTGGCGATCTTCTGGCGCAGGACCGGCCTGGGGACGCCAGTCTCACGGCTGATCCGGTTCATCATTTGGGTTTGCAGGCGAAGGCAAAGGTCCCTCAGGTCTTCGGGCAGGGAGGAGACGACGGCGGCGACGTCTAGCGCCAGTTCGAGGGCCTCCTGATCCGAGCGGCCCGGGCGATTCGTCTGGGAGTCCGGGGCCTCAGCGAGCTCAACCGGCTTGCCGTCGCAGTCCGTCGCCTCGTCGCTCAAGAGCGGGCCGTTCCGGCGGTAGTCTCGCATCGCCGCTTTCTGGTGCTGGATGAGCGACGCGACCTTGTGCTCGACGATGCGGCAGACAAACGTGCTCCGCTTCGCCCGCGCCGGGTCGAAGTTGCGCATGCGGCGGAGCAGGTCCAGCATCAGTTCCTGCCCCAAGTCCTCGCGATCAGACGACGAGAATCCATACCGACCGGCGAGCTGCCTTGCTTTGGTCTGAATCAGCCATACAGCGTACTGGTCAACCCCATCGTACCGATTGTGGAAGTCCATTCGTTTCTCCCCAGCGACGGGGAGGACGGGAAGGTGCCAAGTGACCGGAGAGGAGCGAAGGCCGCTGTGAGTTCGCCGGTTTCCCGGCACCCACAACGGCCTCCGCGTCGCGGCTGGCTGGTTGTCTGGTGCGTAACGCTGATCGAGGCCCTATGCCTCGATCAGTTCCTCGATCTCAACGATGAACGGAAGACCATGCTTGACCTCGATGCAGCGGACGACGCCGTTGCCGAGGTGTTCGAGGTGCTCGAAGAGCTCCGCCACCTCCCGCTTGACGGCAAAGTCCGCTGATCTGGACTCGGGGCGAGGCCCATTCTCCCCGCCGAGCTTCAGCTTGCTGACAGGACGCGGCCGCGGATCAAAGACGGGCTCGCCATCGCACACGGCGAGGGCTTCGATCCGGCCGAAGTTAAGGGCCTGCATCATCCGGAGCAGGCGTTCCCGGCCCGGCGAGAGATCCCGCAGGGCTGTCGGTGCGCTTCCAGGCATGGTCAACTCCTTTGGGCCTAAGCCCGTTTGCGGTGGCTCATGCCACCACTCTGGAGTGATAGACGGACAGAGTTGACACATATTGATTTAGGCATGTTAGGGAGCGCCACGAGGGGAGTTAGGGACAGCCAGCGCAGGCTGCGGTGCCCCCATTCTTGAAGCGAATTCGAGGGTAGAAAATTTCTTTTAGGGACTTAGGGAAACAGTTAGGGGAAACCGGCTACTTCGGCGCCTTGGGGGGGGCATACCGATAGCTGCGACTGGCGAGAGGCATTCCTTCGGCCTTCAGACACCTCTTGGCGGCCGAGATGTCCGAAGGGCGGTAATCTCTGGTCGTCAGGCCGGCTTTCCGAAGTTCCGTGTTCAAGTCCTTCGCGCCATAAACGGTTCCGGCGTGCTTCTTCAGGAATGTGCGCATGGCGCCGACCAGTTCCTGGGCAACCTTCGGCTTGGCCTTATCCGCAGGTGCCGCGGCTGCAAGCTTTGCGGCCGCCTTGTCTGCAGAGACAAGTCCCTGGCCAAACGCGTACCCAATCACGCTTGTACCCGGCAGGCGACCCTGTCTGAACTCCTCTAAGTAGACCTGCATCTGTCCCAACATGGTCTTTCCAACCTGAACGGCATGGTCGTGGTGAAGTGCGAACAGCTTCGCCACGGCGTCTTCGCTGGACAAAGGGAGGTACTGGGTCACACGGGAGAGCTCGCCCGCGAATGCCCGGCTAAACGGTAGGAACTCTTTCATCGCTTCCACCTGGCGGGCCATCCCGATGTACCGCTCAGCCAGAATGCGGTCTTCGTCGTTCTTCCGGGGAGCAGTCAGCACATCCTGGCGGTAGCCCGACGCCAGATCATTGTCCCCGTAGTCAGCACCAAGCGCCGCAATTCGGCGAGACAGGCACTGAGAGCACATTCCGCAATGCGGTCGGGCGGAGGTGAGGTTGCGGGTGTGCGAGCAGCTAAGGGACATCTTGGCCAGCTCGACGTGCCCTGTTTTCTTCAGACGCTCAAGGACGTCCTGCTTAGTGAGCCACAGGAACTCGTTTTCAACCGTGAATTGCCGGCCGAGAACGAGGCTGAAAATCCGCCCAAAGCCGTGCAACGTCTGAGGATGCGTAGTGCGTGTGGCGCGTCCGCCGACCTCCTGGCCGCACAACGGGAGGTTGACGCTCACAACACCGTTTTCATAGAAGTAGATTCGAGCCAGACCGTATATCTGTGCGACGGCCGTCGCCATCGACGCATAGAGGAACGATCTGCTACGCTGACTGTCGTCATGGCTCAACTCGCCATCCTTGTTCGCCTTCACCGGGACGTGCATTGGGGCACAAGGCGAATCCCCCACTCGCTTGGTGATCTCCGCCACAAGCGCCCTCTGCTTGACGGCAAGGTGGTCAACCGGCTTGTGGCTCACCATCGCCACACGCCGCTTGTTCACCAGAACTTCGTCCACCGCACCGGCAAGCGAATCAAGTCCGCCGGAGAAGAGCATGACGCGCTCGGGAGGACCGAAAGGCGAGCCACCCTTATGGAAGTCCGGGAGGTATTCCTCAAGCTTGGGCGGGTCCTTCCATTTGCTGAAGGCGAATTCGTAGTTCTCGTCGGAAAGGAAACCTAGTGTTTCGGTCAGGACATCCAAGACCTTCTGCTGGTTCCAGAAGTCCGGTTCCCGAACACCAACCTCAAAACGAAACCGGCGACGCCACCTGTCCCCGTAGTCAAAGCTCTTGATCCCCGTCCGTTTACACGACTGGTCGGCAGCGTAGATCAGCGCCGCCAATTCCACTAGGTCCTCGACCAACGCCGGCACCGACTCAACCATGCGGTCGGTGATGTCGGCTATCTCGATGGTGACGTTCTTCCCTTGGCGGGCTGTCCAGAGGTTTTGAGGCGCCACCGAGGCCCACTCTGTCGCCGGGGTGGACAGCGTGCCACTATTGCAGAGGAGCAGGTGCGAGTTAGCCATCGCAGCCGCTCCCCTGGTGACTCAATGCCGCTCGCATCTTATCAACGGCATGCGCCGTGAAGCCGCGGGTCTTCTCCAGACTGATGTCGTCCTTGAACTTGTGGACGCTATACCAGTCCCCGGCGAACTTCCGTAGGATTCCAGCAGAAGTGCGACAGTACACGTCTAGCTGTACTAGGAATTCGTTGTGCTCCCCGATAGACGCGAACCGCCGGCCGGGACCAACATGGTTGGAGAGCTCACGGCTGAGGTGGTATTCGAGATATCGTCGCGCCAGCCGTGAGAAGAAATCGTGGACGAGGACGCCAAAGCCCTTCTGTGTAGACAGGCCCCGCAACGCGTGCTGGACGCTCTCTTGGGAGCTGCCAAAAAGGGTCGTCGCCCGCTCGGTGCAAAGGGCCGTCAGGCTTTCCGCCGCGGCCATCTGCGCCATCTCGCCGATGTCCGTGCGTCCGCGCGTTCGTCGCAGGCGACCGTCAACCATCCTGCTGAAGCCGCTGACCAGCTCGAAGACGGTGTACGCGGCTTTCCCCGCCGTCGCTTTTTGAGACTCAGAACTGACCAGCGGGCCAGGCGAGGGAAGTCCCGCCTCCCTTAGCGCGCCGGCGAAGTCCTCTTCGCGAGCGGCTCGCGTGATTTCGGTTAGCAGGAAGAGGCAGTAGGTTAGCCCGTCATCAGCCTTCGCTCGCTCCAGCCCCTCGTTGGAGGCGACCAGCGTGGCATCGGCGATCTCTTCGAGCGTGCCAGGTGCAATGTTGGCCGCACCGCCACCCCCAGCACTCTCCCCCAGAAGCCCGATGACCCGCTTGTACGGGCACGTCCTCACCATGCCGAGGAAGTAATGGTGTCCCATATCCGTCTGTCCCCCAACAGCAGACGTCCCTGCCCCGCACCAAGAGTTGAAGACCAAAGTGTATCATGTGTCTTATCGGTTTAACAGAAAACCTTTCTCAAGCAAGACCTAGCGGGGGGACGGCAAAGGGGCCTCACCGAACCTCTTGGGTGGCGAGGCCCTGCCACATTCGCCTTTGCTTGTGCCAGTCGGATATGCGGGCAATGGGACGCATCTGGCGCTCCGAGATCGCGCCTTGGCCCGGCAGCGTCCTCGGGAGGAACAGGACCTCTTCCTGAATGTCGGGGGCGAGATTGAGGAGGTCCATGATCTGAGTGAGTCTGGCGCGGGTGACATGGCCGAGGCGGGCAAGCTCCGCGTAGTCGCGGACAGCGCCTTCGCGGACCAGCTTGTCGAAGCGGATCGCGAGCGCCATAAGGCGGGAGAGACGCGGGGTGCTCCCTGGCTCGACCACAGGCGGCTCCGGGGCCTCGCCGTCGCGCATGTGCTTCCGGCCCCTGAAGCCGGTGCCGAAGTGCACCTTGCATTGGATCGTCAGCCCGCCAGCGTTTGACTTCATACGGTCACCTCCTCGCGGTTCTTCAGTTCGTCGGCCAGCGCCTTGATACCGTTCGGCCGGAACGTCACGGCCATCGTGCCCTCTTCGCCGTCATAGGCCACACGCTCGACCAGCAGGTGCGTCACCCTTGCTTGCTCGCACGGCGAGAGCGATTCCCACAGCGGGTTGAAGACGGACAGGGCTGCCGCCAACTCCCGTCCGTCCACCCGCTCGCAGGTCAGGGCGGCGGTTTCCTCGCGTATCTCCGTCTCGCGGCGTTCGCCGGCGCTGATACGCTCCTTGAGGTCGGCAAGGCGGGCCGCGAACTCGGGGTTGCCGCTATCGCGGCGGCCGGCGTTCTTGGCGGCCTTCCGCACTTCGGCATGCCACCGCTGGAGGTCGCGCTCGAGGATACGGTGTTCGACCTTGAGCCGTTCCATGCCCTCGCCGATCTGTCTGCGGGCCTGGCCGAGCGCTTCGGCGGCCAGGTCGGTGTCATTCCCAATATGCCGGATATGGTCGACCACAAAGCGCTCGACCTCCGCGGCGGGCAGCGACTTCGTGGGGCAAGTGTCCCACCCCCGCTTCTGCGCGTTCACGCAAACGTAATAGCGATACCGCTTGTTCCTCTTGGTCGTATAGGCGTGCATCATGCTGCAGTTGCAGGATTCGCAGCGTAGCAGCCCTGACAGCAGGGCGCCGTGCTTATTCCGGGTCCGTTTGCCGGCGCTCTGGCCGTTCTGCTTCAACAGGGCCTGCACGCGACCCCACGTCCCCTCCTCTACAATGGCTTTGTGCTCGCCTTCGTGAACCTCGGTCTTGTACGTCGACTTGCCGAGGTAGATCACATTCGAGAGGAGGCGGAAGAGGCTGGTCTTGCCAAAGGGCTTTCCGCCCCGAAGGTGACTCTTCTTCGTGACCCACTGCTTGCTGGTCCACCCGCGACGTCTTAGCTCGCGAACCGTGGGGATCAGCGACTGCTGCTCCAGATACAGCTCGTAGATCGCCCGGACTTTCGCCGCCTCGTCTTCGTTGACCAACAGGCGACCGCCCTTGGGGTCCACGTCGTAGCCCAGGACCGGCATGCCACCGACCCACTTGCCCTTGCGGCGGGCGGCCGACATCTTGTCGCGCGTGCGTTCGGCGATGATCTCCCGCTCGAACTGGGCGAAGGATAGCAGGACGTTCAGCACCAGCCGGCCCATTGAGGTCGCGGTGTTAAACTGCTGGGTGACGCTGACGAACGAGACGTTGTGCCGGTCGAGCGTCTCGATGATCCGCGCGAAGTCCAGGAGCGACCGGCTCAGGCGGTCCACTTTGTAGACGACGATGCAGTCGACCTTGCCGGCCTCGACGTCGGCCAGAAGGCGTTTCACCGCCGGCCGGTCCATGTTGCCGCCGGTGTACCCGCCGTCGTCGTACTTGTCCGGCAGGCGGACCCAGCCCTCGTTCTTCTGGCTGGCAATGAACGCCTCGGCCGATTCGCGTTGGGCGTCCAGGGAGTTGAAGTCCTGGTCGAGGCCTTCCTCGGTGGACTTGCGGGTATAGACGGCGCAGCGAATCGTCGGCTTGGTCATGTCTCGTCGCTCCCTTCCTTGAGGCCGAAGAAGAGGTAGCCGTTCCAGTGGCTGCCGGTGACCGCCTGTGCGACGGCGCTGAGCGAGTTGTAGACCTGGCCGTCGTACTCGAAACCCGTGTCGAGGACCGTCACGCGGATCGTCTGCCCCTTGTAGTCCCGCGTGAGGACCGTTCCCGGCATCGGAAGGCGGCCATCCTGCGGCGCCGACCTCGCCTCGCTGGCGGCGGCGCCGGGCAGGACGGGGGCCACCAGTGCCTTGGGAGGGCTCAGGCGAAGATCGGCGTCGTTGGCCAACTCCAGGGCCCTGCGGCGAGCCCGCTCCGACAGGTCGCCCTCGGCGAGCGCCTGCAGCCGCCAGGTGATCCGCTTGCAGAGGAACCCCTTGTGGTGCGCCCTGGTTGCCTCGCCGAACAGCTCAGCGTATCTGCGCTGGAGTTCCGGCACGGTCATCCTGTTCAGGATGCCCACCTCCTTCGTCACGTTCAGGCCCATCGCCGACCTCCTATCTCTGGCTCTCGTAACCCGTTAACCTATAAGTACATGAGGGCTACGGGGCGAAGACTCATCCACTCAATTCCGGGAGATTCCGGCGGGCGTCGCAGGCGGGGAATCCGCGGCGATTTCGGCCTGTTCGGGCTCGGCTGGGGCAGGCCCGGGAGGACGGCCCGCACCCCGTTTCAGCCGCAGGAAGCCCAGGGCCAGAATGCCGGCAACTTCGGCGCGGCGGTCCTGGGGGGTCATGTCCGAGGGGTCGGTGGTCGTAATCATGGGTTCTCCTCAGCGAGCACCCACAACGACCTTCCCTTCGGGACCAGTCGGATGTCTGGTGGCTTGGTTCGTCACGCCCGTCTCGCGACGTGCGCTCTCTCTACTGTTGTTAACATACCGGAGCCAGGTTCGAAGTGTCAGGAATCGGCACGCGTTGCATTGCAGAAGCCGCCGTCTCGCGTGGTCGTGCATACATGCGGCTAGCCAGACGGGGTCGCAGGGCCTCCACGACCAACCAGAGAGCGCTCGGCTGTTAACCACTCGCGGCTGTAAAACAGAGAGCGCGAGAGTTCGTGGCCGGTTACGTTCGGTCGGCGGGTGTAACACCCCGGCGGGGCGAAGGCAGAGAGCGCATCAGAGAGCTTGGCGGGAGCTACAGGATTCGTCGTAAGCCTTTGTGGACATAAGGTTATAGCAAGAGCCCCAAGGACTCTCGCCCTTGGGGTTCTCCGTTAACTGGTCGGTGCGATAGTTCGCACTTAGGATTTTGGCTCCCCAACGGCAACCGTCTTAATGGTCGTGGCGAGCATTGGCACTGTCAGAGGATCGCCTCATTGGCGCCCCGCGCCCCCAGCCGCGGCCACGCGGGCCACGGGACCCACCGTGCGCTATATAAGCTGCAGACGTTCATCAAAGGCCGTCTCGGCGCCCCTTCCGAACTCGCAGTCGCGCAAGAGGGCGGGGTCAGGCGTCTGCCCATCGTCACGCTGTGGCGTGTGGCCTGAGCACCTGCGCGCCGGCCCACAGCCGGGACCGTGGTCGGTGTGGTCGCCACGCGCGGGCACTCTGCGCTCAGGCACACCAGAACAACGCCTCGGCATACTTCGCCCACCCCTCGTTCGAGGGCATCATTGTATGGGTGCAGCCTTCGCCTAGTGTGAAGTGCCGTTCCCTCTTGGCACCAACCCCACACCCGTGCTTCAGGTACTCAAGGAATGCTGGCGGCGCATACTCATCCTTTTCACCGAGGCACACATGCAAGGGGGCTCCCATCGTGCCAATCAGGAGCTCGATGGGGACGAGTTCACCAAAGAACGCCTCCAACGGCATCAGGATGCGCGTGCCCGAGCCTGTATGGCGATCCGTCCGGTCGCCGCAGTAGTTGTCCCAGCATTTCCAGAAAGGAAGCGGCCCCCAGAGGGTAACAAGCTCTGGAGGTCGGTCTTGAAGTTGCTGTGCGATCCGCAATGCGACGAAACAGCCAAACGAGAACCCAATGAGGCGGTACGTCTTCACACCTGAGGCAAGAGCGGCCTCAATTCTCGCGCACCCGTCCACTACCGAAGCCCTTAAGCTCAAGACGCCATCCAGGCGCCCGTCCGGCTTTTGCTGGCCCGGGTAATGGATCAACTCAGGCTCGAATCCTCGGCGCCTCGCCTCATCGGACACCGCCCGATAGCCATCGTGGTAGTATTCTGCGGCAGGGCTGCTCAGACCTGGAAGGATGAAGATCGTGGGGCTCATAGTCGCATTCCTTTCCGGGCATACGCTCAGCACTGGGCTGTCGATTACATACGATAACCTGATCGCGCAAGTGCCCGGAACACGTACCACCACGGCTCAGGGCATGCTTCTGGCACAGACAGCGATTGCGCGTCCCATCCCTCGCAGCCGTGAACCGCTGCCAGTTCGTCCACAAGCTGCCGAACGATTGAGGCCTGCCCTCGACATGCCTCTCTAGCGCTGTAACGTGCAAGCCACGCGCCTAGCGATGCGGTCCTCGCCACAACCACGTCACGCATGTGCTCCAACTCCTGCAGCCGACGGACTTGGCCCCCGAGCAATTGCCGCTCCGTCTCATCGAGCACGTCAATCGTTAACAATCGCGGCATCGTAGCACCTCCCTTCGCCATGTCGGCTCGGCAGCTGCGTGGGCTCGCCGTCACTTCCTCTGCAGTCCCAACTACACGAATTCCTTTTCATCGGCCTTGAGAAGACCGCCGCTGTAACGGCAGTTATCTATCTCCAGACACAGGTGCAGTTGCGCCTTCTCCTCCTCTTTCATGCCCTTCTTGGGTATGCGCAGATGTCGAGCCAACTCGGCAGCGGCCCCTCGCGTGCGCTCATTGAATGGCTCGATGGTTGCTTTTCGACCTAGCCGCGACGCCGATACTGGCTTAGTCGAATCGGCCAAGAACGCCACACATCGCTTTATGGCCGCGATAACCGCCTTGCCGTCGCTGACCTCGGCAGGTGTTGGAGGCCTGCCCCGAGTCGCCTGCCTGACCTTGGCATCGTGCGTCTCCACGCAGTCCCGACATTGGAAGAGCAACTGGACCATCGCATCGCGCAGTTCCGAAGCGGGACGATCCACATGGTCACGGTGCAGAGCCGCAACCCTAGACTCGATGTCGCGGCTCGAGTGAAGGCCGGCTTGCATACAAACCTGATCGCATATCGCCAGCGCCTTATCCAACGACGTGTCTGTGAGAAGGCGCTCCTGCAGTGCGGAATACTTTGCCCGGGAGCTGGCGTCAGACGGAGCGTCGCTCTTCGTATTCGAGCCGTTGGACCTCTGTGTCTCAGTACGTACCTCTCGAAGATTGGCCGCTGCCCCAATAATCTTGAGCCAACGGACACGGCCTTTCTCAGAATCATCAAACACGCAGCGGCGTACAATCTGGTTGAAGTCATCGTCTCGCACAGCTTCCGAGTATTCTTCCCCAATGATGTCGCTGACCTCTCTCATGAAATACGTGAAATCGTCATCTTCCACATTGGTCAGGGACGGCGACTTCGGCTTCCCCCGCCGCTTCTTCCGCTCGGGCATCTTGATGAGTGAGGTCCTCGCGCATGCCACTTCATACGCGGATACGTCACCATCATCATCGGATCTGTCTTCCGCGCGCTTCAACAGCTCTGCGAGATAGTGCCAGCCAAACCACCCAGGCACCACAAACCATTGACCACCAAATGCAACACCCCACATGCTGCCGCGCCGAACTAGTAACGATTGTTCGGATTGGCACGCAAGATACTCCTCGAACCGGTCGCGTTCACGGCGGCCCTCCTTTTCACTGTCCGCAGCGATCTCCGCCGACGTGAAACCACTCGCTCCAGCAAAGGACGACACGATGTCAGGAACCAACTGAGGAATGGGATAATTAGATGACGGCCGCAGGTAGACGACCATTGACGTCCATCGCTGGCGGGCGCGCCGCGACGGCAACCAGGACAGGAGGGTAACAAGCCGCCCGAAGTCCTCGGCCCCTTTCGCAGTGAGGTCGCTCAACCACAAGCTGTAGTTCAACAACGCCGCCGATGGCTCCCCAAGATCGGGATCAACGTCGCGCTTGATCCAACGCGAGAACCAATAGCCGAGCTCAGAACGGTCCATCTCAGGCCCCAATAGCATGGAGCCGATGTCAGCATCTCGACACAGTGTGTCGCGCCGCTCGTCTATCGCATGTCGGTAGGCCCGGCGGAAATAGGCAGGTATCTGATCTGGCGACAGGCATGGGAGATGCGGCGTCGCGGGGTCAAAGCTCCTTGATTGGACTGCCGCATCCACGAGAGGACCACAAATATCCCGCGCCTGAGCGGTCAGCTGTTTGCGGTAGAGGTTCGTGGGGTCGATCTGTGCGATCCTGGTGCGGAGCGGCGCCCAACTAGCCAGAATGGATGAATAGCGAGCGGGACTGGTACAGGACGCCAACGGGGTGAGGTCAGAATGCGCGCCCGTATCAGACGAGGACGCGAGTGCTGCTGCGTTGCCGGCCTGGGCATCAAGATCAAGAACAAGCGGAGTGAGCGTGGGTATCTCCCCGTCGCGCATGTATGTCGGCGTGTTGAAATGCTCCAGCAACCGTGTACTAAGGAGGAGCGGGACCTTTCCGTCTGAGGTCATCTTAAGACTGGCGTTGTATGAGACCATCAAGAGCAGGTGGCTAAGGGCGTCGCGGTTTTCAGGGCGCTCAA
>Ga0315289_10010372_pt1 | contig 13346 bp, 12 predicted proteins | sample YL17G11_40_MG_FD_203452 | JGI IMG/M metagenome (GOLD analysis project Ga0315289, IMG submission 203452) | Sediment microbial communities from Yellowstone Lake, YNP, Wyoming, USA - YL17G11_40 | ecosystem: Environmental > Aquatic > Freshwater > Lake > Sediment | place: USA: Wyoming | collected...
GACCATCCGTAGCCTCCTTTCGCTTTAAGTGGATGTTTGATGACGACAACCCACTTAAAACATAGGAGGCCTTTTTTTCAAGTCTTTGCCTTATAAAACCTTAATGCTTATCTTCATGCCATTCGTGGCTGTCCCTAATATTTGCAAAGTGTGCGAACCGTGATTCGTGAACCTGCCACGCTTTTGCTGCTCGGCTTTGGTGCGGTGATATTGAGAAGGGTCTCTTTTACGTAGGAGAGAGAATTTACTATGGTTGCTGGCTGGACAACATTAGAACCTTATTACTTACCGAATCTATACTTTTCCTTCAGGGTTAGCAACGAAATGTGCGACCCTTGCAATCTCTAAAGCACACATTTTTCTGGCATCCTTATCTGGCGGCCAGTTAATAATATTTGCATGATTAGGATTATGATTATCTTTCACTGGTTGAGGCACAACTTTAAGTCTTTGAGTAATTATATCAGAAGTTTTTACATCTGCTCTTCCATAAAGGGAGCGAGGCGTATCTTCTACTGTCTTCCTCCCAATTTTCCATATATCTTCTTCGGTTAACTGCAAATGACGGGTAACTGAAAGCTCAGAATTCGGCGGGATAAAGGCATTCTGTGTAACAGTTTGGTCCTGTTTACGAAACCATCTTGAAGACGTGATATATCTGGCTAAAAGTTCGTCGGGAGCAATAGAACCATTCATCGTCAACCGCCTCTGGTGACTTTTAAAATCATTTCCACCAAATCATCAGAAATACCCATCAGGGCATAATCTGCCCCGTGCCGTTTGCTTGTGCCGATTAAAGCAGCATAATACATCCATCCATCAGGATTGATACTGATGGATATAACTTTATTTGGAGACCGATACCATTCCAAGGTTATGGCGCCATCAGGTTCAGCGCCAACTTCAGGGGCTTCTATTCCTAAAGGAAATGAATTAAGAAATCTTATCGCGCATTGCAAAACTTCTACAGAAATTTGTTTTGCGCGTTCGCCATCCCATCCCTCAAAAGAACATTCGCCAAAAACCTCTTCTAATTGCTGAAAAGTTCCTTCGGCGACAGAACTCAAGGCGTTCGATTTCTGCAAAATATCAAAAATAGTTTCTATTCGCTGAGCAACAAAATCTGCGATTTCACCTGCATAACCAGAAATAGGTAATGGCATTGCGATAGAGGCCATATTATTTAAGCTCCTGTATAATTTTATCTGTTAGACTGCCGAAAAAGACTTTATTTTTTACCCATCGCATTTCTTCCAAGCATTCTTTTATACGCAGTTCATTATATTTAAACGGATCCTGCATAAAAACGTCTATATCCAAAATCAAACCAATTTCCCCAGGAACATTCTGAACAGTTTTTATTAAATTCACCCTATATGCCGTTTCAGGAACCTGCATCACATCATGATGAAGATAGCCAGTAAGCGTCCAATTCAATTCTTTTAACGACGCTGGTGGATATTTATAATAATCAGCGAGTTCAATCTTTTCTTGTTTTATGGCTATGCGATTTATGAAACGTAAACCAATTCTTTTGACATCTTTTGGTTTTAACAATTCGCAATAAATAACCCACAACCGCAATGCTTCGCCACTAAGCTGCTCCCAATTTTCGTAAGGTTGCAAGCGGCTAAAAACAAATGCACCCTTGTTAAATTGAACAATATGAAGGTTATCGTTTGAATGCAATTTTAAGCCAACGCAACCAAAATCTTCAAATGTAGGACTTCCCGGTTTCCTGGGTAGCGCAATAGGACTTCCCGGTTTCCCGGGTAGCGCAATTTGAACTCTTGCTTCGCGTAAAGTTTCAACCTTTGGAAAATCGGGAAGGCGCTGTTTTAAGTCACTCTGCAAACTGATTTCATCCCACTTTACAGAAGGAACAACGCGAATATCAATGACGGCTTCAACAATTGGAGCTTTGGATAAATGTGGAAATGTTTCGGCTAACTCTATTGACGTCATCATTATTATATTATTCTCAATTGAAAAATCCCGTAATTTTGTCAATCAGAAAACGGTTCATATATGTTCATATCCTATAAACACCCATATATGAAAAGTTATAAGTTGTCAACAGGCAAGATAACTAAACTGGAGTTGTTACATAAAAATACGTGATAAGCGTCAGGCTGTTCGCATCAAAGCGGTTCTTGCAATTGATTTTCAGCCTTTTCGGGGAATTTACACCGGCATAAAGCACCGAAAATTGATTCGGCCTGTGATTGAGTAAAATAACGGCGCCTCCAGAGAATTTTTCGTATCGAATTTCGTAGCTCTATTCTTTCGGGGAAATTGAGGTAGGCAAATTCGCCGAAAAGCTCGATGGCTTTGTCGTCGTAGGCCAACGCTGCCTTTATCTCATCGGCAAAGTCGCCGAGATGTATGCGCTTGCGATTGAAACAGATCTTTGCCCGCCATCTTCTACGATCTTCTCTCAGAATGACGCCCTTGTATTTCGATGAGCAGCCTTTCTTGGGCCTTTTGTTGTACTGGTTCTGAGCGCTGGTACAAAGGCGAAGATTGCTCTTTCGATTATCAAGGCCGTTGTGATTTCTGTGGTCGCACATCAGGCCTTTGGGGGCACCCATAATCGACCGGTGCATTGAAATCAGCCTTCCCTTGCTGCCTCGGTGCGTGTAAAAGGTGTCTCTGCTTCTGGCGGCACACCATTTGTGGCGGCTAAGCCAGTTGTAATCCTCGGCGTCCACAATTGCGAATTTGCCCTGTGTTAAGGGTATGGTCTTCGTGGCCGACAATTTACCGTTGGTCACTTTTGATGCCTTTCACAATTATCAGGTTTCCATGTTTGCGCGCTCGGCGTCTCATTTACCGCAGAGACCGCGGAGTACGCGGAGTTTTTAATGATATCTTTATTCTCGGCGGTCTTTGCGTTCTCAGCGGTTAATGTTTGCGCGCTGTGGCGCTCCATAATTGGAGCAATCTGCGCGTTTGATGCGAAAAAAAGCTCTTTACAGGCGGCGCTTCTTGTGCTAAGTTGTTATGCGAAAAGCAATAAAGATTTTTTGAAAAATTCTGATTTTACTTCTTAGCTATCAGCACTTTTGATTGAAACGGTAAGGTCCTCGATGGGTAAATTATTGGAGCAAGTGAGCAGCCCCTACGACTTGAAGAAGCTGCCAGTCCCGCAGTTGCAGATGCTGGCGGATGAAATACGCCAGCTCATTCTCGATTCTGTCAGCAAAGCCGGAGGGCACCTCGCCAGCAACCTGGGCGTGGTGGAGCTGACGCTGGCCCTGCACTATGTATTCGATTTCAAAAAAGATCGACTGCTCTGGGATGTGGGGCATCAATGCTATACGCATAAAATCATCACCGGCAGAAAGGATAAGTTCGCTCATCTTCGCCGGGCCGATGGCATAAGCGGCTTTCCAAGTCCCGCAGAAAGCCAGTACGATCAGTTTACTGTGGGGCACGCAGGGACCTCCATAGCCACGGCAATCGGAATGGCCCTGGGCGAGCAGCTCCAGAAGAACACAGGATACAGAATACAGGATACGGAAAAGAAGCCAGCCACGAGCGACGAGCGACGAGAAACGAATAAGATCGTGGTTGTGGTTGGTGATGCCAGCATCGTCAACGGCGTTTCTTTTGAGGCGCTTAATAATCTTGGCCTTGTCAAAAGGCAGCTGCTGATCGTGCTCAATGACAATTCGATGGCCATAGACGCAACCGTTGGGGCAATGGCAAAGTATTTCTCGAAGGTCCGGCTGAGCCAGACATACGAGGATTTGCGAAAGACCACCAGCAATATCCTGGAACATTTGCCCGGCATCGGCAAGAGCGTTGAGGAGGCGATGGAAAGGATCAAAAAGAGTATTCGAATGGTGCTGCCGGCCAGCCAGATGTTTGAGAGCTTGAATGTTCCCTATTTTGGTCCGGTTGACGGCCACGACATCGGCTCGCTGATTAAGCTGTTTAGCGCACTGAGTCAGTTGAAGCACCCGGCAATTCTGCACGTTTACACCAAAAAGGGCAAAGGTTTCGTGCCGGCTGGTCTGCAGCCCGGCAAATTTCATTCGACTGGCCCGTTCAAGATGAACGGCGACCAGGTTCAGACGCTGACGGACAAAGATAGACCCACTTTCACTGATGTAGTGGGCAAACACCTTATAGAGCTGGCGGAAAAAGACACAAGGATTGTCGCAATAACCTCAGCTATGTGCGACGGCACCGGACTGCCGGAGTTTCGCAAAAGAATGCCCGAGCGGTTTTATGACGTCGGGATTGCCGAAAGTGCTGCCGTGGATATTGCCGCCGGACTGGCTAGAGCCGGCGCTAGGCCCGTCGTCTGCATCTATTCGACTTTTCTACAGCGAAGTTTTGACCAGATATTTCAGGAGGTTGCGCTGCAGAATCTGCCGGTCGTTTTTTGTGTCGATAGAGCAGGGCTGGTGGGGGCGGATGGGCCCACGCATCACGGCCTGATGGATATAGGCTTCTTGCGGATGCTGCCGAATATGGTGCTTACGGCGCCCGCGGACCAAATCGAGGTGCGGCTGGCGCTGGAGTTTGCTTTGGCCCAGGATAAGCCCGTAGTCATAAGGTATCCCAGAGACCTGGTTCCGCCTCAGAAGTTTGTCAGGGCCGCCTGCAGCGAGCCGTTCCGGCTGGGAAAGAGCGTGGTCGTCAGAAGGGCTAAAGGTGCACCTATCGCCATCGTCAGTTATGGCAGCGTTCTGACGGAAGCGCTGAAAGCAGCCGGTTTATTGGCACAAGAGGGGCTGCCCGCTGACGTGATTAACGCCCGGTTTGCTGCTCCTATTGACCAGACGATTATCGCCCTATTGGGTCAGGGCAAGGGTATAATTACCGTTGAGGACCACAATCTTGCCTGTGGGTTTGGCTCGGCGGTGCTGGAGCTGGCCGCAGCGGGTAATGCGACCAGCCGCAAGCTGGATGCCGTGCGCTTGCTCGGCGCACCGCGGAGGTTTATCGGACATAACTCTCGCAAGTGCCAGCTTATGGAGGCGGGTATAAATGCCGATGAAATAGTGAGAACCGCCAAAGAGATGTTGGTCGAGAATCAGGTAGGTATTTAGCCCCGCAATTCATTGCGGGGTTGTAAAGATAGACAACAGATGGCAAAAAGCAAATCTTTGCCCAAACTCGTCATTTTCGGTGACCCTAAAAAAGGGCCTGTGGCTGCGGCAATCGAGGAATTCGCCGAGTTTGCAAAAGGCAAGGCCCAGGTCGTCGCCAGTTATTGTATTGATAACTGCACCGCTCAGACACTTGAAAGGTGCGATTTCGCGGTCGTTTTCGGCGGCGATGGCAGCATTATCTCGGCGGCTAGACATCTCAGCCAGGCAGGTGTGCCCACAATAGGCGTTAATTTGGGGAAGCTGGGCTTTCTGGCAGAATTCAACGTAAGCGAACTTGAGGGGCTTTTCGACGATATAGTATCGGGTAAGGCGCCGATAGAGAAGCGGATGCTGCTGGGCTGTCAGGTCTTTGGTGCGCTCGCCTGCGCGGCGGCAAGCTCGCCCCTGCGAGGGAACCCGCCTGGCGGGAAGCCAAAGCGGGGGTCGCAAAGGTATAAAGGCCCAGCGCGTCCAAAGTTTTGCTCCAAGGCAGTCAATGATGTCTTTATTACGGCAGGGCCGCCGTTCAGATTGATTGAGCTGAAGGTCGCAGTGGACGGTAATTCGGTTGCCGGTTGCGTAAGCGATGGGCTTATAATCTCGACGCCGACAGGCTCAACGGCTTACAATCTCTCCGCCGGTGGACCAATTTTGGCCGGCTCGATGGAGGCGATGGTTATTACGCCGATCTGTCCTCATTCACTGAGTTTTCGCCCGATCGTCATAAACGCCGATAGTGTCGTGGAAGTCTTTGCCGTGCGGGTTAATAAAGGCACGACCCTTTCGATTGACGGCCAGGTCTCGATGAGGCTGTCGGTTGATGATATGGTGAGGATTGAGAAAGAAGGCAGCGGTTTTCTGGTCGTGAATAATCCGCTACGAACCCGCTGGGACACGTTAGCGACCAAACTTAGGTGGGCTGAAAAACCGAAGTATGCGTGAGCGTTTCTGTTTAGCGTCGCCGGTACGGCGACGGACAATCTTTTCGACGGGTGCAGCGGCGCGAAGGGAGGTCTTAGACATTATGAAAAACAAGCCCTTGAACCCCGCGATGAATTGCGGGGCTAAATACATATCACTGTACGCCAAGCCCTATTTTGTGGTGCTTGTATCGGCGGCGGTGCTGCTTGCTCTATGGTGCAGTCCGGGCTGGTCGGTTGGAGGGTCCTCGCGGGGCACGGTCTCAAGTTCGGGGATTGGCAATCCGGTTGGTCGGGCCACGGTTCCACAAAGCGGCATCCAGAGCGGCCTGGTGCGTAGCCCGAACCCTGTCGATAATAGCGGCAGCATGGGTAACATGATAATCACGGGCAACGTCCAGGCGGGCAAGCATTTCCGGGGGCCGGTGCCGTATCAGTCGACAACCGATTTCCGCGCGCCGCTTGGCTCGGCTTCGCTGGACTCGTTCTTGAGGTACTCAGCCGGCTCCGAAGACGACGGCGGCTACACCGAGGCATATCGCCCATTCTATTCACCGACAGGCACGGTTAGCACAATCAGGCCTGGTCAGTCCACCGCCGACCTGTCGTGGCCCGCAAGCACAAAGTTGAGAACCAATGCCGAGCTGCCGTGGAATGGGAGGCCCGGCGACGATCTTGCTGTGCAAGATACACCTGGGACACAGAATCCGCCGGCTGGACGTGGCGCGGATTCCCTCGGCGTGCTGCCGCTAAGCCCCCGGCCGATGGCCAGAACGCCACAAGAGTTGGAGAATTTGATCTCGGGTGAGCTGGGTCGGGCTGCCGCCGCCTCCAGTCTCAGCTTGCCTCTGGTCCCTCGCGAGGGGATGGAGGATAGAAGAGGGACGAAGGACGCGGCTCAGCAGGCTGAAAGCCCGACATCTGCGCAATACCGTGAGCAGATGGAGCAATTACAGCGTGAAGTAAAGCACATATCCGATGAGGCGGCTGAATTGAGGCGATCTCTGCAGGCTCCGTCTGCTGAGGCGAGCCGCGGGATGAGGGATCCCCGCTTTGGCGGGGACAGGCTTGCCCCTGCGGAAGCAGAGGGACGAGGCACGATGGAGAATCCCCCGCCTCTTCCTTTCGCAAGACAAGAGCAAGGGGGCCAGCCTGATCGGGTTTCACGCCCAAGCCTGCAATCCTTCGACCCGGCTCAGGATGGGGATGTTCGTGAGCAATTCAACAAGCAGCTCAGTCCCCGCGAAGCGCGAGCCAAACTCGACAGCTTGCTGGCGTCGGCGTCACAACAGCGGCCCACCCCCGCGGCTTCGCGTTCGCGAAGCGAACCGGCGGGGGCGCCCGAATTGTCGCAGAGTACGCTCCGCTTCGACAAGGCCGGGGCAGACTCTGTGGAAGAGCTGCTTGGCACCCGAAGTCTTGTCCGCCGGATGGACGGCGGGCCGGACCGCGACCAGCAGCTCGTGACCCGAGGGACCGCCGACGAGCGAGCAGCAGCCGGGATAGGAATAGAACAGAGCCGCGACCGTGAGGGAGCGGTCACGAGGGACAGGCTTGCCCCTGCGGAAGCAGGGGGACGAGCGACGAGTCTTACCGCGCTGCAGGAGGTAAATAAGCTTTCCGCCCAGGAGCTGTCTGCTGAGGCTGAGCGGGCCTTGGGCGGATACCAGGATTACGACACATATTCGGCGAACAAATTCGAGCAATACTTTAAGGCGGGCCAGGAGTATCTTAAGCAGGGCAAGTACTACCGTGCCGCGGATGCTTATACTCTGGCATCAATCTACAAACGCGGCCCCGCCGGCTCGCTTGGCAAGCCCGAGGCAGTGGCCCTTGCGTATGCCGGCAGAAGCCTGGCGTTATTTGCCGCCGGCGAATATATGAGTAGCGCTCTATTTTTAGGTAGGGCGTTGCAGGCCGATCAATTTTCAATTTTCAATTTTCAATTTTCAATTTCCGCAGATGAGCTTGACAGCCGAATAACCGACGCCGAGGAGTGTCTACGCCTCTGCCGTAAGGCGGGATACCAAACAGGCGGTGTGGGTGAACTGCAGTTTCTGCTGGGCTACATCTATCTGCGGACGGGAAGACTGGCCGAGGCCAAAAAGGCGATTGATGAGGCTTGCGAAAAGCTGCCGGACTCACCGGCTGTAATCGCACTTAAGAGAGCTATTGACCGCGCTGCCACGGGCAGTCAACCCGCGATTAAATAGGCCTCGCTTCCTAAATGCAAAGTCAATAAACAAAACTATTTGCTGCGGCTAATTGACCTTTTATTTAGCAGGACGATAAGAATGGTAACGAACTTTCCGCTCAGTCCCTTGGTCATTGCGTACTTTACTACTTCGGTATCTTTTCGGCTTGCTCCTGCATATTCTTTGTCACGGCATCGAGTATTCTCGCCGGTGTCTTCTCATCAATGGAGTACTTTTCAAAATATCGCTTCAATTCCTCCACATTAAATGGCGGTTTCGAGTAGGCTTGAATAATATATTCCTCTGCCCTTTTCGGAAACCTCTTTAACCACATTCGGAGTCGGTATTGCTGACTGTATCTTTCTGCTTTTTGCCTGTTCTTCTCAATAGCTGCTTCATATTCAGTGCGAAGTTTCGGGTCCTTTATAGCTTCAGGAGCTACACCGCTTGGAAGACCGGTAGCTAATGGCGGTACAAGATTGATAACAGGCAGATCATTTGGGTCCCAGTTCGGATCAATAGAACCTACCAAACGCCTCCAGGCATGCAGTCTTATCTCGACATCTTTCTTTCGCCTCTCGGCCCAGTCCTGTCCTTTTGGCGCTCTGGGCGTGACCGTGTCGGTCATAATATGACCTGTGAGCTCCAGTTCGACCTCAAGCGGAATCTCGTTGGGCTCCGAGAGAGCTGATAGGGCGTATCTCCTCGCAACGTCATATTGACGCTCTTCATTAAAACGCCCCGAGCTAAGTGGCCCACAAACTTCTAACATTAAACGAGCATAGTATTCTTTATTTCGTTGGTTCCACTTTTTCAGGATTTCATCTGCAAACTTCTCATACTCTGTAAGATTATTAACCGGCCCCGGTTTAAAAGATTTTTCCAAGGCCTTTATTCCTGCCCGATCTTGTTTATATTCCAGTTTTTCGGCTTCTGATGGTTCTGGATTTACCCCAAATGAAATAGTTGTCGCAAGGAGACAAACAAAAATTATCCCAAAGCGAAATATTATTCTTTTCAGTATCATTTTATGTTCAGATCTATCTTCTTTTGGTTCTCCATGTTGAGTCTAACAGCATCGAGGATTCTCACCTTTGTTTTCGTATCCGCGATGTACTTATCCAAGTATTGTTTTAACTGTTCCACATCAAACGGTGGTTTTGAGTAGGCTCGAATAATATATTCCTCTGCCCTTTTCGGAAACCTATTCAACCAATCGCGTAACCTATATTGCTTAGTGTATCTTTCGATCTGGTCTCTATTTTTCTGCAAAGCTGCTTCGTATTCAGCGCGTAGTTTTGGGTCCTTTACACTCTCAGGTGCCATACCACCGCCTGGAATCCCCATATCCGCACCTACAGCATTGGGACTCAACAGTACTTGATTCGGGTCCCAGTTTGGATCAATAACATCTATCAAACGTTTCCAAGCGTGAAGGCGTATCTCGACATCTTTTTGCCGCCTCTCCATCCACTCATGATTTTTTGGTGCAGGAGGACCAAACATAGGAGTTTTTACGTGTCCTATTAGTTCGAGCTCTGTCTCAAGAGTGATCTTATTTGGGTCAGATAGAGCCAATAGTGCATATTTTCTCGCAATGTTGAATCGGCTATCAGTATTGAAACGACCGGAGGTAATTGGCCTGCAAATCTCCAGCATCAATTTTGCGTAATGTTCAGGGTCTTTTGACTTCCACTTTTTCAGGATTTCATCTGCAAACTTCTCGTACTCCTTAAGATCATTAACTGGCCCCGGCTTAAAAGATTCGCTCAAGGCTTTTATCCGTGTCCGTTCTTGTTTATATTGTTGGTTTTCGATATCTGAGGCTTCTGGAGTTGCGCCAAATGCTATATTTGTGACCAAGGCCGCAGACATGAGAACTAAAGAACACATTGTTATTTTCTTGACTACCATTGTATACATACCTTTCTACAGTTTCCTCGGCTGCCTGAGAAGAAGTTAATTATTCCTTAGTAGCATGATGTCCCGGCGTTAAGAGCAGTTGATCCAAACTGTCGCTAGTTTTTAATTTTGTGCAAATCCCTACAACTTGTGGCGCATCAGAAGTATATAGGAGTATTCGTTAGGGTTCCTGTGGCTGGCCCTTACCAACCGCTTGCAGGAATGCATTCCTCGCATTTTTATCCTTTACACTTGATTCAATCAGAGATCTCACCTCATCCTTGTTCTCCGGTGGCATCGAGTAGGTATCTCCTATGTATTTCTTGATAATCCTCAGATACCTCTTCTTAAGGCTTCGGAGCCTCAATTGCTCGTTGTGAATCCTGATCTTCTCTTTGTTCTTCTTGATTGCGTCCTCGTATTTTGCGCGCGAGGCGCGATCCTTAATCAGTTCTGGCGGCATGCCTGGAAACCCCGACACACCCTCCGGGGGTCCGACATTTTCGACTGGGACATCGTTCGGGTCCCATGTTCGGTCGACGGCATTCTCGAGCCGCTGCCACGCATGAAACCACATAGCGCTTCCTTCGCTCCTTCTATCAGCCCACTCTTGCTCCGAGAGTTTTCCTTTCGAATAAGTGTATTCCTCGTGCAGGATGCTCACCAAATCAAACTCGGTCTCGATAGATATATTATCAAGTTTGTTTGGATCGTACGTTGAAAGAGCTTGCCGGGCATATTGTCTTATCTGCTGAATCGGGGCTTCTTCCGCTCCCGTTGTGCACGCCGATCTCCACGCTCTTAGCGCGTGTACTATAAGAGCACCGTACATCCGGTTATCTTTTTGTGGCCATTTCCCCTGGATCTCCTTCACGAGCCCCGCAATAGCCCTACAATCTCCTGATTCTCTCAGACTAGTTGCACGCATATAGTCGTTACTGAATTCTTTTGTTAAGTTTGTCGCATCACTGTTACTTTCGGCAGAAGATGGTGTTCCCAAATACGCGATGCCTATCAACGCGACGACGACGATACTAATTCTTCTGGTATCCATAACACTACTCCTGTTTGCCAATAACCAAGTCCAGCGTGTAAAGTATACAAATTCACCATAACAAACAAATGTGTAAAGAACGAGTACAAATTACGGTCCGGTATAGAAAGAAGAGTTTGGATCGTTCTTTGCCTTCTCAAAGGGGCCGACGGACCCTTTGTCCACCTTGACTTTGCCGTCTACAAAGAGTTCCTTGTACGCGGTTATGGTGTGCATGTCTCGGGGAACCCCGTCATCTCCCTTATACTGATACATGATATCCCATGAGAAGGTACCAGCATCTTGTGGATCGGGCGAGACCTCGAATCCTGACTCATCCTGGACGACATGACATCCCGTGGTTGAATTGGGATCACTTGGTGTAAACCAACTGCCGATAGGATGGGTAGGGCCTGGTTTGCCATAAACCCGCTCAAAATAGCCTGTCACTGTGGCTGGTGCCGAAGTTCCTTCACGCCTCTGGATATTTGTAAAAGATACGTTTTTAGGATCGAGATATGAATCTCCTATGAACTTGCAGCTTGGTACCCCTTGAAGATGATAAATCCCATTCCAAGGAGGCTCTGCGTGGATGTACCTGTTCGTTGGTGCAACTACAGTCCTAGTGTAGATATATCCGAATCCCCTGCTGGGTCCGGACGTTAACCCCAGCCTCAGGGTTACATTCCCTGGTACGGCCTCAGCATCGTACGTACTTGCAAAAACTAAGCCCACGCCGCTAACCTTCTGCCATTCGAGAGGTAGACCCGTGATGCCCGCTGGAATCGTGAAGTGGCTAAGTCCACGGTTTCTTCGACGCCGTACTGGTAATAACTCCTGAGGTCAAACATCTCATCGGGCATCAGGTACGGGTCAAGCTCAAACACGATCACATACGCCGTGACAGTGTTTCCGCATGTAGCTGTAACGGTGTTGCAATCAGTAGTACTCGAAGATAGTGTGTCAAATTTTACATACGCTATTTCACCGCTACCGGAAGCGCCGCATGTTCCGTCCCAGACAGCACCGGGCCAAGAGACTCCAGATGGGTTTGGTATCGCCTTGAATGTAACAATAGTACCTACACATACGTATAAAGTACCCGTAATATCGGTATAACCAGTGTCCGGATCCAGATACTGAATCTTGGATACCTCAACAATGGTGACAGTTCGACTGGTACTGTTAGATTTGTCACTGCAACCACCTTGCCCGCCGCAGCAATCCGGATTGTCATTGTCTGTCACGGTTAAGGTAACGGTTTTAGTCCCAGATGAACTGTATTTGCAAGTAGGAGAAGCAGTATTGCCCCCAGTAATACCATATGCCCCATCGCCAAAGCTCCAGGAGTAGCTCAGAGGAGTAGTTCCATCGGGATCATAGGAAGCACCTGCGCTGAAGGGTACTACGCAGTCAACACATACAGCAGAACTCGGTGCCGTGAAACTGGCTATGGGGTTTTGACAGCATGCATAAGTGGTACCAACAGTAGAAACCACCATGGTCATTAGACAAATCCAAATTAGAGCTTTAGTTCTCACTGGCCTACTCCTTTATTTTTATTGGGCTTTTACAGATTCCCATTGCTCTAAAAGATTCTTTGTGGCTTTTACAATCTGAGAGTTAGGATAATCAGCAAGTAGTTTTTGGCAGGTGTGGCGTATCATTACCGCAGCTTCATTCTTGGGAATGCTTCCCGAATTCGCCAAATTTTCAAAACAGCGAGCCAGCAAAAAATGAGCAACATCGCAGAACTGATAGTCAGGCCAATTATCAATTACCATTTGGAAATAGTTTGCTGCATAGTCATATTCTCCGAGTGTCTCATAACAGCGGGCGGCAAAATAATACGCCTGCGGGGTAATAGATGACTTGGGTACTTCGTTTATTATTCTTTGCCATATTGCGATAGCTTTTTGGAAATGGGATTTGGCCTCGGCGGTCTGGCCCTGGTTTTCGCACGTAAAGGCATTGTTGTAATATTGCTCGCCCAGCATAAATATCGCCGTCGGTAGCTCCGGCTGGTCGCTAAAATCAGCGATTAAAATATCGACCGTTTTATCGGCGGCGGCGTAATTCCCAATGGCGATATCTGTCTTTGCCATATCCATCTTTGCCCACATCGCCTGCACATCCTCTGGCCAGCGGTCGATAACGTACTGGTCAAGCTCGTCAGCTTTAGCGTAGTTTG